>JAABUZ0100000412.1_pt1 | contig 106938 bp, 104 predicted proteins | sample 5562091 | NCBI WGS metagenome assembly JAABUZ01 (sample SAMN12813069, study PRJNA571459) | rock metagenome | isolation source: Antarctica rocks | place: Antarctica: Victoria Land, Linnaeus Terrace sud | collected 2015-12-21
CCTTCGTGCGTCCCTTTGGCTCGAAAGCACGCGAAAGTCTCGAAGATTCGAGACAAATCGCCGTGCGAGAGCCTCCAAACCAAGGCGGCGTGCGCCAGTTCCGCAGATTTTCACAGGCCTGTTAGTGCACTCTACCTCGTGGTGCTGCTCGCGATTGCGCTGATCTATATGTTGCTTGCCGCCCAGTTCGAGTCGTTTCTCGATCCGCTCGTCATCATGATGGCCGTTCCTTTTGCGCTGGTCGGCATCGTTGGTTCGCTCATCATCACGCAGCGCGCCTTCGGTTTGACGGCGTTCATCGGTTCGTTGATGCTCGTCGGCATCGCGTAAAGAATGCCATCCTCGTCGTTGAGTTCACCAAGCAGCTACGCCGCGACGGGATGTCGCCACGTGACGCCGTGCTGCATGCCGGCCCGCGTCGTCTACGTCCGATCCTGATGACGACCATCGCCACGATCGGCGGCATGCTGCCGCTGGCACTCGCGCTCGAACCCGGTGCATCGACGCAAGCACCGCTCGGCACCGTCGTCATTGGCGGGCTGATCACATCGACGTTGCTGTCGCTGCTCGTCGTCCCGACGCTCTACCTTTGGACGGCGCGCCACATCGAACCGCGCTTCACGAAGAAACCGCCCACCTTCAGAGTCGACGATCTAAAGGCGCTGGCCGAGCTACGCGATCCCGCCCCCGTATAACTTCAACCGATGGGCCTCATCTGCTCCTCGCGTAGCTCCTGCGGTACTTCTTCGTTTCCGTGGCGCGCCGGCAAGGTGGAGCGGTCGCCGACCCATTGGGCCGGCGGAATGCGCCAGTAGCGCGTCATCGCATCGAGCGGCGCGGCATAGAAGCGGCGCAGCGTGGCAAATGCCTCCCAGGCGCTGTCGCCGTCGATGACGTCGAAGCCGGCGTCGCGCAGGCGCTCACGAGCGGTGTCGAATTCGGAACGCTCGACGCCGACGGCATAGCGCACATCCAAAGCGAAATATCGTCCGAGATCGTGGGTCAGGTGGCGACCGATATCGTTCATGAGCCGAGCGTGCCCGAACGATTCGTTGCGAACAGCCGTCAACAAGAGCGTCGATGCGTCGAGCACGGCGCCTAGCGCTCCGACCCAAGATTCGTAGTCGTGCGGGGACCGGAAGTATGCGAGGATGGGATATGCGAGATGGCTCTCGAGCACGTCGGCGGCCCAATGCTGACCTTCTTTGAAAATGTCCGGCAGGTCGGCGCGCATGCCAAGTCGCGCGTAGGTTTCGAGCAACGTGACCCCCGACGGCGGCGCGCCGGCACGCGCCCCGAACAATATGACGAAGACCTCGCGCCGCGAGAACGCGCCGAAGAGCGAGAACAAGAACGCGGTCACGACGGCGACCGTGCCGAACCCCGACGCGCCCGCGGCCAACGCCAAAAAGCGCGCGGCACCGGTGAGGGGCACGAAATCACCGTAGCCGATCGTCAGCAGCGATGTTCCGGCGAAGTACAACGCCGCTCCGAATCCCGGCCGGGGGCGCACTTGGCCGGCGAGCGCATCGAACAAGAGACCGTACCCGAAGACGAGTCCCGCGACCCATACGATGAGGAAAACGACCAGCATCAGCGGCGCAAAGGTGCCCAGGAAATCTTCGCGGCGCTCGGTATCGTCGATCCGGAGCGCGTACCGGCGCCACAACTGCCACGACGGTAGGGTAATGTTGGAGCTGATGCGATAGCGCCGTCCGACGGCGCGTGGAACGATGACCGATTGAAAAACGTCGTTTAAAACCAGGACGACCGTGAGGGTACCGACGACGAGTTCGGCGACGCGAAGGACGTTGTGCGCGAACATCTACGAAGTTCCGTAAGGCCGCTTTGTTTGCGGAGGTTTCAGCGTCGCTCGAAGAGGGTGTTGAGTTCCGCATATGGGATGGCGCGCTCGTCTTGCAAGAACGAGAACGTACCGTGCTCGCGTAGTTCGCGCGCAATCGCTCGCGTTTCTCCCAAAACCCGGCGCATCGGTCCGGGTCCGACGCTCACGCGCCCGACGCCCAGGGCTCGCAGCTCTCCAACTGCAGGCATAGCCGGGCTCGCGAGAACGTTGAGGGGCGTCGGTCGAGCGGCGTCTACGAGCGCCCGAATCGTAGCCGGGTCGCTGACTCCCGGCACGAAAACGCCGTCGGCGCCGGCACCGATGAACGAGCGCAGCCGCTCGACCGTCGCCTCGAAGCGTGTTCCCGGATCGCCGACGTTCTGCAGATACAGATCGCTACGCGCATTGATGAACAACGCTTCGCCGAAGTGCGACTTGACCGCCGCAATTCGCGCCTGCGCGACATCGAGCGCAAACGGACCGCCGGCGCCCACGTTCCAGTCCTCCAGATTTACGCCGATCGCGCCGGCACTTTTGACGCGTTCCATAATCGCGACCAGAGCACCGGCATCCGCCGCATAGCCCGCTTCGACGTCGGCCGTAACATAGATCCGGACGGTTCGCGTGATGCGGGCGATCGCTGCAATCATCTCGTCGACGTTCATCCGTTCACCGTCGGGATAACCGAGCGCGTATGCCATTCCGGCGCTCGAGGTCCCGAGCGCCGGAAATCCTGCCGCTTCAAAGATGCGCGCGCTTGCCGCGTCCCAGGCGTTGGGGAGAACCAGCGGGTTGCCGCGTTCGTGAAGGCGCGCAAAAGAGACGGAGCGGTCTGACATACTGCAACGTTACCGATTCAATCTTTCCGCTCTTGCCGTCTCCCGGCGAGGGTCGTACTGCTATATCAGGGCCGCCGTCCCCCCGATCCGGGGAGCGCGTGCCGCGAGCCCTCACACTTCGCACATTCGATGGTGAAGCAAGCGGGAACGACGTGACGTGCCCAGTACGTTAGGGGACCATGCGGGGCCGCGTCGTTTTTTCGGTGCTCGCGGCGCTGGCGCTGGCGTCGTCCCTCGGCGTGCGCGTGCGAGCCTCCGACCCGCCCACCGCCGATGCCATCTTCGCGCACGCAAAGGACGCATGGCGCGCGCGTCAAGCGCTGCCGTTCGTAGAGTACGGCCTCCTCGAGCGTTACACGTGGCGTAACAGGACACACGACAATTGGTGGCACGCCGCGTATCGGGTATCGGATCATGCGCTTTCATTACACCGCATCATCGTTGCGCAAGACGAAGCGGAGCGATTGCGCGGAACGGCGTTTGCAATCCACTTGCGCACGCACTGGGGTGCCGCGCGAGCCGAAACGCTTGAGACCAACCCGAACGCCGACGCGTTCCCGGTACTCGATCCGCTGATGGATCCCGATGCTTCGTTTGGACTGCTGCGTCGCGATCCGCAAGGGCAACTCAGCGGTGCCGTCACGCTCGATCCGGCTGCCGAGCCGCGTGCCCTTTCCGCGCCGAGTCCATCGCCCGCCCCGCCGCTGCCGACGCGCATCGCGCGCGGCGTCGCAACCGACGCGCCGCTGCGCGAGATCGCGCGGGTCGAGGCGGTAGCGCGTGATTACACGATCGCGCTTGCCGGTGTCGAGCGCATACGCGCGACCGACGCGTATCATCTCGTGCTCACGCCGCTGCGCCAGCCTCATCTGTATCGCCTACGCGACCTATGGGTCGACACAAGCGATTATGCAACCGTAAAGCTGGACGTTGACGGCATCTTTCAAGGCAAGCCCTATGCCGACGCTCGCTGGACGGTCACCTATGTCAACCTCGACGGTCAGCCGTACGTTCAGCAGATCAAGACCGACGACACGTTGCGCTTCGGCATGGACCGTTACGTCGCGGGTCTCGAGTACGATTTCGTGCAGTACGCTTTTCCGCAGACGATCGCCCCGCTCGAATTCACGCACCTGCTGTAGATGAGGTTCGACGTTCGCCCGGCGACGGCGAACGATGCCCGGCAGATCGCCGTCATCTATGCGCCGGTGGTCGAGGCGACGCACATCTCATTTGAAGAGGTCGCGCCCACGGAGGCCGAGATGCGCTCGCGGATCGAGAGTATTCGCGACCGGATGCCGTGGCTCGTCGCCGACGCAGACGGAGTGGTCGGTTATGCGTACGCTAGCGAACATCACACGCGTGCAGCGTACCGTTGGTCCGCCGACGTTGCGCTCTACGTCGCCGCGAACGCGCAGCGCAGCGGTATCGGGCACGCGCTCTACGATGCGCTCTTGGATATCCTGAAGCGCCAAGGGTTTTACAACGCTTTCGCCGGTATTGCACTACCAAACGACGCGAGCGTCGGCTTGCATCGCACACTCGGCTTCGAGCCGGTCGGCGTGTACCGCAACGTCGGCTACAAAGGGGGCCGCTGGCGCGACGTATCGTGGTGGCAATGCCCGCTCGCCGCGCCGCAATCCGAGCCTACGGATCCGCTTCAACTCTCTGAGCTTGCATCTCGGGGTCTTGGCGGCGGCGGAGGATGACGAAGCAGGGTGCCCAAGCGTCGCTGGAGGGTTGCGCGAGAGATCGGCGATAATGCCGCTCGATGGCCGATCCGATCACGCTTGCGGCGCTTCGCGCTTTCGTCAACCTCTCCGATCCGCGCCTGTCGCCTGGCGGCGCGCGCATCGCGTACGTCCGCACGATCCGCGACTACAAGCACGACCGCAACGTGTCGGCGATCGTCGTAATCGGCAATGACGGCCGCTCGCGCGCGATCGTGGACGCCGGTCCGTTCGTCGGTTCGCCGCGCTGGTCGCCCGACGGCACCCGCCTGGCATACCTCAGGCACACTCTTACACACGACGAGGACCAAATCGTCGTCGCGCGGCTAACAAGCGGTTCCCAGCAAACGGTAACGCACGCAAAGAACGGCGTTCAGCATTACGCTTGGAGCCCCGACGGCGCGCGTTTCGCGTACGATTCACCCGACGACGAACCCAACGCCGCGGCCGTGAAGCGGCACGATGATCTCTTCGATGTCGGCGACGATGGCTTTCTCGTCGACAAGCCGCCGGTACCCTCGCATCTCTGGCTGGTCGCGAGCAGCGGGGGAACCGCGCACAGATTGACTCATGGTTCGTGGAGCGTCTTCGAAGCAGCCGCGCCATTTGCCGGCAGCGCGAGCGATCCGTCGTGGTCGCCCGGCGGCCATACGTTGCTGATCAATCGCGATGCCGACACCGCGACCGCCGCGACGGACCGCACGAGCGTCGCTGCCGTCGACGCCACGAACGGCACGGTGCGCGAACTGGGCACCGTGCGGCACTACGTGTATTCTCCGCAATTCGGGCCGCGCGACGCCCGCTACGCGTACATCCGTCCACATGGACCGGGACCCGTCAGCGTGAACGACGCGATCGTCGTGACGGCCGGCGGCGCCGAAACCGATCGTACTCAAGACCTCGATCGCGACGTGAGCGCAATCCGCTTTGCCGGTAACACGCTCATCGCGCTTGCGCAGGATCACCTGCTCGGCACGATCGTGCTCATCCCGCCGTCCGGCGCGCTGCAACGCGTCAACGCCGGAAGACTCTCGGTCGAAAGCGTCGACGCCGACGAACGACTACGTCTCGCCTTTGTCGCAAGCGCCTACGGCGTGCCGCCCGAACTGTACGTCGTCACCAAGCCCGGTGCAGTGCCGCACGCGGTCACGCATGAGAACGCCGCGCTACGTCGTTACGATTACGGGCGCGCGGAACGCATCACGTGGACGGCTTCGGACGGCGAACGGTCCGAAGGCGTCGTCATCCATCCACCCCGCGAACGCGCCGGCGTCAAGTATCCGCTCTTGTTGTGGAGCCACGGCGGCCCGGAAGGCGAATCGTCGGGACTGGGTTTCGGCCAAGAATATGCCGGCGGTTACGATGCGGGTATCATGGCGGCCGCCAACGGTTGGTATTCGTTTTTCCCCAACTATCGCGGCAGCAACGATTTCGGCAACGCACACGAACACGGCGTCTACCGCGATCCCGGCGTCGGCCCCGCACGTGACGTGTTGGCCGGTCTCTCGGAAATCGAGCGCCGCTATCCCGTCGACACACGGCGCGAGGCAATCGGCGGTCATTCGTACGGCGGTTTCATGACGGCGTGGATCATCGGGCACGATGCGCGCTGGCGATGCGCCATCGTCGCCGACGGCGCGGTTGATTGGCGACAAGCCTACGATCTCTCGGGCTCGGGCAATCTCTCGTGGACGCGCGATTCGCTCGGCGGAACGCCCGCCGCCCCTGACTCCGCACCGCTCTACCGCAGCGGCTCTCCGATCACATACGTCGGCAGCGTGCGCACCCCGACCTTGATCATTACCGGACTCGCCGACGAAACGGTCCCCTTCAGCGAATCGTGGGAGTACTATCACGCACTACGCGACCGCCACGTACGCGTCCGCCTGGTCGCGATTCCAACCGCACACCACACGCCCTCGGATCCGGTCCGTCTCGCAGCGTATTACCGCACGATGTCGGACTGGCTGAGAGCGCACTTATCGCACTGAACGTTTTGCCGAAAGACATAGCGTTCCCCCATAGTCGTGCGCGGTGCGATGCGGGCTGCTGGTCTGCGGTCCGTAGGCGAGGAACTCCACGCGCCAGACGAGCGCGATGCGCTTGCGACGCTGTCGCGCGAAGTCGGCGTGGCCACATCGAGTCGTCACTGTAAGGGTTGCAACGCGTGAAGAGCGTCGTAGCGACGGCATGATTCCTGCGAGCGGTTTGTTCTGACTGCGCGACGATCCCACACCGGGAAATGGCTGCGTGGCTGAGTGCCCGGCCCAGGCCCGCGACGATGCGGCTGAGAAAGGGGGAAGCATAACCCCTTTCACGCTTTGTACTGGGAGATATTCGCATGCGCTTTCTGACCGCGGCAGTTTTGCTGACGCTGTTCATGGCTCCGGCTGCGACGAAGGCGGCCGAACCGGCCTCGCAACACAAGTACCCCATCCATTACGACGGGCCGATGGTCCACCATGGCCAGGGCCGGCGCTCCGTCGATGTAACCGGCAATTTGCCGAAGTTCAACGTGCGTTTTCACGGAGGACCCGTGCAGACGTCGACGGTGAGTTATACCATCTTCTGGCAGCCGCCTCATACCTATATGAGCCCAACGTACAGGATGCTGATCGAGCGATTCTTCAAGGAGGTCGGCGGCAGCGCCATCTACGGCATGGCGACGACGTACAGCGGGTCCAACGGCCGTGTCGCGAACCGCTCGCGCTTCGGCGGAAGTTGGATCGACCGAAGCCCGTACCCGGCGGCCGGCATCAGCGATCAAGACTTGCAACACGAAGTGCTCAAAGCGACGAGCGTAAAGAATTGGCCTGCCGGCATCAACGCGCAGTTCTTCGTGTTCACGGCCCGCAACGCGCTGCCGAGCGTCAACTTCTGCGCGTATCACAGCGCCTTTGACTACGGCTTTCCAGGCCAGGTGCAGACGTATGCCTACGGCTTCATCCCGTACGTCGGAAGCGTCAACGGCTGCGACGTACCGTTCGGAATCTCGCCGAACAACGATCCCGATGCCGACGGCTCGATCCTCAATATGTCCCACGAGCAGATGGAGATGGTCACTGACCCGCTGCTCAACGCTTGGTACGATGAAAACAACGGCGAGATCGGCGACATCTGCATCTTTAGCTTCGGCGTCCCGATCGACCAGTACGGCGGAAACATCGACATCGGGCCGCACCCGTACTTCCTTCAAGAGGATTACTCCCAAGCGCGCGGATCCTGCCAGCCCAACTTGTAACCCCGGTGTAAGGGTGTCTGCCTTCACCGACGTTTATAGGCGAAGTTCGCGCGCGCCGCCAAGTCAAGCGCATGAAGGCGGACTTCCGCCGGCGCGCGCCTACGAGAACAGGTCCGGCGAGTGCCGCCGGATGCGAGCCCGGGTAGTGGCCCTGCGCTAAGCCAACGGCCTGAGAACACCGTAAGCGGCGAACCCCAACGGCAATTACGGTTTGATTGCGACGCGCTTCACGGCATCGTTAGCTTGCGACTCGAAGCGCTTGAAGTTCTCGTAGAACAGGGACGCCAGCTTCTTCGCTTGCACATCATACGCCGCTTTGTCGGACCAAGCGTTGCGCGGATAGAGAACCTCCGCCGGCACCTGCGGGACCTCATTTGGGATCGCGAGTCCGAAGAACGGCTCGGCCGAAAACGATGCGTTTGCGAGCGCACCGCCGAGCGCCGCGTTGACCATCGCGCGCGTATATGCGATCGCCATGCGGTTGCCGACGCCGTATGGTCCGCCGGTCCAGCCGGTGTTCACGAGCCAACACGTGACATCGTGTTCGGCGATGCGCCGACCGAGCAACTTCGAGTACACCGTCGGATGCTGTACCATGAACGGTGCTCCGAAGCACGTTGAAAACGTTGCGGTCGGTTCGGTCACGCCGCGCTCCGTGCCGGCGACTTTCGCCGTATAACCCGAAAGAAAGTGATACATCGCCTGCTCCGGTGAGAGCTTTGCGATCGGCGGAAGCACGCCGAACGCGTCGGCGGTCAGCATCACGATCGTCTTGGCGTGGCCCGCCATCAAATTCGGCACGATGTTGGGAATGAAGTCGACTGGATATGCGGAGCGCGTGTTCTCCGTTTTGGCTTCACTTTCCAGATCGAGCGCGCGCGTCGACGCATCGAGCACGACGTTTTCGAGAACGGAACCGAAGCGGTGCGAAGCGGCCCAAATCTCCGGCTCTGCTTTGCGCGAAAGCCGAATGACTTTCGCATAGCAGCCACCCTCAAAATTGAAGATGCCGTCGGCCGACCAGCCGTGTTCGTCATCGCCGACGAGGGGCCGCTGTGAGTCGGCCGAGAGCGTCGTCTTGCCGGTTCCGGAGAGGCCGAAGAAGATGGCGGTGTCGCCGGTTGAGCCGACGTTGGCCGAGCAGTGCATCGGCAGTACGTCGCGCAGCGGCATGAGGTAATTCATCAGCGTGAAGACCGACTTCTTGATCTCGCCCGCGTAGCGCGTGCCCCCGATCAAGACGATCTTGCGCGCCAGATTGATCAGGATGAACGTTCCGCTGCGAGTGCCGTCGCGGGCAGGCTGCGCGACGAACTCAGCCGCGTCGACGACCGTGAACCCAGGCGTGAAATCGAGCGGCAAATGCGGTGGGGTCAGAAAGAGATTGCGCGCAAAGAGCGAGTGCCAGGCATACTGCGTGATAACCCGAACCGGCAAACGGTAACGTTCGTCGGCGCCGACGTACGTATCGAGGGTGTAGATGTCGCGCTGCGAGAGGTAAGCAGCGACGCGCTCGAACAGGGCATCGAAAACTTCCGGCGTCGTCGCCTTGTTCGTGTCGCCCCAGTCGATGTTCGCTTCGCTGCTCGGTTCGCGCACGAAGAATTTGTCCTTCGGCGAGCGCCCCGTATGCTCGCCGGTTTCGACCACGAACTGTCCGTCCGCCCCGATCTCGCCTTCACCCCGGCGCAGCGCGTGCTCATAGAGGGCGGCGACGGAGAGATCGCGGTGGATCGCTTGCGCGTTCGCGAGCCCGAGAGCGTCCAATTGCGAGTGGAAGCGTTCGTCGATTTGGGGCAACGTTAAAATGATCGGACCTCCGGAATGGGACTGGAACGCTTTGTCGCGGATTTCGGGCTCGCCTTCACTCCTTTCCGGGAAGGCGCAACGGGCTTGTTCGGCGGGGCCCAGAAGCGGCGTTAGTGCGCTTCAACATTCGAGCCGTTTTATTCACCGTCGCCGCCGTGGCACTCGGAACCGCAGTCCACGCCTCCAGCGGCGGAGTCGCCGTAGGGACGCTGCCCTCGGGCCGCTTTGATGCGATCACCGATGTCGCCGGGGTTCGAGTGGGGCAGGTCACAAAAATCGAAGGGCCGCCGGGACCGCTGGTTCCGGGCAAGGGCCCGGTGCGCACGGGCGTTACGGTCGTGCTACCCAACGACGACCCCTGGGCGAAGCGCGTCGCCGCCGCCACCTTCGATCTCAACGGGAACGGCGAGATGACGGGTGCGCACTGGGTCGACGAGGCTGGCTTTCTCGAAGTTCCGATCGCCCTGACCAATACGCTCGACGTTGCACGCGTCGACGACGGCGTGATCGATTGGCTGATCGCACGCCACCCCGAGATCGGCGTCCACGCCGACGTACCGCTTCCGGTCGTGGCTGAGTGCGACGATCAAGGTATCAACGACATTCAAGGCCGGCATGTGTCCTCGGCCGACGCGGTCACGGCGCTCGACGCAGCGCGCGCCGGCCCGTTTCCCCGCGGCGACGTCGGGGCCGGCACCGGGATGCGCGCGTTTGGTTTCAAAGCCGGCATTGGCACCGCCTCACGTGTCATCGCAAAGGATGCCGGCGGGTACACGGTCGGCGTACTCGTGAACGCGAACACCGGTTCACGCGAAGAACTGCGCATCGACGGGGTTCCGGTCGGTCGCATCTTCGCGCACGAACTGTTGCCCACGGTCTCCCAGGGGGCAGCGAGCGCCGTTGCTCCAGCCCCCCTGTCGGCAGCGCCCGCACAACACGGCCGCGCCGCAGACGGCAGCGTCATCGTCACGGTCGCGACCGACGCGCCGCTCGATTACCGGCAGCTGCGCGAGCTTGCCAAACGTGCGGCTCTCGGCCTAGCGCGTACGGGCGTAACCTCGCACGTATCGAGCGGCGACCTCCTGATCGCATTCAGCACGACGCATCTCTATCCACGCGATCCCGCCGCGCCGGTCTCCGTTGCACTGGTCAACAGTGACGACGTCATGGACGCACTCTTTGCTGCGACGGCGGAGGCAACCGAAGCGGCCGTCGTCGACGCTTTGCTTTCGGCTCGCACGCTTTCCGGCGCGCGCGGCCTAACCTACTATGCCTTGCCGGCCACGCGCGTCAAAGGGCTAGTCGAGAATGCGCACCGCGCGTGGCGCGCCACGCCGTAAGCTCAACCGTTCCGATTTCGGATCCGCCGGCGCAAGCACGCTACTTTTGTTAAAATAACGCCCGGCCGACGCAGCGACCGTCGTCGCTTTGAAAGAAAGCATGGAACTTCCTGAGTTATATAGTCGTCATCATCTAGTAAACATGGCTTGGCCGCAACGGGATCCAGTTCGGCCGCGAGCTTACAATCGCAGTCTTGCGTCAGTTCTTGTCGTCGTGAAAGTCATTGGTCCAATGCGTTCCGTCGCAGAACGGCTTGTTCTTCGAGCCACCACACCGGCATAACGTGTAATGTTCACGCGACGCCCCTTGCGCCCACGCATTCTGCTGCAGGGCGACGCCGCCGGTTACTCGGTACGGACCGTCCTTTGAGATTGTCACCATCGGCGCCCTCTGTTGATCGCGATGTTCGACGCCGTCAATGGAATAGCTTAAGGCGCCGGAGGGGCACCTCCGCACCTGCGCGATAATGCGTTCGGCGATCGCGCCGTTCGGATCGATCCACGGTTCGCGTTTGTTATTGAAGACGGAGGCCAGTTCGTCAGTACAGTAGGCCGAATGCTGGCAGATGCCGCGATTGTCATGGACCGTCAGTGAGCCGGCGGTGTAGTTGTCGCGCCGGTCTTCGACTCGGCCCGGGAGCTTGCGGCTCGAAAATCCGATGCGGGCATGAGTCCCGTCGCAGAACGGCTTATTTGCGGAGCCGCCGCAACGGCACAGCGCCATTTCCGGCCGCGCCTCCAATTGCTCGCCCCTCGAGTTTGTTAGATTCTCAACGTTGGTGAGAAGATACGGACCGTCGAGTTCCGGCGCGATTGCGCACGGCAGTGCCGTCTCGATCGTTCGCAGCTCCGCAAGCTCGGTCCATGAACTCCACGCGCGGTCGAGGGGAGCGAACTGTTCGGCGAGATCCTGCAGCGCCGCCGCGGCCTCTTCAACTTCCGGTGGCAGCGCGTGCTCGGTGCGTAAGCGTGTCGCGATCGTTGCGAGCTGACGCAGGCGTTCACCGAAAAATATCCACGCGGCGCGCTTGTGGGGCAGAAGATGGACATCACGGTTGTAGCCAAAACCGGGGCCTGCGGTCATCGCGGCAAGGTTCGGATCGCCCACGGGCATCTTCGCGAGCGCTTCGCCAAGTGGCCGGATGACGGTCGTCATGAGTCGCAGCGTCGCGCGCGACACGTGCTCAAGTTCTGCCTCAGTTTCCTCGGTGTGCGCGAAGAAACGCAGGAGCATCAGCAACATCGTCTCGTAGGCAACGTTGAATAAGTCGGCGACGGCGTGGGTTAACGGCTCGCGGATAATCGTTCCGCCCGAGGTATCATCGTAGAAGCGCGTCATCGGATTCGAGACGACGGGACGAACCGGCTCGAAAGGCACACCGCTCGCCCCCGCCTCGGCCATCACATCTTCGAGTTCCTTACGGATCGCATCGATTCAGCGAGTACGCCGCGTAGAGATAGATGCAAGCTAGGCCGTGTTCGAGTTCCGACGCCCGCGATAGTAAAAAAAAAGCTCTTCTCGCGTGGTGACCGGCGCAACGTGTGAACGGTCGGGCTGGAGTGAGCTTCCCCCAGATGGAGATGACACGAGTCGATCCTTTCAGATGAGCGAGAAGCAGGAGCGGCGGTATCCCGGCCGCCGCTTACCGTACAGCGTCCACATTCGGGCCGGGCGTGAACCTGGCGACGCGAACGTTGCGCGGTAACGCGTAGAATACGGCAAGCAGAGCGATGAGGACGACCCCGAGCAGCGGCACGAAAAACCCAACTACGGTCGCGAGCGGATAAGCGGTCATTCCGACGATGTTCCAACGCGTGAGTTTTTGAGCGGAGCCCGGGTGTGCCGCGATGACTTGTATCTGCACGCCGAGATAGGCGAACGCGATCGCAGTCATCGTTAAGCCGTAATACACGACGGTCGCCTGCGTGAGCCCGAGTCGTCCGAGCACCTCCGTCGTGAACGGCAGAAAGGAAATCAGTCCGAGTAGCACAAGGTTCGCTACGATGACGCCGTGCGTGATCCGTTGTGCGGCATCGAAGAGCGCATGATGATTGAGCCACATGATCCCAATCGTGGCGAAGCTGGCGACGTACACGAGGTATGCCGGCCATATCTCAAGGAGTGCCTTGGCTTGCGCCGACGAGCCTGACGCCCGCGAGACCGTCGGAGGCAGATGAATCTCGAGAATCAGCAGCGTGATCGCGATGGCGAACACGCCGTCGCTGAAGCTCTCGAAGCGTCCCTTCCCAAGCGTCATCGCGCCGTTGTCGCCCACCGCCGGCGCGCCGGCGCCCTGCACTCCTGGATTACCCTCATCGCGGACCTTCGCACGAGTGTACGAATGACCGTCGTTATCAGCTGCACTCTCCCCTTACTCATTTGCGTTGTCGGGTCTCTTTAGAACCGCGCGGAACGCTTGGACGACCGTTGCCACATCGGTCTGCAACGAGCCTCCGTAAAATGCGAGGCTCGCAAGGGAACGCTCGGCGGCTGCTTTATCCCGGGAACCGCATGCATCGCTAACGACCACAGGAATGTATCCGAGGTCCATTGCATGGCGAACGGTCGGTTCGATGCCGATCTCAAGAGCAATGCCGACGATTGCAACGGCGATGATGGCGCAATCTCGCAGGGCGATGTCGAGCGGCGTCCCCGCGAACGCCGACATCGTGATCTTGTCGAAGATCGCCTCGCTTGCACGTGGCGCCAGTTCTGCGGTGAGTTGGAACTCCGGCGAATCGCGCAAGAAGTGCGGTTTCACGTCGCGGACGTGACGAACGCCCTGCCATGCCATGGCGGTGCGAAGCTGGGATACGCCGGCGACTTCTTTCGGCAGGTACATGTGGCGTGTATAGAAGATGCGGAAGCCACCTTCTCGCGCCGCCTCGATGACTTTGCACACCTGCCTCGTCGTCTCTGCGCCATCGGGTATTTGCGACACAATCCCGGCTTGCATGTCGTAGACGAGGAGTGCCGTCTTCTGAGGATCGCACAAGTCGTCGAGAGAATCCGGAATGTCAAGTCCAAGCGCCCGTTGCATTATAGGGCCGACGGCAAGAGCGATGTTGGGTTGCTTGCGGTTGACACGACCTCAGGCCCTCGCAATATCGGAGTGTGGGCTTACGTGCTCAGGGCCACCCTTCTTTGGTGGGCCGCCAGGCTTCGCTATCGTGCGATCGTAGGGCTGGTTGACGTCCACGTCCGCTCTAAAGAGAGTCTCGATGGGCAGCGCGACTTGCACCGGAATGTGAAACCACTCGATAAACCCGGCCTTCGTAAGCGGGAAGTCATCAGTGTAACGTTGGCATTGCTCCACGCTCTCGCACTCGAACACGATAACGACGCCCGGTTCGTCAGTTCGAGCGTAGTTCTCGCGCACAATGCCGGCTTTCCAGAGCCTCCACACGTTGGAGACTTCATCGGGCAAATGCGGGGTGATTGTCTCCATCGTGATGCCCGGCTTGAACCTGTCGTACGCAATGATCTTCAGCGCGGATCTCCTCATCGTCGCAGGAATGGCGAAGAAGTCTGATGCGCCAAGGCGGCTCGCCGCCGGAATGCCGTGAGGGCAGCTTAGCACGCCTCTTGAATCGAAGTAACCTAGCCAGATGGATGGGGCACGCGATAAAACGTCAGGCGATGACGTCGATCGCATTGTCGCTCCAGCTTATGGCGCAACGTAGCGAATCCGAACGCCTTAGCAGCGTCGCTCGTCAGCTCATGGCTGGACCGTTGGCCTCAAGCCAGGCCGGGTCGCCGAGTTACTCGGCGTGCGCGCGACCGGCAGAAAACCCACGGAAGGGGCTCACGCTACCGCTTCAGCCGGCGGCGTAGGCGCAAGCGCCGGCGGCGGCGGCGAAGGCAGCGCGGCGACCGCAGAGGGCGTGACATACATCGGTTTCATCGGGACGACGGCGTCGATCGAGCGGTCGCCCGCGGTGACGTGACAGAAGCCTTCGTCGCGCGTCATCGAAAAAAGGACGCCTGGGTTGACGGAGTTCTGATTGTACTTCGTCGCGCGGGCGAGTAGTCCGAGCGTCGCATCGTCGTCGGTTTTGAAGAAGATCTTTTGCGTGAAATTCTGCAGTGCGGCGTCGACGTGATGCGGCGCGAGCACGGCGTACAGCGAAGCGACGCCCTGCGTCGTGCCGAGCACCATGCAGCCGGCCGAGCGGATGATGCCGAGCGACGAGACGTCGGATTCGGAAACGCACAGCTGGTATTCATCGATTCCGAAAATGACCGGGCGCGACTGATCGAGCGTCGGATCGGAGCGCCGGTTCTCGACGGCCGTGAAGAAGCGTCGCTTTGCCAAGGTATACAACGACTGCGCGGCGCGTTCGTAACGCGAACGCGGAACGTGCAAGACGATCACGTTGCCGTCGAAGACCGTGTTCATCGAAATGAGGTTGTGCTTGCGGGCGAAGGTCTTCACGATGTCGACGTCGCGCAGCGGCTCGAGCAGTTGCGAGATCGCGAACTGGACGGTGCGCCGCGTCTCGGGCATCATCTGAAAGTAACGCGTGTCTTCGTAGCCCAGTGCTTCGTGGATCGTCCACGCTTCGTCGCTATCGCTGCGGATCGCGCGCAGCCGCTCCGTAGCTTGGATGCGCACCAGCGCGGCAAACTTGTCGTCGAAGCAGTAGCTCGTGAGGTGCTCGAAGGTGTAGTACTGAGCGCCCGCGGCCTGCAGCATGCGCAGCGCGTTCTTCATGCGCGCGAGCCCCGCGTCGACCCACTGTTTGGCATCCTCGCTCACGCGCCCGAAGGTATCGCGGAAATAGACGCTGTCGACATCGGGGCTGCCGCACATCAACTCGAGACCGACCTCGCTACCGGGTTGGACGACGACGGACTTACGTCCGGCCCGCCGCGCGATCTCACAAACTTCGCCGACGGCTTCGGTCTTGGCGCAAATGACGAACGCCCCCGCGCCGAGATCCGAGAGCATTGCCTGCAGCATGGGGTTATAAGCCCGCGTCGTTTTGCCGGATCCCGACGATCCGAAGATCATGGTGTGGCGACAAAGGTCGTCGATGCCGAAATCGATCCGAGCGTCGCCCGTCCCGAGGCTCAAGATTTGCGACGGGGCGCGTTCGCGAAGATCCATCACTGGTTCTATCGTCCGCCCCGGACGCGCCCTACACCAAGAAACGAAACGGCCGCTTCGTAGTGAAGCGGCCGCCAGATAAATGTGACCGGGGTCGAGATTTCGTCGTTTAAGCCACGTGCATCGGCGCCAGATCGTGCGAGGAGAGAACGTGGCCGGGGGAAATGACGTGGCGTTTGAGCCCGAGCTTCGTCGGGTCGACGCCGAGTGCGATGGCCACGAGCTGCGGCAGATGGAAAGTGGGCAGGTCGGTGCGGCCCCAGCGTGCGGCCGAGTCGGCCTGATAACCGTCGAGCGCGAGATGACACAGCGGACACGGCGTCAACACGGCTTCGGCGCCTTTGTCCTTGGCCATACGCATGTTCTGACCCACCATGTTGGCAGCGATGCCGTCCTTCTCGAGCTGAACGTGGAAACCGCAGCAGCGCGTCTTACCGGCGTAGTCGACCGGTTCGCCGCCGAGCGCCGTGATCAGGTCTTCGAGCGAATGCGGATTGCGCGCCGATTCCCAGCCGTTGACGGACTCCGGACGGATAATGTGGCAGCCGTAGAACGGCGCGACTTTGAGCCCTTGCAGCGGATTGACGACCATCTTCGAGAGTTCGTCGAGACCGATGTCGTCGATCAGCATCCATAGGAGGTGACGGACGGAGACCGTGCCCTTGTAGTTCGAGCCGAACTTGCCGAGGATGGCGTTGGATTGTTCCATCCGTAGCTCGTCTTCGAGCAATTCTTTGTTGGCGGCACGCATGTGCCCGGTGCACGTCGAGCAGATCGTGATGACGTCGTCGAGCCCGAGCGCTTCCGCCTGCGCGTAGGTGCGCGCGTTGAGTACGCGAGCGACGTCGCGGTTGACGTCGTTGAGCACGGAGGCTCCGCAACACGATGCCGCGGTCAACTCGACCAGTTCGATCCCCAGCTTGTCGGCGAGCAGCATCGTCGAATTGAAAAGCTCCGTGCACGATTCCTTAGCGACGCAGCCGGGGAAGAAGCCGTAACGCTTCATCTCCGCCGACTTCGAGCGACGCTTGGCGGAGAGCGGAACCTCGGTTGTGACGGTCATGATGCGATTGGGACCTCCATGGCTTCGAAAATCGTCCGAATCTCGTCGACTTTCTGCACCGGATGCATGAAAAGCGGTGGAACCTTTCCTTTGGAAGCCATCCGCAAACCGAGCGGCATGACCTTGAGCAACCCTTTGATGTTGAAGCGTCCGATCGTGCCGGCAATCACTTCGTTTTCGGCGAGCATGCCGGTTTGCTTGATCGTCTTAGCGACCACGAGCGCATGGCGCGGACCCGGGGCATTGGTCAAACCGACCTGAATCGAGCGGCGTTTCGTGTCGATGATGCGGTCGTGCGGATCGACGTGTTTGGGGCAATACGAGCACGCGTAACAGTGGGCGCACAGCCATAGATAATCATCGCTGATCTGCGCGACGCGTTCCTTTTGTTTGGCATCGCGGGTGTCTTCGATGAAGCGGTAGGCGTATGAAATTGCAGCGGGTCCCGAGAAAGCCGGATCGACGCTAACCACGGGGCAGAGCGAGTAGCATACCGCGCACATCACGCAATTGGCCACGGCGACCAGCTTCTTCATGTCCTCGGGCGAGACGCGGCGTTCGCGCTCGTGCTCTTCGTCGCGGTCGGCCGGCTGCAAATACGGCTTCAGACGCGAGTACTTGTCCCAGAACGGGTCCATGTGGACGACCATGTCCTTCATGGGCTCGAAGTTGGGCATCGGATCGATCTTGACCGAACGGTCGGCGCGCAGCACGTCGCGCAGCGGCGTCTTGCAGGCAAGCCCCGTCACCCCGTTGATGTTCATCGAACACGAACCGCAGATCGAAGAACGGCACGAGCGCCGGAACGAGATCGAACCGTCGACTTCGGCCTTGGCGTGTTCGAGCGCATCGAGCACCGTCGCGTTCTCGTTGAACTCGATATCGACGCGCTCGCGATGCGGCTCCTCGTCGACTGCCTGATCGTACCGAAACAGATCCAGAACTATGGCTGCCACTAGTAACTCCTCACTTCGGGCCGATACTTGGTGAACGTCACCTTGCGCTCGTAGTCTGGTGTCGGATCGGAGGTGGCGCCGTTGTAGCGCATGCGCGTGTGCACGAGCCACTTATCATCGTTGCGCTCGGGGAAATCGGTGCGAGCCTGCGCACCGCGCGATTCGTCACGTTTTAAAGCGCCGTACGCAATCGGCATCGCGATGTCCAGCAGAAACTCGGCTTCGAGCAGACCGGTCAGGTCGGTGTTGAAGGTCTTGGACTTGTCCATGACGGTCATGGTCTGCGCTGCCTCGCGAACCTCGCGCAGTCCCTCGACCGCCTTGCTCAACTCCGCATCGTTGCGGAAAATGAACACGTTCTCGGACATCAGTGCGTTCATCCGCTTGCGCACCTGCGGGTGACGCTCGCCGCCCTCGCGCGCGAGAATCCCGGCGATCCGGTCCTTTTCGACGAGTAAGGTCCGCTGGGACTGGCGCACGCTGCCGACGCTCTTGACGTATTGCACCGCGTGCTTGGCCGCGCGTGCTCCGAAGACGATCGTTTCGAGCAGCGAGTTGCCGCCGAGGCGGTTCGCGCCGTGCACGCTGACGCAGGCGCATTCGCCGGCGGCATACACCCCAGGGATGCTCGTCGCGCCAAACTTATCGGTTTCGATGCCGCCCATCGCATAGTGCATGCCGGGCAGAATCGGAATCGGCGTGTCGATCGCATCCTTGCCGGTCGCATCGAGCGCGAGTTCGCGAATCTGCGGTAAGCGTTCCAAGATCTTTTCGCGCCCGAGATGGCGCAAGTCGAGAAACACGCAGCCGTCGACTCCCCGCCCCTCCAAGATTTCCGTCCACTCGGCACGGCTGACGACGTCGCGCGACGCGAGTTCACCTTTGTTCGGGGCATACTTGAACATGAAGCGCTCGCCGTCGCTGTTGAGAAGGTAGGCGCCTTCGCCGCGCGCCGCTTCGGAGAGCAGAACGCCGTTCTCTTTGAGCGACGTCGGGTGGAATTGGACGAATTCCATGTCCATGAGCGGGATGCCGGCGCGATATGCAATGGCCATTCCGTCGCCGGTCGACGCATACCCGTTGGTCGTCTTGGCATAGACGCGCCCTAGGCCGCCCGTGGCAAAAATCGTCGCTTTGGCAGTCACGAGCTCAAGGTCGCCCGTGCGCATGTTGTACGCGACGACGCCGGTTCCAATGCCGTCTTCCACGCAGAGCGCCGTCGCGAAGTATTCCTCGTACACCTTGACGCCGAAGCGCTCGAGCTGCTCCCACAGGGTGTGCAGGATCACGAGACCCGTCACGTCCGCCGAGTAGCAAGTCCGCGGGGAGCCGGCGCCGCCGAACGGTCGCTGCGCGATGCGTCCGTCGGGCAGGCGAGAGAAGATGCAGCCGCGATGCTCGAGCCAAACGATCTGGCGCGGCGCGTCTTCGGCCATCGCTTCGATCGCATCCTGATCTCCGAGGTAGTCGGAGCCCTTCACGCAGTCGAAAGCGTGCAGTTCGGGGGAGTCGTCTTCCCGATTGCCGAGCGCCGCGTTGATGCCGCCCTGCGCTGCGCCGGAGTGGCTGCGCACGGGGTGCATCTTCGAGACGATGGCGACGTCTGCGCCGCCTTCGGCGGCTTCGACCGCCGCACGCATTCCGGCTAGGCCCCCACCGACGACAACAACGTCGTGTTTGATCACCCTCGTAGTATAGCATCGAAGGCCCGAGGCCAAAGTACCTTGGTCGCACGGACGTTCGAGCAGCCGTCACGGCATGTTTGCGGCGGGCGTTCCCTTACCAGCTCGCGGTGATGCTGAGACGAGCTGAAAGATATGCCATCGGCGACATTCTGGATCGACGCTCCGTACGTGATCGATGTAGCCGCTGGGGAGGCTGGGCGCGACGGGCTCACTCCAGGAGCCGAGATTCCGCTCGATGCTCACGATCCGCGTCGACAGCCCTTACCTCAAACTCGGCTGCTCTTGCTGCCGTGCAGCACTGCCGTAAATCGCTGGGTGTCCATGGTCTCGGAACGAGCGGCGGGGAAAACGATCGGTGTCAATCTGTCTTTTTAAACGGCGTCGTTGCCTACTCTGGAAAACCGCGGTGGCGGCTTGATGATCCAATCGGCAGATAACGTTGAAGTGTCACGGCGTGCGGGAAGCCGGCGTTCGAATGGCATGATACGCCTTTCCCGCCGCCGCCTCGCTATACTTATAGCGTCACTTGGGACCGCGGTCGGGACCGCCGGGCTCGTCTTGGATCGGACGGCAATCTCGTCGCCCGCCTTGCATGCATCGTGGCAAGCCGTGAGCGTTACGAAGAAGATAAAAGTGATCGTTCCGACGCCGGCGTCCAAGAGTACGCCGCCGCCGGTCGAGTCGAAGTATGTGGCGCCGAACCTGAAGGTGAACGCACCGGCCGGAACGGCCGCGGCAACCGGCAGCGAACAGGGCGTCCCGTCGTCGCAAGATGCGGCGTCCGCGGCGGTGCGGCACGGCGAACTGGCGCGCAGCGCGACGCTCTCGTTGTTGGTATCCGACGTGGGTCGCGCCGTGACGGCCGTTCGAACGCTCGCCGCTGCCGAGGCGGGCGACGTCACGGCGCTGAGCGATCAGCGCCCCGATTCCGAGCGCGATGGACACAGCGCCGACATCACCATCGCAGTTCCGTCCGACCGCTTCGACGTCGCGCTCGATCGCTTAGCCGCGCTCGGCGGCGTGCGTGCGCGCACGGTCGGCGCCGAAGATCTTGGAGACCAGCTCGTTGACGATGCGGCTCGCCTACGCAATCTACGGCGCACCGAAGCCGACATGCTACGCATCATGGATCGCTCGGGAAAGATCGGCGAAGTACTCGACGTTGAAAATCAACTCAGTTCCGTGCGCGAATCGATTGAACGACTCGACGCGGAATCAAAAGCACTCCAGCGCCGCGTCGCGTATGCGACGATCGAGGTTTCGCTCTCGGGAGAGGCGATCGCCGCGACTGCGGAGCCGAGCTTGCAAACGCAGCTGGACGCTGCATGGCAAACGGCAGTGCGCCGGCTGAGTGAATTCACGCTCGGCGTTGCTGCAGGGACGTTCGTGCTCGTCGCCTTCGCTCCGTATTGGCTCGGCGCGGCACTCATCGTCGGCGGCGTGTTGATCGCGGCCACGCGGCGCTTCGCGCGCCACTACCAGAACTGACTGCGGCTTACCTAAGCCCCAGAGCAACACGCTTCGAATGCATGATCCATATGAACGGCAACCCTCGCTGACGCGGCACATGCGAGGCGTGGGGCATCCCCGAGCGAACCTGTATGAGTCGTTATGGATCTGCCGGCGCCTGGACCACTGAGCTACGAAGACTACGAGCGCCTCGATGCTTCAAGTGAAGAGGCACGCTTCGAGTATTATGATGGCGAAGTCGTTGCGCTCGCCGAGCCGTCACGCGCGCATGAATTCATCGTGAGCAACTTGTCGCTGCATCTCGGCCCGGCGGTCCGCGACAAGGGCTGCTGGTACGTGACCCGCGGCGCCGTGTGGTGTCAAGAGAAGCAGCACGAGTTCAAACCCGACTGGATCGTCATTTGCGATTCGCACGATATCGAGGCGACCGGGCCGCAATCGGCGCGCTCCCGCTACCGCTACCCTTCGATGGTGGTCGAGGTCGTTTCACCGAGCAATCGGGCGAGCGAGATGGAGGCAAAGCTTGCATGTTACAGCATGCTCGAATCCGTCCGGCTGTACCTCGTCATCGACTCCCAGCGTCAGCAGATCTGGCGACACGTTCGGGCTGGCGCGTCGCTCGTGCCGACGCCCGTGTCCGCTACCGTCGAGACGACGTTCGGCCCGATCTCGTGGCGCCAGATTTACGAAGGCACGAGCGTGCCGATCCTGCGAGTGTCGCCGCTTTTGCTTTAGGCCTTTTCCGACGGCTCGGCCGTTACCAGATCTGACAGCGGCTCGACGGCGCTTTCCACATGGAGGAGCCCGGCTTGATGTTGAAAGCGCGCACGAAATTTGCTTCGTCGGCGAGCGTGCCGTTGACGCGATAGTGAGCCGGCGGGTGCGGATCGCCGAGCACCTGCGCGCGTTCGGCTTGCGGACGTTGCTTCTCGCGCCACACTTGCGCCCAACCCAAGAAATAGCGCTGTTGCGGCGAGAACCCGCCGATCGTCGGCGGCCGCTTTCCGACAAGCGAGGTTTCGAGCGCCCGATACGCGAGCGTCGTTCCACCGATGTCGGCAGTCGCTTCGCCCGCGTCGAGCTTCCCGTTGAGTTTTAGGCCGACCGAACTTGTGTATCCATCGAGTTGGTTGACGACGCAGGCGACGCGCGCATGAAAGCGCGCCGCATCGGCTGGGGTGACGATGCGGTGCAAATTGCCGTTGCCGTCGAAATCACTCCCCTCGTCATCGAAGCCGTGCGTCATCTCGTGCCCGATGACCGCACCGATGCCGCCGAAATTGACCGCGTCGTCGGCGTGTTCGTCGAAAAAGGGCGTTTCGAGGATGCCGGCCGGAATGACGACCTCGTTCATCGAGGGGTCATAATACGCGTTGACGGTTTGCGGCGTGAGTCCCCACTCGTAACGATCAAGTACTTTACCGATCTTGGCAACGTCGCGCGCGAACTCGAAGCGCTGCGCTCCCAGCACGTCGCCCAAAAAGTCCGAACGCGACACCCGCAGCGCGGCATAACTGCGCCAGCGGTCGGGATAGCCGACTTTCGCCGTGCTGAGCTTGGCAAGCTTCGCAAGGGCGGCCCTGCGCGTTTGCGGTCCCATCCACGCTATGTGCTCGATGTCGCTGCGCAGCGATGCTTTGATGAGCGCGATCTCGGCGCGTGCTCGGGCGCGCGCCGCCGGCGAAAAATACTGCGCCACGTAGATTTTGCCGACGGCGAAGCCGAGACCGGCGCCCGTTAGGTTGGTGCACGTCCGAGCGCGGGGCGGTTGGGCCGCCACGCCGTAAAGCGCTTGCCCGAGCGCAAAACGCGCGTCGCGGTACGCTTTCGGCAGCGCCTGGCTTCCGGCGACGGTATCGTGCCAACGCAGATAACTCTTCCACTGCGCGAGAGGCGCACCGGCCGTGAGCCGGTCGAGCGCCGCAAAAAAGGCCGGCTGTCCGACGTCGATCTTGCCCGTTCCGTCCGGACCTAACCCTGCTTGCGCGAAATAGACGTGCCAATCGAAATGCGGCGTCAAGTGTTGCAAGGCGGCCAGCGACATTGGATGATAATTGGCAAACGGATCGCGCAGGGCGTCGGGCGTTTTCGAAGCGAGCGCCAACGTCTGCTCGAAGGCGAGCGTCTCGTTCGCTTCCTGCGCCGCGTTCGCCCGCGTGTCGCCGAGCAGCGTGAAGACGCGGCGCATTGTGGTCGCCAGCACCGCGCGAATCGTTTTGGAGCGCGCATCCTGCGCGGTATAGTAGTCGCGCGTCGGCAGCGACAGACCGCCTTGGCCGAGCGCCGCAATTACGTGTGTCGCATCTTTGGGGTCTTGCTCGGAGCCGAAGGCCAGCGCCGGCGACTGCTCCTGTCCCGACGAATCGGTCGCGTCGCCGCGTTCGATGACGCTTGCGAGTTGTGCGCGCGAGCGCAGCGCAGCGATACGTGCCAGTTTCGGGCGCAGCGCGGCGATGCCGGCGCGCTCGATGCCTGCCGTATCCATGCAGCTCGCATAGAAGTCGCCGATCTTGCGTTGCACGGAGCCATCGGCGGCACGCTGCAGTTGCGGTGAAGCGACGATCCCGCGCACGCGCCGTTCGTTGCGCTGCTCGAGTTCGTCGAAGGTGCTCCAACTCGTGCGGTCCGGCGGAATCGTATTCTTCGTGAGCCATCCGCCGACGGCGAAACGGTAGAAGTCCGTCGACGGTGCGATGCTGCGGTCGGAGTTCGACGGCGGCAACGTACCGGACGGGGCTGCACCCGAGGGAAGCGCAAGCGAACCTGCAAGGGCGGCGCTCGTAAGCGCACGCGCGACGAAAGACGGCACGTTCATGCGTGCTCTCTCGACGGTGCGCGTCGGCAACCCTGCGCGAGCGAGCGGAGGGGCCGCCCCCCGGTATTCGAAAACTGCAAGCAGTGAGTTCCTTCGTCCACTTGCACGTCCATAGCGAGTATTCGCTCTTGGACGGCGCCTGCCGTGTCGACGATCTGTGCCGCCGCAGCGCGAACGATGGAGCGCCGGGCGTCGCCCTAACCGACCACGGCGTGATGTTCGGCGCGATGGAATTCTATTACGCCGCGCGCGACCATAAACTGACGCCGATCGTCGGCTGCGAGGCCTACATTGCGCCGCGCGGCCGCTTCGACCGCACGGTCCGCGACGAAGCACATATCACGTTGCTCGCGGCCGACCTTGTCGGCTACCGCAATCTCGTCGCGCTCATTTCGAAAGGCTTCCTCGAAGGATACTATTACAAGCCGCGCATCGACATGGATCTGCTCGCCAAACACCATGACGGGCTCATCGTGCTCTCCGGGTGCATGTCGTCCCTCGTCTCGCAGCCCTTCCTGCGCAACGATCCGACGGCCGCCAAACGTGCCGCCCAATCGTTCGTCGACATCTTCGGCGACCGCTTCTACATTGAAGTCATGCGGCACGGCATTCCCGAGCAGGAAGTCGTCACGACCGGTCTGATTGCGCTTGCCCGCGAGATGAAAATACCGCTGGTCGCGACCAACGACTCGCACTATCTGGCGCGTGGCGACGCCCGCGCCCACGACGTGCTGCTGTGCATTGGAACCGGCAAAACGGTGCAAGACACCAGTCGCATGAAGTTCATGACCGACGAATTTTACGTGAAGTCCGCGCAGGAGATGCGCGAGCTTTTCCATGACGCACCCGACGCCTGCGACAACACCCTCGAGATTGCCAAGCGCATCGACATCAGAATCCCCGAGCAGCAATTCAACATCCCCCTCTATCCCGTTCCGCAGAACGATCCCGTTCCACAGAACGAAACCGTTCCGCAAGAGCCACCGCCGCAAAAAACGCCGGCGACGTATCTGCGCGAAATTTGCGAGAGCGGCTTGATCGCGCGTTACGGCGCCGAACGGGCCGCCGGTGATGCGGCGCTGCGCGAGCGGTTGAACTACGAGCTCGGCGTGATCGAGGCGATGGATTTCCCGTCGTATTTTTTGATCGTTTGGGACTTCATCAAATACGCGCGCGACCACGACATTCCGGTCGGCCCGGGCCGCGGCTCGGCCGTCGGTTCGCTTGCGTCCTATGTCCTGCGCATTACCGATCTCGATCCGCTCAAGTATGACCTGATCTTCGAGCGGTTTCTCAATCCCGACCGCATCTCGATGCCCGACATCGACACCGATTTCTGCGTCGAGCGCCGCGACGAAGTGATCCGCTACGTGACCGACAAGTACGGCTCCGACCGCGTCGCCCAGATCGTCACGTTCGGAACGATGGCGGCGCGCGCCGCCGTGCGCGACGCGGGCCGGGCACTTGCGGTGCCACTCGGCGACGTTGACCGGGTCGCGAAACTGATCCCTTCGGGTCCCGGCGGCTTATCGATCGAGGCGGCCCTCAAGGGGATTCCGGAACTGCGCCGGCTCTACGACGGATCGGACCAGATGCGCCGTTTGCTCGACACCGCAAAGTCGATCGAAGGGCTCACGCGCCACGCATCGACGCACGCCGCCGGCGTCGTCATCTCGAAGGACCCGCTCGTCGACGTGACGCCGCTGATTCGCATCGCCGGCGAAGACATCAACACGCAGTACGACATGGGTTGGGTCGAGCGCATCGGCCTGCTCAAGATGGATTTTCTCGGGCTGCGCAATCTAACGGTGATGAAGAACGCCGAGAACGAGATCCGGCGAACGACCGATGCCGACTTCGACCTCACGGCGATCCCCGACGACGACGCGCGTACTTTCGAGATGCTCGGCCGCGGCGAGACGACGGGCGTCTTCCAACTCGAATCCGACGGCATGCGACGCGTCGTTGCGGACCTGAAACCAACGCGCTTCGACGACATCGTAGCACTCGTCGCGCTCTACCGCCCGGGACCGATGGAGTGGATCCCGCTGTACATCAACAATAAACACGGCCGCACGAAACCGCGCTATTTGCACCCCAAGCTCGAGCCGATCCTCGCCTCGACGTATGGTGTAACGCTGTATCAAGAGCAAATAATGCAGATCGCGCGCGACGTCGCCGGGTTTTCGATGAGCGAAGCGGACGAGTTGCGTAAGGTGATGGGGAAGAAGCAGAAGGAGAAAGTTCCACTCTACCGCGAGCGTTTCGTGCGCGGCGCGGTCGAGCACGGCGCGATCACGCGCGAACTGGCCGATGAAATTTTCGCCTTCGTCGAGCCGTTCGCAGGATACGGCTTCAATAAGAGCCACGCGGTCGCGTACGGTTGGATCGCGTACCAGACCGCCTACCTCAAGGCGAACCAGCCGCGGGAGTATCTGGCGGCTTTGATGACGTCGGTCGGGGACAAGACCGACAAGCTCGTCGAGTACATCGAGGAGGCGAAGAAGGTCGGCATCGCAGTGCTGCCGCCCGACGTTAACGAGTCACGGCCGGACTTCACGGTCGTCGGCGCCGATATCCGCTTCGGGCTCGCGGCGGTCAAAGGTGTCGGCACGGGTGCGGTCGCGGCAATCATCGAGGCGCGCGAAGCGAGCAGTCCGTTCGTCGATCTCTTCGATTTCGTCGCACGCGTCGAAAGTAAGCTCCTCAACCGTAAAGTCTTTGAAGCGCTCGTGAAATGCGGCGCGCTCGACGGCCTGCCCGGCAACCGCGCCGCGAAGCTCGATGCACTCGACGGCGCGCTCGCGGCGGCCGCGCGAGCGACGCGCGAGCGCGCCTCGGGGCAGGCGTCGCTCTTCGGCGAGAGCACGGCGCACGAGGAATTACGCCCGCAGCTGCGCGCGTTGCCGGCGCCGCCTCTCCTTGAACAGCTGGCCTGGGAGAAAGAAACGCTCGGCATCTTCGTCTCGGGCCATCCGCTCGCCGACGTCGCCGAAGCACTCGCGCGCGGCGGTGCGGTCGCGATCAAGGACTTGCGCGCGCGACAAGACGATGAGTTCGTCACGGTCGCCGGAATGCTGACCGCCGTGCGTCGCACCGTGACCAAAGCGCAGCAGCAGATGATCGTCGCGATGCTGGAAGACATGAGCGGCAGCGTCGAATGCGTCGTCTTTCCCAAGACGTATCCCGACGTCCAAGCGGTGTTCGTGCCCGATGCGATCGTCACGCTTAAAGGGCGCGTGCGTTTGCGCGAACGGCGTGGTTCGGTGCCGGGTGAAGACGCGCCGCTCGACCTCTCGGTGACGGTGAACGAAGCCAAGCCGTACAACCGGCGTGCGGCGCCCCCCGCGCCGAAGGTCTGGCACGTCAGCGCCACCTCGGTGAGTGAAGTCGACGCGCTCGCGCGGCTGCTCGACGAGTCGCCGGGCGATATCCCCGTGACGTTACATGTCGGCGATGCAGCCGAGCGTTTGGGCCGCGGCATCGCGAGCAGCGTGTACGTGCGCCGCGAACTCGAAGCGATCTTCGGCGCGCGCCGCGTATGGGATGCATGACGGTACCGACCTTGCCGCCGCTGCTGCTCGCAGTCGACCTCGACGGCACGCTCGTCGAACCACGTGCGCCCGTGCATCCGCGCGTCGTCGCGGCCGTCAAGCGCGTAACGGCAGCGGGGATACGAGTGACGATCGTAACGGGGCGCATGTACGTGGGCGCGCGGCCGTTCGTGCAGCTGCTGGACCTCGCTGGCCCGATCGTCTGTTACCAAGGCGCCGTTATCGCCGACGCACGAACCGGTCAATTCGAACGCGAAGTTCCGCTGCCGAACGCGATCGCGCTGCGCGCGTACCGCGCAGCTAAGGAAAACGGCTACCACGTACAGTTCTACCGAGACGATCGCTTTTACGTCGAGGGGTGCGACCGCTACACGGAGTTGTATGCGCGTACGTCGGGTGCCGAGCCCGTCGTCGTCTCTTCGCTTCCGGACGCCTTTGCCGGCCGCGACAGCACCAAAGTAAACCTCGTTACCGATCCGGAGCGCACGCCTGCGGCATTCGATTTGCTGCAGCGTACCTGCGGAAGCGACGCGTACGTCACGCGCTCGAACCCCGAGTTCGTCGAGGTGCTGAGCGCCCAGGTCGACAAAGGCGTGGCGCTGCGGCTGGTTGCAGCGCGGTATGACGTTCCCCTCGAACGCGTCGTCGCCATCGGCGACTCCTACAACGATCTGCCGCTGCTGCGTGCCGCGGGCTTTGCGATTGCGATGGGTTCGGCGCCGGAGAGCCTTAAGACCGAAGCGGATGCGGTCGTCGCCGACGTCGAAGGTGACGGCGTGGCGGAAGCGATCGATCGTTACGTCTTTGCCGCCGACGCACCGCCCGGGCAGCGCAGCGACCGCACGTCGTCCCCGAGCGCGTGACGGTTAACTCCGCGCGCAAGCGCCGCTCGAAGCGCCCGCTGCTGGCGCGCGTGCGGACCTACTGGGTGCTCGGAGCGATCATACTTGCAGCACTCGGCACCGGCGCGTGGTGGTTCGCAGGCTCGCCGCTTTTCCGCTTGAGATCGGTCGATGTCGGCGGTCTTTTGCGGGTTTCAAAACATGACGTCCTCGTGCGTGCCGCGCTTCGTCCGCACGACAACATTTGGTTGATGAACCGGAGCGCCGTCGAACGGCGCATCGAGGCGATTCCGTACGTCGCGACGGTCCGGGTGCATCGCCGCTTCCCCGCCGACGTGTACATCGCCGTGACCGAACGGAAACCGGCGGCCTGTTTGCGCGACGGGGCCCGCCGCACGTACACGCTCGATACGATGCTGCGCATCCTCGAGCGCGGATGTGCCGATGCCGGGATCCCGACCTACGTCATTCGAGCGCCGCTCGATGCCGTACCCGGAACGTTCGAGCGTGATCCCGCATTGCTACGGTTACAAAGCGATGACGAAACGCTCTCGGCGGCGGGACATCGCTATCGCACCTTCGCCGAAGGCACCTATGGTGAGCTCGTCGCCACGCTGCGGGGCGGCATCACGGTGCGTTTCGGCGGCGATGCCGATCTCACGCGCGAACAAAGTTTGATAGCGCCGATTCTTGCCGAGTTGGGCTCACGAGCCGCCGACGTGAGCAGCGTGGACCTGCGGGCCCCGACCACTCCGGTCGTGGAGTACCGGGCGGCGACGCCGAAGCCGGCAAAGCGCCGTTATCCACAGCAATAAACAGTCCATAAACACAACATATACAAGGAACCCACCGCGGCGACCACAATATATGGGGTCCATGGGCGTGAGCGCTTGAAAGGATCGTCCAGGGCGGCCACCGTTGTCGGGCTGGATATCGGTACGACGAAAACCTGCGCCGTCGTCGCTGCCGCATCGGCCGGCGGTCTCGAGGTTATTGGGATCGGTGAAGCGCCCTCAACCGGACTACGCAAGGGCGTTATCACCGACTTGGAAGAGACGGTGCATTCGATCGAAGCCGCCACCGAGCGCGCCGAGCGCATGGCGGGCGTCAGCATCTCGCAGGTCTACGTCGGCGTTACCGGCGAGCACGTGCAGAGCACGAACAACCGTGGCGTCGTTGCGGTGCGAGGCGACGAGCGTGAAGTGGTTCGCAGCGACGTCAAACGAGTCGTCGATGCTTCGAAGCTGATCAACGTCGGCGCCGAGCGTCAAATCATCCATGCGCTGCCGCGTCATTTCACAGTCGACGGCCACGATGGCGTGACGGACCCGATCGGCATGTCGGGCGGCCGGCTGGAAGTCGACACGCACATCGTGACCGGCGGCAATAGCTTCATCACCAACGTTCTCAAGTGCGTGCACCGTGCGGGCCTCGAACCGGCGGGCATCGTGTTCGAACCGCTCGCTTCGTCGGCGGCGACACTGCTGCCCGAAGAGCAGCACATCGGCGTGATTCTGCTCGACATCGGGGGCGGTACGACTGACGTTGCCGTGTACGCGGGGGGCGGCGCCGTTGCAACCGGCACGATCCCCGTCGGCGGCAATACACTGACCAACGACATTGCGCTCGGACTGAAGACGACCTTCGCCGAGGCGGAGAAAGTCAAACGCACGATCGCCTCGCTCGGCACCGATACCGAGCGGGACGCAGCGAACTTCGCCGTGACGAGCATCGACGGACGCACGACGCGCATGGTCAGCGCTGCCCAGTTGCGCTCGATCGTCGAACCGCGGCTGCTCGAAATCTTTCGCATGGCGCGCGCGCAGGTCGCCGAACGATTGCCGCGCGACGTCGTCCTCGCCGAAGTCGTCGTGACCGGCGGCGGTGCGCGCTTGCGCGGCATCGAGGCGGCCGCCGCGGAGTTCTTCGCGATGCCGGCGCGGATCGGCGTGCCGGCGACGATCGGCGGCCTCAGCGACGCCGCCAAACAACCGGAGTTCTCGACGGCCGTGGGCCTCGTGCTCTTCGGCCCTAAAAGCAACGGCGCGATCGGAAACGGACGTACGAAACCGGGCGCCTTCCACCATCTCGGAAGCTGGCTGAGCGACTTATGGAACTAAATAGCGAGAACCCCTTTACTTTCTTTTCATCGCCGACGGAGGCAACGATGGCCGACTCCAAGCGCTACAATCCCGAACATGCGGCGACGATCAAGGTCGTGGGCATCGGGGGCAGCGGGTGCAATGCAGTCAATCGCATGATCGAGGCGGGTCTCGAGAACGTCGAGTTCTACGCGATCAACACCGACGTGCAAGCGCTGCGCAACGTTCGCACGGAAAATACCGTGCAGATCGGCAGCGGAAAAACGCGTGGGCTCGGCGCGGGAGCCAATCCCGAAACCGGTCGTGAGGCAGCCGATGAGTCGCGCGAAGACCTCGCGATGGTGCTCGACGGTGCGGATTTGGTGTTCATCACCGCCGGCATGGGCGGGGGCACTGGGACCGGCGCCGCACCGATTCTCGCCGAACTCGCCCGCGAATCGGGCGCGCTGACGGTGGCCGTCGTCACCAAGCCTTTTTCGTTCGAAGGGCGCAAGCGGATGCTGCTCGCCGAACGCGGCATCGCCGACCTCGAAGCGAAGGTCGACACGCTGATCACGATTCCGAACGAACGCATCCTGCAGATCATCGAAAAACGCACGCCCCTGGAAGAAGCCTTCGCCTATGCCGACGATATCCTGCGGCAGGGCATACAGGGCATCTCGGATTTGATCACCCAGCCGGGACTCATCAATCTCGATTTCGCGGACGTCAAAGCGATCATGACCGATGCCGGCTCCGCCATGATGGGTATCGGCGAGGGGACGGGCGAGCACCGCGCGATCGACGCCGCGCAGAAAGCGATCGCCTCGCCGCTGCTCGAGACGACGATCGAAGGTGCGCGCGGCGTCATCTTCAATATCACGGGCGGCCCGGATCTCGCGATGTACGAAGTTAACGAAGCGGCCGAGATGATCGCACGTGCGGTCGACTCCGACGCGCAGATCATCTTCGGTGCGTCGATCGATCCCGCCATGCAGTCGAAGGTCCGCATCACGGTGCTGGCCGCGGGCTTCGGCGCACGCCGCAGCGTCGATTCAACCGCAAGCGCCTTCTCGTTCGACCAAAAATTCGAAAAGGTCGCCCCGGTCAACATGGACGACATCGAAGTTCCGGCCTTTCTTCGGTACCGCAGCTGATCCTAAAGTGAGGCACCGCACGGGCCGACCACCTGCGGGAGTGCCGCTATGCCGCGCCCGGTGTGCGCTCGGGAAGGTTGAGCCTTTTGGTCAAACGGAGCCTCGCCGGCGGCCGCGTCTGGGTCTTTGACGTTCGTGATGTCTCGGCAGCAACGCGGCTCCGGCGCGAAATCGCCGCGTTTCTGCGCGGGAACGCGCGAAACACGGATGACGACGCGAGCGAGTTGATCTTGGGCGAGCTTTTGGGGAACGTCGTAAAGCATACCCCCGGCTACGCAGAGGTGGCCGTCTCGTGCTCGGAGGGGGGAAGCCGGCTCTATGTCACCGATCGCGGCCCAGGTTTCACGGGTTCGCCCGCGACGCTGCCGGCCGATCCACTCGACGAAAGCGGCCGCGGCATGTTCCTCGTGCATGCGCTTTCTCGCGAGGTCGTAGTCAAGCCGATGCCTGATGGCGGAACACAAGTCGCCGTAGCCCTTCCGTACAGAGTGTCCGCGGTTTCAGCGTGACGGGCGCGCGGGTCAACTGCCCGATCCCGCCAGACGTCGCCGAACGCGCAATCGCCTTGCGCCGCCGGATTCATCGCTTTCCCGAGCTCGGGTTCGAAGAAGAACGAACCGCACAACTGGTCGAAGCCGAGCTCGACGCACTTGGCGTCGAACATCGCCGTCTCGCCGGGACGGGCGTCGTCGGCCGAATCGTCGGAGGGCGTCCGGGAAAGGTCGCCGGCCTGCGTGCGGATATGGATGCGCTGCCCCTGACGGAGCGCTCCGGGGAATCGTTCAGTTCCGAAGTTCCGGGTAAAATGCACGCCTGCGGTCACGATGCGCACACGGCGATGCTGCTCGGCGCGGCCCGTGTTTTGGCAAGCGAACGCGAGCGATTGACGGGCACGGCGGTGCTTCTCTTTCAGCCGGCCGAAGAAGGTCCCGGCGGCGCGCTTCCGATGATCGAAGCGGGCGCGCTCGAAGAGCCGGTCGTCGATGCCGTCGCGATGCTGCACGTCGATCCGCGTTTGGAGACGGGCACGATCGGGTTCATCGGCGGCATCTGCAACGCTGCGGCCGACGAGTTTCGAATTGCGATCGAAGGGCGCGGCGGCCACGGCGCATCACCGCATCTCTCCGTCGACGCGATTCCCTGCGCGGCTGCGGCGGTGCTCGCGCTGCAAAATATCGCGGCGCGCGAAACGGATCCGCACAAAACGATCGTGGTAACGGTGGGAACGATCGAAGGCGGTTATCGCAACAACATCATCGCCGACAAGGTGACCATGACCGGTACGCTTCGCTCGCAGGACCCGGGAGTGCGCAGCGGCCTCGAAGCGCGCGCACGGCGCATTCTCGACGGCATCGCGGCCGCCTACGGTGCGCGCGCCACGCTCGAGGTGCTTTACGGGTATCCGCCCGTTATCAACGATGCCGAACTCGCCGATACGTTTCGCAGCTATCTCGGCGTCACGACGGCGCTGCCGGTTCTGCGGCCGGCGCCGACGATGGGCGGCGAAGATTTCGCGTATTTCGCCGAGCGCGTTCCCGGGCTCATGATCCGCCATGGCATCCGCAGCGAACGCGCAGGCTCCGTGCATCCCGCGCACAGTCCCGAATTCCGTCTCGACGAAGCGGCCCTAGCGGTGGGCATCGAGACGCTGGTTGCCTTCGCGCGCGGGGTCGGTGCGGGGGAGGTCGTCGGCGCGTTGCGCCCGGGCCGGGCGTAGCGGTTATCCACGGGCGTTCACACGATGTCCACAGGTAGTGCACGAAAAAGATTGGGATACTATATCTAGTGGCGGAACGAGGAAAACGGATTGCAAGCGCGTGAAGATGAGAGCATGGTTGCCGGCACATCGCTCGTCCGTCCATCCCCGAATGCCCTTCATGCGAGCCTCGATTTCGCGACCTCGGCTGATGTTGCGTTTGCGTTGATCTGCGAGGTCGAAAAATGGCCGCTTTGGCTTTCGTTTCTGGTCAGCGCCCGTCGGACGGACGGCGAGGCGCTCGGGCTCGGGAGCGAAGTGGCGTTGCGCGGCGCCATTCCGGGCGAGCCCGAGGAGTTGTACGAGATCGATCAGTTTCTCGACGGGCACATCGTCTCGCTCGTCGGCGCGTATTCCGTGCGGCGCCGCATCGACTTCCGCATCGAACGCAAGAGCGCGCGCTCGAAACTGGTCGTGCGGTTCGATTACCCGGCATACGGAGGTGCCATCGGCAGCCTGTTGGACCGCTTGACGAACCGTCGCCGCTTGTCGCTCGCACTCGACCGCTCGCTCGAACACTTTCGGGGGCTCGTCGAGTTCAAGGGGCTCGACGATCCGCTGCTCGCAGACTTCTGATATACTTGAAGGAACGCGGGGTGTCCGTGCGATGTGATGGGAGAAAGAGTGCCGATCTACGAGTATCAGTGTAAGGACTGCGCCGCGGTAACCGACATCAGGCACGGATTCAAAGAAATCAACCGTGAGGCGTGTCCGGCATGCGCTGGCGAACTGAAGCGGCTCTTTACGCCGACCGGCATCGTCTTCAAGGGGTCGGGCTTTTACGTGACCGATTCGCGGAAGTCCGCGGCAGATCGCGCTTCGAAAACGACTGATGCCGCAGCCAAAAACGATAACGCGGCCAAAAGCGATAACGCGGATAAGAGCGATAGCGCGGCCAAGAGCGACGGCACCGCCAAGGCCGAGTCCGGCGCAGCCGACTCGGCTCCCAAGACGGAAGCCGGTTCCGATACGAAGAGCGATTCCGGCAAATCGGACAAAGCTGGTTCAAAAAAGGGTGACGCCGCCGCGTGAGCGCGGATCTGATCGTACTGGTCGCCGGCATCGTCGTCGGCCTTGCTTGCGTCGTGGTCGGCGCGGTGCGCGTTCTGTCCCGCGCCCTTCCGCTGCGCGCGCGCGTCGACTCCTATCGCGAGCTCCCGCTGCTCAAGCTGGTCGGTACGACGGAGCTGCGTGTCAGCCGAGCGCAACGCTCTATGCGTGAGTTACCGGCGCTGCGCGCCCGCATGATGCGCGCCTTCGCGGAGCTTCGCGCCGCGCGCGAGAGCTTGCGTACTTCCGCGCTGACGGTGATCGTAACCGTACGGGCCTTACCGAGCATTCTGCTCGGACAGACTCGTTAAGCGCTCGCTCCGTTAAGCGTTCTGGGCGCCGCGCCAAAGTGGCACGAACCCCGGGAAGCTGACGTCGATGCAGCGGGTGTCGTCGACTGCGTGCGGACCGGTCGGAGCCGCCAGCGCGGCGATTGCCATTGCGATGCGATGGTCATCGTAGGTGCGTAGTGCGTGATCCGGAATGCGCGCGCTTCCACCTTTGATATCCAGACCGTCGGCGAACTCGTCGACCCGTATGCCGCAAGCACGCAACGTCTGTGCGATCGCGCTCAGGCGGTCGGATTCCTTGCCGCGCAGATCGGCTGCATCGCGGATGTGCGTCGTCCCTTCGGCGTGCGCAGCCGTCACGGCCAGGATTGCAATCTCATCGATGGCGCGCACGACGAGTTCTCCCGCGAGGGTCGTCGCATGCAGCGGCCGGTAGTGCACGCGCAGATCCGCCACCGGTTCCCCGTCGAGATCGCGTTCGTTCTCGATCTCGATGTGCGCCCCCATGGCGCGCAGCGCGTCGATGACGCCGGTGCGCGTCGGATTGACGCCGACGTCGCGCAAACGCAGGTCGCTGCCGGGAACGAGCGCTGCCCCGGCAAGGAAGAACGCGGCGCCGGAGAGATCGGTCGGAACGCGAATCTCGGTCGCCGTGAGGCGGCCGGGCTCGAGTTCGATCGTTCGGCCGTCGAACTGCACGCTGCGTCCGAAGCGGCGTAAGAGGCGCTCGGTATGATCGCGTGTGAATGAGTCGCCCGCAATGCGTACGACGGCGCGCGCATCGAGGTTCGCGAAGAGGATCGCCGATTTCACTTGCGCGGAGGCAACTTCGAGCGCGTAGTCGCCCGCGGGCGGCGATGTAATGCCGCGCACGTGGGCGGGCAGGCGCCCTAAGCTGGTGCGCACCTCCGCTCCGAGTGCGCGCAGCGGCCGGGCCACGCGTTCCATCGGGCGCCGGCGCAGTGACGCATCGCCGTCGAAACGCGCGGACAGACCGCGTCCCGCGCACAATCCCATCAACAGCCGGGCCGTCGTCCCGGAGTTACGAGCGTCGAGCGTCGTCTGCGGCGAGCCGAGGGTTCCACCTTCCACTGAGACCGTCGCATCACGCTCGTCGACGCGCGCGCCGAGCGCGACGATCGCATCGCGGGTCGCGAGTAGATCGTCGCCGCGATTGAGCCCGTGCAGAACCGAGCGTCCGGGCGCGGCTGCGGCCAACATCAGCGCGCGGTGTGAGATCGATTTGTCGCCCGCAACGCGGACGTCACCACGCAATGCTCCGCGCTCAAAAACGACGCGCTCAGGCATACGTAAACGTCTCGCGATCGTCGTTGCGATCGCGAGAGCCGCCGGTGGGAAGCGCCGGCGGAACGAACTTCAACGGTACCTTCGCACCGCAGCGCAGCGGAGGCGCTAAAGAGCTGCGCGCGGCGCGACGCCTTAGGGAAGGTGGGATTCGAACCCACAAGAGCGTAAGCTCAACCGCTTTTGAGGCGGTCGCGTAGACCGTTCCGCCACTTCCCCGCAAGCCTATTGGGTTCGCACGCCACGCGGAGCGCCCTGCGTCGCGCGCTGCGCGTCCGCATCCGCGGCCGTGACGGCGTCGCGCGCGGCATCAAGCGACGCTGCCGCTTCGTAACCGAAGCGCAGATGCGCAACGCGGCCGGGCGCGAGCCCCAGACGCGCGACGACCGAATAGGTGCGCTCGCTGACTGCGGCGCGTTCGACGTCGCCTTGGCGCCAAGCGATGGTCGCCAGTTCGTGTGTTGCGTCGTCGTAGTACCCAAGTGCCCCGCCGCTGGTAACGGCGCGCATCGTCAACGGCGCAAAGACGGTATCATCGGGAGCGAAGAGGTGGCGAGTGGCCATGTTCGTGCCGCTCCCAACCGACAGCGATGTTACCGATACGGCGCGCTGGACGTCGCTTGAGGACACGCTGCCGGCGGGCGTAAAGCGTTCGTCGACGGAGAACGAACGTGCCCCCGCTTCGAGCGTAACCTTGCGTTCGAAGACGGCACCCTGCGGTAGCACGTCAGGTGCGCCGTATCGGAAGAGCGCCGACGCGCGTGTGCCGCTGTCGGTGATCTGGGTTGCATAGCGCCGGTTGAAGGTTCCGGCTGGGAAGGTGTGCGTGTACTTCGCGATCCGATCGGTCGTCGAGATCGGCGGTTCGAGGGCGACGTCGTCGCGCATGGCGCCGACGGTCGTGAACACGTTGCGTTCGGTGCGATCGTCTTCGAAGACGAATGCGCGCGCGCCGGCGGCGGGCGCGATGATGATGCGAACGAGCCCGTTATCGAGCACGATCGCTGCATCGCCGTCGCGATACACGTCGGCACGATACGCAAGCACACCTGACGACGGCACCACGAAGGGTGGACGCGCCGGCAGGCGTGCATCCTCGTCTCGGACCGGTATGAAGGCACGTGCCGATTCCGTCCGTACGTGGCGCTCTTCAATGCTGCGAGCGTCCCGCCCGAGCGCGATGACGAGTCCGGCGTGCGCGGGAATCAGCAGAGGCGGAACGTGCAGGCGCGTTCCGTCGCCAAGCCCGACGGTCGCAGTGCGCACGTCCAACGTGCGACCGCCGTAATTGGCGGTGCTCAAGAATCCGCTGATTCGATGGGATCGGTCAACCGCAAAGCCTGCATTCGGCAGTCCGCTGACCACCGGCTGCCGCCCGCTCGCGGCAAGCGCGTCGCGCAGTGCAGCGGGCGCGACGGTTTCGACGACGCGGCCGCCGGCACGACGATAGCGCGCGAGACGCTGCACGACGTCGGGATCCAAACGAAGGCCGCGCTCGAGGTGCGGCCGAGGCACGAGCAAAATTCGAGCGTTGCGCAATCGCCCGTCGCTCGTGGCGCGCAGATCGACGAGCCGGCAATTGAGGCCGGCGTCCCGGCACGCACGCTGGGCGTCGAGCGTGCGCGCTGCGATCTCGGCGAAATCGGCGTTGGTCATGCGCTGCGGTGGATATGCGCCGCCGAGGTATGCGATCGCCGCATCGTACTCGATGCGCGACGCCGCCAGTTCCGATCCGAAGCGAGCGACAAGTCTTCCAAGCGCCGCGGTCGGTGCGTAACGCGGCGCCGGGTTTCCGGCGAGGTCGAGCGCTGCATCCCACGCATAGAAGTCGTTTGCAAACGGCACTTCCCAGCCGGCCGGATAGAGCGTATCTTGCGCGGGAAAGTTGATGATGCCGCGAACGCCCATGCCGACCATCGTCGTCATCGCGAGCGCTGTGTTCGCCGGATCCGCGGCACGCGGACGACTGTCGTCGGGCCCTTGCAGCCAACCTGCTTGGAATTCGCTTGCCATCAGCGGCTGGTGCGGGCGCGTCTGCAGCATCCCGAAGGAGAGCTGTAACTGCGCCAGATCGTGCTCGCCGAGCGCATACGCGTCGCTCTGGTACCAGTTTCCCATCGCCCAGACGGGTGACGACGCCGGAACTTTCATCTGGTACGTGTTGATGAAAACGGGCTCCCGCGGCCCCGTGACGGCGTGGACGACGCTGCGCAACCACTCCAGATACGTACGCAGGTGCGGCGCCGGAAAGGTTTGGTTGTCGAGATATGCGCCTTGATCATCGTCGAGGGCGACTGCGACGACGCGATCGGCATCGGGCCGAAACTCGCGCAACACGCGTTCGAGCCAGCGCCGGGCATACTTTATGTGCGTGGCGTTGCGCATCCACTCCGCCGCAGCATCGTCGGAGTGTGCGTTCTGCAAGGTCGCCGTCGGCGGATAGCGGCCCTCGAGCAAATCGTGCAGCGGCATGCCGTATTCGGGACGGGCTAAGAGCCACCCCGGATAGCCGCCGTTGCGCCACTCGTTACGGATGACCGGTCCTGGTCGCAAGATGATCTCGAAGCCGTGCGCGCGGGCCAGACGCAGCACCTCATGCAAATCACGTCGCGGATTGCTGTGTCCGTCGAAGTCGAAGTCGCCGTCGGCGGGTTCGTGCCAATTCCACGGCACGTACAGATCGAGGGTATTGATGCCGAGGTCGTGCAGCTGCGACATCGACGCGTCCCACATGTCGCGCGGCAAGCGTTCGTAGAAGAAGGCTGCGCCGTAGACGAAGAACGGCTTGTGGTCGACTTCGAAGATTGGGTCGCCGTCGCGCTCGACGATTGCGCTGTGGCCGTACGTTGCCGCCACGGCGGCGCGAGACAGCCCATGCGTAAATGCCGTTGCGAGAAAAACGACCGCGGCGCAAACACGAAGCGCACGTCTCATGCGGACGTGTATCGCCGTGCGGGAGCGTCGTACCCTCTGCGCGTAGCTAGCGCGGTGGCGACGAGCGAAGTTGGCCGGCTCTTGCGACTCGAAGGTGACCTGCGAATCGACTTCGTCGACTCGCCGGCTTTGCGCGACAATCCGGTCGGCGATCCGGCGCTGCGGCCGCTTGCGATCTATACGCCTCCCGGCTTCGACCGCGGCAGTTCCAAGCGATATGCCGTGTTGTACGTCCTGCACGGCTACACCGGCGACGTCGCTGCCCTCGTCGGAGCGCGGCCCTGGGAGACCAACGTCGTGCAGTGGGCCGACCGGCTGATTGCGCAGCGCAGAATGCCGCCCGTGCTGCTCGCGCTCGTCGACGGCTTCACGCGTTTGGGCGGTTCGCAGTACGTTGACTCGATCCACAACGGCGCTTACGCAACCTATGTCGTTCGCGATGCGGTCGGTCACGTCGACGCACACTATCCGACGATCGCGCAGGAAGGCGGCCGGGCGGTGCTCGGCAAGTCGTCGGGCGGTTTTGGTGCGCTCTATCTGCCGTTGCACTATCCCGGAACGTTCGCCGCCTTTGCAGCCCACAGCGCCGACACGAACTTTCGCAGGAGTTTCGGCGCCGGCTTTACCGACGCGCAGCGTACGCTCGAAGCTCACGGCGGCGACATTGCTACCTTCGTTGCGGCTTTCGAGAAGAAGCACAAACGGGCACAACCCGAATACGCAACGATGGAGATGCTCGGCTATGCTGCCGCATACTCACCCCGGGACGCGCGCGCATTTGCGCTCGACCTGCCCTTCGACACGAGTACAGGAGAGGTGCGCGACGATGTCTTCACCCGCTGGCTCGCATACGATCCCGTCGAGTTCTGCACGCACAAGAATGCCGAACTGGGGCGTCTGCGGTTGCGTTACGTTGATTGCGGCCGGCGCGACGAGTACGGGCTCGATATCGGCGCGCGCATCCTCGTGAGCCGGATACGCGCCATGGGTCTCGACGTGCGTCACGAAGAATTTAACGACGATCACCGCAACGTCGGCTATCGCTACGAAGTCTCATTGCCCGCGCTCGCAGGCGTTCTGGAGGTCGCATGAAAATCGGTTCGTTGGCAGCGCTCGCAAGCGGCATCGCGTTGCTCGGTGCGCTCGAGTTGCCGGCCGCAGCGGCCGGCTCACTCAGCTACGACGATCCCGGCATGCATTTCAAGGCGCCCGACGGTTGGCAGCGCATCGACATTCCGAATGGCGATGCCGCCGACCAAGATCACAAGCCGCCGGCCGCGGTCTTTGTCTTTCATCCTAGCCGGATCGACCAACGAACGATCGTCGTCGACATTCAGTCTGGCAGCGATTCGCTCGAGGCCTTCGAACGCGGTCACGAAAGCGATCTTCATCAAGGCGGCGACAGCAGTGACGCGCATGTCGACAAGAAGACGCAGGTGACGCTCTCCAACGGCATGCCTGCCTATTTACTTCGCATCACGGTCGGCGACGGTCTAAATGCCGTACGCCGCTACGAATATCTCGTATTCGACGGCATGCGCAACATCGACGTCTCATATTCGGGCCATCAGGGCGAGTTCGAAGAGAAGGACGCAGTCGACGCGCTCTCATCCCTCTACGTCGTCGCCTATCCGCGGAACCGCTCGTAAGACGGTGCTATAGCTCCAATCTTGACTGTATTACATCATCGTAGTTAGAATGATGTATGGCAAGCTTCGTGACAACCGTACGTTTGACTCGGCACTGGAGGCGGATGCCCAGCGGCTCGGCCTGGGCCTGTCGGAATACTTGCGCAAGCTTGCTGAATCGCGCGAACTCGAGCTACGCAATGCGGGAATTCGGGATCAGGGGCGGCGGCTGGCTGAACGCCTGAACCGCTCACCGTCGTCGGCGCATGATGTCGAGGCACTGGGCACGCCCCAAACCGATCTGCCCGCGTGGGATGGACCGCTGCCGGAATGATACGTCCCGGCGCAGGATCGATCGTCGTCGTGGACTGGCGCGGCGGCACGCCGCCGAGCGAACCGAACAAGCTTAGGCCGACGGTGGTCATTCGAAAATCATCATCTCTTCCCCGAAGAGTACGGAGGTATTTTCGTTGCGCCAATGACACGCGACGAGACGGTCGTCCATCCCGCCTTTGCGGTATCGATTGAACCAACCGCGCGAAACGGGTGCCTCACGCGTTCTTGGATATTGGCAAATTACGCAACCGCGATCTCGCGTACCCGCGTGCGCACGACATCGTCCAAGATTTCTGATGAGCAGCTCGCGCAGGTCCGTCTCAAAGTAGCCTTCATGATCGGCTTTCCGAAAGTAAGCCCGCTCCTACGCGAGTTAACGATCGCGTCATAGCGCAATTCGAAGCGCTCGCGTTGCTCGGTCGGCGCCGTCGTGTTTGCTTAGCGAAGCAGCACCGCGGGTGACGTCGCGTCAAGCGCGCCCCGAAGGTCGGCGATGAGGTCTTCGACGTCTTCGAGTCCGACGGAGAGGCGCACGAGCGTATCGGTGACGCCGCGCCGCTCGCGCTCCTCTCTAGGTATCGAGCCGTGCGTCATCGCTGCGGGAATCGAGATCAGCGATTCGACGCCGCCCAGGCTCTCTGCGAGGCTGAACAGTTTCGTCGCTTCGGCAAAGGCGGATGCACGCTCGGGGTCGCCGCGCAGCGTCAGCGAAAGCATCCCGCCGAATCCCCGCATCTGACGCTTCGCGAGTTCGTGCTGCGGATGCGAGGCGAGTCCCGGATAGTGCACGCGCTCGACGTCGTCGCGCCCGACGAGAAATTCGGCCACCACACGGGCGTTTCGCTCGTGTTCGCGCATCCGGACGGCGAGCGTTTTTGCGCCGCGCATCACGAGCCATCCGTCGAGAGGACCGGGCACGCCGCCGGCCGCGTTCTGGTAGAACTTCAGCTCTTGCGCGAGTTTCGGATCATTCGTCAGCGCGGCCCCGCCGACGACGTCGCTGTGGCCGCCGATGTACTTCGTCGTGGAATGCACGACGACGTCGGCTCCCAGTGCAAGGGGCGATTGGAAGTACGGCGAGGCGAAGGTGTTGTCGACGATGAGCACGGCACCCGGCGGCCGCAGTGCCGCCAGCGCCGCTATGTCGACGAGGCGCAGCAGCGGGTTGGTCGGTGTCTCCGCCCAGATGAGCTTCGTGTTCGGCCGCAGCGCCGCTTTGGCTGTCGCGAGCTCGGTAAGGTCGACGAAGTCGAACGTAATCCCGTAGCGCGCGAAGACTTTGGTGAAGACCCGATACGTTCCGCCGTACAAATCCTCGCCGACGACGACATGATCGCCGCTCGAAAGCGCGCCGACCACCGCCGACGTGGCCGCCATCCCGCTTGCGAAAGCGCTGCAAAACTGAGCCTCTTCGAGCGCCGCAAGCTGCGTCTCGAGCGCGCTGCGAGTCGGATTTGCCGTCCGGCTGTAGTCGAATCCGCGATGCTTTCCGACGGCCGTCTGCGTGTACGTCGACGTCTGATAGATCGGAACGGTCGTAGCGCCTGTCGTCGGCTCCGCTTCCTGTCCTGCGTGAATGGCTCGCGTGCTGAACTTCATGAAGCTGCTTCTTTGCGGGTTAGTCTCGCCACCACTGCTTCGATGATGCTTGGATCCTTGGAATCGAGTGCGTATTTCCGGGCCGGCCCGCCGGCGAGCATAATGTAGCGGCGCGCGTGGTGCTCAAGTGATGTCGCTTGGACCACCAGAGTAGAGTTATAACCGCCGGCCGGGTCGCACCCGGGAGAGCAGCTGGTTGACAACGCGAGAATCGGTGTCGGATCATCTACGAAAGCAACGTACGCGTTCGTGGTAGCGCTCAACAACGGCGGCTGGATTGTCGGATATTGGTTCGATCAACACAACGGTACCAATCCATACCAGGATCAGGTCTTCATTCAATGGCTGTTGCAGGGTAGAAGCGGTTCCACCATCACGCTGATCAGCGCCGCCGTCACCGAGAATACCGTCTTTACCGACGCATTGTACGGCATCAACGATCGCGGTGTTTCCGTCGGCGAAGTGTCTCCGCCGCCCCTGCCGAACTTTACGCGGAGCAGCTTCATCGCATATGGTCTCAACGACAACGATCAAGTTGTCGGGGAAAGCCTCCTACGAGAATACGGCCTCGCAAACGGCGCAGGTGGGATTTCTGTACTCGAACGGCCGAACCTACGACCTCGACACGCTCGTTCTGCCGAACTCCGGCTGGCAAATCACCTCCGCGACCGGAATCACTGATCGCGGGGAAATCGAGGGGAAGGCTATTACAACGGAGCGTTGATGCCGCACGTCCTAAAGCGCCTCTGATGTAAGTGTTACGTAGCCGGCGGCGTGCTCGCTGACAGATACGAGATGATGTCCTGCCGCGTCACGACGCCGGAGGGACGGCCGCCGTCGGTTACCACGATCGCCGAGTTCGCGAGCGTAAGCAGTTTATACGCGTGTTCGATCTCGGCGTCGGTCTCGAGCGCCGGGAAGGGGCGGCCCATCACTTCTCGGACGGGTTTGTGCAGTAAGTCCGAGCGGTCGAACACGGCCTGCATGATGCCGACGTCGTTGACGCTGCCGACGATCGTGTCGCCGCGTACGACGGGCAACTGCGAGATCTCAAAGCTGCGGAGCTTGTCGAGCGCATCCTTGACGACGTCGTCGTCCTTGACGACGATCATCGGCGGCAGCGGCTGCTTGCTGCGCAGCACGTCGCCGACGGTCGCCGTGCGTTTGCCCTCGGCCATGAAGCCGTTGGCGATCATCCACTCATCGTTGAATATCTTCGACATGTAGCCGCGGCCCGAGTCGGGAAACACGACGACGAGGATGGCGTCGCTCGGTAGCGTTTTGGCCAGCCGTATGGCGGCGACCGCGGCGGTGCCCGACGAGCCGCCGACCAGCAAGCCTTCTTCACGCGTGATCCGCCGCGCCATCAGAAATGAATCGCGATCGGACACGCGCGTCATCTCGTCGATCACTTTCAAATCGACCGTCTCGGGAAGATATGACATGCCGATGCCTTCGACGGCGTACGATTTGGGCGTGTCGCCGGAGTAGATCGAACCTTCCGGATCGGCGCCCATGACACGAATCTGCGGATTGCGTTCCTTCAAGTAGCGCGCGGTGCCCGAGATCGTGCCACCCGTTCCGATGCCAGACACGAAATGCGTGACCGTGCCGCCCGTCTGCTCCCAGATTTCGGGGCCCGTCGAGTAATAATGCGCATCGGGGTTTGAGTGATTGTGCCACTGGTTGGGCATGAAGGCGCCCGGTATTTCGTTGACCAGACGCGTTGCGACACCGTAGTACGACTCGGGCGAATCCGAGGGCACGTTCGTCGGCGTAATGACGACCTCGGCGCCATACGCGCGCAAGAGATCGATCTTTTCCTTCGACATCTTGTCGGGCATGACCAAGATGCAGCGGTAGCCGCCGATCGCCGCCGCCATCGCGAGACCCGTTCCCGTGTTGCCGCTCGTCGCTTCGACGATCGTCGAACCGCGCCGAAGCCAGCCGCGTTCCTCGGCTTCCCGCATCATCGCAACCGCGGGCCGGTCCTTTACGCTGCCGCCCGGGTTGACGTACTCGATCTTCGCGAGCACGAGGCACTTGGCACCGTCGATGACCCGACGCAGGCGCACCAGCGGCGTTCGGCCGACCGCATCGAGCGCACTCTCGAAGTAGCTAAGGCCGTGCGGTCGTTCGGTGATCATCGGCGTGTCTCCATCGCGTACTTCGTTCGGCGCGGCGAGGCAATTGTCTTAGTTCGGGTAAACCTTGCGGCATGGCAACGGACTTTCGCAGCGGCACGGACTTTCCACGGCGCGGACGTGAAGAATGCGGCGGCTATTTGTGGCTTTTACGGCTTTTCGACAAGGCGCGTGCAGCCGCGGCCGGTACGATTTCGGACTATATTTATCCGTGCCCCATGGATATGAGCGTCATGGAGCGTTGGGGCATAACCGCCGCCGATTTCAACGACGCGGTGCGCACTCACCGAAGCGATGACGCGATCCTCGGCTGGCTGCGGGAACGAGTCGACGCTTCACATAGCGCGGCGGCCAATCAATGGCTTGCCGAAGAAAAGGCGTCCAACCTCGATCGACAAGATGCCGAAGAGGGCGTCGCCGCTGCCGCCGAAATTGTGCCACGATGAAGATCGCGCGCTGTGCATTCCTCGTGGCACTCGTGACGTTACCGCTCGTCGGCTGCGGTTTAGGCTTACCGCCGGCAGGCGATTATGCAACAGTATATGGTCAGGTAACCGACGCCGCGACGGGGCAGCCGGTGCAAGGCGCAAGCGTACTGGTCAACGGCGTTTTGCCGGCCACGACCGATGCAGCGGGCAATTTCACGGTCTCGCCGGTTCCGACCGGTGCATGGTCGTACACCGTGACGGCGGCGAAGCATAAGAAGGCAGCGAGTACCAATCCGCCGCCGCTGACCCCGGGCGAAAAGCGAAACTTTCCGATCCGGCTGACCGCAGGTTCGCGCTAACCATAGGGCGGCTTGCGCCGATTCGGCTACGCCGAATCGTACGAGCGCCGCAAACGCGACGGATTCGGTGAAACCGAATCCCCTCAGGGGCTTTTTATAGCCGCGGCTTCGGCGGTACGGGCCCGCGCCGCAGGCGGCTCGGAGCGTACGAACGAGGCCCGACGCGCGACGTGCTCATCGATCATCTTGAGCACCACCTCGGCGAGACGTTGCGAATCGTGGCGCACAGTCTGCGTTTCGCTGATTACGTTGGCGCCGATCACGCGGACGCCGAGCGCTTCGATTGCGGCGCGGTCGGCACCGACGGGAACTTGACCCTCTTCGGCATACACTTCGAGCAAGCGGCGCGGCGGTTCTTCGTTGAGAATCACGTAGTCGCAAACCCGTTCGCCGGATTGTTCCAGTAGCGTGCGGACGTGAGCCGACGCGGTGAAGTCGTCGGTTTCGCCGGGCTGCGTCATCACGTTGCAGACGTACATCTTGAGCGCACTCGAATCGGCGACGGCGCGTGCGATGCCTTCGATCAGCACGTTCGGCAGCACCGAGGTGTACAGACTGCCGGGGCCCAGCACGATGGCGTCGGCATCGCGCAGCGCGTCGAGCACTTCGCGCAGCGGCCGCGCGCCGGCAGGTTCGAGCGACAAGCGCGCGATCTGCCGGTGTGAGGCTGAGATGTTCGTCTCGCCGCGCACGAAGCTGCCGTCGACGAGTTGTGCGCAGAGTTGCACCGTTTCGAGGGTTGCAGGCAGCACCCGCCCCTTGATCTTGAGCACGCGGCTCGACTCTTTGATCGCGCGATCGAAGTTGCCGGTGATGCCGGTCATTGCCGCAAGGAACAAATTGCCGAACGAGTGTCCGGTCAGGCCCTCACCCTCGGCGAAGCGGTACTTAAAAAGATCGGTGACCATCGCTTCGTCGTCTGAAAGCGCTACCAAACAATTGCGGATATCTCCCGGCGGAAGAATCCCGAGTTCGTTGCGAAGGCGTCCCGAACTGCCGCCGTCGTCGGCGACCGTGACGACGGCGGTCAAATTGGACGTCGAGCGTTTGAGACCGCGCAGCAAAGTGGAGAGTCCCGTGCCGCCTCCGATCGCGACGATCTTATATCCGCCGCGCAAGCGCCGGTCGAGCAATGCATCGACGATCGTACCTTTGGCGGAGGGATCGATCGCGCTTACGATCGCGCGCATCCATTGCCGCATCCCGACGAAGACGCATAAGATACCGGCGATGATGAAGGCGTATGAAAGGACGCCGAGCTGCATGCCGAGATCCGCAAAGACCGCGTCGATGGTCTCATTGATCGGAACGTGGGAGCCTTCGGCGACGAACCACCGTGTCACGCCGTTGACGAGCAGTGCGCATCCGAAAGCCGCGAGTACGAGCCATCGCTTGACGCCCAGCCCCGGATAGAACCAGCGCAGGGAGCGGACGGAACCCTTCACGTTTCGAGAACCAACTCGCGCAGTTCGCGCACGACGCTGATGCCCTTTGCCTCGAGATGGACCGCCAACCGCTGCGCGACGTAGACCGAGCGGTGACGACCGCCGGTGCAGCCGACCGCGATCGTGAGGCGCGACTTTCCTTCCCGACGGTACAAGGGGACGAGAAAATCGAGGAGTCCGGTGAGGCGCGCAAGGAACGGCTGCGTCTCGGAGAGCGCGTCCATGTAGGCGATCACTTCGGGATCGAGACCGGTGAGGTTTCGCAGTTCTGGTTCGTAGTTGGGATTAGGAAAAAAGCGCACGTCGAAGAGCATATCGGCGTCGAGCGGAACGCCGTACTTGAAACCGAACGCGACGATGTGGACGGCCAGACGTGCTGCAGCCGCTGGGCTGGCGTACGTCGCGAGCAGCCGCAGCTTGAGATCGTGCGGACTATAATCGGTCGTGTCCAATATCTGCGTCGCGCGAGCACGTAGCGGTTCGAGGGCGCGTCGTTCGCGCTCGACGGCCGTTATCAGGCTTGCGCCCTCACCCGCCGGATGGCGACGGCGCGTCTCGCTGTAGCGTCGCACGATCGTTTCGTTTGCCGCATCGAGGAAAACGAGCTCCACGGCAATGCCGCGTCCTTCGAACGTGGCCAAGGCCGCGAGAGCGTCGCCGTAGGCGCCCCCGGTGCGGACATCGAGCGAGAGGGCAAGCTGTTCGATGCCTTGCTGTTGTGCAAGCGAGATTAACCCACCGGCGAGCGCGGGTGGTAAATTATCGACGCACGAAAACCCGGCGTCCTCGAACGACTTCATCGCCTGACTCTTGCCGGCGCCGGAACACCCCGTGACGACCACGAACCGTGAAAACGGACCTTCGCCGGAGCCTGTGCTCATGAGTTTCTTTTCGCCCGAAAAAATCGACGACCTTATCCCGGTGCTTACGCCGCTGCTCGAAGGGTTGTGGCGAGCGCGGCGCGACCTTGCGATTACGCTGCTGGAGGAAGACCCGGCCTTGCGCGTTCGCAGCGGCCCGCGCGGCTCGACGACCGAGCACCGGGCTGCGGCTCGACGGATCGTAAATTTACGGGCCGAGGTAATCCGCATGATCGGGCGCATCGAAGCGTACGGTTGTGTCGTGAAGGACCTCGATCTGGGCCTGCTCGATTTCCCGGCATTGAGGGACGGAAGGCCGGTCTTTTTATGCTGGAAAGCCGGCGAATCCAGCGTCGAACACTGGCACGGCACGGGCGAAACCTTCGCCGAGCGCAAACCCCTGGGAAGGCGCGCTTAGGCGGTTGCCGTCGCGGGTTCGACCTTGATGAAGTCTTCCGCGAGACCTTGCAGCCGAACATCGCCGAACTCGACGGTGTACGCTCCCGCTTCCAAACTTTTGACGTCGCCCGTTTCAGGAACGTTCGCAAGCTGCGGAATTTTCGAGCGAATCTCGTCGGGCAGGCGTACCTTGTCGCCCACGTCGAGACCGCCCGAAGCGAAGAGTTTCTCGAGTTCATCCATGAGCATCGGCAGCGGAATCCCGTAGCCTTCGCTGACCTGTTCGATCGTCTCGGTTTCGCTGATCGCACAGTGCGAGCAACCGCCGAGATGAAACTTTGCGAACACGCGACGCGCGCCGGCGTGCGTCTTGAAGGCTTGGTCGACCGTCAGATCTTTGTTGAAATGGGCACTCATGGCAATCTCTCCAAGCGGCGGCGATCACGCGGCGGCAGCGACGAGACACTGCGGCCGCGCGCACGTTATTGGCTACGACCGCGCACGGCGCCTCGCAGTTGCGGCGGCGGCCGTAACAGTCCTGCGATCAAACCGCACGCATATCCGGTATGTACGAGCGGAAAGAAGATGAGCGTTCCCGCCGTGACCTTCGCCGGTTCACCGCGGCGGCGCGCCAGCACGGTAGCCAGCGCGTATGCGATGTAGAGCGGCACGAGCCACTTGCGCGCGCGCGATAGCGCAAGCCCAAGCGTGAGCACGAGCGCCAGGGGCGGAGCGACGTGGCGCGTGCGCACGGCGCTTGGATAGCGGCGAAACGTCTGCATCCGCCAAAAGCCGTAGCGCGTCCACTGCCGTATCATTGCGGCCGGACCGCGCGTTGCGATGCGGCCCATCGCGACGGGCACGCGAAAGATGCGGCCTCCACTCGCGCGGATGCGTTCCGTCAGCTCCGAATCTTCGTTGGCGGCCCAGCGCTCATCGAAGCCGCCGAGCCGGGCGAGAACTCCCGGCCGGTAGGCGCCCAGATACACCGTCGTAACCTCGCGTGCAGCTGCGACGTCGCGACGAAAATCGGCGGGTCCGAGGCCGAGTGGATTGGAGTAGAGCGCAATCCCCAGCTCAGCGCCGTAATCATGCGCCTGTGGATGCGGTGTCGGTGCGCCACCGACGCACCAGACCTCCGGCGGCAACGTGGCGAACGCGTCGTCGATGGTAGCCAGATAATCGGGTTCGTAAATGGTGTGCGCGTCGAGCCGAACGACCAGATCGTTGGCGGCCGTGCGCGCGAGGCCCGTGTTGAGGGCCCGCGGAATCGAACGCACCGTTTCGCGCACGACTTCGCCCGCAATCCCGGTCTCCCCCAGCCATTGTCCCACGAGCGCATCGCCGCCGTCGCTCGAGCCGTTGTCCACGCCGACGATGAACAGCCGCTCGCGCGGCACGGTTTGCCTGGCAAGGGAAGCCAGAACCGCGGGCAGATGCCGTGCTTCGTTGAGGAACGGCATGATGCAGGCGATGCGAGAAGCCGTCATACGACGTACTTCGGCATTTTCATAGGGTGCAATGCAGTCGAGCTTTCATAGGGTGCGATGCAGCAGAGCTTTCATAGGGTGCAATGCAGCAGAGGTTTCATAGGGTGCAATGCAGCGAGCTTTCATAGGGTGCGAAGCACCCTATGAAAGGCGAAGGCCGCCTGTAAGCCGGATTCTGTACCGCTTGCGCGGCGGCAGCCATCTCTCTTGGGCGAGCCTCTCGGCGCGCCTCGATGCGACTTGGCTCGTGCGGACGGGCCGTCCGGCAGACTCGGCTCCGAAGAACCGTCGGCTGCACCTCGAGCTTGTCTTGCTTCGCGTGGGGTTTACCCGAGCCCACGTCGTCGTGGCACTCCGGGAGCTCTTACCTCCCGATTTCACCCTTGGCCCCCGGACATGTCTCGCCGCCGTGGATGTCTCCGCTCGGGACTTGCGATCCATAGATCGCGGCGCCCCACGGCTCCTCGCCCACGGCGACGGTACGCACCCGATACGGTCATTCTTATGAACGCCATTGAGCCGGTTTGTTTCTGTGGCACTTTCCTTCGAGTTACCCCGACAGGACGTTATCCTGCACGCTGCCCTGTGAAGCCCGGACTTTCCTCACGTCGAAGACGCGCGACTGCCCGGCGGCCTTTGCCCACTTACTGTACCACCGGCTTGCAAGGTTGAACGCTGGCGGTACAGGGCCGCCGATACGATGAGGAGGATGCCTTCGCGAACATTGGCTTCCAGGATTTCGGCCGACCGGCTGAGCGCTGCCGTTTGGCTGTCGGCAGGCATGGCGATGCTCCTCGGAGTTCTTTTTCGGTTCGTTAACCTGGGAGCGCCGCTCTTCTGGCAGGACGAAGCGTACACGGCCCTACGCGTTACCGGTCACACCAACGTCGCGTACCGGCGAATCTTCGACGGCCGCGCGCATTCCGTCGCCGAAGTACGCTCCTTCGTGACGCTCGACCCCGGTCGCGGGGTCGCCGACGTCGTCCGCGCGCTTGCCGCCGAAGAACCGCAGCACCCTCCGGGGTTTTACGTTCTCGATCGACTTTGGATCGGCGGCTTCGGTTCGACGCCCGCCGGCTTTCGCGGTTTCTCCGCCATGCTCGGCGCGCTCGGGATCGCGCTCGCGTTCGCGCTCGGGACGAGGCTCGGAGGCGGCAAGCTGGCGGGCGCTCTGTTTGCGGCGCTCTTTGCGCTCTCGCCGCTCTTCATTCTCTACGCGCGTCAGGCGCGTGAGTACGCCTTCTTCGCCGATGCGACGTTGCTCGGAACGCTCGCGTTCGTGGAAGCAGTGGAGTCGCGCCGGCGGATTGCGTGGGCATTCTATGCGGCGACGGTCGTGCTCGGAGCGTATATCGATCCGCTCTATGCACTCGTTGCACTCGCGCACGGAATCTGCGCGCTGTTCGAAGCGCGACGCGTCCAGGCTTTCGTAGCCTGGGCGCTCGCCTGCGCGATTGGAGCGCTTGCGTTTCTGCCCTGGGCGCTTGCGGCCGTGCGCGGCCGGGAAGACGTTGCGGGGCAACTCGATTGGGCGCGTACCGCGTACCCGCCGGTGGAACTCGCGACCAAGTGGATCTTCAACGTCGCGGCCCTCACCTTCGACGGCGAATTTCGCGTACTCGCGCTCGCACCGATCGCGGCGCTCGTCATTCTCATACTTGCCTGCGCGATCGTCGCGGCCGTGCGGCTGCGCGAAAAGCGCGGCCCCCGCATTGCCGTCGTGCTAGGCGCGGTGACCTTGCTTTTCTTCGTTGCGCGCGATGTAATAGGCGGCGCTCACTATCAAACGATTCCGCGCTACTTGATGCCGCTGTGGGTCGGCTTACTGTTGACCGCTGCGCTCGGCTTCGCGCACGTTCTGCATTCTCCCATGAAGGCTCTGCGCGCGGCGGCGTTCACAGCCTGGGCGTTGCTTCTGTGTGCCGGGACCGCCGCGGCCCTGGTGCGCGGCAGCAGTCAGAATTGGTGGGACGACAACGATCAGATTGCGTTTCAACAAGTAGCGAGCCGCATCAATGGCGCGCCCCGTCCGCTCGTCATCAGCGAAGCGCATTGGCACGTGCCGCTCGTGCTCGGCCGTTACGTGCGCGGCGACGGCCAATTCTTGCTCTTCAGAGCTGGGATTCCGCCCATACCGGTCGGCCGCAACGCAGTGATCGTAACCCCCACCTGGGGCGTTCTGCGGTCGCTACTCGCGCGCACGCGCGGTTTCTACTGCGTGCAGAATGACTCGCCGTCGCCACCGAACATCATCGCGACCTTCCATCGCAGCCTCATGCACGATCAACCCGCGCTCGAACGCGGCAATTCTCCGGCGTTCGTGCCGCAGAACGCGCTGTACCGCCTGCGGCCTGCGACAAGTCAGGTGAATGCGGGAACGCGCGAGCGCAGCGCGGTCTCAACTACCGATTCCGCATGCACGCCGACGGGCACGACGTCGAAAAGGTCGCGGTAGAGCGAGAGCGCGCGTTCGAGGACGGCGAGCTTCTTTGCGCGCGGAAGATTCATCGCGGGGAAAAACGCCAAGGTCGCAACATCCTCACCGTCGAGGAAGTCGAGCGGATGCAGCAGCAGTGACGGCGCGATGCGTAGCGCGCGACAGGCGAGCAGCGCCGAGCGGAAGTACGGCAGCGCAAGCGCCGGAGTGACGCTCGCGATATACAGTATGTAACTGAAGTGAATCGGTATCTTGAGGACCGGAAAGGTCGTGACTGGAATTTCGATGAGGGAGCGGCCGCCCGCGAGGTCCCAGCGATACGTCCGCAGCGGTCGCAAACCGTCGGCGAGCGTTCCGAAGAGCGCTTTGCGGCGTTCGCGCTCTTCAGGCGTCAGTCTCGCCGTCATGAAATAGTAGGCCCGCGCGAGCGGCCCGATATAGGTCGGAAACGTCGAGCAGTCGTAGCGGAAGCCGTGCGCAGCCAGGATCTCGAGCGTTCGGCGCGAGAGGCTGAAGCCCGGGCCGCGGAACCCAACGGGGCGAGAACCGGTCGCCGAAACGATTGCGTCGTTGGCAGAAGCGATCTCGTCCTCGATTTGCGCGTCGGTGTATCGCGCGAGCCACGGTTCGTGATGGAATGAGTGGTTTCCGATCTCGTGGCCGCAGGACGCAAGCATCCCAAATGCTGCGCGATTCTTTTCCAGTGCTGCGTCCTGACCGACGATGAAGACGGTGATGCGCTGCCCGTGACGCGCCAGAATGTCGAGGAAGCGCGGCACGACCACGTCGAGATACGACGGAAACGATTCCCACGCGGGGTCGCCGTGAGTCTTGAGATACGCCCACTCGTTATCGAGATCGAGTGAAAGGCTGCCGAGCGGTTTCATGCTCCTCCTGATCGGTTAGCCCGACGCCGTCGCGCGGCGAGGTAGCGCATCGAGTGCGGCCAAGCCGCGGCCGACCAGGCCGAGCGTTTCGTTGACGTTGAGCGTACCGTTGACGATGTGGGCCGAATCGAGCAGCACGAGACCGGGCACGGAACTGGCGACCGGGGGAAGATGTTGCGAATAGCGTAGCGTCGCAATCGGAAAGACGTGCGGGACGCGCGAGATGCGAAACGCCCGCACGCGTGCGCGTGAAAAGTTCGGATACATGCGCTCGAGTGCCGTAAGAAAGCGCGCTTCGATCGCCGCGTCGCTTTCTTCGAAAATCGGATCGTCGGGGCGCACGTACTTAGGCAGATAGATCAGTGCTTGACCGTTCCACTCCCGGCGGTCGACGACGCTTGCCATGTCGATGACGGCCGAAAACGGAACCCACGCATCGGTAAGGTTCGTCACGTAGTAGGGACCGAGCGGTTCATCGAGCAGGAGCGAGGCGCACACGATGCCGCCGTATACTTTGGAACTCAAACGTTCGCGTTCGTCGGACGTCAGATCGGGGGCCAGCCGCGCCGCAACCGGAGCGGCGGTGGTTAGAACGACGCGTTCGAAGGTGCGCGGCTCCGCGTCTACGACCGTGACGGCGATCCCGGCGCCGTGCGGTTCGGGGCTCACGCTCGTGACGTCGGCCCCGGCGCACAGTTCAACGCCGCGCTCGTGCAGACGCGCTTCCAAAGTCGCAAGCACGCGCTTGTAACCGCCCGGCACATAGCCGAACTGCTCGGCACCCAGGCCCGCACGGCGCGCGGCATAGAGGCGTACGATGATCGCCCAGATGAAGGCCGCCGATGCATCGCGGTAGCGTTCGCCCAACTTCGCGAGCAGCAGCGGCCGCCAAATCTTTTCAAACGTTGTGCGCCCGGAGCGGCGGACGAGCCAGTCCTCGACCGAGACTTCTTCGAGCGCGGTGCCGTCCTTGATGCGCGAGCCGCTCGCGATCGTATAGCCCAGCCGTAGTTTATCGAGTAGCCCGAGCGGCGGAAAACGCAAGAAGTCGACGGCATTGTTCATCGGGTGAAAGCGGCCGCCGGTATAGAAGCCGGTGCCGACGGTCGTCCACCGCATCTCGTTTTCCAGGCCGAGACTCGCCAAAAGCGCACGCGTGTGCGCGTCGGAAAAAAGCGTGACGTGGTAGTGCCGGTCCCAGGTGACGCCGCCGAGCGTCCACGCCGACGCGAGGCCGCCGAGATGCGCGGCGCGTTCGAAGACCGTCACGCGTTCCCCGCGTTCTGCCAGGCGCAGCGCGAGCGTCAGCCCCAGCATCCCGCCGCCGACGATCGCCGTTGAGCCTTCGAAGCCGCCGATGGGGCGAGACACGACCTGCATCATTATCGTTTCGGTCGTTCGCGGGGCCTTCGTGAACGTGCTCCGACGACGCCTTCGAGCGCCGCCCCGTTCCTAAGCTTAACTTGCCGATATGGACGTCATGGCGCACGACGAAGGTACGGCTGACGCCGCTACGAATCAGAGGTGCCGGTTAATCGGGGGCATAGCTCAGTTGGTAGAGCATCACGCTGGCAGCGTGAGGGTCAGGAGTTCGAGTCTCCTTGCCTCCACTCCATCAGCGCGCCAAGGCATGGCGGCCCTTACGGGGATCGTGGCGGCGGCGCTGGTGTTGCGGGTCGCCCTGGTCGTGTTTTTGCGGCACAAGCTCACGCACGACGCGCGAATTTTCATCAGTTGGGCTCATCTGCTGACGCAATACGGTTCGCACGGCCTCTACGCGCATGTCGACACGATCGATGGTTATCCGGTGAATTATCCGCCCGGCTACGGCTTGATCCTCGCCGCGGTCACCCTCGTGTACCGCGCGCTCGTTACGGCGCCGCGCGAGAACGACGTGCTGCTGGGAATGCTGCTCAAAGGGCCGGCCGTCGCGGCTGATTTGGTGCTCTGCGTGCTCGCGTACGGGATCGTGCGTCGCTGGCTTGGTGTGCGGGCGGGGCTAGGGGCGGCCGCCATCGCGGCGTTCAGTCCGGCCACGTGGCCCATCTCGGCCGTCTGGGGCCAGGTTGACTCACTGTGTGCGATGTTTATGGTTCTGGCGCTCGCGTGCTCGCTCGCGCGCCGCCACACTTGGGCGTGGACTGCGCTGGCGCTCGCCGTGCTCGTGAAGCCGCTGCCGATCGTCGTAACGCCGCTGATCTTGGCGGCCCAGCTGCGCGATGAACGTCGCCCCTGGAAATTGCTCCTCGGGCCGGCTGCGGGCTTGGTTTTAGCCTATGGCGCCTCACTTGCGTTCGCGCCGACGGCCCTGCCCGTCGGCGTCGCGCGGTGGCTGGCGGAACGCTACGTCGCCGGTCAGTCGCTGACGACGCAGACCTCGGTCAATGCCTACAATGTGTGGACCCTGATAGGGACGCCCGTTCCCGACAGCGTGCGGGCCTACGGCGTCTCGCTCCACGTGTGGGGCTGGGCGGCATTCGGGGCGCTCGGCGCGGCGACCCTCGCACGGTACGTTTGGTGTATGCGCCCGGTCGCCGAGTGTGATCGGTGGGAACAACTGACGACGCGTGCCTGGTTCGTCGTACTCGCCGGGCTTTTTTCGCTCGTCACCCGCATGCACGAGCGCTACATTCTGTTTGCGCTCGCCCTCGTGCCGCTGATGTGGTTTTGCGGCCGAATCGAGCGCAGAGCCGCCCTAGCGCTGGTGACGGCTTTCGTGCTCTGCGTGGTGCTCGTGCTCGGTTTTTACGAGCACCGCGTGTTCGCCGAGATACCGGCCGCAACGCATTTGCTGTCTGCGGTCAATCTCATGGCGCTTGCAGCGATTGCCTGGTCGTTTTTCCGGGTTCGGGGCGGTCCCGCACCCGACGAAGCGGCCGTCTTCGAAGACGGCCCTGATTTTCGCCGAATCCAGTGACGGCATCGCTTAACCCCTATAGCTTTACACGAGGCGACATACCGTCTGTTTCGGCGAGCGGGCCGTTTGGCAGCGTCCCGGGCGGGGAAGCAACGGCTCATGCAGACGCAGACGAAACGACCACGCGTTCTCGGGAGCGCGGCTTTAGCCGTCGCCCTCGTGTTGCTCGCGGGGCCGGGCCAAGCGCAGCCCGCTTCGGTGCGTTCCTCGCAGATGAGTCGAGCCGGGGGCCAGTACTTCCGCCACAACGGATCCCGCATTTTCTATCAGGTCGCGGGACATGGCCAACCGATCGTTCTCATTCACGGATATCCGCTTTCGGGCGAACTCTTCCGGCATCAGCGAACCGGGTTGAGCGATCGCTTCAAAGTGGTGACGCTCGACCTTCCCGGTTACGGCCGCAGCACTGCGGCGACCGCGACGAGTTCAATCGGTGACTATGCCAAAGACGTGATCGCGCTGATGGATCATCTGCATCTGCAAAAAGCGATCATCGGCGGCCATTCGATGGGCGGGGTCATCACCATGGAACTGTACAAGGAAGTTCCGCAGCGTTTCAATGGCATGATTCTCATCGATACCAATCCAATGCCGGCGCCGATCGTCGGCGCAGCACAGTGGAATGCATACGCCACGCAGGCGCAGCAGAAAGGCGTCGCCTCGACCGTCGCATTATTGCTCCCACAAATGTTGACCGGCGAGACCCGCGCGAACGAGCCCGCCGTCGCGAACGAACTCAAAGGCATCGTCCTTGAAGCATCGGTCAAGGGCTTCGTCGCCGGCGGCCATGCGCTGGCCGATCGCGCCGACTACCGGCAGTTGATCAAGACGATCAAAGTACCGACGTTGATCCTAGTCGGCGTGGATGACCCACTGTGGGCGGTGCCGCTCGATCAGATGATGCACGCGGCGATCCCGAACTCGAAACTGTCCATCCTCCCGGCCGCTTCCCACGCAAGCATCTTTGAGAAGCCGCAAGAAGCCAACGACGCAATTCGCAGTTGGGCAGCTGGGGTGAGCCCCCGTTAAACGATTCCGGCGCGAATGGCGTGGACGGCTGCCTGAGTCCGCGCCGAGATATTGAGCTTCGAGAAGATGCGCGAGACGTGGTTTTTCACGGTCTTCTCCGAAAGGTGAAGACGCGCGCTGATTTGTTTGTTCGCTAAGCCCTCTGCGATCAGCTTGAGGACTTCGGCCTCGCGCACCGACAGTTCCATGATGTCGGGTTTGCCGTTGCTTTGACTGCGACGGCGCAACAGGCCGCCCGCGACGCGCGGGTCGACGTAGGATTGCCCCTCGGCGACCGTCTTGATGGCGCGCAGCAGTTCGGGCGGCGAGATATCTTTGACGATGTACGCTTCCGCGCCGGCGGTCAAACAGCGCTGCATCATCTCGGGCGACAGGTGCATCGAGAGGACGCAGATCCGCGCCTTGGGCGATGCCTCCAAGCACGTTCCGAGTGTCTTCGCCACGTCGACGGGCTGACCGTCGAGGTCGATCACGACCAGATCGGGTTCCGCCGCTCCAAATGTCTCAGCAGCGGGCGTGCGGAAATCGCCCACGACGACGAATGCATCGTCATCGTCGAAAATGCTGCACAGCGCTTTCGCAAAGAGAACCTGCGATTCGACAACCGCAACGCGTATACCAACGGAGACTACTGATGTTTTCATGCCAGTACTCCGGTAAACGACCGTGGCCCGCGATACTTGAGCGCGGGTTGAGCCATTCGAGGTATGTCTTGCGAAATCGGGCCGAAAGGGCGAGGGACGTGTAAAGAAAGCTTAACGAACCTTGACAGCAGTGCTCCGACTTTTACGCAGCCAGAGCTGCGAGGAGTTCGGGCTCGCCCGCGCGTGGACCGATCACCACGTCGGCGCCCAGGCCCACAGCCAGCAACGGCCATGCACCGTCGGCGCCGGGCGCGTAGATTACCAGATGGGCGGCGGGTAGGCGCGCCCGCAGCGCGCGGATGCGCTGTAGCGGAGCAGCCAAGTAGCTGGCGTCGAGAACCACGATGTCCGGTCGCAGACGCCGCAACAGGGCGGCTCGCGGAGCCGGGTCCACTCCCACGACATCGAGTCCGCTCGCCGCGATCGCGGCCGCGAAATAGGGTGCGAACAGCGTTTGCGGTTCGATGATAAGCACCCGTTTGCGGGTACTCTGGGCGACGGCGGCCAACATGCCCTAGCACTGTAGCAGTGAGTCCGCCGCCCGTTGTAGTGCGCCTAAGCACACTGTTCGGCCGAACATAGAGGTCGTGAACCTGCACCCTTTCGACCTCATCTACGCAAAACGTCCCGCACACGTCTCGCTTGCAGCGGAAATCGTGGGTGCGTCCGTGACCGAGCGCATCGTCGTCGCACTGGCGGTCCTTGCGCTCGCGTGCGGAGTCGCCCTGCGGTTTGCCGGTTTGGGCCATAAGCTCTATACCAACGACGAAGCCACGACCTCGGTTCACGTCAGCGGCCATACCCTGGCCGATTTTTTGGGAGCCGCCGCTGCCGGGCAGATAAAGACGGCCGCCGATGCGCTGCGCTACCAGCAGGTCGATCCGGCCACCGGACCGGCCGATGTCGTGCGCTCGCTCGCCGTCGAGGATCCGCAGCATCCGCCGCTTTTCTACGTGCTTGAACGCCGTTGGGAGGGGATCGCCGGCGCGTCGGTTGCCGCGCGGCGCTCCCTGCCGGCCCTCTTCGGCGTACTCGGGATCCTGACCGCGTACGCGTTCGGCTGCACGCTCGTCGATTCGCGTCGCTACGGGCTCGTATTGGCGGCCCTCGTCGCCGTTTCGCCCTTCCACATCCTCTACGCCCAGCAGGCGCGCGAGTATAGCCTCTGGACGGTATTCGTGTTCGCGAGCAGTGCAGTGCTGCTGCGTGCCCTCCGTCCCGCGCCGGACCGGCGACTCTGGGCTGCCTTCGCCGCCCTGACGGCGGCAGGGCTTTACACCGACGTTCTTTATCTCTACACCCTGCTGGCACAGGGCCTCTACGTCGTCATCGCGTACCGGCGCGATTTTCGTAGGGGCGCGCTTCCCTTCGCCGGTGGCGCGGGGCTCGGCCTCGTCGCCTTCGCGCCGTGGTTAGCGGCGCTCGTCACCCACGCCGGAACGGTCACGAACAACGCGTACCTCGGTGCGCCCTTGCCGGCCCAAGCGCTCGCACTGAAATGGCTGTTCAACCTCGGGGCCGTGTTCTACGATCTCGACTTCGTCTGGCATGCAAGCGCGCTCATCGTGCTGCCGATCTTGGCGCTGGCAGCCTTCGGCATCGCGCAACTCCTGCGCCGCCGGCCGGGGGCCGCCAGGTATGTGCTCGCGCTCGGGCTCGTCACCTTGGCCGCCTTCCTCGTGCCGGACCTCGTTCGGCACGAGAGCCGCTCCACAGCCGCGCGTTATCTGATCCCGACGTGGCTTGCGCTCGAAGCCGCCGTGGCTTTCGCGGTGTGGACTTTGTTGCGTAGCGACAAGCGCAGCGCGCGGGTGGCCGCGGTCGCCGTCCTTGCATTTCTGCTCGGCTGCGGCATCGTCTCGGGTGCGGTCTCGGCGAGCCGTGAGGTCTGGTGGGGCGACGGCAGCGTCGCCTCGATCGGCCCTATCGCGCGCATCGTTCGGACCGCGCGGCCACCCGTTACGGTCATCTTTCGCGACGATCAGCCGATCTGGAACTTTGCACCGATGGAACTCGCAAATGAAGTTTCCCCCGAGACCCGCCTGCAGCTTTTGACCGGCGATGCGCTGCCCGTAGTCCAGCCGTCCGGGGGCACCGACCTGCTGCTCGACCCGAGTGCTCGCCTGCGCAAAGCGCTCGTGGCGCGCGGAGCGCGCCTGAGCCTGCTGTATGCCGGCGAGACCGCCGAAAGCGACGACCTTCGGGCGCAGCGCCGTGAAGCCTCACGCGCCCGCGCCGAGCGCGGCTTCGTCGACATCGCTACCTCGCTCTGGCTCGTTAGCTCACCGAAAGATGTACGATGAAATTGAGCGGTGGCTTCGGCGAAGGCGTCCTCGCAGCGGCGACGCGGTGGTTCGGACCTCGACGATATGATTACGCCGACAACGATCCGTACGCGACCTCTCGTCTGCGCAAGTATTTCGGGGAGACGACCTTACGCGGGCTCGCCGGGCAACGGGTCATCGACTTCGGGTGCGGGTACGGTTCCGACGCGGTCGCAGTCGCCCTCGAAGGCGCCCGCGCCGTCGTCGGCGTCGACGTTGCGGAACCCCGGCTCGACGCCGCTCGCCGCTCTGCCGCGAACCACGGCGTCGCCGACCGCTGCCGCTTCGTCAACGCGGCGACGGATTCCGAGGGCTACTCGGCGCTCGGAGAGTTCGATGCGGCGATCTCCATCGACGCGTTCGAGCACTTCGCCGATCCGAGCGCCACGCTCGGCGAGATGGGACGACTGCTCCGGGTAGGCGGCCGCATGCTCATTTCGTTCGGGCCGCCCTGGAAGCATCCGTACGGCGCCCATTTGGACCACTTCAACCGTATGCCGTGGCTGCATTTTGTGTTTTCGGAGCCGGCGATACTAAACGTGCGCAGGCGCTACTTCGACGACGGCGCGACCCGTTTCGAGCACATTGCCGGCGGCCTCAACCGCATGACGGTTGAACGCTTCGAACGAATCGTCGCGGAAAGCGGGTTTCGGGTCGACACGCTCGAGCCCGTTCCCATCCGCAAACTGCGCCCGCTCGCCCGGCACCGCGCACTACGTGAATACGTTACGAGTGTGGTCCACGCCGAACTTGAGAAACGATGAGGGGCAGGGTGTTCCCTCCCCCGAAAGGCCCTATCGCAGGGGAGCGGATGGGTCTCGCCCGGACTGGCTCCCGCACCGTACGCTATCAGTGAGCCCTCACATGCGCTTTACTTTTCATCAAACGGCCTCGGCCGTCCTCATCGCTTCGTCCCTCTGCTTCTTCGCCGCGGTGCCTGCGCGCGCGACCTCGACTGCGTATCGCATTCACCCAGGTGACGTTCTCGACGTGACCGTGTACGGCGAGCCGACGCTCTCCGCGCCCCAGCTCAAGGTACTGCCCGGCGGCACGATCGTCGAACCGCTGGTCGGGTCGGTCGCGGTCGGCGGATTGACGACTTCTCAGGCGGGGCTTGCGCTGGGACGGGCGCTGACCCACTATCTCCGGCACCCCAAAGTGACCGTGGCCGTAGCCCAAGTCGGCCCGGTCGACGTCTACGTTCTCGGCAACGTGAAGTTGCCGGGTAAGTACACGCTCGAACCGGAGAGCCGCATCATGGACGCGCTGGCCGCGGCCGGAGGGCTAGGCCCCACCGACGGCGACTTGCCGGATGCGCGCGTATCGCTCGACGGCAACGTGACGAACGTCTCGCTCGAGAAACTCCTGCATCAAGGCGACCTCACGCTCAACGCGCGAGTGCAGAACGACATGGCAGTCTACGTCGTATCCCCCAACACGTTCAACGTCCAAGTCTTCGGCGCGGTCGACAAGCCGGGCGACGTGACGATGCACGAGGGCGACCGGCTGTTGCAGGCGATTGCGCGTGCCGGCGAAGGTGCCAACACCAATGCCGACCTCAATCGCGTGGTGCTGCGGCGTGCGGGCCCCGACGGTAAAGTGTCGAGCGAAACGGTCAACCTGTATTCGATCTACGGCAAGAACGGCGACCCGTCCAAGGATGTGGCGCTGGCGAAAGGCGATACGATTTACGTTCCGCAAGGCGTCGGCCGCCGCGACACGGTCTCGCCGCTTACCGGGCTGCTCTACACGCTGCTCCACTTTTAGCCGATTTCTGTAGCGATGCACAATCGTCAAAACGGCCTCGTCCCTGCCCCCACGTCCGGTAACGCACTGATGCCGAGCGGCGAAATGCCGCATGAAACGCTCGTCCACGAGGTCGACATCGCTCGCTGGTGGCAAGCGCTCGTGCGCCGCCGCCTGCTCTTCGCCGCCATCTTCGGCGGCTTCGTCCTTTTCGTGGCCATCTTGACGCTCGCGCAGCCCAAGACGTATACGACCTCGACGAAACTGATTGCCGGGAGTTCCAACGCCGACGGTTCGGCGCAAGCGACTGCAGGCAGCGACCTTCCCGCGCTCAACGCCCTTAACGGAACGAGCGGCGTGCAGACGGCCGAGACCTATGCGGAACTGATTCAAGAACCCGCCGTCGCGCAGCAAGTCGCACGCGATCTCAAGATCGCCGATTCGAATGCCCTCTCTTCCGCGGTGTCGGTCAAACCGGTCACTGATACCTCGATCCTGACGATCTTCGCGACCTGGCGTAACCCGGCGCTCTCGGCGCAGATCGCCAACGACTTCGCGCGCGTCTTCGTCGCTCACGAGCGTGAGCTCGTCGCCCAGCAAGCCGATGCGGCCCTCGCGTTCCTGCAAAACGAACTACCGCAAGCCGAACAGAACCTGCGCTCGTCGCAAGAAGCGCTCTCGGACTATCAAGCGCAGGTCGGCATCGCCGATCTGCCGACGCAGACGCAGAACGACATTACGACCGCCGCAGCACTCGATGCCAAAGCCCAATCAGTCGAACTCGACGGTCGGCAAGCCGCCGCGCAACTCGGGGCCGTTGAAGCGCAGCTTGCGCGCACGCCTGCGACGATTCTCGTGTCGCAAAACCAAGCCGCTAATCCGGTTTCGGGGCAGCTCGACACGCAGATTGCCACCTTGAAGTCGCAGCTCAGCGCCGCGCGTCAGCAGTACACCGATGATTATCCGACCGTCGTGTCGCTCAAAGCGCAGGTCGCGCAAGCGGAGCGCGCGGTCAAGTCGCAACCGAGGCAGGTGATCGCCGGAACGCAGACGGGGCCGAACCCCGTCTATCAGGCTCTGACGCAGCAGGCTGCGACGCTCGAGGGCCAGATCTCGGCCGCGCAGGCGCAGGCGACGACCGTCGCCGGTCAGCGCCGCGCAGTGCAACCCAAGCTCGACCGGCTGCCGGAAGAGTCGCGCCGCATCGGCGAGCTGCAGCGCTCCGTCAAGGGTTCGCAAGACGTCTATGATGCTTTGCAACGCAAATATCAGGACGCAACGATCTCCAAGAACACCGCGCTCAGCGACGTGACGATCACGCAGCCGGCCGATCCGACCGTGTACACTTCGAAGCCGAGCATCGGACTCAACCTTGCAATCGGCATCCTCGTCGGCCTTGCGCTTGCGCTTGGGACCGTGTTCACCGTCGAGTTCTTCGACGATCGCTTCCGGACTGAGACCGACGTGGTCAACCGCTTGGGTCTTCCCGTGCTCGCATCGATTCCGAGTTTCGACGAACGTGTGATGCTCAAGAACGCCGACTGGGTCAAGCCCCTCTCGGCCGAGGCGTTCTATCAACTCGTTGCGGCCTTGCGCTATTCGTCGAGCGCGCCGCCGCGCGTGATTACCTTCACCAGTCCAGAGCAAGGCGACGGCAAATCGACCGTCGCCGTCAACACGGCGATCAGTCTCTCCCTCATGAAAGCCCGCGTGCTGGTCGTCGATGCCGATCTGCGGCGCCCGAGCGTGCACACGAAACTTTCGATTCAGAACGAAAGCGGTCTTTCCGACGTGCTCGTCGGCGTGACGAAACTCGAGGATGCGATCAAACCGACCGATCATGCCGGCGTCTCGGTGCTTACGAGCGGTCACGCGGCGCCCAATCCGGTCGGGCTCCTGCAGAGCGCGGCGTTCGACCGGCTGCTCGAACGCGTGCGCATGGATTATGACTTCGTCATCGTCGACGCGCCGGCGTTACGCTCCATCGTGGACGGCGTCGTGCTCGGCATCAAAACCGACGGCACGGTGCTCATCATCAACTCGCAGAAATCCGACAGCCGCGCCGTCAATACTGCGCTTGCGAAACTGCGCAACGTCGGTTCGGTAAATCTGATCGGCGTCGTGCTCAACGGGACTCGCCCCGATGCACGCGAACACAACGACTACTATTTAGGAGCCGGACAATCGATATCGCTTCCGATGAACTCGGGCGGCTAACGTCCCCGGCGCGGTGGTCTTTAGGACCGCGCCGGATCGTTCGCGTCGTGCTCGTAGAACGTCTCCCGCTCGTCGTCAAGGCGCTGCGGCACGTCTTCGCGTCGGACGCGTTCATCGAGGTCGTCGCCGACGTCACCGAGCCGACCGACCCGATCCTCGGGGCGGCGCGGCCCGACATCGTGCTGCTCGATATCGACGAGCTGTCCGTTTCGGTTGAAGACGCCATTGCCGCGTGTGAGCGCGCCACGCCGCAAAGCCGGGTCTGTGCACTCTCAACGGCGCATCGTCCAAGGGTCATGCAACGCGCGCTTGCAGCCAAGGCCGACGCGTACATTGCCAAGGATACCGCGCCCGCAATGCTCGTCGAAATCGTGCACTCGGTTGCGGCCGGCGAATCCTACGCCGATCCGCGGATCGCCGGCACTCTGTTGCGCCGGCGCTCGACGCGCACGCAGGATGTGAGCGAACTTTCGACCCGTGAATATGAGATCGTGCGTCTGATCGCCGAGGGGCTTTCCAATCGCGAGATCGGCAGACGCCTCACGCTTTCGGAAAAGACGGTGAAGAACCACGTCAGCCATATCCTCGCGAAGTTAAAAGTCAATGCCCGCTCCGGCGTTGCGGTATACGCGGTGCGCCACGGGCTCGTGACGTAGCGACATGCGAACGTATCTGATCGAACCTCAGACCATCTTCGTGCCGTTTCTCACGCGACTACTTGCTGATGCAGGACTGAGCGTAATCGCGACGCGCGATGACATTGACGGCAGAGACATCGTCGCCCACGATCCGGCGGCGATTTTCGTCGACGTCGATTTTTTCAATCGCGGGGGGCCGAACGCCCTGTGCCGCATCCGCCAAGTGGCGCGCAATGCCGCGATCGTCGCGTTTTCCGAAACCGAAGATCCGACGTTCGAAGCCGCCTGCATTATTTCGGGTGCGAGCGCGCTCATCTCCAAACGCAGCGGCATGGAGGGGATGCTCAGAAGCGTGCGGAGTTTGCTCGGACCGCAGCCGGTGCACGCGGCAACGGCGTAACGGGGGCACGGAAGCGCGGCGCCCAGAGAGTGCTCGCGGCGATTGCGTTGGACGTCATGACGACGAGCATCAGCGCGAGCCACAAATATTTAAACCAGAGCATGTCCAAGGTGAGCGCGCACATAAAGAGCCCAAGGCACGCCGCCTCCGCTCCGTAGGCGATCGCCGCCAGCGGATGCTTGCGCGGCACGTTCCACGTTTGGCGGACGGAAAGAAACCATGCCGTCAGAACGAGGATAAGGCCGATGATACCGAGTTCGACCGACGTACCGACGAGAAGGTTGTGACTCGGGCGATCCCACCCTTGGAACTGTCGTTGATACGACTGTAGCAAAAACAAGTTGTAGACGTAGTCGAACGTTGCGAACCCGGAACCGTTTAGCCAGTAGTGAGGAAAGGCATGCAAGCCGACGGTCCAGATGTCGGTACGGCCGCTCCCGCCGCTTTGGGTCGGATCGGCGAAACGTTGCCACGTATTCGGCAGGGCGATACTAATTCCGATGAAGATCAGCGCCATTACCGCCGTAGCGACGAAGTTGCGCGTGCGGATTGCCAGGTAGACGAAAACGCAAGCGATTCCGGTAAAGACTCCGCGCGAACCCGTAAAGAAGACGTTGATCGCGCAGAAACCGAACGCCGCTGCGCTAGCAAAGCGTACGGCCAGGCGACGATCGGTCAGGAAGCGCGCTATGAGGAGGGCCATAGGAATGATGAAGAAGGCACCATAGTGATTTGGGTCGATCTGAAACTGGCCCTCGGAGATTGACAGCCGCGTTCCATTCAGCCGTTGGCCCGCGAAATACGCGTAGAAACCGTAGCAGGCGACCAGGACTCCGCCAATTTCGATGACGCGACGCAGCCGTACGGCATCCGTCGGGGACATGGGGTAGATTGCACCGATCGTGTACAGCAAAAATAGCTGAAGCACGATAGAGACCGTGCTGAGCGTCTGCGTTTGGTAAACCGACCACCCGGCTGACGCGAGCGCAAAAAAGACGAACGCGCCCCATGCGATCCACGGACGCGGCGGCAGAAGGGCGCGTCGAGCGAAAATGATGCGCGCGAGGAACGCCGCCCCAACCGCGAACGAGGCGAGTTTGGTCAGCGTGGCACCGGAAGTTCCGCCGGTCCGCAGCAGTGCTTCCACGGGAACCAGCATCGCATAGAGCCCGAAAGGGAAGTAGATCGGCCAACGCAAGCTGACGTAGATCGCTATTGGGATAAGACCAAAAGCGCCGATCAGTAGTGCATGCATGACCGTACCGACAGCGACGTAAGCGGCGAAGCTGAAGAGAACGTAAATGGCCGCAGCGACAGCGATGCAACGAGCGATAAGAGCGCCGGTCAGGCGGGGTGCGGCGAGCACGGTCATAGTATACGTCATCGGTTGGGCGGCGTCTGCAACCAAGGCCGGCCGGTATCGGGCGCGAAGACGAGCTGATGCCGGATCCGTTGCCGATCTCGGTCGTCATCCCGGCGTACAACGCCGCTGCATATATAGCGGAAGCGCTCGAGAGTGTCACTCGCCAGAACCGGCCGGCCGCCGAGACGATCGTCGTCGACGACGGGTCGAGCGACGACTCGGCAGCGATCGCGCGCAGCTATGATGTGCGCGTCATCACTCAATCGAATCGTGGTGTCTCGCAAGCGCGCAACGCCGGGATCGAGGCGTCAAGGATGCCATGGATCGCCTTTCTCGATGCCGACGACCGCTGGCATCCCGAGCGGCTTGCCGCGCAGTGGCAGGCGTTGGAACGCTGTCCCGGCGTCACGATCGCGAGTTGCGACTACCGCGTTTTTCACGGTTCGCAGACGCGCACCCCGAGCGGCCTGGCTCGGGCCGCGGCCTATCGCCGCCTTCCGCGCCGCCACGTGGGTGAGGACGGCGTGCTGCTCGAGCGTGACTCGCTGGCCGAAGCGCTGGTGAACGGCTACTTCTTTCTTCAGTCCTCGACGTTGCTCGTGGCGCGCCGTCTTTTCGTCGATACGGGCATTCGTTTTATGCCGCGAGAAGAGCTGCCGGCGACCGGCGATTTCCATATCGGCGAAGATTTCGAGTTGATGTTACGCTTGCTGCGCCATTCGGACGTCGTTCTCGTCGAACGCGCCCTCGTCGACTACCGCCTCTCGCCGGCGAGCCTTTCTGCCGATGCCGTGCGAATGCGTTCGGGCGACATCGTGCTGGGCGAATACGTTTGCGCTGCGGGGGAGCGGTACGCTAAAGGCGCGGCGGAGGCGTTTGCGCGGATCCGTCCCTTCAAGTTACGCGACACGGGCTGGCGGTATCTCGCCGCGGGCGACATCGTTCGCGCGCACGCAATGTTCGCGCGCGCGGTCGCCGAGCACGACCGCCTCGCTCTTGTGCTCGTCGTCCTGACCCGCCCGTACACCTCCGGGCTCGGACTGTCGGCGTTCGGGGCTTTGTGGCGGCTTTGGCGGGTTTACCTGCGGCCTTGGGTTCATCGCGCAAGAAGGTCTGCCTGACTCGCGCTGTCGCCATACCTAAGGCCGTGCGTTACAACCGAACGGCCGTCATCATCGGCGTCCAGCTGATCGCAATGACGGCGCTCGCGGTCATTCTGGGCACTTGGCAGGACGAAGAATACACGCTGGCCACGACGGCGCACGGCGCCGTCTACGCGCTCCATCGCGCGATTTCGTACGAACTGCAAGCGCCCCTGTACTTCGTGCTCGTGGCCCTGTTGCGTGACATTGCGCCGTCGCTGGTCGCAGCGCGGATGTTTTCGGTCGCATGTGCGCTCGGCGTGACGGCGACGTCGACCGCAATTGCGCGGCGTCTGTGGCCGGACATCGACCCGTGGCCACTTGCGGCCTTCGTCGCCTTCAATCCGTTCGTCGTCTTCGCCGCCGTTGAGATCCGCTTGTACGCGCTCGCCATATTGGTTTCAGGGTTGCTCTGGCTGACGTTCTATGACGGCTTCTTTTGCGGGCAGCGCCGTGGCGCGCGCATTGCCTTCGTCATCCTTGCAGTCGCGGCGCTCTACCTGGAATATTTTCTCGCCTTCGAGTTGGTCGGGTTCGCCGTTGCGCTGCTGATCGCCGGCCGTTTCCGAGCGTTGCGAACGTACGTAATCGCTGGTATGATTTGCGCGATCGGATTCTTGCCGATGTTGGCCGTCTTGCACAGCCAGATTCACGCCGCGTTTGCGGCCCCCGGTAGTAGGCCGCTCCCGGTTTACAGCGTCTTTGTTCATCCGCTGGTCGAGTTCTTGGTTCCGTACGAATACGGCAAGAATACGGCGCTGCGCGCCGTCAATGCCGCGCTGGTCCTGCTCGCTTTGAGCGCAGTCGCCATCGGTCGTCCGCACTTGCACAAGCCGGCACTGGCGCTCGGCGCAATCGTGGTAACGATCCAAGTCATCTACATCGTCCTCGTGGACGTGTTCAACGATCCGCTCGAAGTACCGCGTCACTTCGTCGCGTTGTTCGTTCCTGAGACGGCGTTTGCGTACGCGGTACTCGCGGCATTGGGAAACTCCGCACGTGGCGTCGCCGCGCGGCGCGCGATAGCGGGAATCGTCGCACTTGCAACGATCCTTTCGCTCACGACGAAGTACCACGCGCTGGCAAAGTTTGGCGATTGGCCGCGCGTCGGCGCGTGGCTCGAGAGGCACGCCCGCTCGGGGGATACGATCGCCATCATCGTACCGGACGCGGTTCCGGCATTCGAACGCTACTATCACGGTCCGGCGCGGGTCGCGGCCTTTCCGCGACCGATGGATCCGAACGTTTATTCGATCGAGCGGATGATGGTGCACTCGAAAGCAGAAGCGCTGCGTGCATTTGCCGCCCTCCCGCAGAGCGGCCGCCTCTGGTTCGTCACTTTCGACGGATGCGACCGCCTGGACCGGCTTGGCTGTCTCGAAGTCGCGGCTGCGCAGCGCGAACGCTATCGCATCGTTGAAAGCCACGCCTTCTACTCAACGACGGTCGAGCGACTGATGTTGCGTGCAGCGCTGCCGAGACGAAGAGCCGTCGGCAGATCGGAGCGTCGCGGCAGCAGAACATCGCGCGGGCCGATGCCTGTGATGCGCACGAAGTAGCTCAGTTTGGCCACAAAGGCGAGGAGGAACGTCGCGGTCGCGGCGCCGGCCGCGCCCACGAGTCCCCACGGGTGCACCGCAAACAACGTCGATACGGCGCACAGGACGAGCGTGCCTAATTCGAACGCGAACTGCAGGCCGGGCCGTCCCGCTCGCACCGAGATGAAGTACGACACGATGCCGTCGACGCTATAGACGACTACCCGCACGAGCACGATGCGCAGGAGCAGCGCAGCGCCGTCGAAGCGTGGACCGTACATCAGATGAATGGCATACGGTCCGGCCGCCAACAGTATCGCTGCAGCCGCTAACTGACCGGCGAGCAGTAATCTGATCACTTTCGCCGTGAGAATGACGGCATCGGAGCGGGATCCCGTGGAGATGCGAGCCGTCGTGGCCCATGTCACGGAACGGCTCAGGATCGTCAGTAATTCGGCTAGCGCCAGTGCCGTCGTGTATATTCCGAGCGAGCTTTTGGTGAGCGTCGAGCCGACGATGATAATGTCGACGCGCAGGGCGAGCAAGGTTACGACGGCAGACAATCCGCCTTTGATTGAAAAGGCGGCCTGTTCGGACCAGAGGTTGGCGCGTGGCCCCTCGCGTGCCGGATCATCTGCGGCCGGTCGCAAGAGACCGGGCAGTCCCACAGCTGCCCACAACGAGGCGGCGACGTAGCCGGCCGCCCAGATGGCGAGTACCTCCACGATGCCGGCGTGGAAGATCAGCACCGCGGCCAGCGTGACGACGGAGCTGCCTGCACCGACGGTGCAGGCGTTCTGCGTGTTCATCCGTTCGATGGCGTGCCGTACTAGATAGACGATGTTGACCGTTTGCAAAAACGCTGCGAACGGAAAAGCAATCGCGACGAAGAGGAACGCTAGTTGCGAGCGATCGTGGAGCCACAGAACCAGAAATGCGAGCGAACCGGCGGGCGCAAGCATACCCAACGTGCGCAGCGCGGTACGCCAGACTCGATCCAGTGGCTGCGCTTGGCTTCCGAACTGAAAGGCGATCGCGTTGCGCAGCCCTTCGGCACCCGCCACCCCGAACATCGCGAAAAGCCCCGCGTAGCTGATGATGCCCTTGCCCGCGGGCCCAAACGCACGGGCTGTCGCGATGCCGGCCGCAATCTGCGCACCTTGTCCGACGATAATGGTCGCGAACGTGTGCAGGATCGATGCAGCGAGGCTACGCTTCGGGCTGGAAGCGATCGGAGATCACACCGCGGAGTGAAAGAGAAATTCGAAGGCCGTTTTGCAGATGATGAAGACGTCCATGAAGACCGACCAATGTTCGAGATAAAACAGGTCGTAACTGAGCCGTTCGCCGATCGCCGAGGTATCGACGTTGCGTCGCATGTGAATGTGCGACCAGCCGGTAACGCCGGGACGCACTAGATGACGCTCTTCGTAGCGTGGCAGCATCTTGCGAAACTGTTCGACGTAGAAGGGGCGCTCCGGACGGGGGCCGACGATCGACATGTCGCCGCGCACAACGTTGAGAAGCTGCGGAAGTTCGTCGAGGCTCAAGCGGCGTAGGAACCGGCCGAAGCCCGTCACGCGGGGTTCGCCTGCGCGCGCCCAAATGGGACCGGTCTGCTTCTCCGCGTCGACGGGCATCGTGCGGAACTTAATCATCCGGAAGTGACGCCCGTGCTTGCCCACGCGCGTCTGGCGATAAAAGATCGGTGCACCGATATCGAGCGCAACCCCGGCGGCGATCGCAGCGAGCAGGGGCGCGAGCAGCAAAAGCGCCGGCAGCGCGATCGCGAGGTCAAAAAAGCGGCGCAGCAGCTCGGCGCCTGGAGTGCAGATCGCCAGACTTTGCGGATACAGGAGCGCGAGGCCGCCGTCGCGGCGCACCTGGAAGTCGCAGGCGTGCGGGCGGATGCGCATCGGCGCAAACGCGAGCCGAATTCCGCGTGCTTCGGTCGTGCGTAGCAGCGCAGGCATCATCTCGGGAGGCAGAGCCTCGGTGACGATTAGCTCGGTGCAGCCGTGCTCGAGCGCATACTCGAGCCAGTCGAGTTTTGCGACGTCACCGCCGGTTGAGGCGACCTCATCATCGAAGTCGTCGATTGCCAAGCGTAAGACGGTGTCCGCTTTTGTGAGCGACAGATCTTGCGGCACGGCGGCGACGCGTTCAGGGGTTCCGACGACCGCGATGCGGCGGCCTCGCGCGGGCGCCATCCGCGCCTTCGCCGCGTAGGCGAAAAACCGCGTACCCGAGATGAAGACGACGGCGAGCGCGGTCGTTGCGACCAACAGGTGCCGGAACGGCAGCAACGACGGCAGCAGCAGAAAGATCGTAAGCGTGGGAAGAACGCCCATCGTCGAAGCCGCGAGCGCGGCATAGACCTCGTCACGTGCGTTCACGGAGAAGGTGCGGCGATACATGCCGATGCGCTCGAACAGCATGAGCCACAGCAAGACGCCGAAGAGCACCGCCTGCACCGCCTGCTGCTGGTTGGCCAGAAGCGCCAGCGGCGTCCGGGTGAACGTCGCGGCGACCGTGGCCGCGAGATACGTGACCACGAGGTCGGAAACGAACAACGCCAAGCCCCAGTAGCGGCCCAAACGGGCCGGCTGCGGGCGCGGCGTGAGGGAAGTTGCAGTTGCCAGAGTCGTTTCCAAGCCCTGCGCCTGCGTGGTGCTGATCATCTCGTTTTCATCGTACCAGGATGTGGGGTAGACTGAGAGGTCAAAGGGGACTGCGTCCGACGCGACCATTGGGCCTTCCGACCTCTTATGGAGCATCGTGCGTGTGGTCGGACACTTTACTATCGGTATCAGAGGAGTGGCTTGTGAGCGATTCCGGCGTTTCGGTCGTCGTGCCGGCCTTCAATGAAGGCAGCGCTCTCGGCCATGCGCTGGAGGAGCTGGAGAACGGACTTGATTCGTTACGCGCCCGTTACGCCGTCGAACTGTTGGTCGTCGACGACGGCAGCACCGATGAAACGCCGCAAACACTCGCAAGGTTCATTGCGGGTCGCGCGGACGGCGTAAGAATAATCGTACATGAAGTCAACCGGGGGCTGACCGAAGCGATGAAGACGGGAGCGCGCGCGGCCACAGGGCGGATCACCGTTTTCATGGATGCCGATCTCAGCTACGCTCCGCCGATCGTTGAACGCCTCGTGACCGTGCTCGAAGAGCGTAGGGCGGCGGTGGTCGTGGCTTCGCCGTACATGCGTGGGGGCCGAGTCGCGAACGTTCCCCTCGATCGGCTGGTCGCAAGCCGCGGGGCAAATTTTCTCCTTGCGGTGTGCGTCGGCTTCCGGCTGCATACGTTTACCGGGATGGTTCGGGCCTACGATACTGCCGCACTCCGGGAGGTCATCGGGCGGCCCGTGCGCGGGGAATTCAACGCTTGGGTCGTCGCGGAATTGTTGCGCGCCGGCAAGCGGGTAGTCGAAATTCCTGCGACGTTGGAATGGCCTCCGGCTCGTACGCAAGCACCGTCTCGCATCAGTGCCGCGAAACTACGCGCCCGGGCGCGGCTGGTGGTTCAGACGATGGGGGTGCTGCTCGCGGCCCGCCGAAGCACTACTCCTTTCTATCGTCCGACCGGGACCTAGGTCCTAGTCAGGGTCACTCCTAGACTCTAGCGAATGTCATCAGCGTGTGAGACACTGCTTCTAAGAAACCCGTTAGAACTTCGTACTCCACCGTATATCGGAAAGGCCAGCGATGATCGTCAATCTCTATGTCGACCATATGATGTCGAGGCCTCCGGCTTCCGCCGAGCAGGTTTGGAACGAGACGCGGGAACACGCGAAACTCTTTGCCGATGCGGCGAGCCGCATCGGACTCACCCCGGCCGAATATCGCGAGTTCCGTACGGATCTCCTCGACGGCCGCGTCAGTTACGTTACGTTGCCGCGCCGGCTCGACGCGATGTCGGGAAACCGGCACGGTTCCGTGTACGCCGTCAAAAACGCTTACATGACGTCGGCGATTTCAGGTTGGCGGGTAGCGCTCGCCGACGGGAACGTCGTCTACGTTCCCCAGCTTTGCGGAAATATTTCGCTCCTGCGGAACGCAGCCATTGCGCGGCATGTGGTGCGCCCGCCCCAGCGGGTCGCCTACGCGCACCATCGCAAGCCGCGTTTCGTGCCCGCGATCGGCAGCGCAAACGAAGCGCCGGTGACCCCGGTCGCCGTCGCCCCGCCCGCGGCGGTTGCAGCCGCACCGGTTGCCGCAGCAGCCGTGCCGGCTGCCGCCACCGCGGCGCACGGCATCAGCCCGTTCTTGTTCTTCATCCCGGCCGTCATCGGTGGAATCATCGGCAGCCAGCCGCACCACACGACGCCGCCTGCGTGCAACCACGGGTCAAACTCGATGGGTGTCTGCACGAAGTAGGTTTTGCTACCTTGGCGATGCTTCAAGGCCGTCCGCGAGGACGGCCTTGCTCGTAACGGTGAAGCATAGCCGAAGGAACCGTTTCTCCGAAACGTCGACATACGTTCGTGTGAGCGCGCTTTTGGAACCGTTGCCGGTAGTCCATTTCCTCGAAGCTTTCACGAGCGCCGGCGAAGGGTTGTGGGGCAAGGAGCGGCTGATTGAATCGCTGATGCTCGCACAGCGCGAGAGCGGATCGGTTGCGCCGAGCATGGTCGTCTTCGAATCGAGTTCGATCGTCGATGTTATGCGCGGTCACGGTTTCGAGGTCGACGTTCTTGAGACGCACCATCGTCGGCTGCCCACGCACTCCCTTCCTACATTCCTGCGAACACTGCGCCGACGTCCACGCGCGGTCGTTCACACTCACGAGTTCAAAGCCAACGTCGTAGGCCGAGTGGCGAGATTGGCGGGCGCGCCAATGCTTGGTCTCGTGGCGACATGTCACGGCTGGACCGATGAAAACATAGCGGTCCGCTTTTACAACGAGCTCGATCGGCAGACGGCCTTTCTTAGCGATATTACGACGGCACCTGACGCCAAGATGCTTGCGCGTTTCCCTAAGCGGGGCCGTCGGCTGCCGGTGACTAACGCGTTGCCAGGCGTCGAACCACCGTCGCCACAACAGCGGGCCGAGGCACGATCTCGGTTCGAGTTCCCCTCTGATCGAACCGTAATCGGCTTTCTCGCGCGGACGAGTGTTCCGAAGGGGATACTAGAACTGCTCGAAGCGGCGCGTTTGACGGTCGATGAGCCTGTATTGTGGGCCATCGCCGGGGCGGGTGAGCTCGACGGACACATCGCCAAGCTCGCGCTTCCGAACGTGCGCCCGTTCGGCTACATCGCCGAAGCAGGACGCTTTCGCGCGGCGCTCGACGCCTTCGTACAAGCATCACACCGGGAAGGCTTGAGTCTGTCCTTGCTGGAGGCGATGCGGGATGGATTGCCGATCATTGCGACCGACGTAGGATCGACGACCCTTGCCGTCCGCGATGGCATCGAGGCGCGGATTGTACCGCCGTGTAATGCACAAGCGTTGGCTGCCGCCGCTCGTGCATTTGTGCGCGATCCTGTTTCCGCGGGACGGCTCGGCGTAGCAGCACAGCAGCGCTTCTCCCAGGCCTTTCAGATCGATCGCCAACACCGCGACTTCCTCCGAATCTACCGTTCGTGCCTTCGCCAATAAACGTCATCTACGTTTGTCAGCAGAATCCATGGCGGCTCAATGGCGGGGCGCTGATCCGCAACTACTGGTTCATCCGCGGGTTGGCGGAGCGCTATCGCGTACATGTCATCACGGCGGACAATGCCAAGTCGCCGGTTCCGGCTGATTTCGCCGCACGCTGCGCCAGCATCTCGCGTTTTCCGCGGGCCGGAGGTAAAACTGCGCCGTTGCGGCGACTCGGAGGAATGCTGCGTCCCGCGGCCAGCTACTATACTTCTGGAACGGTAAGCGCCGCGATGAAGGCCAGGGTGCTCGAACTCACTCGCGTGCCGAGAACCGTAGCCTTCGTAGATCTCAACGTCATCGAAGCGGTTCGGCCTTACCCTATGCCTGTCGTGTACCAGGCGCACAACGCTGAAGCCGAGCATCTGCGCCGGCGCGCATCCACCGAGGCGTCACGTCCGGTACGCGCCTTTGTCCGTTTGGACGCCGCACGTCTGCAACGCATCGAACGCGAGCTCGTCCGCCGATCGCTCGCGGTTGCGGTCTGTTCCGCCGCTGATCGCGATGATCTCAGCAGCATGGTTCCGGCGGCACGACAGAAGATGCTCGTCGCTCCCAACGGCGTCGACCTGCAGCGGTACGAGGCCGTCGCAGGCTCGCGCGGGGATGGCAGAACCGTGTTGATCACCGGCAGCTACGATTGGCGCCCGAATATCGTCGGGTTGATGTGGTTTCTCGACGAAGTGCTGCCGGTGCTCCGGAGGTTGGTCGGTTCCGATGAACTGCGCATCCGGGTCGCCGGGCGCATGAGCGCGGCACTTGCGGCACGGATCGATGCGTTACCGCTCATGACTGCGTCCCCGAACCCAGCGGACATGCGCACGGAGCTCGGTGCGGCAACGGTTGTCGCCGCACCGATCCGTTCCAGCAGCGGTACGCGCCTTCGCATCCTGGAAGCCTGGGCGGCCGGACGTCCGGTGCTTACGACTACGGCGGGGGCGTTCGGCCTTGACTACGCGGGCGGAGACGACGTCGCGATCGCAGACGATCCGCGGACATTCGCGCACGCGCTGGTTCGGCTTATGTCCGATGAAGCCGAGCAACAGCGCTTGCGCACGCATGCTTCGGAGCGTGCGCGTCACTACGCATGGCCCCTGATTCTTGAGCGGTTCTTGCGCGAAAGTGAGCCGTTCTTGGAGACCGTTTCATTGATTTGAGGGACACCCAACGGGTCGACGTTGCTTTATGGGCGTTAGGTCTTCGCCGGTTACGTTATGGCTAAACTGCGGCCGTCCTCACGCAACGGAGAATCGCGCATATAAGACGGTCGCGGCACCGAGAAATGATCGAGAACCGTAGGAGCGATCTGAGTTAATGCCGCTTGGGCGTGCACAATTCTATGCCGGCCGTTGCGAACCCACAGAGCACCGGTAAGGGTCCCGCGTGGCGGCCGGGACTGTACGCGTCACGCGGAAAGCGCGCAAGTATACCTTGATAGGGAGGCACTCATGCGGTTGAGAGTCGTGGCCTTATGCACTTTGATATGAACTAGCGGGTCGTTTTTCGGATGTGCGGATCATGTCCGCGACGGTAGCGGGCATCATACCAGCCTCCATAAACGGGGGTGTATGAAAGCGCAGCAACAAGAAATCTTTTCGCCAGCGTAAGCGTGCATCGAAATTCCTACGGCGACGAGAAGGTTACGCCGAGTCACGTGCGCGGGCGAATTGCATGCCCTCGCACGATCCTCGGTACAACATACAGCCAAAGAGTCAGGGCGATTAGTGGGAGCCAGAATCCAGCCGTCGATACGTGAAGTGGTAATTTCGAGATCGTGCCGAGATCCTGCAGCCACGCTAGGGCGCCGGCGGTTAGAACGAGCAGGCGAAGTTTTCGCGAGATCCACGGCGCGCACATCAGCGGCCAAGTAAGATACCACGATTGAAGGTACGGCGTTACCGCGAGCAAGGCGAGGCTCGCCGCCGCAGGCCCGTTACGGCGGGACCAGCGATGTCCCGACCAGTGCATCACCAATGCGATCGCAGCAAGAATGAGCGCTGCGGCGATCAAATCAGCATGGGGAACATGAGCATGGATCAACAGTTTCTCCAGGGCCGCGACCGGAGAGTTGCCGCGCAGGTGGGTTTGCATGGCGAGGGCCCGGCTTGTGAGGGCATGCGGATAGGCCAGCACTAACGCCGCCACGATGAACGCGGCGCCGACAGCCGAGAGGACGGGTTTCCGTAAGAACACGGCGACGACCAGCGCAGGCAGCTTCACCATACCGGCGACGCCAGCGAGCATGCCGGCGAGCAGCGGTATCCGGACGCGCATTGCCAATGCGACGAACGCGAGCATCAGCGCATCGTTATGCCCGGCGACGGCGAACTCGAGCATAATGAGCGGATTCAAACCCCAATAGGCAATCCGAGGGCCGCGCACGAGCCCCGTTACGAGCGCGGCGGCTAGAAGCATCAATGCACGGTGCATCCAAACCCAGGTTGCAAACGGCGCGGAAGGCGCGAGACGATAGAGCGCCGATTCGAAGCCCACGAAGGCCGGGCCGTAGACCGACGGTACCGGGGGATTGTGAAGCATTGTCGCGATCCATGTGGCATCCGGATCGCTCGCGCGTAGGGGTGGCGGGTGCCACGGGTTCACGCCCGTTGCTTGCCAACGACCGTACACGAAATAGGCATACGGATCCGTCGAGGGCGTCGCCGTCGTGAGGGCTGCGATGAGGATGCCGCCGGTGAGTTGTGCCGTCAGGACTTGTCGCAACGGCGCGCCCCGTAGCAGGCACATGCCGAAAAACATCGCGGCGATGCCGAGCGCCCAAACTCCCCACAGCACAATGCCCGGCGTGCCGTCGAGGAAATTCGCGAGCGTCATCGGGGAAGTGCCGTGCGGAACCAGCAGAGCGCCGACAGGAAAGAGCGCCGCTCCGATCGCCCACGAGAGCCACCCGTAGCGACGATGAGCGCTACGCCGCGCATCGAGCGCCGCAGCATCTTCGTAGGGCGTCACCGGCGATCGCCGAAGCGCGGAATAGACCGTGTCGTTCAGAGTCAGCGCTTTCTCACTTGTCCTTTCTGTCTTCGGCTTGGTGATCGCCGTTGCTGATCGTTCCGGTCAGGCGGTTTCGTGGCGGCAGTGGCCCGATAGGGCCGAAGCCATGCTTTTCGCACCACGATCTGGGGTCCATCGTGACGAAGCAACCTCACGCTCTGCGGTCCGTCGACGGGCCGCGACGTCGCGACATCACATGGAAACGCCTCTTCCGCCTGACGGCCAGCCGATCGGCACGACATTTTTCGCGAAAAGTGCGCTTGCGCGCAAGATAACGGCTGCATCGCCGCCGCTCGATCCGCACAGCGCGGCGATGGTCGAAGCCGTCAGTGCCGGTGGTCTCGGCCAGATGCAGTTCGACCGCGCCGGAAACGGCGGAACGGCGGTCTCTACGGGCCACAGATCCGATCCGGTTTACACGCCGCAATGTCTTGAGAGTTACGGTCTTCCCGGCCGCCGACATGACTGTCCGGTTGTGGCAACGCACATCCGAGCGGGTGCAACCGCGGGGGTACCGACGGACTATCATTCGGCCTTTCTCGATGCATCGAACGATAGCGAAACCGACGCGTGGCTGACGTGTGCGACGGATACGGACGGCAACCTCAAAGGAAATCCGTGCAGATTCCCTTTGCTGGGACCGCTCACGATCGGCTGGGGTGCGAGCGGTTCTCGCGCGGGCGACGGAACCGGCTTCGGCGGTACGGCCTCGGGCATCGCGCTTACTCCGGGAATCGTTCGCGCAGAAGATCTGCTTGCCGGGGTCGCCACCCACGGGTTTCTCGTCGCCGTACAATGCGGCGCTTCGCAAGCGAATGTCTACCCCTCGAAAGGTACGGACGCTCAGGGTTCATCGACATGTACCGGCGCGACGGCAGAGCCCACATACGGTCAAATTCTGTGGCTTGATGCTACCGGCGAGTCCGAGATGTTGTCGATGAATCCCGTCGTCCTGGGTCCCTACATCCGAGCGTGGCACGACTACGGTGCCTACATCGGCGATAAGAATGAAGCGGGCGCTGTCTCTAAGGGAAGTGACGTCATTACGATGGAGCTCGAGAACAGTCCGGCGTGGCTGCGTGTCGTCTCCGCGATCAGGCGCGATCGGCATCGGATCGATACGACGATGGCGAACCGCGCCTACCATCTCAATCCGAGAGTGCCAAGTGATTTCGTGTCGCACCTCCACGTATTGTCGGCGAAGTGCTCCGAGGCGGGCTGTTGATAACTCGCACTATCGCCGCTGCGTCGCTTTGCTTAGGAATTGACCCGCGCAAATAGGTCCTTTGCCCTACGAGCCGGCAATGAGGCTTCATGCCGGAGACAGAATGAAGATGACTAACGTTCGCTTGCCGTAAGGCTGCGGCCGGATCATCGAAAGTAGGCGGTCATGGAAACGTGTAAAGAGCGGGTCACAATTGTCATTGGTGCGCGCGAGTCGTTCGTACATTCGAAGCGCTCGCTTGAAAGTTTGTACGCGACGACCCACGTTCCGTTCAAGCTGCTCTACATGGATGCCGGATCACCGTTTTGGATCAAGGCTTTTTTGCAGCGAGAAGCAGTGCGCAAAGGGTTCCGACTCATTCGTTCTGCGCGCTTTCTCGCCCCGAACGAGATCAAGAACCGAGCTCTTCCGTACGTCGACACGGAGTTTGTCGTCTTCGCCGACAACGACGTACTCTTTGGGGAGGAATGGCTCGAGGCGCTCTTGGCGTGCGCCGATGAAGAAGACGCGCCGGTCGTCGTACCGCTCACGACCATCGGCGATAAACCGTTTAGCGTAATTCATTCCTCGGGCGGATTCGGCGGCATTGAGGAGACGCCGGCCGGCCGCGCCTACACGGGTCATCAGCGCCACGTCAATCTCCCGCTATCCCGGGTGGCGGATACGCTTCGACGAGAGCCGGTCACTAACGTCGAGTTTCACTGCTTTCTCGCACGCACCAGCGTGCTTCGTCATTTGCCTCCCTTCGATGAAGCGTTGACGACGACACTCGAGCTCGATGATTTTGGTCTTACGGCAACACAGGCAGGCACGAAAATGTTCTTCGAGCCCAAGGCTCTCGTCAATCAAGTTTTGCCTCTGCCGTTGCCGCGCGGCTTCGGGGACGCGCCTTTCCTCTTACAACGGTGGAATCGCGAAAAGAGCGTTGCGAGCGTGACGCATTTCGCGCGGAAATGGAACCTCCGCACCGATAACGAGGTGCTGAGCATGAAGCTCTATTGGACGGGGTACCGGCGCCGCCAATTTTTGCTTGGCGATCCTGTGTGCCGTCTATTGCGACACACGAAGGGACTCGTTACTTCCGTTGTCCGGTCACGCCGGCGTCCTGTGGCCGGCGCAAAGCCGGTGCAGGGCTCGAGCGCCGCCGTGCCGCTGCGAGCTGGGAAGACGCTTACCGAAGCGAGCACGCGGCTTCCATAGCGTTGAATTTCTTTTGAACAGCCGATGCGTTCCGCCTCAACGCTGCACCGATGCGCGCGTTAACATCCGCCCATGAAGATGCAGCAACTGGGCGGCATTGCCGCCCCCGGACAAGCACTACCGTTGCTTCACGCGCAAAAGTGGAGCCGGACGGCGCGCCGCGCTTTGGCGCAGGTTCACCTAATCAACCCGCTATGGGATTGCAGCGGGGGAAGCGAGTGGCGCACGCTCAGTCTTTACCAGGAGCTCAGAGCCCAGTGCGAACCGCATCTCTGGAGCCGGTACACTCCCGACCCTGAACTCGCCAAGCGATATTCGATACGGCGAATCTCCGCGTCGGCGCTAGACTTTCCCAAGAGCGGTACGTTCGTTTTCGTCGGCGTGTACTTCCGGTACGGGAAGTGGATCTATCTTACGCGCCCGCAACGCATCATCATCGTGTACAATACGTTCGAGCCGGAGCTTCTCGCCCTGCATCTTCACCGTCTCTCGCTGCCCGGCTTCCCGCGAGTTGAAGTCGTCTACGCTTCGGAAGACGCTAAGCAATCCGCGGGATACCCGGGCGTCGTGGAACCGTCACCGATCGACCTCGAGGGGTTCACTCCCAGCCGCCTTCGGAAGCCGGAGGACCCTATGCGACCGTTCACAATCGGGCGGTTGAGTCGAGACGTGCTTGAAAAGCATCATCCGAACGATGCCGCGCTGTACCGGCGTTTGGCGGACATGGGGGCTCGGGTGAGAGTCATGGGCGGCACGTGCCTGCAAAAATCACTCGAGGGCGTACCGTCCATCGCACTGCTTCGAACCTTTGAGGAAGACGCAGCCCGATTCTTGCAGAGCCTCGACTGTTTCTACTATCGCACGTCGGATCAGTGGGTGGAAACGTACGGGCGAGTCGTCGTGGAAGCCATGGCGTGCGGACTGCCGGTGGTCTGTCACCGCACTGGCGGCTACGCGAGATTCATCGAAAACGGCCGCAACGGCTTCCTCTTCGAAACCGAAGCAGAAGCACTTGATATCATATGTCGCCTCAAGGGTGATCACGGACTGCGCGAGACCATTGGCAGAGCGGCACGTCGTACGGTAGAAGAGCTGTATTCGCCGGCTCGCCGCCGAAAGACGCTCGAATTCTACGTGCCGCAGCCCCGCCGGCAGTATGCCGGCGCCTAGTTATTGGCCGCTAAAGTCCGCTTCGAAGGAATAATCGCCGGCAACTGCGCGGCAGTTTTTGTAGGCCGGAAGATAAGCGGTTCGGCGCGCCGCATTCATCGCGGCTTGGTCTAAGGCGGCATTACCGGACGACTTGTAGATGTTCCCCGCAATGAGCGCGCCGGTGGGATCCACATACACACGAACGATAGCCGTCCCGGTCGCGCCTTGCTGGCGTGCAATGTCGGGATAATCCGGCTCGGCGGCAGGCCCCTTGATGCGCACGCTTGCATCCGGCACGCTGCACGTTGCGGTAGCTGTTCGGTTGTTCGGGAATGCCCCCGTCCGCTGTTTCGCCGTAAGCGCCGTGTAGCGTTTCGTCAGTGCCAGCACCGCGCCGTCGAACCGAGGTGTGCCGCTCGTTTCCGGCGCGACGAACGGCAATCCGAATTTCCGCGATCTTGCCATGAGCTTCGCACGCAGCGATTGCCATAGGCTCGCATGGGCGGACGCGAGTCCGTACCGATGCGCTTGCGCGAGGTCCAACAGCTCCTCGATCGTCGCCGGCGGATCGTCCGCGCTGTCATCGATGGCCGCGCGAGCGGCCCAATAGCGGGCACGCGCATCACGGCTCTCACATGCCTTGCGCTGTGCGGCAGCCATGCCGCGGCATCCAGCGGCGCCCGCGACGGCAGCGTGCGTAGCCGATGACGCCTGCGGCGGGACGCTGAGCGCCAGGAGCAACAAGAACGGACACGGCCGCAGCATAAAGGCCACCGACGAGCCTCTCGGTCAAAAAGCGACCGTGATCCTGCTGACGGCGGCGAACGTTCACATCTCGTGATTGTTCATGATCATCGTCGCCACGCGAAGGATGCGTGATGATACACGATCATAAACGGCAATCGCGCATAAACAGCAAGCGCGCGATCGAAGCGATCGTCGTGGAGATGAGGAGGCTCGAACTCCTGACATCCAACATGCAAAGCTGGCGCTCTACCAACTGAGCTACATCCCCAACGCCTACTGATTTCTGCGTTGCCGGGCGGGAGCCTTTCTATCGGCAGGAACCGCACACCTCAACGATGCGATGAAACCTTGCGGTACATTAGCAGCATCCGTGCGGATCGCGGTGAACGTTACGGCGATGGAACCGTTGAATCTCGAAACAGCCGCGCCACGTAGCCCTTACGTGCAGTTGGGCGGCCTTTACATGCTGGCGCGAACGGTCGATAAGGTGCGCGCAACGTTACCTGGCGGGAATCTCGGCTTGTATCGTATGGCCGGGTTCAGCGCGGAATTATTGGAGACTCGGTATCTCCGAAGACGCGTTGCGCGATGTGGTCGCGCGCGCAAAGAGCGACGATGACGTCGCCTCGTGGGCGCGAGAACATTCGAATCCGGCGGATTACGATGCGATCAACGCCGACCAATCCGGTCAGATCGTGGGCGACCGCGTGAACCGTCCGAGCTTCGTCGGGAGATATCCGTTCGTCACGACATTACCACCTGAAACGGCACTTTTCCAAGTGCTCGACATCGACGATGGCAAAGTGTTCTTGGGGTAGGATCGCACGTAGCACGAAAGGAGTGGGCTACTAGGGTGAATACAAAGCAGAAGGGAGACAATGATCTGATCGCTGGATTCCCGCGAGGGCTGCTCCGAATCCAGTGCAAGACGGCCCGCATTACAAGCGGTGGAGGTGCGGTCACCTTCAACGCATGTAGCATCGGCTACAAGGCTCGCCGCGGCCATTACACGGCATTGTCGGAACAATCAACGCTCGGGCATCCGGTGGCTCAGAACCTCGAACTTGAATCGTTCCTGGGCACGGATGGACTCGAACCATCGGTCCCCAGCTTATCAAGCTGGTGCTTTACCGACTAAGCTACGTGCCCGAGCGGTTCGCGGCTTGCTTCACGCGGGGCGACACTAAACCTGCAAGGTGGCTGGCGGCGGGAAGCCGTCAGATCATCGCGATGTACTTCTTGAGGACCTCGTCGTCTTGTTTGGCTTGAGCGAGCGCCATGTCGCGCAGCGCGTTCATCTCGCGCAGTTGTTCGCTGCGCTCTTCCTGGCTCGCGTTGAAGTCGGCCTTCACGCGATCGAGCTGCGATTGCATGACCTGTTGCTGCGATTGCTGTGCGACCAGTAAAACTTCGGCGCGCCGCGCGAAGGCTTCGGCCAAGGTCGTGGCCGTGTCGGGAACGGTTTCCGCCGTGTCGTCCAGTGTTGCCGGGCTCGCTTCACCGGCGGTTGCCTGCGGCTTCTCCGCCGGGGCGAGCGGCGGAGAAGCAACGCCGAGGTCGACGGCGGCCACGGTGCCTATTGGCCGCCCGCCGTTTTGATGAACTCCTGAACGATCTTGTCGTCGGCTTCGCGCTGTTTCATCGCGACCGTGCGCAAGGTGTTCATCTCGCGCATCTGTTCGGATTTTTCATCTTCGACGTCGTTGAACTGCTGTGATTGTACCTGCATCTGATATTGATGCCGAAGCTCCTCGGCTTGCAAGCCGAGATTCGCAGCCTCGTAGGCCTGATCCATACCTTGACCAGCTGGGATCGTCCAGTCGGTTCCCCCTCGTATATTGCCGACGCCGCTTGGACCGTTGCCGCCCATGATCAGTCCCCCGAGGCCGCCCGCTGCTGCGCCCGCCGGGCCGCCCTCGAGAAATCCGGTGGCGGCGCCCTCGAGTCCGCCCACAATCGTGCCGAGAAAATTGCCCATGTCGCTCCTCTGTGTCCGTGAAGTTGATACCGAAAGGTTATGTCGATCGACCATCACGCGGTCGCGTGAGAGCGCCTTGTGTGCGATCTCGTCGAATCCGCGCTTTTGCGGCGCGCCGTACGGCGCAGTCCAATCGGCGTAGGCCGTCCGCCACGCCCCTAGGCCGATGCGCCCGAATCGTCGGGAATGCTCGCGCCCATCAGATCGGCGAGAAGGGCATCGGCGTCTTGGGCCGGATCACCGGCGCCCTGATTCAGACTGGCGAAGGAACGCCATTGCGTGGCCGTGGCCGTGGGCGTCGAGGCCGGCGGGGCAGCTAAGGGCCCTTGCAACGCCGCAAGCGAGGAAGGATCGGGCCACGGGATGGACTCTGCCGGCGTCGGCGCCGCCTGATACGCAGACGACGGCTGGGAGGCTCCGAATCGGCTAGCGAGCGCGTTGACGCCGGCGCTCGTGTCGCGCTGGTCCGCTACGAGTTGCTCGCGCGCCTCGCCGCCCAGTTCGGCGTAGTGACGCAGCACCGAGTCGGCGTAGCCGAGCGTTCGGCCGTCGCCCCAAGTCGTCACCGTGCCGGTGGCCCTCGGCGAGCCGGCATTGTAAGCGGAAAGCGCTTTATGGACATCGCCGCCGTAGCGGCCGAGATTGTCGGCCAAAATGGAAGCCGCTTTGTCGGCGTTGCGGGCCGGGTCCATCGCCGCCGCCGTGCGGGCAAAGGCCCAACTGCGGTCGTCGATCTGGAAGATACCGTGGCCGTGGCCATGATCGCCGATCACATTGTTGCCTGACGATGCGCCGGGACCGCCGGTTTCCTGAGCGGCCACCGCCGCCAGTAACTTCGGGTCGAGGCCGTGCGAGCGTGCCGCCGAGAAGATTTGCGCCCCAAACCGAATTCCGCCGAGTTCTTGCACGTTCACTCCTACTCGGCGGCCCTCGGCAGAGACCCGTGATCGGGCTCGAAACCGATCTCGCCGTTGATGCTTACCGATACGCTTGCGAATCGCGACGACCGCAACGGCCCGCAAGTCCTCGCCGGCCGAACGACGCTCTCGGACCGAGTCAAGCAGGCGGCGCCGATGAAGCGCGTTGACAAGGCACGGGGCCGACTCTATTATCGAGAGGTTGTCCTCGGGGGACTCGGACCACGGCACACCGCACCAAGAGCTCGCCAACGGCCGTCGATATCGGCGGTGTCCTGCAAACCGGGCGCGAACTCGCGGTTCGAGAAGCGCTTGCCCTGCCAGACTTCGCAGCCTTTCGGTTTCCGCTTCCCCTCGACGTCGCTCTTACGATCCGGCGCGCCGGAGGAGGTCTGGAACTCAAGGGAATCGTCGACGGACGAGTCGCGGGCGAGTGCGCCCGCTGCCTCGAACCCGTCGAACTTCCGCTCCACCTCGAACTCGAGGAACGGTTCGATCCGGCCCTCGGAGCCGACGACCCGTTCGGCGAAAACAACGTCCTTCACGGCGACGAGCTCGACGTGGCGGACCTCATCCGGCAACTGATCGACTCGGCGCTTCCGCTAACGCTCGCGTGCAGTGAAACCTGCCGCGGGCTCTGCCCGGAGTGCGGCCGCAAACGCGACGGAACCAGCCGCTGCCCGCACCCGGAGTAAACATACGATGGCAAACCCCAAATGGAAGACCCCGCGCTCGAAAACGCGTAGCCGAAGAGCCGCGAACTGGAAATTATCGCCGGTAACGGCGGTCGCGTGTCCGCAATGCCATGAGCCGAAGCGGCCGCATTTCGTGTGCGGACATTGCGGCTTCTACGATGGTCGCCAAGTGATCAAGCCCAAGGACGAGCAGGCCGGCCACACCCATTAACCCTTCTTTCGGCGCACGTATCAGCGGCGTCGGGCATTACGTGCCCGAGCGCGTGATGAGCAATGCCGATCTAGAAAAGATTCTCGATACCTCCGACGATTGGATCGTCACGCGCACCGGCATGCGCGAGCGCCGCTACGCCGCAGCCGGTGAAGCTTCGAGCGATCTGAGCACGCAAGCCGCTCGGCACGCTCTCGGCCGCGCGGGCCTGAGCCCCGATGACATCGACTGCTATATCGTCGCAACCGTCACGCCGGATTTTCAGTTTCCCGCGACGGCCTGCATCGTTGCCGCCAATCTCGGTGCCGTCGGCAAGCCGGCTTTCGACATCGAAATCGCGTGCAGCGGATTCATCTACGGGCTTCCGGTGGCTGCTAGTTTGGTTCGCGCCGGCGTCTTTGCGCGTGTGATGATCATCGGCGTCGAAACGCTGTCGAGCATCGCGAATATGGAAGACCGCGGCACCTGCATTCTCTTCGGTGACGGCGCGGGCGCCACGATCGTCGAACGCACGGAGCCGGAGCGGGACTCCTTTTTGGCCTGCGATCTCGGGGCCGATGGTAGGACGCCCGAGTTGCTCTATGTGCATGGCGGCGGTTCGCGTCATCCGATGACGCCCCAATTGCTCGCGCAGAAGAAGGATAAGCTCGAGATGGACGGGCGCGAGATCTACCGCTACGCCGTCAACAAAATGGTGGAGACCTCCAAGCACGTGCTCGCGGCGGCGGGCTATACCACAGCCGATGTCGACTGGATCATCCCGCATCAAGCGAACCTGCGTATCATCGAAGCAGCCGCGAAACGGCTCGACGTGCCGCGCGAGAAGATCGTCATCAATATCGAGCGTTACGGAAATACGTCATCGGCAACGATTCCGATCGCGCTCTCGGAGACGATCGAACGCGGCGACTTACACGACGGCGACCTCATCGTGTTCACCGGTTTCGGCGGTGGCCTCTCGTGGGGTGCGATCGCGTGGCGGTGGAGCGGATGACGCGCGTCGGCGTCGCGTTTCCTGGGCAGGGTTCGCAAAGCATCGGCATGGGCGGGGCGCTCGTCGAACGGTATCCGGCTGCGGCCGACGTCTTTGTGCGCGCTCGTCGCGTGCTCGGTTATGACCTTGGCGCGATCGTGCGCAACGGTCCCGAAGAGACGTTGCGTGAGACGCGCTATAGCCAGCCGGCCATCTTCGTCGTCAACTATGCGCTTGCGGCTGCGGCCGGCGATGCGCTCGGCGTTGTCGCGAGCGCCGGCCATTCGTTCGGCGAGTATTGCAGCCTGACGCTCGCGGGCGCGCTCACCTTCGAAGATGCCCTTGCACTCGTGCACCAGCGCGCGCTTGCGATGCAAGCCGCCGCGGAAACGGCCCCGGGCGCGATGGCGGCGATTCTTGGTCTCGACGTAGCACGGGTCGAGGGCGCAGTGGCGGCGGCTACGCCCGTCGGACGGGTGCAGCTTGCGAACTTCAACGCCCCCGCGCAGATCGTGATCAGCGGCGATCGCGATGCCGTCGCACAAGCCGGGCGGCTGGCGCTCGAGGCCGGCGCCAAACGCGTCGTGCCGCTCAACGTGTCGGGCGCCTGGCATAGTGCGTTGATGATGCCGGCGCGCGAACGCTTCACGCCGTTCGTCGAACGCGCAACGATCGGACTGCCGGCGTTCACGGTCATCTCCAACGTCGACGCGCAGCCTTACCGCGACGTCGCAACGATTCGCCGCAACCTCGCCCGTTCGGTCACCGAAGAGGTGCTCTGGCATGCCGCTTCGGAGCGGCTGCTCGCCGAGCATCTCGATCTCATCGTCGAATTCGGCGGATCGCCGGTCCTTGCGCCGCTGATCAAACGACTGCCGGGTGCTCCGCCGACCGTGCACGTCGGCGATGAGAAGGGCGTACTCGCGCTCGTGCAACGCCTCGCCGAAGGCGTCGCGTGAACGAATCGCTCGCCGGCAGCGTCGCGCTGATCACCGGCGCGAGCCGCGGCATCGGGCGCGCGATCGCGGTCGACCTCGCGCGCCATGGAGCCGACGTTGCACTCGTCGGTCGAAGCGCCGAGAATCTCGCTGAGACCGCCGCCGCCGTGCGTGCCGCGCGGGCGGAGGCGCGCGCCCTGCCGCTGATCGCCGACGTCAGCGACGTGCAGGCCGTCGACGGCGCGGTTAGCGCAGCCTTACGCGAGTTCGGCCGCATCGATCACGCTGTCGCAAACGCCGGCCAGGCCGTCGACGGGCTGCTGGTGCGAACGAAGCCGGCCGACCTCGACCTCATGCTCGACGTCAATCTGAAGTCCGCGTTCTACTTGACGAGCGCCGTGGCGCGTCCGATGATGAAACAGCGTAGCGGCTCCATCGTGTTGCTCTCGAGCATCGTCGGGATCGCCGGCAATGCCGGCCAGGCGGCGTACGCCGCCTCCAAGGCGGGCTTGCTCGGTTTGGCAAAGTCGGTAGCAAAGGAATTGGGCTCGCGGAACGTAAGAGTCAACGCCGTCGCGCCGGGCTACATCGAAACCGCGATGACGCAGTCGATGCCCGAACAAGCGCGAGCTCATTATCTGACAACGATCCCGCTCGGACGTGCGGGCACCCCCCAAGACGTAAGCGGTGTCGTGACCTTTTTGTGTTCCGATGCCGCCCGATACGTCACCGGCCAGACCATCGTGGTCGACGGCGGATTTTTGATGTGATCGCGCCGAGCGCGCGTAGGAGAGGCATGGCGGAAGCGACTGGTACGACCTTCGATAAGGTGAAGAAGATCATCGTCGATCAGCTCGGCGTGGACGAAGCGGAGGTCACGCCCGAGGCTTCGATCACGGACGACCTCGGCGCGGACTCGCTCGATCAAGTGGAGCTCGTGATGGCCTTCGAGACCGAGTTCAACATCGACATTCCCGACGAAGAGGCGGAAACGATCAAGACCGTCGGCGACGCCGTCAAAAAGATCGACGAGACCGCCCCCAAGGCGTAAACCCTTGCTCGAAGCTCTTGGGGAACGGCTCGGCGCAATTTTTGCGCGGCTCGGTAATCGCGGGCGGCTGACGGAGTCGGACGTGAACGAGGTCGCGCGCGAAGTTCGCGTCGCGTTGCTCGAAGCGGACGTCAATCTTTCCGTCGCCAAAGAATTCGTCAACGCGGTCAAGGAGAAAGCCGTCGGAGCCGACGTGCTGGCCTCGCTGACGCCCGCACAATCGGTCATCAAGATCGTGCACAACGAACTCGTGGCGTTGATGGGAGGCGCCGAGGCGCGAGTCCAGTTTTCGCCCGCGCCCCCGACGGTCATCATGCTGGTCGGTCTACAGGGTTCGGGAAAGACGACGCACGCGGGCAAACTCGCCCTGCGCTTCAAAGAGCAAGGCCGTCGCAGCCTGCTCGTCGCCGCCGACGTCTACCGACCGGCTGCAATCGAGCAGTTGCAGACGCTCGGCAAGCAGATCGATCTGCCCGTCTACGTCGAAAACTCGCGCGACCCGGTCGCGATCGCGACGCACGCCGTCGAAGAAGCGAAGCGCCTCGGAATACCGACGGTTATCGTCGACACGGCCGGCCGCTTGCAGATCGACGACGCGCTGATGGAGGAACTCGAGCGCATCAAGGCTGCCACGCAGCCGAGCGAGATTCTCTTCGTGGCCGATGCGATGACGGGTCAGGAAGCCACCAACGTCGCCAAGGGCTTCGATGCGCGTCTGGGGATCACGGGCATCATTCTCACGAAGATGGACGGCGACGCACGCGGCGGCGCGGCGCTGTCGATCTACCGCATCACGGGTGCGCCGATCAAATTCGTCGGCGTCGGCGAAAAGCTCTCGGCGCTCGAAGCATTCTATCCCGACCGGCTCGCGTCGCGCATTCTCGGCATGGGCGACGTGCTCACGCTGATCGAGAAAACGCAGAACGTTTACTCGCTCGAACAAGCCAAAGAACTCGAGCATAAGTTTCGCAAGAACGAGTTCACCCTCGACGATTTTCTCGGCCAATTACGGCAAGTCCGCAAAATGGGTTCGATGACCGATCTCATGAAAATGATTCCGGGCATGTCGAAGCTCGTGCCTAAAGAATTTGAGATCGACGAGAAAGACGTCAACCGCATCGAGGCGATCATCTGCTCGATGAACCGCCAGGAGCGACGCCGTCCCGAGATTCTCAACGCCTCCCGCCGCCGGCGCATCGCGCGCGGCAGCGGAACAAACGTCGCCGACATCAATCGTTTGGTCAAGCAGTTCGACGCTTCGCGCACGATGATGAAACAGCTCGGCGGCGGCGGTGGTCGTAAGCGACCGCGCATTCCGGCGCTCGGCGGCTCGAAGGGTCGCCCCTAATGGATCCAGCTTCGCTGAACCCGTGCAGGATTCGGCTAGGCCGAATCGTGCACCGAGCTGGAAGTCGGGCAAAGCCCGACACATTCTAACGATTTCCGTCGTGACAAGTGCGACGGTCCACCTCAGCATATACGAAAGAGAACTATCCCGATGGTCAAGATCCGCTTACGCCGCATGGGCGCCAAGAAACAACCGACGTATCGCTTCGTCGTGACCGATGCGCGCTCACCGCGCGACGGCCGCTTCATCGAAATCGTCGGTCACTACAATCCGCGCACCGAGCCGAAAACGGTCGTTATCGACGAGGACAAGATCAAGAACTGGCTTTCCAAAGGCGCGCAGCCGTCGGATCCGGTTCGGCGGCTACTCGCCGAACGCGGCCTCGTCGAACGCGGCCCGATATCCGAAGCCAAGCGGCTGCCCAAGTCGAGCGGTACGTAGCAAATGAGCGCCTTCGATGACGAGTTCGGCCTGTTCGGCGAAGAGGCGCCGAGCGAAGAGGACGAACGCCGTTCGACGCTCGGTGCCCGAACGATCGCGTCGGGCGAAACGATCATCGATGAGATCGAGCCCGAGGACGAGCGCCCGGCTAGGCGACGTGCACGCGGGGGTTTTCCGGAGACCACCCCCGCTGAAGGTCAGACTGGGCGTTCTTGGCCGCGCCGCCGCGAGATCGTAAAACGTGACCCGTTACCGCCGGAGATCGGGCACCCGCGCGCGGTCGAACTGTTGACGTTTCTTGCGAAGAAGCTTGTCGCTAATCCAGATGCGGTGATCGTCGAGATTCATCCCGACGCCCGCGGTGCGCTCCTCGAGCTCGAAGTCGACCCCGAAGACATCGGCAAGGTGATCGGCCGCGGCGGTCGCGTCGCGCAAGCGCTGCGCACGCTCGTGCGAGCCGGCGCGGAGGGGCGCGTAACGATCGACATCGTCGACTCCGAGGAAGACGACGACGATCTCGATGACGAATCTGACGACGAACCGGGTCAGGACATCGTCGGCGGCAAGGCCGTCGACGCTGCCCTCATCGAAGGCCAAGAAGCCGAAGACGTACGGCTTGAAGGGCCTATTGCGCCCGAGTCCGAGCCGGCGGAATATCAAGAACCGTAGCAACGCTCGGGTTCGTTTCTGAGCCGGGTTGCCGTCGGTCGGCTCACCGGCGTCTTCGGCATTCACGGTGAGTTGAAGTGCCGTGCGGCAGATGCGCAAGCGCCGGCCCCGGGTCAGGTGTTGGTTCTCATCGACGGCGTGGGTGTCGAACGGAATGTTCGCTGCACGAGCGCACGGCATGCGCACGAACGGCTGTTGCTGGGGTTCGAAGGAGTCGAGACACCGGAAGCCGCGCGTCCGCTCGTCGGCGCTGAGCTTTACGCCGAATTCGACGACGTGTCGCTTGCGCCGGACGAGTATCTCGACGCCGACCTCGTCGGTTTACGGCTCGTCGACGAGCAAGGCCGCCGACTGGCGCGCGTGATCGGCGTCGAGCATTATCCCGCGCAAGACTGTTTGATCGTCGAACCCGGTCGCGCTCTCGTGCCGCTCGTAAAAGCGTTCATCAAAGACATCGATGTCGCAGGCGGCTGCATCGTGGCGGCATTGCCCGAAGGTTTGCTGTGATTCGCGCGCTGTAACGATTCCGTCCGCACGCGCGCCCTTTTACGATCTCGTGCCGCGCGCAAAAGCGGTGGCGGCGTGGGTGGCAGCGGTTGCGATCGCCGCATCGATGCCGCCGTGTTTGGTCGCCGGTTCGCTTTGGTGCTGTTGACGGAGAATCGCGCCCGCGCAGTCGTAGGCGGTGACGTCGTACTGTACGTTGGCACTCCCCTTGGCGTCGTGCCCGAGCGCCAGGGTTCCCGCATAGAAGGTCGATGCACCGGGATTGGCTGCACACAGATCTTTCGCGTGAGCCGTGACGGTGTCCGCGCTGACCGGGAGCAGGGCGCTATGTACGCCCGCTTTGGCGAGAGCCGCGACGAGTGCATCGGCGGCGCGTCGCCGCTGGGCATCGTTCGCGTCGCCGCCGGTCGCGACCACGAGTGCGCGCGTACCGGTTGTGGGAGTCGCGGGCGCGACCGGTACGCCGGGCGTCGGATTTGCGCCCACGCCCACGCCCACGCTCGCCGAGCTTGAGGCGGCCGGTCGCGGCGTCGCCTTGGCGCGCTTGCGGCGTCCGAGCACCGACATGATGTTGACGCCGACGTTATTGCCCGCGTTCGGCGTGGGAGATGGTGCGGGCGGCGGAGGCGCGTCGAGCGCCGCGAGACTGCGCCCGGCGTGGCTCAGAATCGCATGATCGATATCGTCGGCGCCGGAGACGGCATCGGAATAGGTACGCGCGAGCGTACTCGAACTATAGACGATCGTGCCCGAGTACGTCGAGACCACCTGCGCGATCACGGATACTTCCGCTCCAACCGGAGCGATCGAGCCCGTAATGTAATAGTCGGCGCCTTCTTTGATTGCCGCGTTCAGAAAGTCGGTACGTTGCGTTCCGGGCGTCGGCGGTTTCACGGTGAGGCCGCCGAGCTGCGCGAGCCGGGTAGCCAGGAGAACGGCGATATCGGAACCTGCCTCATTGCGGGTCGTACCGCCGGTCGACGACAAGGGATAGACGACGACGACGGGCGGCGCATAACCCGCCGGCGCCGCGCCGAAGAACGGCAGCGCAAAGACGAGCACCAGAAACGTCGACCGAAAGCGCATGGAAGAGAACGACACCTTACTGTTGTGGTTCGTCGCATCGTGCGGAGAGTCCGTCGCCCGCGCGCGCCGTGACGTCGCGACAACGAAAGTGACTGCGCCGGCAGTTCCCAAACGGGCGGCCGCCGGCTTGATGCCGAACTGGTCCGGCAATGCGCGTCGTCTGCATCGGCGGAGGTCCGGCGGGGCTGTTCTTCTCGATCTTGATGAAGAAGGCGCGACCGCAGGGTGAGATCGTGCTGTTCGAGCGCAACGCGCCCGGCGATAGCTTCGGCTGGGGCGTCGTCTTTTCCGATCAGACGCTCGGCAACATCGCTGCCGCTGACCCGCAGACCTACGAGCGCATCGCGAGCGATTTCGTTCACTGGGACGCAATCGACGTCAATTTCCGAGGCCGGCGCGTTCGTGCCGAGGGCCAAGGGTTCGCGGGAATCGCGCGCAAGCGGCTCCTGCAGATTCTGCACGAACGCGCCGCGGAGGTCGGCATCGAAGTGCGCTTCAGGACCGAAGCAAGTGACGTAGACGCGCTCGATGCCGACGTAGTCGCGGTCGCCGACGGGGCGAACAGCGCCGTGCGACGTTGTCACGCCGACGCCTTCGGAACGACCGTCGAAGCGCGCCGTTGCCGCTACGTCTGGCTTGGTACGCATCAGCGCTTCGATGCATTCACATTCGCCTTCGAAGAGACGCCGCTCGGTTGGTTTGCGATGCACGCCTATCAATTCGATGCGGCGACCGGAACCGCAATCGTCGAATGCCGCGAAGAGACTTGGCGTGCCGCCGGGCTCGACCGCATGAGCACGGCCGAATCGATCGTGTTCTGCGAGCGACTCTTCGCTCCGTATCTCGGTGGCCATGCCCTCGCGTCCAACGCCGCGCATCTCGCCAATCCATGGCTCGTGTTCGCTCAGGTGTCGAACGCGCGCTGGCACGACGGCAATCGTGTCCTGATCGGTGATGCCGCGCACACCGCCCACTTCTCGATCGGCTCGGGAACCAAACTAGCCCTCGAAGATGCGATTGCTCTTGCGCGTGCGCTCGAACGACACGCCGACCGCACGCGAGCGTTCGAAGCCTACGAAGGCGAACGGCGCATCGAGGTCCTACGGCTGCAGAACGCCGCCCGTAACAGCACCGAATGGTTTGAAAACGTTGCCCGCTACGCAAGCCTGGAACCCGAACAGTTCGCGTACAGTCTGCTCACTCGCAGCCAGCGTCTCACGCACGATAACTTGCGCCTGCGCGACCGACCATACATCGAGGGCATCGAGACGTGGCTCTCGCAGCGCGCGGGCGCGCAGAGCCGTGTACCGCCGATGTTCTTGCCGCTCCGGCTGCGCGAACTGCCTCTGCCCAATCGCGTGGTCGTCTCCCCGATGGCGATGTACAGTTGTACGGACGGTACGCCGAACGATTTCTATCTGGTTCACCTCGGCGCGCGCGCACAAGGCGGCGCGGGCCTGATCTTTACGGAGATGACCTGCGTCGCGGCCGACGCGCGCATCTCGCCCGGTTGCGCGGGGATGTATGCGCCCGAACATCTCGCGGCATGGAAGCGCATCGTCGATTTCGTGCACGCATACACGCCGGCGAAAATCGCCTTGCAGCTGGGCCACGCGGGCCCGAAAGGCTCAACGCAGCTCGGTTGGGAGGAGCCCGATGAGCCGCTGAGCGAGGCGAATTGGCCGCTGATCGCGCCGTCGTCGCTGCCTTTCGGTGAACGCAATCAGCTTCCGCAAGCGATGAATCGAGCCCACATGGAGCGCGTCAAAGCGGAATTCGTGCGCGCGGCACGGATGGGTTTCGAGTGTGGGTTCGACCTGCTCGAACTGCACTGCGCGCACGGCTACCTGTTGTCGAGTTTCATCACGCCGCTCTGCAACGCGCGCACCGATGAGTACGGCGGGACTCTGGAGAACCGGCTGCGCTTTCCGCTTGAAGTGTTCACGGCGTTGCGCGCGGCGTGGCCGGCCGAGCGTCCGATGTCGGTGCGTATCTCGGCAACGGATTGGGTCGAGGGCGGCATCGAACCGGCCGACGCGGTGGAAATCGCGCGCGCCTTCGACGCGGCCGGCGCCGATCTGATCGACGTCTCCGCGGGGCAAACGTCGCGGCACGCCAAGCCCGTCTATGGCCGGCTCTTCCAGACGCCGTTCTCCGATCGCATCCGCAACGAACTCGGGATACGAACGATGGCGGTCGGCAACGTGACCGATCTCGATCAGATCAACAGCATCGTCGCATCGGGTCGGGCCGACCTCGTGGCGCTCGCACGCCCCCACTTGGCCGATCCGTACTTTACCTTGCACGCGGCAGCGCAGCTAGGCTACGACGCACAGCCGTGGCCGCAGCAGTATCTCACCGGACGCGATCAATACCGGCGCATGCTCCAGCGAGCCGCCGCGCCGGCCGAGGTTACGGGGTGAAGCACGCGCTTGTCACGGGCGGCGGACGCGGTATCGGTGCGGCGATCGCGACGGCGCTTGCGGCCGACGGCGCGCGCATCACGTTGCTTGGGCGCGACGCGGCGGTGCTCGAGCATCACGCGTCGACCCTCCCGCGCAGCGCGCGAGCACTCTGCGTCGTTGCCGACGTCACGGACGAAGTTGCCGTTGATTCCGCATTCGAGACGGCGCGTGCGCGTCACGGCGAGATCGACGTTCTCGTGAACAATGCAGGCGCCGCGCTCGCGCGTCCGTTTACGAAGATGGATCGCACTGCGTGGGACGCGATGCTCGGGGTAAACCTGACCGGCACGTATATCTGCTGCCGTGCGGCGGTGTCCGGAATGCTCGCGCGCAGCACCGGCCGCATCGTCAACGTCGCGAGCACCGCGGGCCTCGCGGGCGGCCCGTACATCACGGCTTATGCCGCAGCGAAACACGGCGTCGTCGGACTGACGCGCGCGCTTGCAAGGGAACTCGCCTCGCATGGGATTACGGTGAATGCCGTGTGTCCCGGTTTTACTCGCACGGCGATGCTCGAACGCAGCCTCGACGACATCGTCACGGCCACGGGCCGCACGCGCGAAGCTGCCGCTGCTGCGTTGCTCGGGCGCAACCCGCTCGGGCGATTCGTACGGCCTGAGGAGGTGGCAGAAACGGTCGCATGGTTGTGCGGGCCGGCCGCGGGCGCCGTCACAGGGCAAGCGATCGGCATCGACGGCGGGGAGATCGGAAACTGACACAGATGCATTCTTTTGCGCGCTACGCGACGCAGCACGTAAGCTGGCAAGTCGATGCGAGAGTTGCGACCCTGACGCTCGATCGGCCCGAGCGTAAGAATCCGCTCACGTTCGAGTCCTATGCCGAACTGCGTGAGTTGTTCTGCGGGCTGGCGGGGGCGAACGATGTTGCGGCGGTGGTCATCACCGGGGCCGGCGGCAATTTTTGCTCGGGCGGCGATGTGCACGAAATCATCGGGCCTCTCACGCGCATGGCGATGCCCGAACTGCTCGCTTTCACGCGCATGACGGGCGATGTCGTCAAGGCGATGCGGGCGTGCCCGCAGCCGATCGTCGCTGCGGTCGACGGCATCTGCGCGGGCGCGGGAGCCATGCTTGCGCTCGCAAGCGACGTACGCTTCGGTACGCCCGCGTCGCGCGTCGCGTTTCTGTTCGCGAAGGTGGGGCTTTCGGGCGCGGACATGGGCGCGTGCACGTTGCTGCCACGCGTCGTGGGTGCTGGACGCGCCGCCGAACTGCTCTACACCGGCCGACCGCTGCCGGCGGAAGAAGCGCGCGAATGGGGCTTCTTCAACCGGTTATACTCGGCCGAAACTATCCTCGCGGAAGCGCGGCTTTTCGCACGCACGCTCGCGGAGGGACCGACGTTCGCGCACGCGCTGACGAAGCAAATGTTGCATCGCGAATGGTCGCTCGGCATCGATGAAGCGCTCGACGCCGAAGCGGACGCGCAAGCGGTATGCATGGCGACGCACGACTTCCGGCGGGCGTACGAAGCGTTTAAGGCCAAGCGGACGCCGGTTTTCGAAGGCGACTAAATTGAGCGACACATCCTACCTCGCGTGGCCGTTCTTCGAGCCCGTCCATCGTGCGCTCGTGCCGCAAGTCGAGAGGTGGGCTGCAGACAACGTGCCGGAGACGGAATACGAGGATGTCGACTCCGGCTGCCGGTCGCTGGTACGGGCGCTCGGTGAGGGCGGATGGTTGCGCTACGCGGTGCCGGCCGCCTTCGGCGGTGCTTTCGAGAATCTCGACGCGCGCGCGCTTTGCCTGGTGCGGGAAACGCTCGCGCGGCACAACGCCTTGGCCGACTTCGCGTTTGCGATGCAAGGCTTGGGGAGCATTCCGCTCGCGCTTGCAGGCGCGCCGCAATTGCAAGAGCGTTACCTTCCCCGTGTTTGCGCGGGGACGGCCATTGCGGCGTTCGCGCTGTCGGAGGTCGACGCCGGCTCCGACGTCGCGGCGCTGGCAACGACGGCGCACCGCGACGGCGACGATTACGTGCTCGACGGCACGAAGACGTGGATATCCAACGCCGGCATCGCCGACTTCTACGTCGTGTTCGCGCGCACGAACCAGGTTGCGGGCAGTAGCGGGCTCGCCGCTTTCGTCGTCGATGCTGCCGCGCCGGGCCTCGAGATCCGAGGCGGCATCGAGTCACTCGCGCCGCATCCCCTCGGGTCGCTGCGTTTGCGCTCGTGCCGCGTACCCGCGGCGGATCGCCTCGGTAACGAGGGCGACGGGTTCAAGCTTGCGATGCGTTCTCTCGACGTCTTTCGCACGAGCGTCGCGGCGGCAGCGCTCGGGCTTGCGCGGCGCGCACTTGACGAGGCGCTAGGGCGTGCGACCGGGCGCGCGATGTTCGGCGGTGTCTTGGCCGATTTCCAGCTCACGCAAGTCGCGCTTGCGAAGATGGCGACCGGCATCGACACCTCGGCCCTCTTGACCTATCGTGCGGCATGGCTGCGCGATGTCGCGCGCGAGCCCGCAACGCGCGAAGCCGCGATGGCAAAAGCGACGTCCACGGAGATCGCGCAGCAGATCATCGACCGGACGGTTCAACTCTTCGGAGCGCTCGGCGTTATGCGCGGGACGGTTGCGGAGCGTCTCTATCGCGAGATTCGGGCCTTGCGAATCTACGAAGGTGCAACCGAAGTGCAGCACCTCATCATTGCGAAGCAGACGCTGGCGCGCTTCCGTGAGGCGCGTGCGTGACGCTGACACCGAGCGCGCACATCGATACCTTTGCACGCGATCATCTGCCGCCGCCGGAACTCTGGCCCGAGTTTCTTTGGACGTTGCCGCAGTTACGGTATCCCCGGCAATTGAACTGTGCGGCCGAGTTGCTCGACGCGGCCGTCGAGGCCGGGCACGGCGGACGACGCGCCATCGTCACCACTGCAGGTACCGTGACCTATGCGGAGTTGCTTGCCGACGCGAACCAAATCGCGCACGTGTTGCACGACGACCTCGGCCTTGTGCCGGGTAATCGCGTGCTTTTGCGAGGTTTTAACAACGAGATGCTGGCGGCGGCGTGGCTCGGCGTTGTCAAAGCAGGCGGTGTCGTCGTCACGACGATGCCGCTGCTGCGTGCGAAGGAGCTGCGCGATGTGATCCGGCTTGCCCAGGTCGCCTTCGCCGTCTGCGACCGGCGTGCTGCCGTGGATTTCGAGGCGGCGGTCGGGGGCGAGTCGCCGTGTTCGCGCGTCATCTACTCGCACGATGATGCTCCAAGCGGTCTTGACGCGCGGATGGCGGCGCATTCGTCCGAGTTCGAGAACGTCGCGACCGCCGCCGACGACGTGTGCATGATCGCGTTCACATCGGGCACGACCGGATATCCCAAGGGCACGATGCACTTTCACCGTGACGTGCTCGCGATCTGCGACACGTTCCCGCCGACGTCGTTTAAGCCGCGGCCGGACGATCTGTTCACGGGGACGCCGCCGCTTGCGTTCACGTTCGGTTTGGGTGGCCTTCTGCTGTTCCCGCTGCGCGCGGGCGCGGCGACCTTACTGCTGGAGCGGCCGACGCCGTCGGCACTGCTCTCTGCCATTGCGCAGTTCGGGGCGACCGTTACATTCACGGCGCCCACTTCGTATCGCGCGATGGCAGCGCTCGCACCAGAGTATTCTCTGGAGAGTTTGCGCGCATGCGTATCGGCGGGTGAAACGTTGCCGGTCGCGACGCGCACGCTGTGGCGCGAGGCGAGCGGCATCGACATCATCGACGGCATCGGTGCGACCGAGATGCTGCACGTCTTCATCAGCGCAGCGGGCGACGATATTCGTTCGGGGGCGACCGGAAAGGCCGTACCGGGTTACGTCGCCTGCATCATCGATGACGAAGGCAAGCCGCTGGCGCCCGGAACGGTCGGCCGGCTCGCGGTGAAGGGGCCGACGGGTTGCCGCTATCTCGACGATCCGCGTCAGCGCGATTACGTGCAAGGCGGCTGGAACGTGACGGGTGATGCGTACATGCTGGATTCGGACGGCTATTTTTGGTATCAAGGACGAACGGACGACATGATCGTCTCGTCGGGCTACAACATTGCGGCCGCCGAAGTCGAGGCGGTCCTGCTCGACCATCCGCACGTCGCCGAGTGCGCGGTCGTCGGCGTTCCCGATGAGGCCCGTGGGACGATCGTCAAGGCGTTCGTCGTATTACGCCCCGTGCTTGATTCGGCGGTCCCCCCGGGCGCAGCCGAATTGCAAGACTTCGTGAAAACGCGAATCGCGCCGTACAAATATCCACGCGCAATCGAGTTCGTCGCGGCGTTACCGCGCACCGAGACGGGCAAACTGCAGCGTTTCAGATTGCGTACCGCGGACGTCGGGGCATGAACCGGTTGCAACCCGCGAAGTGGCCGCGGCCTCGGGGATATGCCCACGGCATCGTCAGCACCGGTCGCGTCGTTTTCGTGAGCGGTCAGATTGGCTGGGACGCTGCGGGACGCTTTGCGGCAAGCGACATCGCAGGCCAGACGCGCCAAGCGTTATCCAACATCGTCGCAATCTTGGCAGAAGCGGGCGCGCTACCCGAACACGTTGCGCGGTTGACGTGGTTCATCACCGACAAGGGCGCCTATCTCGACGCGCGGGGCGCGATCGGTACGGCATACCGCGAAGTGATGGGACGGCACTTTCCGGCGATGTCGGTGGTCGTCGTTGCAGGCTTACTGGAGTCCGCAGCCTGCGTCGAGATCGAGGCGACCGCCGTCATTCCGCCGGCGCATGCTGGCGCATCCATTGGGCGCTGATTTGAGCGCCGAACAAAAAGATCGTTGCCATGTAATAGAACCAAATCAAGAGCACCGCAAATGCCGCGAGTGCGCCGTACACGCGCGTGTAGTTGGCGTGCGTCGTGTAGATGGCAAACGCGATCTGAGCAAGTTCCCACGCTAAGGTGAAGACGATGGCTCCCGGAATACCGAAACCCGGTTTGACTTTGCGATTAGGCAAATAATCGTACAAGACGAGCGCAATGGCGAAGATCAAGACGACGCCGGTGCCGTAGCCCGCGACTTGGGTCAGTACTGCGGCATGCGGAAAGGCGCCGAACCTCACGACGATGAGCGAGATCACGAGCGGCACGGCCGTCGCGATGATGAAGATGACGGCGAGGACTGGAAGTATGATGAGCGCCACGAGGATGTCGGTGACGAGCGGACGTCCCGCGGGAACGTTGAGGGCGCGGTTGAGCGCGTACGCGAGGCCTTGAAAGAGATTTTTGCCCGACCAGATCAAAGCAACGAACGCGATTGCACCCGAGATGCCGCGAAATTCCACGATGTGCTGCAGGTTGTCCGAAACAATTACCTTGAGCGCCGGGGCGAGCGTGCCGACGAGCCCGAGCGCTTGCGTTTCGCCGTTGGCGTTACCGTAGATGAACGCGAGCACGGCGATCGTTAGGATGATTATGGGAAACACTGCGAAGATTGCGTTGAACGCGAGGGCCTGGGCAAGAAAAGCGCATCCGTCGGCCGAGAAGCGAACGCCCGCGCAGCGAACGATTTCGACCAGCCGGCGCATGCCGGTATGACGCCGTTCCTCCCCGTTACCGTGGTCGTCGACGGCCGGCTCGTCGCCGGGGCCCGCGATGCTTACCTGCGTCACGGCGTCGTCGCGGCGCCGCTCGATCCGTACGCGCGCGCGTTTGCGGCGGTGATCGCAGCCGGAGGCGGCGGCCGTTTCACCTTTGAGCGTAACGGTCGCTCGTTCGTCGTTTCGCTCGGCTCGCTCGATGCTTCAAGCGGCGTGGCGGCCGTGACATTACCCATCGCGCCGTACCTGCGCGCCGGTGAGGTGATAATCCCGCTCGCCGCCGTCGCACGCGCGCTCGGTGCCGACGTAACGTACGATCGTGCAACGCGTACGCTCGATATCGAAACGCGGCCCCCGCCGCCCCTTTCAACGCCCACGCCGTTCGCTTCGTGGTCGCCACCGCCGGGCGAACTGCCGACGTTCACGCCGCACGAGAGCCCAACTCCGCGCCCGACGATCAGCGGCATTCCCCACCCCAGACGTACGCCGATCCTCATGCCGCCGGACGATGTGCGTCCTTAAAGGCGGCGCTTCACTCAAAGAGCGCGCGAGGGCTATTCGGCAGGTCGTCGCGCGCTGGGCCGCAACCGCAGTGCTATGAAGAACGTGCTGCCGTCGGTCCAAGACTTCACGCGTATGCCGGCGCCGGCTTCGGCGCCCATCGGAATCGCGTACGACGGTTCGCGCTTGTGGATCGGTTCGGTTGAGACCGATCGCCTCTATGCAACCGACTCTCATACCGGCTCAGTGTCCGAAGAATGGGAGGCTCCGGGTACTCCGTACGGCCTCGTCGCCTTCGATGGCGAACTGCGCGTCGTGGTGGGTGACGCCCAAAGCGACGATCGTTCGATCGCGCGATTCATCGCGGGGAAGGGTTTCAAGTCCGAGACGCTGCCATGCCCGGACGCCACGGGCTCATGGCTTGCGCATGACGGCGATGCGCTCTTTCTCAGCCAGCGCTTTGAGCACCGCATCTTGGAGTTGGACCGTGCCGGCGCCGTTCAACGCTCGATCTCCGTGCAGCGCGAGATTACGGGGATGACGATCGTGGACGGCGCCTTCTATCTCATGACGACCGAAAGTAAAGAGGTCGATGATTATCGCCTCGTGCGACTCGACGCACGCGCCGGCGAACCGCGCGAAACGGAACTCGCCGCGCTGACCGTAACGGGTCGCGGGCTCGCTTACGACGGCGAACGCTTTTGGACGAACCTACGCGGCGAGAATACGGTCGTCAGTTTCACTTTGCCGTAGCTCACCTTCGCCATGCGGACCGCGCCCCGGCCGCACCGAGCGCGACGGTCGTAACGGCCGTGGCAATGCCGATGGTAACGAGCGGTGCGCGAACCGCCGCTTGCGGGTCGATGAACGGCACGCGGTTGAGCGGACTCACATACCATGCCGTCAGCGCGAGGGCTTCGAATGCGACGCGAGCGCGAGTGATTGCGCCGAGTGCGATCGCACAAGCGATGCTCGCAGAGACGAGACCGCGCGGCGACGCCCGCAAAGCGCACGTGCCGACGAGAATTCGCGGCTCCGGCGCTGACGTCGAACGCGAGTCCCCCGACCAGAGCACACGACAAGACTGATGCCGCAAGCCATCCCATGCGCGTCAGGACCGCCGCGCTGGTGAAGCGGATACCGTCGAATGAAACGTACGAGGGTGCCCAGCGGCGGCGACAATACCAATCGACGTTGGGCCCGAGTAAACCCGTGATTCCGGACCTCAGAACCACATCCACGTCGCTCAAGGCGTCCACGCCGCCACGATACCGTTTCGCAACGCCGCTGATCTCGAGCTGATGCATCTTCGACCTTACGGCCAAAGCACCGCACGTGTTTCAACGGGATCGCAACCGCCTTTATTCGATTAGCGCAGCGGCATCGGCCGCTGTCGCCGCTTTCGGTTTGCGCAGCAAGAGCACAGTCGGAATCGATAAAACGAAGACGATCGCACAGAAGCGGAAGACGTAGTCGTACGCGACCACCGTAGCGTCCTGCACGACCATTCCCGCGAGCGCGGCGACTTGGTGCGCGTGGTTTTGCGCACCCTGCATCATCCGCGCGACGGGAACGCGCGAAAGCGTGATATTGCCGGCGAAGATCGACTGCGCGTAGTTTTCGCGACGGATCTCGATCAGTTCGAGGACCGCAATGCCGAGGCTGCCGCCGAGCTGACGCACGAGCGTGTAGATGCCGGTCGCGTTCGCCATCGCGCCGCGCGAGATTCCCGAGAGTGCGGTCGTCGTGAGCGGCACGAACAGAAATCCAAGTGCGAACCCCTGGCACGCGCGCGGCCAAAAGATGTCCCAGTAGCCGGCGTACTGGTTGAGTCCGCCCATCAGCCACGCGCCCAGTGCAAATAGCGCCAACCCGATGCCGATCTCTATGCGCGGATCGAGCATCCTCGTCAGCCGCCCCGCAATCGCATCGAGATCGCGGTCGCAACGGCTCCCGGTAAGAGCGCGTAACCGGTTTGCAGCGCATCGAACCCGAGGACGTTTTGGAAGAAGAGCGGCAGCACGAGGTTGAGGCCGTAAAGGCCGAATCCGCTGACGATACCGATGATCGTTCCGGCCGTGAACGAGCGGGACCGGAAGACGCGTAGATCGACGAAGGGATGCGGGTCGCGCAGCTCGCGCACGATGAAGAAGGCGAGACCCGCGACCGCGGTCACGGCGAGCAGCGTAATCGTGGCCGAATCGAACCAGTCGTCGCGCTGACCGCGCTCGAGCACGTATTGCAGCGACGCAATTCCGATCGTCATCGCGCCCAGACCAATTAAGTCCGCACCACGCTCGGGTTTATGGATGTATGCGGGATCGCGGATGAAAAGCAGCGTCATAACGATCGCAAGGATGCCGATCGGAATATTGATGAAGAAGATCAGGGGCCACGAGTAGTTATCGACGATCCAGCCGCCGAGCGACGGTCCGATCGCGGGGCCGACCATTGCGCCCATGCCGAAGATCGCCATTGCGGAGCCGCGCTTCGCGGGCGGATACGATTCGAACATAATCGCTTGCGCCGTCGGCTGCAGCGCGCTGCCCCCGATGCCCTGAACGATGCGCCAAACGATGAGCGTCGTTACATCGTGCGCGGTACCGCACAGCAAGGAACTCACCGTGAAGATCACAAGCGACGTCGCGTAGAAACGCTTGCGTCCGAGCAGCGCCGTCAGCCAACCGTTGAGCGGCATGATGACGACATTGGCCAGGATGTAGCCGGTCGCGACCCACGAGATCTCGTCGGTTGCCGCGCCGAGGTTTCCCGCCATGTTCGGCAGCGCGACGTTGACGATCGAAGTGTCGATGATCGCCATAATGACCCCGAGCATGACGGTCGCCGTCACGAGCGCCACCGGCGGGTCGCTACGGCGGGACGATGATGCCGCCCGCACGCTCGCCGCGGCGCCGCGGCGGCGCAGCGGTAGGGATGGGTTCAGTGCGGCTGAGCGCGCGGGGATGCGATGACAAAAACTCCTACGGATGTCTCGTTGTAGAGGGTACGCGGTGGTGACGCTGAAGTCACTATACCACGAAATGTCCTATGAGGTCGTCAAGCAGGTCGGTGCCAGAGCGTACCGGTACCGCGTCGAAAGCTACCGCGACCCGGCGACGAAAAAGCCGCGCGCGCGTTGGACGTACCTCGGCCGCGCCGGCGAAGCGCCGACGCCGTCCGGAAGAACTTCAAACCCGCGCGCGTCAGACACGCGCGAGCGCCTGATCGACGCCTTCGAACGAATCCTAGAGGAGGCAGCGTACGGGCGCGTCAGCGCCGGCGCCGTTGCGCGCGAAGCAGGCTTAGCCCACGGGACGTTTTATCGCCATTTCTCCGATAAGCGTTCCCTGCTCGCCGCGGGGATCGAACGCTTACGCGATGAGCTCGCGCGGATCACGCCCGACTTCGAACCGCCCTACGGAGATGTTGCGGCAGAACGGTTGCGTGTTAGGGCTTGGGTGAGAGCGGTTTTTGCGACGCCGCGCGAGCATCGGGCGCTCTTGCGCGCGTACCTCGACGCCCTTGACAGCGACGCGGGATTGCGCGAGCGGCGCATCGAGCGACAGCGGGAGCGCATGACGCGCTTATCGCATTACTTGCGCGCGCTGGCGTCAGCCGGGACGATATCGGTCCCACGGCCCGATGCGCTAGCCGTGGCGCTGCTGGCGCTGATCGACGGAACACTGCGCGGGGCCGTGGTCGGCGCGACCGCTCCCGACGATGCGACCATCGCCGGGGTCGGCGAAGTGTTCGAACGGGCGATCTTCGGCGTGCTGCCGAGCATTGCAAGCGTGACGACGTCGAGCGGGTGTTCCGCGACCGACAAGCGGCCGGTTTCGAACTCGAAATAACCGATGTAAACGCCGACCAGCTCCCCATGCCGGTCGAAGATGCCGGCCCCCGAGTCACCGCGGTGACACAGGTTGCAGGCAAGTGCGTAGCGGCCGTTGGCCGCCCCGTCCGGCATCGCCGCATCCACCCGCAGGGTCGCCGCGGGTTCGTAGGCCGGTCCGTCGTTGCCGCTGCCCCAGGCATAGACCGGTTCGTTCGAACGCGGTAAGGCGATCGACGCGGCATGCAAGGTCGCGGCAATCGTGGGATCGAGGTCGGCCTCCACAACCGCCAGATCGTGGTTTGTGCTGAGCGCGAAAACGTGCGCTGGGAATTGCGTGCCGTCGTCGAGCCGCACGCGTAGCGTTCCGAACGTCGCCACGTGCTTGGCGGTTACGATGCGGACATGTGCGCCGTCGATGCCGACGATCGTCCCCGCGCCGATCCCGTGCACCGAACCGCTGTCGGCCAGGATCACGACGCCGCCGTCGCCGCCGCGCGCTGCGGCATGCGCGATGCTCGGCGACAGGAGGGCAAAGGCGAAGCCCAGGGTGCTCATAAGCACCCTTGCGGCGGTCGTCATCGGTTTGGTTCTCGCTTTAAGAAAAAGTAGAATCGGCGCGGGCATTAAGCCCGTCCCGGTAAGGATGCGGCTTTTGCCCTAAGCGGTCAACGCTTTTGGCCCAGGTGTACCACGCCGCACCGGCCCCGCAAACTCTGAGGCCGCGCGACCGCGATGTGCGTCACGTTTTTGTCGCGCGCGCAACATGGATTCAGCCAACACACCGCGCGGAGCGAGATTTCGCGCATCGTCGCAGCACTTCGTCATAACGTGCTGGTGATTGACGACGACGTGGACTGTGTCAGGCAAGGTTCGCGGTGATTGCGCGGCACGTTTCAGCGGGTCGCAGGGGCATACCCGAACTCGAGGTTCGCGCCGCCCTCGCTCCCGAAGTGCAAGCGACCATCGTCGAGGAGCACGACGTTGCTCCGGCTCAAGGTTCGAAGCGATTTGGACGCAGTGGCTTTCGAAATCCGGCTTTGAGATAGCGGTCGCACCCGATTTTGAATCGTTACCGTGAAGACTTCGGTAACCGAGCTGGTCGCGCGTAGCCGCGCAGTTTCACGGGTCGTTTGGCATCGGTTGTCGGAGTAGGGAAGTATGGCGGACACTGTCGAGTCACATCTTCCCGAACCTAGCGTCGCGCATCGGCGGCTGGACGTGTTCGTCGGCACGTGGCACGCGGAAGGTGAATCGTACGCTGAAGACCAGCGCGCGGATGAGCCGCGGGCCTCGGCGGTACCCTGGACGAGCGAGGAAAGCTACGAATGGCTACCGGGCAGATTCTTTCTGCTCCATCGCTGGGACGCGATGGCAGGCCAGCGCCCGTTCAAAGGTACGGAGATCATTGGTTATGATGAGGCGCAGGGCGGCTACTTCACCCGGTTTTTTGACAACGCGGGAAACCATCCGGAGTATCGAGCCTCCGTCGATAAGAATGTTTGGACGTTTACCGAGCCGGCGACACGTGCGACGGTCACCATCAGCGATAACCGCGATTCCATGCGTTCAACTGGGAATGGCGGATCGGCGGAAGCGACTGGATTCCGCTTTGCGACCGCGTCGCGCGTCGCATCGGATAGTGACATCACGTTCGCCGCAATACGGCGCGACGAGGAGCGCAAACGACACGATGCGCGCATGGTGAGCGATTCAGCCACTTGACGCTTTCGTTGCTCGGCGTCGGCCTGCGCGCTAAGGATCGCTAGTCCTTGGCGAAGCCCAGCGTGACTTTGAAGAAACTTCGCGCCTTCTGGTCTTCCCCCGGTTTGGTGGACACTCAGTTAAGCCTATCAAAGATGGGCGGAGGAGTGTTCAGTGCAAAAATCGAGACAAAAAGCTGGCAAGCGACAGGCGTTCACGCGTGAGTACAAGCTCGAAGCCGTTCGGCTAAGTCGCGA
>JAABUZ0100000414.1_pt1 | contig 106673 bp, 110 predicted proteins | sample 5562091 | NCBI WGS metagenome assembly JAABUZ01 (sample SAMN12813069, study PRJNA571459) | rock metagenome | isolation source: Antarctica rocks | place: Antarctica: Victoria Land, Linnaeus Terrace sud | collected 2015-12-21
AACCGACCCCCCCCCCCCCCCCCTCTCAGGACTATGGATATCTACACGCAGCGACTACCAGAAACCTTCAACACCAATCAATCAGTCGTATGCCGAAGCTAGAAACTTCACAGTGGCGAATAATTAAACGGTAACTCCACTCAATAAACCCCAACCCCCACTCAAACTCCGGTATATTAACAGCAATATCAACATCCCTTCTACATACGACTAAAGACACTAGAAAGCTGAGCGATCTCCTCACATTCAAATTAAGGCATCCAGATATGTTTGATTTTAGAGCCTCTTCAGGATGCTTTTGTGCCACCTTCACCTGTTCCTCGCTAAATGCCTGCTTTGCTCACCTAATAGAATAAACTTTCATCGTTCTTCTTTCATGGATCACCTCTTGAACTACGCCGCTGCTGCCTGCTGATGCTGCTTTTCACGTTTCAGGTATGCCACTCACGATCGTAGAATACTGTCATGATCGGGTATGAACATTTCGTTCGCTTCATTACACATTAACTTCTTTATTACAGTTTATATATTTCTCTGCTCATTACTACCGTCCACAATTTATATGTTTTCGCAATGTGCTTAGTAAAAGTCGACATCACCGTTTATATTGAAGCAGCAATTTCAGAAAGTTTTGATACCGTGACTGCTATCAGATTCAACTTCGGATACCGAAAGATCGAGATGTTCGAATGTAGATTTTCTAGCACAGAATACTCATTACCGTAATATATTATAGTGACCTAAAGAGGATGACGCGGATACTCAGGGTGCAGGTGATCGTTTTTACAAGGCCTTCTCGCTTGTTATATTCAGACATCTGAATCCTGAAATCGAGCTAGCATTGACATCTAATTTTCAAAATCGGTTGGAAATATCGTGGTTTACCTTATCACCTTCCATCTTCGGATGAAGCATTCCGCATCTGAATAGTCGAGACCTCCAAAATAACATTAGAGCAACCTTCCGACGGGTGGGTTCCAGCAGCTTGTGGGGACGTGGGCTCGGAGCCCGGCGCAGAGGACTAAGGAATGGTGCTACCTTATACCTTACACTCGAAAACTATGCAGTGTGCAGTGTGTAAGGTTGTGGCACAGGTACATAACAGTGTTTGTTAAGATATCCAAACGTCCTTATCTACATCCGTTGGCCTATCCCTTTGAGCAAGCTTCCCTTGATTGCACTGCAGAAATCCCCCATTGTCCGCATATTGGACATCATTTTCCCAGTCGATGTAATTGCATCCGAAGATAGTTGGTGTGTCAATCTGCCCACAATCACACGTACGTCAGGGAATGCAGCGAGCCATTAGAGAATTAGAAAAGCTCATCTTTCCCATGCAGTTCTGCATTCAACTCAGCGCTGGACCGTGACTCGTTCCTACCAGATCTCATTGTCATTTTCCTGAGTTCCCGAACCACCCCCCAGTACCTTCGAGAATATCGTATAGCTTCAATCTCAACGTCATTGTCATGCGACACAATTTACCATGGATGAGATCTAGCAGACAGGATAATATAGGCGGCAGTCAGCTGCGGGACTCTAACTTGCGCGACACCTGGAATCTGTCACCCACGTCCACATCGACCCGGCGCTGTTTTTCGAAATTTGAGGCTGGGGTAGCCGGGAGGAGTGACCGGACTCCAGATCCGTCGTAACGATTGCTGTTCTTTGCTACTAACCATTGCACCACATCATTCTCAGAAGTCCTTTGCAGAGTTCTATTAAAAATTCCCGCAGTGATATTTTCCAGTTTTGAAAAGTTGCACTTTTTTGGAATCTGAACCAGCCAGCCCCATCTTATATCGTCATTCGATCTTTTGGTCGAGCCACCGACGATATCACCGAAAAGGCTCTGCCGCTTTTTGCAGCTTTACGCACTTTGCCAGTTGCTGCTGCGGCGCCCATCCTCGTTACTACATATGTACTGCAGCAGTAGGCCGTTTTGAGCTTCGCCAGCCCTATATATAGATCCTCCCCCTTGGTCCAGTGTTGTTGTTGTTGTCAGGTTTTTGGGAATCCCGTGGCCGCAGCTTGCTTCGCTTTCCGGGTTTATGCTCGTATGTAGCATGGTTTGTTCTCGAGAAAGTAACGCCTGGGGAGACCGAAAGGTTTGAACAGGGGAAGCACTCGAATGAAGATTTGAATGAAGACATATGAGACGTTCGTAGCAGCGCCCGCAGGACTTGTGGCTGTTACTACTACTACTACTACTTCTGCTATATTTAGCCCTCAATTCTTTCCATCTCGGAAGCCGCTCTCGCAGCAATGTCCCTGGCGCCGTCCTTCATCTCCTGGATCGTTGCAATTTCACTAAATCTCTTCTTCCAAAGCGCCCATCGCCCCAAGCTGTAACCCCTGCCCTTACCCCACAACCACTCGTCACCAATCCATGTCGAGCCTGGGGCGCCGTCCTTGCGATCGTAATCGATCTTGCAGAGCTCGTAAATCATCTCGCCGGCAAGGATTACCCAAGTAGCAGCCTGTGGCACGCCCGTCGCCGCGCGCTGTTGCTGCTCAAGCGTCTGGCAGGGCACCTCGATGCCTTGCATGAGGCTGACCTCCGCATGGAACGGCATGCCTATTGGATGCCTACCAAGAGCGAGGTACCTGGCGCCGAAGGTGATGGCATTAAGCAGACGCATCGTTTGAGAATCCTCATCGCCTGCTTCGTCCGGCTCGTCCCCGGGTTCGACCTCTGTCTCACGCAAGCGTGCTTGTCAGCGCCCAACTGAGCAGCTAGTACTGTCTTGCGTATACCGCCGCAAGATTTTCGAAACTAACCGATCGCATACTCCCTGAAGATCATCGTGAGCACCGGCAGACCCCTCCAGTACACTCCTGCGCTACTCCATGCGGGAGTGATGGCCATGCCGTGCTCGTCCCTGACATCCGGCAGCTTCGAGATCGAGTTAAGAAGGCCGACCAGACGCTCTGCGACATCCTTGTTGCCACCGAAACCTCTTACGAGATTACAGATTATAGCCCAGAAGGTCCCCACTCCTGAGCGGCTTGCATCACGTTTGAGCAGTGGTTCGTATATTGAAGCGATCGCGCCGGCGCCGCTGTCCGAGTCTATTCTGCCTTCGAGCAGAAACTGGAGTGTGTCTATTGCACGCTGGTGCTCGGCATTCTGGCGATACTTGTGTCGAGCGGCGTCAGCCCAAGCTTCTATAGACATGCTGCTGACGTATGCTACGCTATAGCGTTTCGCTATGAATACGATGATAACAGTATAATAAGACGAATAATATCAATTTGCAAATGAAAGACAGCCTTAAAACAAAATTAAAAATGTTACATGTAAAAATGTTTAAATTAAAACAAATGTTAATTTATATAAAGATCACTGGAAACTGTTACCACTGTGGTAAGTAATCTTCGCTCTAAGCCCTGTAGGGCTGGGGCTAGAGGGGTTCAGAGTTTTCACCCTCTTTCCGCCTTTGTAGCTTTCTACTGTAGTTTAATCAATATATGTATATACATGCTTACTTTTGATGAGCTCTCGAAGATCGGCATAGGTTTTTGCACACGACGATACTATTTTACGAAAATTTGCCAATGGCAAATCAGATCTGTAAGGAAGGATTGAAAAGTTGAGTATTTATTGAAATACAGCCACACGGCAGCGAGTTAAGCCGACTTCACCAGATTAGAATGGCGGCAGCTTGAGAGTACCGCGCGCAGGGCGGGGACGCGACGGCAGCGGCTATGAAAGGAGATTCCACCATTCCCATACGAAGTCGACGTTCACTTCGTTTATTTTGCCGAATGGCATAAGAACAGCCACCTATACGAGATGGATGACGACCGGAAAGTGCCCCTGGATATATATAGGTGTGCTGTTGAGGCCCCAGGAGCATAATTTTTTGCAGCGGGTGGATTAAGCATCGTGAGAAAGTTCATTGAGCGGGAAAAAGGTGGAGACGAGATATCCGGTTGGTAGACTTCTTTTGTTCACCCCTGCTTTCCTGATACATGTTATTATGGTAATCACCAGGGAGACTTCGTAACAAATTGTATTATTTCCTGACCAACGTATCTAAGCTCTCAGCTTTCCAAATGGGGCAGCAACCATTATAGTTTTTGCCTCGGCAGGTCCTCTGTTCCTTTGATCCCATCCCATTCTGCTTTATTACGCGAGGCTTGTTTCATGGCTTGGATCCTCCTGAGAATCCATTCCTTTGTCGAGACCACATCTTCCGTCTCGTCTGCACCGAGTTCTGGGATCACTTTGCTCTCTAGTCTTTTCAAGAGAACCTCATCTTCAGCCCTAGCAAAATATACAAGACTGTATCGCGTTAACGCTGCTTGAGCACCTGGAGGACTTGTGACACGGTGATACGCAGATCGCAGGAGACCATTCGTGAACTTCACCATTCCATCCCCAAGGTTCACAACGGCATGGCCCGGTTCGGATACCACGTAACCCCATGCAGATGTCATTCCAGGTGGTCGAACTTGAAGACCACCTACTTGACTGAAGAGAAGAGTTACACTCCCAAAATCCGTGTGAGGGGTATGTGAGATCCGCTGGTCATCCAAGGGCTGGGGTGGATACTTGAGAATTCTTGCAGACCCACCAGAAGGTTCTGTAATTCGATGGCGTTGAGACAAAGTCCCAGCAGGAAGGCCGAGAGGAGCGTCAAGGCTGTTTAAAATGGTGATAATAGTATTGTGTGCCATCGTTGTGAAAGATTGAAAAAGTGACCAGTTGCCCTCAATGGTGCTTGGGACCGCTGATGCTGGAGCAATACCGTGTAGTTCATCGCTAGATATAGTGAAGAATTCGCATCGGTCTTTGGTTCCATTTTTATCGACTATCGCAGCACCCTGTGCTTTGTATCTAGTAACTATCAACGTAATCCAACATCCAGCACTCTGTAAGCCATTGACATGTAGAGAATACAGCCAGTCACAATATGACCAAAGCATTCAATATCCCCCACAATGAATAACATCGAATACGAAGGCAAGGCTAATAACATACCCATACATGGACTTTCCTGACATCCTGTACTGCAGCAACTCCTTCGGAGGCATATCAAAAAGCGGCTCACCGAGAGCAAGCAGACGATCGGAAACCTCTAAAAGTTGGGTGCCTTCGGGATGACTGCGTAAATCGAGAGAGAAGAACCCTAGATTCTTGCATGCTTGGAACAGCCGTTCTGTTTCGCCTTTGTCTTTTGCTAAGAGCTTCGCAAACGAAATTCGAGACAGAGGGACTGTCGGTACCACAGTGGATATGTCCATATCGATGAGTTGAAAGGCTGAGGGGGAAAAAAGGGGAGATCCTTGAGTAGAAGCGAGATACAGCACAGCCTTACGCGAGAGTACGAGTAGGCGGAGGTATGGTAGTCGGAGGATTCGGGAAGCTTTCCTGGATAGAGCTACTAATATCAGTGTAAGTGGGATTCTTTTCACTTGTTCAAGATATTTGACCTCGTTTAGTTTCACTTAATTAATTAATCATTATTCAGGCCTCAGTTTGTGTCATTTCCTTGCTCAAATGCATCACTACATTACTATCTTCTCCATAGCTATCATACTATATATGATATGTGCATGGGTTTCGAAACATTTCCAGGAACGAAAATATGCCTCTAAAGCGAAAAGGCTAGGATGTCAGTCACTGCCGGCTCCTTCACGAAAGTAGCTGTTCGGAGTAGATCACATCTATCAAAATATTAGAGCAAATAAAGTAGATCTTCTCTTGGAGCTCATCCATGAGCGATACCCCGCAGTAGATAGCAACACCTATACGTATTCACTATTCGGTAACAAAGTAATCGCTACTGCAGAACCGCAAAACATCCAGGTATATTGGCGACACAATTTGATGATTTCTGTTTGGGAGCCCTACGGAGAGATTACTTCATGCCGCTTCTCGGCAATGGTATTTTCACCCAAGATGGTGAGGCCTGGAAACACTCCAGAGCACTTTTGCGGCCCCAGTTCTCTCGCGGAAAAATCACCGATCTGGAAATGGAGGAAGGACATGTACAGGACATGATGTCTGCGCTGCCATTTGACAAAGATGGCTGGACCCTTGAAACGGACCTGCAGCTTTTGCCTGAGGGCCCTGAGCTCAGGGTTATACTATGTAGGCTAGCACGATCGCAATACATGGCAACTCATCAAATCATATTGAAAATCAATAAACAACAAACCGATTTTCGAACACGTCAAATACGTCAGACCAATTATCAAACTTGTGGCAGTTGGAATATAAAAACCCAGAATTGACCAATTTCATGTCTCTTTGCTAGATTCTTCTTATCGTATAGATTTTGTAGTCGAACTCAACGCAGTCATTTCATCTTATTTAAGAAACCAATCAGTTTATTTGTTTATATACATATAATTTTTACAAAGATAAATGTTAAATAAAGTGTAAATATAATGATTATGTTAAGGTCCAGGATACCTTAAGAAGCTAAAGAAACGCCCAAGCCGGCGAAGGAGAAGGAAAAACAAAAAGGGGAAGGCTAGGAGGCCTGGAGCTAGAGGGCTACAATCATCAGCCTGACTAATGGCGGCAATAAGGCCGGTGGGCCTACGAGACAGGTCGGTTATATCATGGACGATGATATGGAATGAATTGAACGGGAAGGACCAGTGGTGTTCTTGGAACAGCCGGGGGTAAATGGCCTCTAGCTAGTAACAGAGGAAATAAGTTGTGGATAAGCTGAAGGTTTTGCCCGGAGAGGTTTCTTCGGCGGCTGGTAGGCGCGTCTATTAGGCGGCTTCTGGGCCGCTAGATAGTAGCGAGCCTACTAGAAAGATTACTCAAGGAACTCCCTCATTAGTAAAGTAGTCTTACTAAAGTAGGTGTATAAATCAATCAATCAATAATGATTATGTTAGGGATTTGGCCCTGACCAACCGGCCAAAACGGCTGAATCCGCTTGGCTAGCTAGGCAAACCGGTCCCAATTCCATACATATTGCTGTCCCGTGACATTATTGAGGTGCAAACCATGTTCAGCTTTGAGCAACGATGATGTTTCAGTAATATTTATTATTCCAATTAACGCTGAATCTTTCACATACGACCACAGACACCAGAAAACTGGGCATCCCGTCCGCTCTGCCATACATAAGCTGGTGATCGGAAGACTAGTAGTTGGGTCGGTGACGACCAGCGAATCCCTTCTGTTGTATGTTTTTGCCTTTTTTTTGACTGGGGGAAATGGGCTGTTAGGGAAGGCTGGGTAAAGGTGGGGGGCATGGAGGAGGAGAATGAAAAGGACGCGAGGGAAGGCTAAGTTTTGGTTTTAGGTACACTCGGACGAAGAGGGTACTTTAGTGAGAGGGGGGTGAATGGCTGTGTAGAAGGGGCGTATTCCATTGATATGTTTACGATAGGGGTCTTGGAGGGGCAAAAAAAAAAGGTGGGATAGAGTACGGAGAAAGAGATCCCCTGAAAAAATAAGAGGCTATGTGTATGGACTGAACAGTAGCATTGGAAATGTTTGTATCGTTGCTATTAAGAGGCGAATTGCGTAGAGCCACGTTCAAAGATCAAAGGGGATTCCGTAGATGAAAAGGCCGTTGCGAAATCCTATAACTCTCGCTGAAGCGGCGGGGAAGTGGGAAGTCGAAAGTCGTGGAAGGGGAGGGTAGCCAGGCCCCAGCCTAGAGACATACAGATATCCCAATCGTACCATTCCGATAGCTCGCTGATACATTCGTCAACTTCTTTGCACGTTAGCCTAGCCCCCGAGCATACAAACATACCACAAGACATTCCGTTCGTAATTTTTCGACACGTGGTTGATACATCCGCCAGCCTTGTTGCATTATCGCATCCGTTGCAAAAGGAAAGACGGCACAGCCGTCAAACGTTGTAAGCCTCACTCACAGATTACCTTGGACACCCAACAACTCCTCCACAAAATCGTCCAGCTCAATAATCTTAAACCTCTGGCCCCACTTTCCCCTGAACTCCTTCCTCTTGTACATCCCACTGATATTATGCTTGAAGCTCACCAACTCCACACTCCACCCCTTCTCCAACGCCCTCTCTACCATCTTTAAAAATCCCTGCGAATACTCTGCCTCCGCCGCGTCCCCAGTTGCGAGAACCATGGTTGATGGCTTCTTGGCGTCAACAACGCTCTCCAGGATCTTCAGGTGCAGAATTTCGTCTACGGCCTGCTCAACCCATTTCTCGGGGGCGCGGGTGGCAGCGGTCGTTTCAGAGCCGCTGGATTGCCCAGAGGTAGCGTGGTAGGTGCCATTCGGAATGACGTGGGTGAATTTCTTCTGGCGGGGGGTGAGTTCTTTCGCTTTATGTACTCTATCGAGGATGTTTGTTTCATAGCCGATTGCTCTCGCTTCTTGAATGGCTGGAAAATTGTCTGATCCGACGAGTACGCGCTTGGCGGGTGGACGACCTCGTTCTAGGATGAGTGACAGGTTGTGGAATGAGAGCGGTTGGCGTCGCAGGCGACTCGAGATGGAAAGACCGCGTGATAATTTTATTGCGTTATGGAAACCAATCATAATCTGCGATCGTTAGCAAGGGCATCAATTAAGAAAAACCGTGGTAATGCTCATACATTGGATGCGTCAACAAAGACATGTACGCCTATATCCGTGCCATCATCGCCACTGGTAGTCCTTGACAGGAAATTGATGTTGCTGAGATACTGCCTTTCTTTAACAAATCCGTCATGAAGCTTTGCCATGAGTCTCGCCTTTTTCTCCGCTGCTTCTGCGTATACACTCTCTTCTGGTAAAGCGGATGGCTTCTCAGTCCGCGCCAAGACACGCAGACTGGTAGCGAGGGATGTGCCAATAATAATAGGGAGCTGAGGTCCGCCTGAAGGCAATAGAAGACTCGACGCAAACTTGTCCGCTTTCTCAGGGGTATTGTGGACAACTCTATCGATTATAGCCTTCCGAGCTTGGGAGCGCTCTGCTGTCCATATGTCGTTTTCAGATTCATTCTCACTACCACTTGGCAAAGTCTTCTGGTGGTTCCTCTCAAGTTCGTCCAACTCACTTCTCCTACGTGCCTTCTGTCTCCGGCTTTCTTTGAAAAGTGGAACGATCGTAGAGTTGCCAAAGCCGTCATTGTTCGTGAGATCTCCTCCCTCAAACTCATCTCTCCATTTCACTTCTTTGCCCTTTGGGAAGTCGTACGAGGCTGCGTTAATTTCGATATCTTCTTTGTTAGGAGCAGTTGTCTCGGCGCGTGGTAATAGCTGAATTGTGGGAGCTGGTACGCTCAACGGCTGCCCGAGGTACTCCCATATTTTTCCAAAGTCTCCAAGGTGCGAAGCTGCATTGTACTGATCCGCTAGGGAGTGGTCTACAAAAGAGACTGCTACAGATGATCTCTCCGTAAGAGAGGTCGACCGGAGGAACTCATGCACTGGCGCAAAGTTCCAGTCTTCTAGCACTTGTTCTGACAACATTCGACGCCTCCAGGGTCGATGCAGCTTCCTGACTCAAGAAGCTGGATCTGTTGCCTTGAGGTTGATGTACTGCTGCTGCTGAGTTGGAGTCAAATACTTGTGCGCATGCCGAGAAGCCGGCGTCGCCCGAAAGGAGAAGATGTCGTGCGACGTGCTGCTACTGTTGCCATTTTGATGAGACTGGAATGCCGATCATGAGTATCAGAAAGATGTTTGTGAATGGTCGCAATTAGGTACAACGTCGAAGAGACCATGGAGTGCCACCTACGGAGACCCTACTCGCTAGAGAGCCAATAGAAAGGCCGCCATTCCGCCTTACGCCTTACGCCTTACGGATATCAGATGTTGATGGCATTCACAAGTCCAGATGTTATTGATCTTGGCTGTAGACTTTGGAAACACTTCTTTATGTCGCAATCTTGTGTGTACCAAGACATGGTCATCCTTCCTTCTTCTCAATTGTTCGAAATTACACAGAATGCATCAAATTCTCCTCCATAATCTCACCTCCAAATAAGACTATTTCAGCCCTAGCAACGCGACCTCACCCTTGGGAGTACCATCTTCTATTCCACCGGTGGCTTCGACATTTATCCTGCCGATTTGAGGCATTTCGCAATGCCCAACCGAATCATAAACGTTCCGCTAAAAATTATTAGAAAAATATTCAGGAACTTACCACCGGATGACATCGTGAATGTGAAGCTGGTCTGCAAGAAGTGGCTAGAGATTTCCTCTTCGTTGAACTCAACCGTCTTCGGTATAGAGAAAGTCCCGCCAGAGGTTTTGGAAGAGATATTCAAGAACTTGGCACAGGAGGATATTGCCAATGCAAGATTGGTGTGCACGAAATGGATGAACCTATCCTCTCCCTTATACTTGAACGCTCTCAATATATCCTTACGGAATCGGCCATTGATAGTAGCCAATTTTGTTGCTGAACATGAGCTTTTCAGGCGTGGTATTAAACTTCTCGTCATCGACATAGCTCAATTCTCCAGACACCTAGCCTTGGATCGGCGACAGTACGCAACCGCCGTTATCGAGCAATTGCTGAAAGAAATGGAAAGCAAGGTTGGAGATGAACTTGCAATATTGGCTCTTGTGGGGCATATTATGACATGGCGCGATGACCCAACGATATCAGCCGAATCACTTAAGATCGCAATCCGTGAGTCTGAAGGGGATGAAGGTAAGCCAGGCAGAAACAATCACCGCATGCCGTACTAATAATTTAGAAGACCATCAACCAACGCTTAACCTTCTCATTCGCGGCTGGTGGGAGTATGTTCAGATGTTCGAGCAGCAGCAGGCGATCCTCCGGAGATCAGAACTCGTAACAATTTTCAAAAGAGCTTTGGCTGTGATGCCAAGTGTGAGACATTTGAGGTTCAAGAGCTCGTGGAATTCTAGGCGATCGATTTCTGAAAAGGGGGGTAGGAACTGTTTACGGCAATTCTGCCTTGAGCCAAAGGTCGATAATGACATTGCGCCACCCCAGCTGGTCGATTTCTTTGAAGTTTGGAGCATGTCGGGGAGACCATTAAAATCGTTTGAAGGCTCGTCCAGAGCAATGCTTTTGGCAGCTATGCAGAAACCTCTCACTCCGAGCTCGATGGCCATTTTCAAACATACACGAGAGATCTCGATACACTATGGCTCGGCGCTGATGGAAGTCTGCCATGCTCTACACAATATCGAGGCCGAGGGGATTCAGTCAGGCTACGTGAGCGCCCTCCTTTCCGGAGCATCTTCGGTCGAACGTATATGTCTTAGCGGAGCCATCAACCTCTTCTTGGCTGATATGCCAGTCACGCTGAATTCAGTGCTAGGCAACACGCATTGGGGAAATCTGCGAACACTGTGCTTAGCAACGGTTGAAATTGAATTCCAAGAGCTCGTAGGCCTATGTGAACGTCAGCAGGACACACTCAAAGTATTGGTGATACAAAGAGCGGGACTGTTTGGTGGTACTTGGGCTGGCGCTCTTCCAGTGATTCGTATGTTGAAGCAACTACGCCACGTATTGCTCACTTTCCTTTGGCATGGAAAAGATACGACTGATTGTGTTGTGGACAATGACTCTGAGGATGCTGTGCGGAGGTACATTCTGGAAGGGGGCACAAATCCCCTGGAACCTCCACTTCCGCCGTCCCTATAGCGATGCCGTTCGAGTGGTTCATGTTAGCGGCGTTAGGGTTCTGTCAAATGGCGAGTAGGGAAAGACATAGCAGGTTGGGTGAAGAGTGTTTTATCGTCTGCTCCGAAGCGACGCGGGAGTGATGCAAAGCTATTGCACGGTAACGGTAGTTCCGCATTTCTGTGATCCTGTTTTCATATCGGCTTATCCTGGAGTAGTACTCCAGATTAATGGTAGGTGGAGGAGTCGTCGAGTTTGAAATGGGCGCTATTCAGATTAGAGCTAAAGCGAATTTCATTTACTTTACGCTACGGTTTTATTTCAACCCACGTGGAATTTCGTACATCAAGAGCGAAAAAGGTTCAGACTCTCATAAGTTCTGATACACCGTTTTAATGAGAATAAAATCCATTTTCGGACGTTGTCTTTTGGCATTGAGCCAAGATGGCCGCTTGACGTCCAACTTCTCCCAACCGTCCAATGACTTCCTTATTACCGTCCACAAAGCCGTATAAGGCATATGGTATCTCGACTTCTTGGCAGAATTCCTGCACAAGATTCTGCGTTCGGCGGAGGTTGTGCCGTGGAATGCGGGGGTACAAATGATGTACAACCTGAAATTGCAGACCTCCGTGGATAAAGTCAAGCCACTGTGGGCAATCGACATCCATAGTGGTTCTAAGCATGTTCTGTGGAAATGATTCGTTCGCACCAAGGTCCACTGTACTCATGGCAAAGTGACTCAAAGTAATTTGGACATGAAGAGGTGCGGTAACGATGTGGCTAATCATGATAAAAAGTACTCGGCTGCCAACGGTCGGGATAGACTTGTAGACAACGCCGTATCCAAACCATGCCCAGAAAAAGGCCTGTCCAGCAAGCTCCAACCATCGGTGCCACCACGCAGGACCTTTTCTTGGTCCGAGTCCTAAGAGAAGATACTCCCAGCTGAGACGATACAGATTGAAGCGCCCGAGGGCGAGGATTGGATAATAGAGGTATTGCTGGTATCGTACGATGAACTTCGCAAACGGGTCGTAGGCCATAACTCGGTCGTAGTATGTACTTCGAAGAGATTCGAAGAACCGGTGTGAAATGGCAAAGAAAGGCATGTGCTCAATATCCGGATCATGCTCCGGCGAGTTCGTAACTATATGATGTACATTATGATTTCGCTTCCACCAGCCTAGACTAAGGCCTCCCAGAAAGTCTGCAATCACAATTCCTATCACCGTATCGACGGCGAAGCTATGAGTTATTCCCATGTGTCCGGCATCATGGGCTGTAAATACTAATTGGTGCCAGAAGAAACCGAGGGAAAGGCCACTGGTACCATACCAACCCATCCGTAGACACAGAAGAAACATACTGAACAGCAGAAGGTACCGACTGATCTCGAAGAGGTAGGAATTGTAGTCACATTGGTAAAGCCCTTCCGCTCGGATTCGATCATTCAATATACGGTACCGTTGTACAATATTATCTTGTGTAGCATGATCTAATGCAGGGTATTTGGCGAGACAGATAGATTTCTTGTTGGGTATAGGCATCCATATGGGACAGCTTGCTTATTTTTGGATTTTCAAGTGACTTAATCGACGACAATGATGAAAGGAAGGAAACTTCATGTAGATCCGAAGACTTCCTAATACCTCGTCGTCTGAGTTTGTTAGACGGTTCAGCCGCCTCGAATATCGAAGATCTTGGTGGAGTGCTGGCCTGACTCAAGATTTCAGCTCTATATTCTGCTGTATCTGGCTCCCCTGGCTCGCTATATTTCCGAAATGTGCCGCCTCGTATGGGAGGTAAGAAGTTGTTCCACCGTCCGTCTATTTTGCCGATTTGATAGCTGAGCATGCGCTCTCGTGCCTCCTCCGAGTGCAGCCTTTAGATGCATTAGCAGTGCCGTATCATAAACATCGGTGGTACCTACGCATTGACTTCGTCGGTAGCGTCCCGGCCCACCATATGCATTATTACTTTATCACCTCCAGGGTGATACTTGAGCCATGCGTCCACCATAAGAACCTTGTTGTCTAAGATTATGACAGTTTTACCATCTGCAATCATGCTCTCAACCTGATTCCGAGACAAGATCACTTCCTTACGAGGCACCCTTGTGGTGCTACCTGAAACCATGCCGGGCAGCCTGCGCTGCTACCACCAAGCACTCGGTATTCTGGTTAGGACTGAGAAAAACGCTAGTAACTGAAATAGAATACCCGTAAGGCCTTTGTAACCGAGGTTCGATCGTGTCCCCAAACTTATTTATCCTTTTTCGGTCAACATTAGTAACGGTCTACATATATTTGAAGGCTTGGTCTTGAACCCTGTCGATAGTTTCCTGTTTCAGAGATAGATTTATGGGTTTCTGTCATTCTTAGCATAGATTTTTAGAAAGCTGTATATTGATTTATGCCCTCCATCCACATAACTTCTTGTTTCTTTCTCGTCTCGCTGCTCTCAAGGCGTTCTTTACGACATCTCTTTCGCTGCGTCTGAAACACGGGTATGGAGAAGCTTGCAGAAGAATGGCTACGATTGGACAAGGTTATAAGCAAAGTCAACGTTCAACACAATGCGTCTATGTGCTTACATTTGGAAGGACCCTGCTACCAGGTCCGAGATTGAAACCCTTGTTGAGTACGGGAAGATTGATGAGCTTCAACTTCGACTCAGTGATAGTAAGTAGCAGCAATACCGCATACTCTTCATAAATCTAGATGGAGATGCTAAGACGACCACTAGGACTTACATTTGGCACAGCCGGCTTGAGAGCTCAAATGGGAGCAGGTTTTTCTCGACTCAACAGTTTGACAATAATACAAACCACCCAAGGATTGGCTGAATATCTATTGGAAAACCAACCAGGTGCAGCTACAGCGGGAGTTGTGATCGGCCATGATGCCCGACATAATTCTATGAACTTTGCAGAACTCACTGCTGCTGCGTTCATGTGTAAAGGCATCAAAGTCTGGTGGTATGAAGAGTTGGTTCATACCCCAATGGTCCCTTTCGGTGTGACACAACTACATGCTGCCGCAGGTATAATGATTACCGCCAGCCACAATCCTGCCCAAGACAATGGATATAAAGTCTATGGCTCGAATGGATGTCAAATCAACTCCCCAGCAGATTCTATGATTGCTGCTTGTATTCTAAGAAATCTGGAACCATTAACCTGGAGTGTCACAGAGAATAAGGATCTTCAGGAGCCGATATTGCTTCCCATGAAAGCAAAATACCTTGAATTAGTTGCAAGAATTGGAAGCTTACCGGGTGATCGCAAGCCTCCCAGATTTGTGTATACTCCCATGCACGGTGTAGGGCTTAGATACATGGCGGATGCCCTCAATGCGATCCACCTCAGTGGATTTATGACAATAGTCGGACAGCAGGCTCAGCCAAATCCCGATTTCCCGACAGTAAAATATCCTAACCCCGAAGAAAAGGGAGCTCTTGATCTTGCAATGTCTACGGCAGATCAAGCAGGTATCCGCCTGATCCTAGCTAACGATCCCGATGCAGATCGCTTTGCCGTTGCCGAGAAGATTGGGGAACGATGGCATCAGTTTAAAGGCGATCAAGTTGGTGTTCTCCTTGGAGATTTCTTGCGATCTAGAATATCCCCAGGTGCAAAACCTGACGACTATATGCTCACTTCAGCGGTCTCGTCGCAAATGCTATCCTATATGGCAGCAGAAAATGACTTCAGCGTCGAAGAAACTCTTACCGGCTTCAAATGGCTTGGTAACCGTGGATTGGATCTGCAGAAGCATGGAAAACAGGTCCATTTCGCCTATGAAGAAGCCCTTGGATATATGATTCCAGATGTTGTTTTCGACAAAGATGGAATTGCCGCAGCTATACTCTTCCTTAGTGCTACCAGTCACTGGGGTTCACCATGGCTTAGGCTACAAAGGCTCTATGATCTATACGGCTATTTCGAGACGGCGAACACATATTGGAGGTCTCCCAACGTCAGCATAACAAAGAAAATTTTTGACAAAATACGGCAACTTGGGGATCCTTTCCCACCTTCCATTGGTGATCGGAAAGTCGTTCGCTGGCGAGACCTCACTCAAGCCTACGATTCTAGTACTAAAAACCATGTGCCTACATTGCCATCTTCCACAAGCAGTCAGATGATAACGTGCTGGCTTGGTGGGACATCGCTTGACCAAGGAATCCGTTTTACTGTGAGAGCATCAGGCACAGAGCCCAAGATCAAGAGTCAGTATGGAGTTCCATTATTACGAAGTCAATTTGCTAATTAATTACACTTAGTATACTTAGAGTGTCGAAGCAAAGATCAAGTTTCGGCCAGAACAGGAGCGTCTCAAGTCCTGAGGTTTGTCAACCAAGAGTGGTTTAATGATCCAAGCCTCAAGCTTGAAGACAAATACCTGGTCCCCTAGATGTTGGAAAAAATCTTCTTGGAAACAGCGTAACGATGGAGACAAGCCAACACGAATCTCGCCTGCTGGAAGAACTGATCTAACGGCATGCCGCATGCAGCAATCTCGCTCAGTGCCCTTGAAAGTGCCACAATTATTCCAGGACAAGCTTCATTGGTCGATAAAAACGACAGATGGTCCTGCTTGCCAGTTGTGCTCCTGGAACGGCTATAAGCATACTGAGGCGAACTTCTTAGCGAACTCATTGAGCCTAGGCTAAGCCTCGAGTTTGCTTCTGGCACAAGCAAACATCCGGTCCATGCTTTTAATGCCCTGTGACTACGAAAGAAACGCTTGGAGATGGTTATAAAATCATCGCTCTTTCCCAAAAAAATATAGTATCTCCCTTCAGACGGCGTTCTTTTCAAAGTGTCCCTAAATCTTCCCTACCTTTTCGCTACCGCGTTCCACCACTCATTTAGATCATCTGGAAACCCCAAATCGTCACCATGGTATCCTGGGATAACGACTACTCCGACTACCACCGCAGCTACAATAACCACGGCGGCTACCCAAGCTCCCGCTACCTGCCCTCCCCCTACCGCGACGACTACTTTGCCTCTCGCCACACCCGGCGAGACCCTTACTCCCACAACTACCTCTACCCCGACGGCACCGGTCCCATCAACCCAGGCCCAGGTCTTTCAAACCGCCGAAGTAGCCAGTATGCATCTCACACATCCATTATACATGCAGAGAAAACGCCCATCGCTAATACGTTTCTTAGCAGCAGCGGCTCCCGTCAAATTTCCCGTCCAGGCCGCTTACCGGCCCATTATGGTGGGGACTGTTATGGGTTACCGAGGCTGCATGGGTCGCATAGCTATGATAACGAGGGGATGGGGATGGGATATGGGAGGAGGGGGCTTGGTGGTGGACGCAGGTACGGAGGGTACGGAGGAGGGTATGACTCGGTGTATGAATGACATGTCATTATTTGAGTTGGTGTTTATTTGATTTTGGTGTTGCGGATTGAGAATATGGTGTTTGGGGAGGGAGTTGGGTCTTGATTGAGGCATTTTCATTCAGCAGTGGTTTACCGCCTCTGCCTCTAATAACAACCGTCCATCGCTGCACTTTCGAATATCTTTGATTTCTTTGGACCTATTTGCGCACCTTCACTGTCATACAGAGTGGGGAGATAACGCTCCGTTCGCCTCTGAGCAGAGCTTTTGTCTTGTCTACCACACCAAACCAGCAGATGCAAGACATTGCTCACCCACAACCCTCTGAGGTTAGAGTGCCACACCCCTAGAATAGCCTGAGGAATGAAATTTCCCCAGCGACCTTTAGACAAGAAATCCCTATGCTACAAGTCGCTATTCACATATCCCACAACCTAGCCATTCTCCTCCGCATCCCACATTAACCCCCTAGTAATGAATCGCCTTCCCATACGTCGCCATCGCCGCCTCCTTAAACGCCTCCGCCAACGTCGGATGCGCATGACTCGTCCTCCCAACATCCTCACTACTCGCCCCGTACTCGATCGCCAGCACCCCCTCCGCGATCATCTCCCCCGCATTCGGCCCTACAATGTGAATGCCCAGTATCCGGTCCGTTTCCGCATCAGCGTAGAACTTGACTAGCCCTTCCGTCTCTAGATTCGTCTTCGCCCTTGAATTGGCACTGAACGGAAAACTCCCCGTTTTGAATTTGACCCCTTGCTCTTTCAATTCTGCTTCGTTCTGGCCAACCCATGCAACTTCGGGGTGTGTGTACATGACGCTGGGGATTGCGCCGTAGTTGACATGGCCGTAGCCCTTCTTAATGTATTCGATCGCGGCAACGGCTTCTTCCTCGGCTTTGTGGGCGAGCATGGGTCCGAAGGTGCAATCGCCAATGACGCGGATGTGGGGGAGTTTGGTGCGGTATTGTTGGTCGATTACGAGGCGGCCTCTGTCGTCGACTTCGAGGCCAATGTTTTCGAGGCCAAGGCCGGCTGTGTAGGGCCTGCGGCCGATGGCGACTAGGACAACGTCTGCGTCGAGCTACGGGGGATTTAGTTAGGCATAAAGGGGCGGGAATGCGGAGTGGGACTCACGGTCTCCTTTTTTCCACCTTTAGCGGCTTCGACCTCGAGCTTCACGCCCTCGCCACTGTCGTCGCCACTGAGGACTTTGGTGTTAAGCTTAAATTTCATGCCTTGCTTTTGTAATATTTTTTGGGTCGCTTTTGAGATTTCGGCATCCATCCCAGGGCCTCCGATCTGTCCTAAGAATTCGACCACTGTCACCTCGGACCCTAATCTGGACCATACTGAGCCCTGTTCGATTTCGGTCAGCTTTCCGTGTTGGACAGGTATACTCAAATAGGCGGAGCAACCATTTCAAGACCAATGATACCACCGCCAATAACCACCATCTTTCCCGGCACTTTGTCCAGCGCAATTGCTCCTGTGCTTGTGACCACTTTTTTTTCATCTATGTTCAGGCCTGGAAAGGGTGTGGCTTCGCTGCCCGTAGCAATGATGATATTTTTGGCTCTGAACGTTTGCTCTCCGCCGTCTATCAGATTGACCTTGACCTCGTGCTCCCCAGAAAATGCAGCAGTACCCTTTACATATTCGACGTTGTTCTTTTTGAATAGAAATTCTACCCCCTTCGTTAGACTGTCCACAGAAGTGTTCTTTGCGGCCATCATCTGTTGTAGGTTGAGCTTGACATCGCCGACTTCAATACCACGCTTTTTCGTGTCATGCAGAATTTGGTGGTACATATGTGAGTTGTTGAGTAACGATTTTGAGGGTATGCAGCCGACGTTAAGACATGTTCCTCCCAAGGCTCCGCGCTTTTCTATACATGCCACCTAGACCAGCATAAGCCTTTGCCGTTTGTTTGACCGAAACTTACGTCCCGGATGCCTCATACCTTCATGCCCTCTTGTCCTGCTTTTATTGCCGCGACATAGCCTCCGACGCCACCCCCAATGATGACAAGATCATGCTCCTCTACCAGCAATCAGCATTGCCTCATTTTTCTTCTGATGAACTGGCTTACGAGCTTCTGTCGCGTATCCTCTCCACGTCCGATTGACGAAATAGAATGTTGGTGGGTCGAATGCGCTTGAGGAACTGGCGCTCAATGGTCTTAATATGGTCCTTGAAGGCGCTCTGGGTACCAGATTGCGGAACATAATGAAACGCGACTGAACAGCGAGGAAAGACCAAGGATGAAGCTGGAAGAGGAAAACCTTAGACCAAGAAGTATGCTTCGCTTTCTTGGAAAATGTAGCTCAATCTTCGGTGTTCATGATTTCTTTGGACCGGAGCTCGGCCAGTGGCGGCAACAGCGATCAGCCCTACAAGGTCGGTTAACGCGAAGTTAACCCTTTCCGCTGACCGACATCTACTCTTAAGTTTGTTTCAATGTATTTTAGTTCAAGGTAGGCCAGAGACTTCATTCCAAAGTGCATAAAGTGGATAAAGCTGACGGACGAGATATTGGATAATTGAGGATGCCTCTTTGGCTCTACCTATCCCAGATGCTGGGATTGTAGGCTTTCACAAATTGGATGAGAGCCTGTCCCCGGTCCTACTCGCCCACGATTGTTCCGGAAACTATAGCTTTCAGAGCATCGCCTGCTACTTTACATCCCCACTTGACATTCTCCTTATCTTGTTCGCTACCAGCCACATCAGTCTTGCTAACAACCTTTTTCAGAAAGTATTGCAAGCCTCTGGCCATGATTGGAGCCTCTTTGGGACCAAGAAAGATCTCAATAATAGGTGCTTCTGCCTTCCCATCTCCTGAATCGCGCTGTAACTCAAGGAAAATGGTAATCAGCGTGAGTTCAACAAAGGTTCGAGTCTTGGTTTGTAGGTAGGCAAAGTTGAGCATCTAGCGACATCAGTCTTGGTATTTCGTTTTGGACACGTGAATAGGGGCACTTACCTTAAGTATACCGAGCCCTAAACCACCCTCTGCTACGAGGGTGCCAAACATCTTCGCCAGGTTGACTAGATATCTCAGCGAGAGTGTGTCCTCGTCATCACTGTCATCATCCTCTTTGTTGTCGTCTTCGCCTTCACCCATACGTCTAAACAGCTCCCACAATGACAGCTGAAACCCCATTTTGAGCTTCCTGTCTGAACACACTCGCCGTGCGAGCAGAGTATAGAACGGGTTGTATAATTTCTCAGCTCCAGAGCAGTGGACCAGCACCTTCGGTATCTCTTGCTCTTGTTTCTTCTTTAAGCCTAGCTTCTGCAAGCTAAGATAGGCATCGTTATAGTCGGTGGCAGACATGATTGCAATAAAGATAGAGCGCCTAACGTCAGTGTTCATGCGATGTTCCTTGGCAAGAGCTATCAAATCTGTAGCTGCACTGTCTAATGTTCTTGCTTCTTTGCTACCCTTTGTGGTTGAGCTGGGTATATTAGAAATCTGTTCGCCAGAATCTCGAACTTCGTCCTTGTAGCTTGCTCCTATTAGCCACCACTTTCCTCGTTTGTCGGTTTCCTGGATGTCCTTGAGTCCAATTCTGAGAGGCTCACTAGCTTTGATGTTCCGAGTGTTGAGAGAACCTAGTATCTTTTTCATTCGAATGGTATGTTCGGAGGTGACTGTAGATGCAGCAATGCCAGTCTTGACGCGGTTGTTCTTTATATTGTAGATGGTCTCAATCATGAACTTCGTCCGCACAGATAGGTTTGTATGCCCAGCTTTTTCAATCGCTTGTTGAAGCAAAACGACAATATTCCGTGATGAGGATGGATCGTCTTGCCGGAGTTGCAGCCCAGAGCCTAGTAAATTCGTAAGAAGGTATATTCGTTTCATCATCGCAATTAGCGTCCACAAACTTACTGCGCATAATTTTCAATAGTAGTTCAGCATTAGTCTCTGTCAGTTCTTCTAGGAAAAGGTGAATGAAGTCATAGATCAGATTGCTACCAATAACCTGAAAATTGTACAATTCTGACAATAAACTTGTGAGATTCATCGACCTCTTGGCTTTACTGTCCCCACCTGCTTCCGATTTGTAAAATTTGTTAAACTCCTCATGAATTCTTTGGATCGCCTGCGCTCCGAAATCCATTCCTATGATTTTGTATATAGCTGCAATAAAGCCTGCATGTAAGATAATGAACGTGTCTTGCAAGCTCGTGGGATCGCAAAGTAAGCCCAATAGTAGGTCAAGTAGCTTTGTGGACACATGTTGTCGGGGGTTGTCTCGATACAGTTTTTCTACTTCTCCGAGAATGGAGACAAGATTAGCTTCTGACATTCGATTGAGAAGGCCTTGAATCTTTCGTCTCAGACGCGAGATTTCTTCTGTTTGTGTTCCGTTCGCATCTCTCAGTAAAGGCGGGACGTTATTATAAGGTGCTGTACCATCAGAAGGCGCCACAGGAGCGACATACGGATTTTCTCGGACCTTTTGGGTCGTAGCATGTGGTGATGACAAGTATTCGTCTGGTTCCTTAAAAGGGACAGCCTCATCCTCATCGTTATCCATCGAATCTTCCTCGTTTTCCGGATTATCATCGCTCAGATTTCCTTCCTCGCGGCCGCTAACCTCTGCCGAAGAGATATCTTCGGCAGCAATCTCATCGGTGCCTTGGAGCTTCCTTAGAGCTTTCTGTCTTTTCCTTTCCAGCCACTCATCTCCCTCGCCTCTCTTCCTCTTTCCCAATGAAGCTTCTTCCGAAAGTCCCGTATCGTCCAATCCACTCAACAGTTCATTTAGACCATCTTCCTCAAATACATTAGGTAGCTTATTCTTGCCCTTCACTCCCAACGCCTTCTCCAGAGCTGCAATCTCTTCATCATCGGCAGCCAGCCGGTCCTTTGTCCCCTGGGATACTCTGACTCGCGGAGGCGGTGAATGTGAACGAGGAGACCGAGTGACACCCTTTGAGTATGGGTCGTAATTTGGCCTTGCGGGCTTGAGTATCAACTTGTGGTGATTTAATGGTTCAGCAACTGCCCTGCTTTGATGCTCCTCAGTAGCAGACGAGGACTTGTCGCTATCACTGTAGTTCCTTTGATTCGACTGCTGCTTCAAAGTCTTCTGTAAGGATACCGACTTTGACGGCAGGTTCCTGGCCTTCTTCTGTATTCTTGCGACCTTTCTGCGCTCTTTGCGGACTGCAGGCCCAGTGCGCTTGTTCCGACCCACATTATTTCCTTCTACGGCATATCAGCCACGAGGTATGTATTACGTGGAGTAGAGGTTACCTGCGACACCAATTTCTTCGAATAGTCGCCGAGGAAGCTTCGCAGTGTTGTGGATTGGTCGACGCATATCTATGTATAAGGTCAATAGAAATTTACAGCGGAGTTTGCACGGATTTAAGAGAATCATCAAACGTTCACCAGATTCTACAGTACTTGTTTGCACGAGGTTTCCGCGCACGCTAAATTGGAGCCCTCACGAGTCACGAGAATATTAGAAGAATTCACCTAATTGTGGCCACCACTATTCTATGCGACGCGGCCCCATAGAACTAGAATAGTGGCCATCGGCTCAATTTCCGACCTCGGCTTGGTGTCGTTTTTTTTTGGCAACCCAACCACATAAAAATCAATCATTAATTCAATTGAACTCTGAATAGCTTCAAATTCGGAGTTCGTCCTACAATTCGAATGTTCTAAATATTTCTCTAAGAAAGTAGGAACTCAGCCGTTGTGACGCCGGATGGTCGCTTCTTCAACTCAGCCTTCTCCTTCCGTTTTTCGGCCCTCTTCGCCTTCTCCTCCTCTTTTTTGGCCCTAACTGAAGCCAATTCTCTGCATTCGCTCACTTTTACGACTTCGAATTTTGCTGCTACTGTCCCGGGTTGACCATCGCGTTTAACCCTTGAAGCAGCTGCTTCCTGTATGGCCTGAAAGTCTCTGGCTGTAATATCGAGAGTGTAAGCCGCAGTCATTGAACCTCGAATAAATCGATTCATATGTATGAGATCACTTTGTGACGAGAATATTCTGGCTGCCGTCTGGTTTTTGCATCGTCTATCAAGTACACAGCCTAAACACTTCTCGGCGGCACGAGTACCTATCTTTAGGCAGTGAGGGGCCAATCACGTTCGGCTTCGTTCAGCCTCACAAGCCCCCACACCTCATCTTCTGACATCTTGTTCCTGAGCAAATCATGTTCATTGATCGTTCTGTCTGAGTGTTGTTGTGTAATGCGTCCGTCATGGAGTCGGCCACCAACGCTGACAGCGCTGATGCATCTTCAGTCGATGTAGCAGGGCAAGCCATACAAGAACAGATCCGGCAGATCCTGAAAGAAAACTGGATCGGACCTCAACGAGCCTTACTAGCATCCCTGAACGAACTCCGCAACTGGTCTCCTAACCATGTCGCGGCTCTTTTCCGATTTCTCCCACCCATTTCGGGTAGGAAACTTTATCCTCTCGGGCCCGAATTCCGTACTCTACCAAACGGTTCTCGGCGTTGGAAAGAGCTTGGAATGAAAGTTGCTATGCTTGGAGCTGTTAACACTGTTGCAGTTGTGGGATCACCGTTTCTGCTGATGGCTACAAAGGCAGATCGAGAAAAAGCTGTCCGTGGGATTAAAGACTTGAACATTCACACGATCTCTTCGTCCTTTTTCGTGAAGCCCCCTTTGGAGATGATGGAGCAGGCAGCCACATCGGGCAGAGTACTCTGTGTTAACAAATGGGGTCAGTTCCGTATCCTAGACTCAGGTTATGCTGCAATATCGCACGTCTGGGGGGAAACTCTTGGGTTGGAATTCAATGACGAGAAAAGTGAGCAGGATCCACGAGGCTTCAACATGTCTCATTTCAAGCGGATGATGGATATAATTGGTTGGACCGGTTGGGAATGGATCTGGTTTGATCTTCTAGCCATTCCAAGGAAATCCGATTTGCCGACTGCATCTGGAAGCTATGAATCTTTGAAAGTACTCATCATCAACAGTCTTCACAACGTCTACAGAAATGCAGAGGCTATAATTATTCTAGACGGTCTCACTCTGCAGCTCAGCTCAGGCGATCCCTTAGATGCAGCTGCACTTCTCTCTTGCGGGCAGTGGCTGACGAGAGTCTGGACGTATCAGGAGGTGAAATTGGCACGAAAGGCCAAGATCATCACAGCTACTCATGTCATTGATTTTGAGGACATGGTCACTGCTCTCAAGCAGCAAGAGGTCTTAGATTACCCTCGATGGCATCAACTACGGCTCACTTTCGACCGCCTTCTCCCTCATCCGGATGTTGGTATATCTTTGGCCGATATTGCAATGTCCTGTGATCACCGATCAACCACCAATGATGTCGACTATGCTCGAGCATTTTTTGCACTACTCAGACTTGAATGGAAGACTGGTTGGACGTACGAAGATGGGATCATGGAGATATTTCGCTCGCAACCACGACATGTGTCTAGGATTGCTGGAATGCATGGTCCTCGTGGACTTCCCCCACCTTACTCATGGGCACCGAAGTACCTCGTGCAGCTACAAGGTGAGATCAACGACAATTATGACTGCGCGATGGGTATGCTAGTCGGATATTGGTATACTGTGGCAGTCAAATCGGTTAAGCATCGTGGTTATAACGAGCCGGAAAAGAAGGTCTTTTTCGATTTGATAGTGATTGATAAGAACGCGGGCGAGGTGCAAGTTCAGATCTCTATGTTCCCAGGACTGAAGACGGTAAAGCTCGAAAAATGGATCGATGAGACTCTGCCATATGGGAAGACAAGAATATTATGCAGCAATGATCTAGTCCAGGGAACCCACTGCCCCGTTGTACTACTTGCGACTCTGAGCAGCGTCGAGACACCGGGATTGGGTGTTGATGCTGTAGGTGAGATTGCTGAAAGCGCAGTTCTAAACGACGGATCGGTAGAGGCGACGAAGTTGCATTGGTTACTGAATTAACTATTGTGAGTGACAAGGTGGTGCCTTTGAATTTTCCATTGCCTTGGAACGAGGAACGAGAGGAAGGTTTTTGGTTCTGGGCAGCTAGGGTTTTGAACACTGGGAAAAGAGTCCTGACGTTCCCAAAAGGGTTTGGGTTATATATTTCAATGAAATGAAAGTGAGATGAAAGTGAGATAAAGTTCTCTCCATTTTTTTTCAAAATTGTTTCATCTAAACTCATTTCATCTTGTCGTGAGATTTCCATCTCATTGCGCGACCTAATCTCAAGTCAGTAGAATTGTAGACAACGAGCATGTGAGAGCATGCGTGTGCTTGTGCTTTATGCCCCGCGATTTTCGCTAAAATCGAAAATCGTAACCACATTTTTGCATAGAATAGAATAGCTGAATAGCCGCAGCGCTTTGTTGCTACGAGGACTCATCTTCATTCAGTTGATGATAAGTCATGCCATAATTATAGTATATTGATTAGTGCAGAGAATCATTCCACGTCCCCGATAGCATCATTCGACTATTCAGATCATAACTGTAAAGCTCTGAAGCCCCTTGTTTTACTATTGCCGATATATCTAATGGCGCCGTTTTTTGTTTCCCTGATGCCGCGATCACAAACTTTTGACTTCACCACGGCCCGTCAAGAGTTCCGCTCCCAATGGACTCATCCGAGCGATGTCTTCTCCGTCCTTCTCATCCTCGGCCCCGACGTTATCAGTCGTGCTCTCGCACAGCTCGCTGGGGGAGCCCTGACACCAGTCGCGTTCTCATTTGGCGAGTTCAGAGTCATTCAACGTCATGCCCCTTGCACTGGATTGAAGTATTCTAATCCACTTCTCTACTTTAGGCTGGGTCGCTTACGGAGTATCAGCCCTTGTCTTCGCCGTAGGTGAGAACAAGCTCATGCCATCGGCACCAGATAGCCCAAGCATCGTCATCAACGGAAAGAATGGATATGTGAGGAATAATTCTAGCTGGATATTAGGAAGACTTGTCAGGGATTTTGAGAGCTGGATGAGTAAAGATGCACGGATTAAAGTAGAGAGTATGATAGAGGAAAAGTGGGCTGACGACAAGAAGAAAGCGGAGGAAAGCTCACAGGAGAAGCTGATAAAGAGTGCGCAAGTAGGGCTTTGTGTGTCGATCTATAAACAAAGCACTGAACGGGAGCAGGGTGTTCCAGTGCAAGACTGGATTTACTGCAGCGGCTTCGTGGTTGCACTGATCCAGCTTGGCATTTCAGCAATCCCCTATGGCTTATTTGGAGACTGGGGAATCTTGATGATCACAGCGTCCGGGATTGTCCTTGCATTTTTATCGGGGAGCTTTCCGCAGTGGAAGAAGGAGAAATGGGCATGTCGGCGCAACACGAATAAGACAGTCATCCTCACCAGGGGAAATGGAAGCCAACATGCTATCGTTATTGTAGAGCATGGAAGAGGCCTCGACCTGGAAGATTTGGCGGCTGGGCCAGTGAACGTGAATGTATCCGCTACAATGTCTACAAGGATTGCACTTGCTGTGCTAGCCGTCTTGTGGATACTTCTGCTCATTTCCGCAGCCGGTCAGAAAGAAAACTCGTGGTTCTTATTAGCTGTCGGTGGCATAGGGATGCTAGATAATGTTGCTGTTGCAGGCTGGCAAAGGAAACCGAGCGCCTTTGGGGTTCATCTAGATTTCATTGAGGTTATTGGAAATAAGAAAGTTATGGGTGCTTTGCTCCAGGTGGAAGAGAGCTACCCACATGTCGGAGCGAGTATGCGACAGACGTTCTTCCCGGGCGAATTACGGGATGAAGAGAAGAGAGAATGGGATAGCTTGGCAGATAAGGGAAGGAATTTTGATACGGAGCAGAAAAGGTTGAAAGTTGAGAAGGAGAAGCAGAATGTGATGGGCGAGACAAGGCGATCGAAATAATGCGTCTGAAAATATCAATGCTTACGACGTATATACAAGTCAATCTGGCGTTGTTAAATCACGTAGTAAAATCTATACTCAAAATTGTTCTTTTATAGAAGACTAATACATAGTAGATCCTAACATTCCATCTACAAAGTAGAGAAATATTCACCATCTAAGGGGAGAATTTCGAACATTATATTTCCTAAACTTAGCTGATCTTATTTTGAACCCAATCATTCTGTGATAGCTTGACACTTATGTTGCTACTCAAACTTTATGCTTCAGCAACTGACTCAACGAGAAACATTATCATCGTAGCTACATAGTACTACACTTACATCTAATGCAGAGAACAGATAAAGTTGAGTATATAAATAAACTCTCTGACTTTAAATACATCTAAAAATATACGAACAATCATGTTTGATTAGCGACGGATCTCAAGTGTATAACTTTTGAAGTCATTAACCCGTATTGATAAAATTTAATTGGGAAAAAAAAAAGATAGAATGAGTAGAATGTGTTTGACAACCTAATATATGGCATGAGAGAAGTGGTGTTTACCTCACGCAAAGTTGAGTGAAGGAAAAAAGATATGGTGCGCATTTTAAATTTATAGAAGCCGAGAGACGAAAGTGAGGGTCCGTATTCGAAAATGCTGTGGGCGCTCTTTTGGTTCTTTCTACGCGCTTGCAGGACATTTCGAACTCCACCTTCCTCTTGATTACCTGGATTCGGTCACGTCAACTTTTTTGGTGTTTCGGTTGGATCCACGGGGGGAAATTATGCCATCATTTTCCATGGTCACGTGTATTTTCTAGTATTTTCAGTACGCCAGCTGAAAACTCTTGACTTTCTTGCGGATATTGACGAGGCTTGGGGATGGACTTGGTATTCGGGGATGAGGAGACTAAGGGGTGGGCTGACGGGGTTGGTTGTTTGATAGAACGCTGGTGGGAGGGGGGGATGGGGGATTTGGAATCGTGTGAAAAGGCTCGGGGAGTCTATGTTTACTATCTGAAGATACGATCTTAGCAGATTGTTGTCTCTGGGGTGCATAAGTCCAGCTAAGGGTAGGAGCGTGGTAGAGTCCCTGCATCAAGAGATTAAGATGAGGATAAAGGTATAGTTAATGTGGTTCATTCTCTTCTTGACTTTTGCCGTCTAAGACTCCTCGTTTGCGCGCTCGGTTTGCTTTCAAACATGTCCAGACGGTAAAAGATCTTCGGGAGCTCAGCGCGTTCGAAGCACTCCTCACACCACCAATAGCGTGTTGATATAGGGTCCCTTCGGTGGGTGTAATGTGGCCGAGGGTTTGACGTAGTTCTTACAGGGGGTTCTATATCGCCAAGGGCGTAGTCCGCCAGAATGCGGTTCTCACTTTGTTCATGTAGGAGAACGAAACGCTCGACTCCTTCCACATTCTAAAAGGGCAATGGTCTTTCATCGAGGGCCATGCGCTTCGCTGAGGACGGGCTTAGGGGTAGGTTGTATGCCTGCTTTGTGTCATTGCTCGGGGCTTCGTTGGAGGACCTCGTTGCCTGAAATTATTCCAATCCATACACGGATGTTCAATAAAGAGGCGAAGTAGATCTGGCCCACACACAGGAATCGAGAATTGGAGTCAAAGTCGTGTCTCATGTTCTTCGCCATTCCATGGAAAGCACCACAACCACTATGACAGTGATCCGTTAGAACGATATAGCAGCCGATGGTGTTGTATACTGAGATAGATATGTAACGGTAGGGCGTGGAACTCATCTGCCACTTGGGCTGCCTGCCGGGCTGGGAGCGATCGAGCGAGATCCCCGAAGAGTAGCCGGAGATTCAGATGATCGTTGAAACGTTCTTGTAGCCGTCATAACTGTTGCATGTTGCTCTTGAGGCGGTAGCTGTTCGAGGTCTTTCGAGGTTTATTCATCTCCACACTTGTTAAGGCACTTGGAGTTCCGTCAAATACTCTGTACCCACCAAGTACCAACACGTCATTGTGAGAAGGAGCGCCACCAACATAGAAATTCTAGAAAAGAGCAATGCCCCGCGGCGTAGTTCCTGGGGCAGACACTGGCAGTCAAGGTTAGCAGGTTATTGCCTAGGTAATTTGAATGCAGCCGCGAGGGTTGAAAGGAAATGAGCTCAATTGGTTGTTGTCTGCATCAACATTTAGCATCAAGAAAGTAACGCGATGTAATGAGAAGCGGTATCGCGAGCACGTGAAGAAAGAGCTCGATACATAGTAGACCCCAACTATGGTGAGACTGGCATTTACTAGCTAGTCAAGAAAACCAAAACAGCAAACTGCTCCGTAATGGGATGTCGATCGGATGTGGATTGTGGAGAAATGAAGATCAATTGTGGTGGCGATGGACGAAGGGAAATCTATTTCTTATGTTTCCCATCAGATGCTGATATCACGCAAATCATATATATAATCATAATGTAGTCGACCTGATCGGTGAACAGGACGGAATATTCCAGAACAGGATCCCTGTAGCACGTGACATGCAATATCATCAAACGCAAGTGCCGGTGTCCTTATTGTGTATGTACTACAGACTATGGTCCACAGTCCTCATTAACTTGTCCTAGAGTAGTCGGAGCTAGGAGTTAGCCGCCGCTCCGGGGAATTTAGATATTCACGGCAAGAAAGGCCTAAACCCAAATGAGGGTACGGGCCCAGTTCTTGCCAAGTCAGGTACCTTAGTCATTACGCAGTTTAGTGTCCACGTGCTCACTTTCATTGGCCCGTTTCAACGACATCTCAATCTTACCCCCACCAACCGAAGAGAGCACGGCCGAAACCTGTTGCTGACATGCTGGACGGGCATGATATGGCGTTCTAGAGTGCTTCTGCCTACCTATCAATGCTTCTTGCCACACGAGCAATGCTGCGATGCATGTGTGTGATGATGCTGCATCAATCCCACCCAGATGGGAACAACCAATGCGTCTTTGTCTCCACAATCCTCTCCACTGCGGCGTCACCAGACCCCCACCGCTGTTGCTGTATGTACGCATGGGATGCTTTGGCAAGCGATAGTGTACAAAGATCTGTCCCAGGGTTTAGGGAATATGCCTTGTAGCAGGACCAGAACTCCTTGGCATCTCCGTCAGTCTCCTGATGTAATGGAAGAAGTAATAATAACCAGGGCCATTAAGCAATTTGATATGCCAAGAGACACGTTCGTGAAGGAGCAGCTGTGACTTGCTGCCACAAGCCAACCAGGCTTCGCCTCAAAGGCTATGGAGAAGACATTCTAGACAGTCTTATGATACTCGGTAGTCCTGATAGAGATGCACGGGATGGTGGGGGGGCAGCGTCGGGCGCCAAGGACCCAAGAAGGTCGCGGTTGTTCGAGGTCTTATACTTAGACTGGGCCGATCAGGATGGGATTTCCGGGTTGTGACAGATGATTCGTGATAGACGAGCCCTAGCTGTGTGCCAGCCTCGAGCCCCAACACAGACGACTCGAAGGGGACAAGTGCAGCGGTCAGGGTTGCTTGCACGGGCATCTGCAGGACAGCGTAATTGGCTCGTTGGTTGAAGCTGTGCAATCGATCATTGCTTGGCAGGCAAAAAGGTCTCTGGTGCTTGGAATTTAGTGGTTTTGGTGGCACGAGTGGGAAGGCTCTTTAAGCGGCCCCGAGGACGCATGATAGGCTTGCCGGGCTTTGCGATGCAGATTGGGGGACCACCAGCACTCGGTACTATGTAGAATATCGTGACTGCGGAGCACCGTAGCACAGGGATAGTATAGCAATCGTAATAACGGAATCGGCATCTTCGCCGCTCGAGTCTCGAGTCTCGACTGCGTGTTTTTGTTTTGCATTTGGGAGAGCAGTGGGCTGTCCGCTAGTCAGTAGTGGCAGAAAACCGGAGGGTGCCACTAAAGCAAACTATCGTCCGATGGTAAGTGTACGCAGTAGTACCTTAATACTGTATATCAAGGGTACTGTCCCCTCCCACCCCTTCATGCAAGTTGACACAATCTCATTTTGCTGTCCATCATCAATTGCCCAGTCGACCAAAACAAGCTTTACATTGACTTGGATTGCTTTGCTTTCTCGACATGGCTACCAAGACAGTAGGCGGCAATGCTGCCTTCCACAACTTCCACAACGACTACGCCCACATCGCCGACCCCAACGAGCGACGAAGGCTCGCTCTCGCCGAGATCGACAAGGCGCCGTTTGGATGGTACCACGTTCGTGCGGTGGTAGTGGCAGGTATTGGTTTCTTCACAGACGCCTACGACATCTTCGCCATCAACCTCGTGACCAGCATGTTGGGAGTCGTGTACTGGCACGGCGCGAAAGTTGGGCCAGGCCAAATTCCGAGCAGTGCGGATACCGCCATCAAGGTCGCGACGTCTGGAGGAACGGTCATTGGTCAAGTCGCTTTCGGTGCTGCTGCTGATATCTTCGGTCGAAAGAAGATGTATGGAATCGAGTTGATCATCATCATCGTCGCTACTCTCGCTCAATCCCTGTCTTCTGCCTCTCCTGCCATCTCCATCGTCGGTATCCTCATTTTCTGGCGGGTGATCATGGGTATCGGGATTGGAGGAGATTACCCATTGTCATCTATCATCACCTCCGAGTAGGCTTTTCCGGTCCGTTCAGTTTTTGGCGTTTTGGTCTGACAGTCGCAGATTTGCTACTACAAAATGGAGAGGCGCAATGATGGGCTCTGTTTTCGCCATGCAGGGAATTGGTCAGTTCGTCGCCGCCATCATCGCTCTCATTGTCGCCTCCGGTTTCAGGCACTCCCTCGAGAGTTCCAAAACCGCAGCTGCCTGTGGTGGTGTCTGCGGTTTGGCCGTTGACAAAATGTGGCGCGTTATCATCGGTTTCGGTGCCGTCCCAGGCTGCATCGCCCTCTACTACCGTCTGACCATCCCTGAGACCCCTCGATACACCTTCGATGTCGCTCGTGATGTCGAGAAGGCCGGCGAGGATACCAAGGCTTATATCCAGGGCAAGTTCGAGGGTCATCCCGACGAGATCACTCGTGCAGCCACCATCCAAGACGCCCAGGCTCGTCTTGACACTCCCAAGGCCAGCTGGAAAGACTTCGTTCGCCACTATTCGCAATGGAAACACGGCAAGGTCCTCCTCGGTACAGCTGGATCATGGTTTTTCTTGGATGTTGCATTCTACGGTCTTGGGCTCAACAACACTGTCATCTTGACTGCCATCAAGTACGTCAAGGGTGCCAACATGTACAGAGTCTTTCGCAACGCCGCCGTGGGTAACTTGATTATCGTCTGTGCCGGTTCTATTCCCGGGTACTGGGTTACGGTAGCTCTCGTGGACACTGTTGGGCGCAAGCCGATCCAATTAATGGGTTTCACCATGCTCACTATCCTCTTCATCATTATCGGTTTCGCATACGACAAGCTTCTCCAGCACAACGGCGCTCTACTAGCCCTTTACGTCCTTGCCCAGTTTTTCTTCAACTTCGGCAAGTCACATAAACCCTCCCCAAAACCACCATGTCCGTAACTCCCACTAATGATTCATCATCCAGGCCCCAACGCCACCACCTTCATTGTTCCTGGTGAATGCTTCCCCACCCGCTACCGCTCCACCTCGCACGGTCTTTCAGCCGCTTCAGGCAAAGTCGGCGCCATCATTGCCCAAGTCGTCTTCGGTCCTCTCCGAACCAAGGGCGCGCCACCAGGCTCGAACGCTTCCCCCTGGCTCAACCACGTCATGCAGATATTCGCACTGTTCATGCTGTGCGGTATCTTCACGACCCTGCTCATCCCCGAAACGAAGAGAAAGACCCTCGAAGAGCTCGCGGGCGAGGTTCCTGGAACTTCGAATTATGATCCTGTGAGCAGTGGGCACGGGCCTTCGAGTGGGTATAGGCACGGGAGTGAAGAAGATAGTGGGTTGAGTGGGGAGAAGGTCGTTTAGACTTGATTTTTTCTTTGTACATTTTTGAACTTTGGGAAGCTTTTGTTCAGCAGGCGGATTTTGGTTAGACCGGGTTTATATAATGTTTCTCTCAACCACCATCGTTGAAGACAGAGGTCGTGGCGGGGGTGTACATCATTCAATGGCACATATATTAAAAACTTCTCTCATTCATTCTCGACCTTGTCGACTACCTAAAGCTTTGTCTGCGCCTCAAAATCCTTGGCCTCAGCCCCATTCTCCCCTTCATCATTCATTAACCCCTCTTCATCACATTCACGTCTATATCTCCTAGGTATTTACCATATGATTCTATACCACCTCCTCCTCACCCCCCCCCAAACATCCTTACCCCCATCCATCTCCCTCTAGCGACAAAACCCGCGATCCCATCCTCTTGCCTTGGCGCCTAGGTCCCTTTCCTAGGAAGGAGTGTTGAGGAGGGTTTTGGGTTAGCTGAGCTGGTAGGGAGTTTGAGGGAGAGGGAGAGGGGGAGAGAGAGTGTGTGTGTGTCTGTGTGTGAGAAGGGGGATGAACGAGACCTTGAAACAACAACCACGGTGCCGCTACTCAGCTCTATCACGCGCGCACGTACAGTCCCATCAGTAGCCCAACAGTATAAAGCTTTCCCCTTGCCTCTGCGCCTAGGTTCAAGGATACTTGTTTTTTGGGAAGCAGGAATAGGAAGAGGGGTGGGGGTGGGAAGGGAGATATGGAGTAGGTCGGGCGGGATGGGATGGATTGGTTGGATTGGTTGGATTTGTGGAAAGGTGGAAGGTGGTGGTGGGAGGGGGAGGGGGAGGGGGAGGGGGAGGGGGGGGAGGAGGAGGAGGGAGGAGGAGGAGGAGGAGGAGGAGGAGGAAGGGGGAGAAGTGAAGATGGCGGGCTCGGGAAAGGAACAATGCGAAGGAGTCGGGACGAGAGCACCAACCCGCTCCAGTCAGTAGTATCAGCTTGGCAAACTTTCCACCGCAGATTGCGCACTGTTCCTTTTGGCTTATCGTATATAGTATGTTAAAGAATAGTCCTGACTTTTGGAAATATTTTCATGATGGATATATTTGAGCAGGACTGATTCGGTTATGGATCTTTGGACCGTGAATGCTTTGCGATGGAGGGGTTTGAAGGGGGGGAGGTGGGTGGGAGATGATGATGGTGATGGGGGGTGGATGGAAGAATGAATGAAAAAATTCCGATCAAACAAGAAAACAAGAAGGTTCAGTCAAATGTAGTACATTTCTAGCAGAACTCTTTGCGTTCCATAAAACATTCCTAATAGCCATCTCTAAAAAGAAACCCCTTTTGCAATGAACGAGACGGCCGGATGTAGTAGGCTTTGCCATCGCGAAGGGTTTCGTCCTGGCACCTTGTTGTGGATATCGGTGTGAGCGTGTAGCGTTCTCTTGCAGCTTTTTGGGGGGGACGGATATTCCATACTGGCATATCTTTTTGTGTTCTTAGCTTTCTCGGATCTTCGGTGCGTGCATACACGGTTTGGTGGTTTGGGGAGGATGCCACTACTTGTATTGTTTCACAAATATTGTCTGTGATGGGCGCTCAAGCGTAGATTGTTGTTTGGGAAAATCCGACCTGGAAGTAGTTTTTATCCCTAGACGCTCATGTTAATAGTGGATCCAGGTGCGACCAATTCCGAGGCCGCCTCGATCACTTGATGCGGTTGATTTGCTCAGTATTCCTTTAAGCAATTGTACGATATATCCAATATATCTCTTGGGAATCGAAGAAACAAGCTGCCTCCTCAGTACACCAACCAGAAACTTCGTACCCTTCCTCCTTCCCACAACCCAGCCGCAACGCTACAATCGACCGGCCTGCACTCACCCGCGCCTACTTCTTTATCCACCTGCCAGGATGCCAAATCCCCAAAACCCACACAGCAATCACAACGGGCGCAAACTCCAATGCCCCGAAAAAAGCTTCGTGCGAGCTCAGATACCCAAAGACGCCTTGGGCAGTCTCCGCCAGGCGGAATATGGTGCGGAGATAGACCAAGAGGCTGGCGACTGCGAGGGCGAAGAAAAAGGGGCGTTTGCGGGCTACATGCGGGCGGAAAGATTGATCGTGGTGGAGAGATATAAAGAACATTGCGAAAAGCGAGAGGAAGATGGTAAACGCAAACGTCTGGAACACCAGTCCAGCAAGCAGAATATCATTTGGCACCATCGGGCTTCTCTGATGAGACTCGGCACTCCCGATCATGCCGGCGCCAGCAATCTGCAGAACAGTCGCAACAACATCACAAGCCACAAAACCCCACAAGATCAACTTTGGCCTTAACCACGCCCGCGACCCTGTATCAAACCCCCCCGCCGCCGCCCAACCGACGAGCTTACTGAGACAGACGTAGATGCTCGCAGAGATGAAGACGGGCGCAACGACAATGAAAAAGTATTGCACGACAAAGTTGATGACAGAGTACGGGTCTTTGCGCGAGGAGAGGGAGCGGAAGATGTAGCCAACGACTTCCATGATGCAGGCGAAGGCTAGAGGCGAGAAGTACCAGGTGCGGTGCCTGAGGAGCTCAAACGTGTGCAGGAAGAGGGAGATTGCGAAGAGGACGATGGCTAGGATGGCGAGAGCGAAGCTTGGCGTGTAGCTGTGGTATAAGAATTTAGTATAGGTCAAGCAGGCATTTGGGGCAAGTACGAGGGATCTTGCGCTTAAGAGACGTACCCATAGATAATGATTCTTGCATCGTTCGGGCCATGAGGATTGGGGAAATTGGGATCAGTAAAGCCTGCGGCTGTGGGAGTGCTCATGGTGAAGGAGTGGAGCGATTCTCTGGAGAGACGGTTTTCTTTGAATCAATCTGGAGAGCTTTTGTTGCAGTCTGAAGAGCGAATACTGGATTGTGTTGGTGACGAAGATGTGACCATCTGTTGTATATCATCGTTGAAGCCATAATGTTCAGCGTGCCGTGTCCAACAATCTGCCAAGGCGCCCTTTGATGATGGTTGACATCATGACCTGGCGAGGGTCCTGTCAAAACCGCTCCTGCAGCACGCTTATTTAGGCTTTTGGCAAGCGGGTCGCTAGGTACATAGCATACAGGGTTTAGGGGCCGTTTGTCGTTTCGCTTCCCTTGAACATCATCTCGGTAGCCGAGAGTTCATACGTGAGACTGTAGTGAGCAGTTGAACCCTTAAGTGGATTTGGAAAAGGAATAGCACTAGACATCAGACTCGCCTAGCATCGAAAAGTTCAGGACTAAGGTAAAGAAAGCACCCAAGAAAGCTATCAGCGATGGTCGCCTACCTGATTTAGGACAAGAGCGAGCAACGAAGAGGCAAGGCAATTGAGGAACAAGAAGAATAACCATAACCATAACCATAACCAACCCCCCCAAGTAGATGCCGACTTTGTGATTCCACAGATTCTGGAAACGGGCAAGCTTGTAGAAGTATATGGAATCGCGGCCTTTGGCGAACAAGCTGAAATTGGGTGCCATGAAATGGAACAGACCAATTGGTAGGGCAGATTCCATTAGACAACTATAAAATGAAAACAAGTTGGAGAAGGTGGTTTCACGAAAAAACAGAGGAGAAACATTCCATAGAGCCATACTTATGTAGACATCCCTATCATTGTACACGCATCATTGCCCCCAGCGAGATCATGACCCCCCTTCACTGGTGGAGATTGAAAACGCATAAAACTCCAGCATACATCAGCATGTCCCGCGATCTCATTAGGTTTCGTCACAACGGCCCGCTTCCATCCAGAGCCCAGATACAATCCACCTGGCCCGAATTTCCCTCGAGAGTTAGTATATCTCCAAGAAAGGATATGATAGGACACGAAACGAAAGCCTCAGTCAATCTCCCAAGACCCACCCGTCTCCTTGGCTTTCATGGTCTTCGATGACGCGGATTTCCCCAGAGAGACGCCATAATCATCTTCCTCCCACATATCTTCAGATTCCTCGTCGGCATCACTGAAATCCCAAGAGCAAGGAATCTTCTGTCCTGCCTCTCCATAACCATAAGATGCCCCCCGATGGACGCCATTTGCGATTTTGGCAGCAATATTGAGCATTAGTGCAACGAGTTGGACCGGCGGTCCCAGTAGCATGGAACATGTCTTTTGCAATATTGCAGTAGTGAGATGATGGCCTGAAAACCTATTCCTTGGCGAATAGAGGTTGACGGGTGAGGGAAGTGGCGAATAAGGACGCCGCGTTAGCCACTTTTCGCGGTGGCGGAGCTCATTCGAAGGTTGTGGCGTGACCGGCTCAGACCAATGATCCTCTGATGCGGTATCACTGACAAGCGGAGGTGTTTTCGGGGGGCCTGGCGACGATGAAGAGGTCTCTTCCTGCCCCGACTCTGCTTCCGTAGGGTTCCAGAACTCGGTATCACCGGTAATTGTGACACGTGAGGTATCGCGTATGTGGCTACGTGTTCGTTGAACACCGAGGCCAACATTCTCATCCGATCTTGCTGTTGGGGAGGGAGGTTCGGAGTATGGCGGCGAGGGTGGAAGAGGGGATATTGGACTATGAAATGAGTGGAAGGAGTCTTCACTTGATGATAGACTTAGTGATTGTTTGGTGTCTTCTGGCGGAATCGAAACAATGGTTGCGGCAATTGAGGGTGATGTAGTTCTCAAAGTTAGTTGTGAGGGTGCTGTTACGGCCCGACCAGTCTGTAGTGATCTTGGACGCGTTGGGGTTTTGTAGGTACCCGGATCTTCGTAGAAAAGTTCGGTCAGGTTCTCAGCGTTGATGCCCGAGTCATTCGTACCATCATCATCATGCTCATGATCTGTGCTTTCAGCACTACTCAGATCGAAGTTCTTCTTCGACTCGTCTGCAGCACTTTTCAGCTCACTCTTGGATGCAAAGTTCTGGTTGGCATCTTGTGTGACTTCGAATTGCACTGGACTTGAGTGTCTTATTGCAGGACCATTGGTGTTCTGCGGCTGTCTGTACGCTTGCTCCAACACCGGCTGCACTCTCTGTTTGGGCTTCCAGGGTCGCTTCTGTATAGGAGTCTTAGGAGGTTCGGGTAAGTCGACTGTGAAACCCCTCTCAAAGGGACATGGGGTGACCTCGTACTGCAGCACTTTTGCCAAAACTTTCTTGAACTCTTGCACCTTTCCCTTCTCTTCCGGGTAGGAATTCGGAAGCTCTATTCGGTAATAAGAGTTCTGGACGATGCGCAGGACGAACTTCGACTCCCCATCGACGCACCAGCATTGCGATTTCGCCAGTATAGGTCGGAGCGTCGTTCCTGAATGCAGAAATGCCACAGAGCCAAGCACTCTGTAAATCCGTAACGGTCCTAGAAAGTCAGGATGAGTCAGTATTAATGATAGAGATATTAGCTGAACAGAAAGGGTACTACCTGCTGCGATTGTTCTCTCCGTTGTAGAAATCCATGGCAGGGAGCCAACCGGCTCGTCTTGTTGGTCACGTATCCCATGGCCCAAGCTCGAATGCCTTCTTTCTTGACTTGGATATGTGTTGAATGATACAATCCTACCGGCACTGTGGGTAAAAAGGGTTTCTGCTCCTTCCCCTTCCGTCTCGCGGAATGGCTCAGTCAGCTTGGAGAAGCCTGTTGATCTTATGGGCGCGGTAAAGGAACGGCGCAACACGCGAGGGGAGCCCGTATTCTCGGGCGTGGTCGGCGCTGAAGCGATTTCCATGATACCTCACTCGCAGACTCTTTCATCGATGCAGATAGGCTGGTAATGCTAGCATCGTGGACGCGTAAAGCACCTTCGGAAGAGTCTTTGGACGAAGGAGTGTTGTTGACCAATGGAGGCAAAGCCCTACTCGTAAGGCCGGTCACTACCCGGAGTTTACAGTAGCCTCCGTCCTTTTCGAAACATCTTTTCTTCAACATCACACAATAAAATGGCCGGTAGGAAGACAACGTCCCGGCCATAGCAGAGAACTACAGCCCTGCGGTAACGAAGTGATTTTACTGTCATCCAACCTACTCAAATAGCTCTCGCTCGGGACTCCCTCCCCGATTTCAGCAGACCTGTTTCTAAAATCCTCAAACACCAAGCGCTTGCCGGCTTTCCAAAAAAAATAAGCATATCGCGGCATTACAACCGTACTCAGGTTATCACTGATTTACCATGTGCGATATACAGCTGCCTATCCGACCACTGCTCCTCCTTCCCACGGTTGACGCTGGGCTAGAGACTGAAGCTAAGACCAAGACTGGGATTTGAGAGCAAAGTCACTGCCACCAGTCTACAAACGGCACGTTATTATGTATCCATATCTTCGTCCAGAAGGCTTCATCATCTTCTCCTTACGCGTCGGATCCTTTTGCCTATTTATGCACTTTGTTACGATCAACGTCCTCCTCAAAGTTCTTTAAGCGGTAGACTTCACCCGAAGACTGACTCCACGTTTCCTGATTTGTGAGTGAGGAGGACAGAATAATTCCAGTCAGCCTGCTCAGTTGCAACATAGCGCTGCTAGATATTCAACGGATAGCATTGAAAGCGCGGAGCTCAATGCAGGCCATAGGGGACATTAGGGCAAAATAATGCTCGTCCTTTAGGGAAGTGGAATTTTTTGGGGAAATGGTAAGTTCTCGAGTAAAGGAGCTTTGGGAGAAAGCTAGCTTGACGATCCAAGATTGAGAGAATTAACAGACTTCTTTGACCGTACAGATCTCCAACCTTGAAATATGTCGACTACTGCACTTTGAACCGCGATTAGATTGTCTTAGGGTTTTGTTATATCTCTTACGATGAGTGATTACTTGTCTGTCTCGTGTCACTGCGATCGTTGAGAAGCTGCTTTGACCACTATGACCTTGCCCATCTCCTAGTGGCAACCCTTGTGCTCCTCCAACATGCCATGCAAAGAAACTTTCATGGCCAACCTCACCCTGTTGTCTTGACTTCACCTATCTTCTCTCCACACAGTCATCGCGTCATCTGAAACGTAAAAATCCTCTCATATCAGATAATTGAGGCAGTACGGACTATTGAAGCATTCAGCTGCTTCGCCGATACCGCCATAGTTTCTGGAATCATACAGTAGGCACAACTCCGTAGCAGCCGCAATCTGTGGCCCTCAAGCTAAAGGTCGCAGCTATAATGCCTCTAGATTCAGTATGATGTGTAACATCTCTTACAAGGATGCAGCACGAACCTACAAGTTGCCACTAGTTGTTATACTGCGCGTGGTCGCTATCCAATCGACAGCTAAACCTCGTATGGGCGAGCTTGGGCAACTCAGAGCATTGTAAAGGCCAGCAAATGGGATCAACCCAACAGTGAGCTAGAGTAAGCCATTAAATTGCGGAAGCAGCTGACGCTTGATCACAGTGCTCAATCGTCAAGTCCCGTTCCCTGGGAAAGCAGAAAGGGAGACTCTTTGGCTTAATTGGATGTTCTATCTCGAGCTGCTGACTGGATGGTCTCTGCCGCCCAAGCGTCTACCAGCTGCTTCGACTTTATAAAGCAAGTAAGAAAAGCATGGCGAGTGAAATGAGAAGCCTAATATAAGCCTAATAATCGCTTTTGCCCTACTGCTATGCTTCGTAAACATGAAATCAAGGCCGAAGAAGAGGAGTTTTCCAAAGCTATTCTACGCTTGAACGTTTGGCCTTGATCCTACTCTTGCATTGAAGGTCACGACAACTGCACTACGAACTGTGCTCTCCTTTATAGCTTCCAAGGGGGGGAGAGCTAAGCTGGTTCTTAGGTAAGGTATCTTAAGTTCGTAGGTACCTTAGACGCTGACCTGACCCTCGAGCGCGGTTACGTCGCGATTATCCTAATGTAGTTACTACTTAGGGCAAGTGCTGTCTTCGCCAACAGATAAGGAAACAACACGCCACTAGCATACCCTGCACTTTCACTTCTGTTACGTCGACCACCAAGCTTCCCTACTAATGCTTCATTTTCTCATTGAGCCATATACAATCTGCTTCTAGTCCTATCGAGAATTGAGGGCGCTACATCAGCATGTCTTTCATAAAAATTCTTACCCTAGCAGTGCTTATTTTAGCATACCATGTCTGTGGTTTTTCTAACGGTCAGGTTCAGCCTGGCTGTCATCCTCCACCTGTCATTCCTAGCAATTTTACTAAGAGGCCTGACCATTGGCGTTATTCCCCGACCTGGCTTGCCCCAAGGCAGTCGGGCAAGGTGTGGAGTGGTTGGCATAACGTCCAATACTTGTTCTCCTTGTACGTCTTGGATACATGCGTGGAGAAAGCATGAAGCTAACAACGTCACAGTGGTGATTCTTATACTACTACAAGCTTCAACATCAGCGGAGAACAGCCCAACCACAACAACCCACTCGGAAACCCATTGTATCCTGGTGTAACTTCCTCCAACGGGCCTAACTATGTCGACTTCTTAACCACAACATACAACGCAAGCTACATCCAGACGTATAATTTTGGGTTCGGCGGAGCTACCATCGACCCGAATCTAGTAGAGTCTGCCTTTGGGCTTAGTGTGCAAAGCTTTGAGCAACAGGTTACAAATGAATTCGATCCCGATTATGCAGAAAAGGTCATTGTCCCATGGACATCTGCGAATAGCCTGTTCACTGTCTTTTTTGGCATCAATGATGTGATTCGTTCGTATACCGAGCAAAGTTCCCTTCTCAACTATGCTCTCATAAAAACATACGAAGATCTTGTTCATTCTGTCAGTCTTATGCGAAAGCAATGATGAAACCAACGATCGTTGCTAATGCGCCTATCAGTTATACGCCTCCGGTGCTCGCAACTTCGTGTTTCTCAACGTTCCACCTATTGACCGCTCACCTAGTGCTCTTATCTTGAGCGCATCTACTCAAGCCTACCTGGCGGAATACATTGGGGAGTTCAATTTTCGACTGGGAGCATTGGTGTATAACCTTGGCACTCATTATCCAGATACTACGTCGTTCTACTTTGACACAAATTGGCTTTTTACCATAGTGCTTAACAATCCGTCGGCATTCCAGGAGACGTCGAATTACCACAATACCACTGGTTACTGTGCGGCCTACCAGAAGTACGTTTCATACTTCTGGTGGCTTTCACAATCATGACTAACAACTGTTGTAGCGGAACACCAACCTTGAGCTACTTCGATCCATCATGTGAAGTCCCAGTCGATCAGTACATGTGGCTAAATGATCTTCATCCAACGTATCCGACCCACAACCTGATCGCATCAAGAATCATCCAACAGCTTGGGGGCTGATAGAGATTGAACCCGACGACGATAATAATCAGATCTATGTACTATTCGCAACAAAGCTATTAGTTTTCTTAGCGTCATAATGCGATTCAATCTAAGATGGTTCCATCATTTGTGTTACGCATTGCAGTTCTCGCTGCTCCGGAAACATAGAGGGATTTGTTCACTAGTCATGTTTCTGTCACTTATTGCAGAGATAGATATATTTATGGTAGCTTATCGTAATAGCAGATAAGTTTCAGAAGGCTTCGAGCGGATGTCGTTTCCATTTTTTTATGCTGATGGTTCAAGCCAGAAAAAAAATGCGTGCCGAGTCATTCTTCAAATATTTCAGCAACTTTTCCACATCTTGCCATAGATATCTCAAAGCGCTATGATTTCGTGCGCACCTATGGGTTTCATGAAGCAAGACCTTCTACTGGGATAGCCAAATCTAGTCAGAGGAGCTATGATTGATTAAGAAACGTTGAGTCGATAGCGATTCTTCTTCTTGCTTGTGGATATAGAACGTACTAGGTTAGAACGATGATTGGTACGCAACAGCATAGGTACGGAGGTGCAGAAGAAAGAAGGCTGAGGTGGTCGTCTGAGTGGAAAATGGGGTTACAGTTGGTGGGGGTTGGAATAGCCGAGCCGGGGCCGGAAGTCTTTTTTTTTCCCGGACCCAGCTCAACTTTTTGCATATGCGAAACATATGTTCGAAAACATTTCATCAACATTTTGAATTTGCCTAACTACAGCGTATGAGAAGCATATGCAAAGCTTGAATTCCGTCCTACTTTGCCGCAATGCGGTCAGAGCGACGTGTGATGACACCGAGGACTGTGAAGTGCGTTAGCAGTGCATATGCGATGCTCATGCTATGCTTATCTTTGCCCTTGACATCTGCGACGATCTTCTTGAGACGCTTGCTTGAGAAAGAACTGAAGAAAGATTTCAGCAAAGCATATGCGATGCATATGAAGTACATACAGACCAACGAGGATGACGATGAGAATCCGAAGCGAAGATGAGAATTCGATTCAATCTGACATAAGATTAAACGTATGCTCAATATATGCAGACTACATGTTCATTCAAAGAATATCGCTTACATTTTCTTCATCAATCATGTTTTGTATCTTCTCTTCTTCATCTTCATCGTTCTGCTCATGTTTTGCATCATCATTCTTCTCGTTGTTTTCAAAACTACGATTGTGTGAGTTAGTATGTGACAGCTGAATTCATTATTAGCTTATGCTCAACATATGCGTGCTTCATCTCTCATCTCTAATTCGTTTAACCACGCAGATATCTCGTCCGCACGGTTTTTCGCGGTAATGTTTTCTTCGTTCATCGATGTCTCTATAAGTGTTGAAATATGCTATACATACCTGAATAGGATTGTTCCAAAGTGTGTTCACATTTTGGCCGATTCGTCAACCAACAAGGGTCAGCTTCGGTACTTACGATAATCTCCAATTAGCCACATGACTGTTTGTGCTATTCTCTCGAGAACAGAGGATAGCATCACCGAGTTATATATTACCTGGTTGTCTTAACGGGGGTGCAGCTCGCCGGGGGGTTGGAAAAGTTGAGCCGGGGTTGGAAAAAATTCTTGACGTCGGGTTGAACTTTTAGCGTGTGCAGAAAGCTATGGATTCCTTGGCATCGCAATTGTCGCGCCCCCCCCCAAATTTACTATTGAATCCAGACATTCTTGACATTCTCAATCCCTCAACGCTCTATTGGAAAATCAATAGAAAAATCAAACCGGTCAATTTGAAGCTGTTCAAACCTTTCACAGTGCTGATATCCTTTTAGCCCCCCCGACCCCCGAAGCCATCATGCCGTCGTCACGCCGAAGTCAGAAACTACCTCTAGAGGATTCACTCATCCCCTCAAGCATCTCATCAACGAAGAAACCTTCTGGCAAAGCCAAAGCAGACGCTTCTGGCAAAGCCAAAGCAGACGCTGCTCGCAAAGCCAAAGCAGACGTCGCTGCTAGAACCATTGTAGAGGCTGCTGTCAAAGCAAACACTGCAGACGCTGCTGTCAAAGTCAATTGTCTTCGCAATTTCAAGAGACAGATCATTGATAGTTTCAAAGCAGCGAAGAAAGCACGCGAGGCTCACGTCGTTGAGCTTCAGCGGCGGGCGGATGCTGCAGATCGTGTCAGAGCTCAGATATCACAAGAGAAAAGAGCTCGATCTGCAGAGGTTGCTCAATTTGATGAAGAAGAGATTCTACGTCGTCGTAGAGAGAAAAGAGAAGCTAGAGACGTCGTCGACGAACTTTCTACTTGAAATATTGAGGCTATGAAGTTGAAGAATCGAATTGCTGATTCAACGCTCAAGATTTTCGTCTGTCTTCGAGTCGATAAACGAATTGAATGATCAACTTTCGTAGAAACTCAGACTAGTAGTTTCTTCAATATATGAGACTTCGAGCAATTGCTGAAGAATGCAATCAGCAAAAGAGACGATCGTAACAAGAGATGAAAGATCACTCATTGAATGATCAGCGTTCGAGCTTCTCGATCAAAGATCATTCGAAAGCTACAGTTCATCAATGATTTCATCGAAGCAGAATGAGATAAGATGTTAGAAATCATTGCTTCGAAGACTGCCATTGAGTATGATGTAAGAATAGAGCTTCAGATCAAATTCTTGAAGAAGAAGAGTTCTTTAAAGCGATTCTTGAATGTTTTGTCATTTGATTCTCTGAAGTCTTCGTCGCTCAAAGCAACAAGAATCACTCGCATCGATAAGCTGCTTGATCGTGCACGTATACGAGTCGATGATCTCACTGCAGTCGATAATTTTGATCGTGAGCTGCTTCATCGCTGACAATGCATCGATAGAGCGTGTCGAAACTTCAACGATTGATGTTTCGTTGACTTTGCAGACAAGCACTTCAATATGAATCACACTCAACAATCGCTCTGAGGCAAAGTCATCGTCATCAACGATGATGATGTTACTATTAAAAGATCTTCTATCTCTCTCTATCGCTTCTGAATCAACTCACAAGAAGAAGTGATTCAGAACTCTCGACAATCGATGATGCATCAGAAAAGACTGAAGATGTGAACAGATAGAGAAGAAACGAAGAACTTTATGAGTAAATTCATGAGATTCAACGAACAACAGTTGAAAATGCGTTTAGTCGAGAGTATGATCGAACAGATGAAAAGAATGACGTTTCGTCAAAGATCTTCTTCATCTTCTCAGTCGATTTCTTCTTCATCTCAGTTGCAGTGACAACAGTCGTCTGTTAACAGTTCGTATTCTGCATATCAGTTGTCATCGTACTCACAGTGACAGCAGTCAATTTCAATCTTTTCGCTTCATCAACGACAAGAAGCTTTTTCTTCATTCTTATTCTTCGCTTCATCGTTTCAGTCACAGCGCTTCAGTCTCATTGAATCATCTGAAGAGAAGAAAGCAGTGATTGAACAGTTCTTTCTATGAAAGATAGCTCGAACAACACGTTAAGCAACGAAGAATAAGATAGTCGAAGTGAAATGACTTGTGAATAATCAAATGTGATGCATTGATGATTTGAAAGAGATGTCAAATTCTACAATCTCTATATATTGAACAGCTATACAGCTAGAAGTTTCAGATGAAATGACTCGAAGCTTCAAAGATGATCTTAAGATTTTCAAGTCTCAATGACGTCAGACAAAGAATCTTCTACATATAGAACAAGCTTCGATTTAAATAGAATCGAAATCTATGTTACTCGTTTTCAATTTTCTTTTCAACGCTTTGATATTCATCTCAAATATATAATCATTGACGCTATGCTTGAAATGCTGCCTTGAAAATCGATCACAGCGACTTCTAGCTACTGCATAGTGCAGAAACTCATTGAAGAAGCTCTCGAAGCTGAGTCATATTTCATGAAAGTGTCTTCTGATTCAGATCTTCAAAACACTAAAACTGAGCTCAATGAAATTGAAATTCGACGAATATGAAGACAGATATCGTACTTCACACTCGTGTGAGATAATAAGTTTCTCGATACGAGCATTACAGTGTATGCTGACGTTATTCATGATGATCACACTTCTCGAAGTCGAAAAGAAACTGCATAGAGATAGCAATTCATCTGCTAGTCATTGAAAAAAAGTCTCGTCGTTGAATCAGTCTTCATGAATATCGATACAGAATAGATAGTCATCGATTGTATACATCGAAAGAATGCTTCAGAAATGCTCTCTCTTTCTAGAGACTTGATAGCGAGCTGACTCATCAATTGATGCATAGACTTGATGACATCATCTCGTAGTCTCGTTGAACAGAATCTCGTCAACGAAGACAAGCTGCTCAGCAGTCAGACGAAGCAGATCTGCAATTCAGTTTAATCGCAGCTCATCGTTCTGTCTGATGTTCACACGCTGTTTTTTTTTATTGCTTCAGTGTCTTTTCTTCAGAATTCTGAATATCGTGAATCTATGAACATGTATACTTCACTCTTTTCATAGAAATCACATCATCTCTTTCTGCATGACTCATGACTGTTGCTTCAGGTATGTAATTAGAAAGTCTTCAGCTGATGGAAAGATCTTTCGAAAAGCGTTCTTCGAACGAAACTGAGATCTAAAGAAAGAATCATACATAAAGAGATTCTCTTGCATAGTATAAACGATGTTACGATGACAGTGAATCTCTTCGACGATGACGAAGAGAATTCAATGTAAAAGCAGAAGACGTAGTATCTTCGAGCGAAGAGTCGAAGTCAGTGAATCTGTTATAGCTAAAAGAATGTCAGTTGTGAAAGATTTGAACAGCTTCAAATTGATCGGTTTGATTTTTCTATTGATTTTCCAATAGAGCGTTGAGAGATTGAGAATGTCAAGAATGTCTGAATTCAATAGTAAATTTGAGGGAGAGCGCGACAATTGCGATGCCAAGAAATTCATAGCTTTCTGCACACGCTAATTTAAAAATTGCATATGCCCCGCACGTTCAAGACTTGACGTCGGGTTGAAAAAGCTTCGATTTCTATGCGAAGCATATGTCAAAAGCATTAAGCAAGATCACAAATAAATTCACATCTGATCATCAAAGCCTCGTCGATGCATATGCGCAGCATCAACTGAGCACAAAGAAACATCAATGAACGACGAAAGCATCGACGCTGAAAATTGAGCGAATGAGATAATGAATTGATTACATGATTTGAAGATGAGTGTTGCACTTCGCATATGTCGCGCATATACTAAGAAGAAACTCAGCTCGCTCAAGATTCTCTCAATGCAAATATCAAAGACGATGAGAAAAGTGATAGTGCAAATCACGAGCAGAACGATGAGAATGAAGAAGAAAACGCAGAAGAAAGATCTGATGAAGAAAACATGAGCGATAGCTTGTGAATGAGCATGTCACAAGTTGAGTTCATAATTCGCATGTTTGATGCATATGCTAAGCATATGTAGAAGAATCTTTGCTCGTCTTGCTATTCATGATATGTATATGCATGATCTGTGATTGTGCTGTTTTCTCGATGCTTCGCTCAAGCTGTGCATATGCACGACTTCAATACTTCGCTCTTGCTGTTTGTCTTCTAGCTACTTTAGCTAAATAACATCAATTCTTGAGCTCATGATTAGCATATGCAGAAAGCTGAGCCGGGGTTGGAATCAATTTGAACTCATGATTAGCATATGCAGAAAGTTGAGTCGGGGCCGGAACCAAAAAAAAAAAGTTCCGGCCCTGGCTCAACTTTTCCAACCCCCTCGCCCCACCAGCTGTAACCCCTGTCTAACCTACGTCATCCAACATGTCTGCCGCCGGAAAGCTTCAGGATATCAAGTAGCAGTCTTTAATACGTGATTTCTTTCAACCCGCTGCCAGTACGTGCATTGAAAATTTGCAATGTCGAACTTCGATCCCAATGCTATCATACGAGGTGCCCAGCTCACCATTGTTGGGGGTTTGCGCTCCGTAATCCTGCCACTCCACTTCCCAAGCTGAAACCCACACCAGCGCTCAGAGCACTCCAGAACCCAGGCTTATTCAAATACGAGCATTACCGCCAGGCTGCTATTGCCGTCTGCGCTGGCATTGTCATAAGGCTCCTAATAGCTGTACCTGTGAGTTCCCTACCTGGAGACTGAGATTGGGCTGAGGCTGACGGAACTTGAACGTAGATCGTGGCTGCCAAAGCCTCGTTATGGACACTTTCAAATCTCATAAACTTTGACTCAGTCACCTGGGATGACAAGGTTGTTGGAGGACTGGACTTTGTTGCAAACTCGGTGCTGCAGGTTCCCTTCTTTCTGATGAGCCTGATGCGTTACATCACACCAACACTCGACCATATGTGAGTAAAGTTTCACAGACTGCACGAAGATTATGCTCACGTCGTTAGGTTTATGGACTCCCTTGAATGGGTAGATCAGACATACATCCAGAAGCACAAGTCTGAGGATCCGAAAACACTCCGTGCTTTGTACTATCCGAACCTACGAATGTACACGACACATGGCGATACAAGCAAACACAGGACTCCAACGGACGCAGCGATAGCATTCCTGGTCCGCTTTGGCCGACGTGCGGGCATCTCCTTGGCCATATACTTGCTCTCCTATCTTCCAGTCATTGGACGATTCGTCCTTCCTGCGGCAAGTTTCTACACGTTCAATAACGCTGTGGGGCCGTTGCCGGCTGCTGTGATATTTGGTAGTAGTATCTTCCTGCCTCGAAGGTACCTCGTCGTGTTCTTGCAGAGTTACTTCTCATCCCGAAGTTTGATGAGAGAATTGGTCAGTCATGGCGCTGGGATGCATTTACTATTACGTCCGACTGATCAGGACAGCTCGAACCTTACTTCTCACGAATTCGCCTTTCGAAAGACCAAAAGCGCCTTTGGTTCCATGACCGCGAAGGTGTGCTCTTTGGATTTGGCGTGGGATTCTACATATTTCTCAAGATCCCTCTCTTGGGTGTGCTCATCTATGGAGTCGCCGAAGCTTCAACTGCATTTCTCATCACCAAGATCACGGATCCTCCGCCGCCTCCCGCCTACAGTGAAAGATTTGCAGAAAGTCAGGTCAGATGGACGAACAAGCACGAGTTTCTCAAACTTCCTTTGGCGAATCTAGATGCCCATAATATTCAGACAAACCAAGAGAAGCAAAATCCTCTTCATAACTCAGAGCTCTCGGAAAAGAAGTTTTCCTAGCCACTTCTATCGATTTGCAACAGGCATACATTAACTGTACATAACGTTCTCACGCAAAAGCATCCATGTCAATACAAATAAGCCGAAGATGGCCCGGTAACATGGCAATCCATTAAACCCGATGCGGCAGTGTCTTGGGACTTGTTTTCTATTCTCAGAATGGGCGAATCATTCTCCCCCTCTTACCCCGCCTTGTTTTGTCTGGTTGCGAGGAGCCAGACCACAACTGATAAGAGCGATAGACCACCATCATGAACCTTATCATCTTCCACAATAAAACAAAACAACTGCAATGACCACACTACCGTATTATACCTTGATTTTCATCATGTTCAAGGGAAGATGGAAAGCTAATGGCACCTTGGCCTGCGGGGCAATGGGCTAGAGTGCCATCCGTTGCCCCGCCATGTCTTTGAATATCTTCACTGCTTTTCCTTATACAACAACAACAACATAACAGTAAAGCTCCATCTCGTCTCAAGTACTTCCAAAGTTGTCATCTCTGTTCCCAATCGGCATTTCTCTCTGTACATCATGGGTCTCAAGGAAATCCGCACGGCCATGAAGGTCGACCTGAAGAAGCCTGCTGCGGAGCAGTCTGGTCTTCACGTATGTTCAATACCATTCCAGCTTTGAAGGGTGTATCACTGACATGGCGCAGAACAGGTGGCATCCTGACGGTACATAAGCCTGCCTGGAGCGTTATCGTTTTGGACTTACGTAGTCATACAGTACCTTTCTGCGGCACGATCAAGAACGATGAGATTGTCAAAATCGAATGTGTGGACTGGACAGGTGGACAGATTGGGAACAACGATAGCGCGGATGACATGAGAACCGTCGACTTGACCAAGATCCACTACTTGACCGGTCCTTTCGAAATCGAGACTGCAGAGCCTGGAGACGTCCTTATCGTTGAGATTCAAGATGTGCAGCCGTTCCAGGAGCAGCCTTGGGGTTTCACAGGTGTGTTTGACAAGAGCAATGGTGGTGGATTCTTGGATGAGATTTACCCCAATGCGTAGGTCTTCACGCACCGAGCGCTATAGGCTCCATACTTCCTCTTGACCACTATCACCTAGTATCTCTTTATTAGTGTTGATGGATCTAACTAACAATTCCATGTCCCACCAGCGCCAAAGCCATCTGGGACTTTGAGGGTATCTTTGCGTCCTCCCGCCACATTCCCCATGTCCGATTCCCGGGTCTCATCCACCCTGGTATTTTGGGCTGTGCCCCATCTGCCGAAGTTCTCGCCGAGTGGAACCGCCGCGAAGGAGAGCTCATCGACACCTACGCGGCGCAGAAATTCGAAAAAATCGTTGCCCAACCCCCTGAGCCGCAGAACGTGCACGCGGGCAGCGGAACGGGGGACGTCAAAGCCAAGGTGGGCAAAGAAGGCGCGCGAACCATCCCCGGCCGCCCCGAGCACGGCGGAAACTGCGACATTAAAAACCTCAGCCGTGGCAGCAAAGTCTACCTCCCCGTGCACGTCAAAGGCGCCAAATTCAGCGTTGGCGACCTGCACTTCTCCCAAGGCGACGGCGAAATCTCCTTTTGCGGCGCCATCGAAATGGCCGGCGTCATCACGATCAAATTCACCGTCATGAAGAACGGAATGGCGGACTTGGGAATGAAGAGCCCGCTGTTCCTGCCCGGACCCGTAGAGCCGCATTATGGACCCGGGCGGTATCTGACGTTCGAGGGCTTCAGCGTTGACGAGAAGGGCAAGCAGCACTATCTGGATGCGACCATAGCGTATCGCCAGACGACGTTGAGGTGCATTGAGTACCTCAGGAGGTTTGAGTATGATGACTACCAGACCTATCTCCTGCTTAGCTGCGCGCCGATCCAGGGACATATTGCCGGGTTGGTCGATGTAAGTCACATCTCTCTCCATCCTGAAAAATAGGAATTTGAAGCTGATTAGGGTACTTAGATCCCCAATGCCTGCACGACGCTCGGATTGCCAATGGACATCTTCGACTTTGACATCTCGCCCTCTGGGCCCGCGAAGAAGATGGATATGGGGACTTGTGCTTTTACGAGCAAGTGAGTTGGTTTGGGCCGAAGAATTAGGGGGAGGGGGGGTGGCGATATCCTGTTATGGTAGGGAGAGCAATGGGGTACGAGATCTTTGTACGGCAAACTTGAAATTCAATACAAGTACGATAGCTACTACGCCATATCATATTTCTCTCGGTCCCAAATCTCCATGACACGAAGAAACTCAACCCCTCCCTTTCGCCTCCGCCTCCCCAACCCCGGGAAACACCAGCACCCTTCCCTTCCCTTCCCACCCACCTCACGCCCTCCCACTGATATAATCCCTGTTCTCCACCGTCACGCTCTTCGTCTAAACCCCCACCCACAAATATCAGCCATTTGCACCAAAACCCTAAACACCCAAAAAAAAAACCACAAAAACATACCATATGATTAACCTTGTACACGCCGACCAACCTCGACGCAAGCTCGAACATGTTGTTCCGGAGGGAAATCACGATGAACTGCGCATTCTTGGTGCGTTCTTTGATGTAGGATGCTACGATGGAAACCTGGGTGGGTCGAGTTAGTTTAAAAAAGTTAATGATCTGGAGGATCTCAAAATAAAAAAGAAACAACAACAGGCGAATGGTAGATGCAGTAGAAAGAGAGGAGATGATTAGCTGTTATGATGCGCAACAAAAATAAAAATAAAACAAAAACATACAGCAGAAGGGATTCGCTGGTCGTCACCGACCCAACTACTAGTCTTCCGATCAACAGCTTATGTATGGCAGAGCGGACGGGATGCCCAGTTGTCTGTTGTCTATGGCCGTATGTACGAGAAGTGCTCCAAAAGCAAAATAAGAAGCGCAACTTTGGCGAAATCACAGGTTTTGCGGGAGTTGGTAAGACGCAAACAGAAAAACCAAGCGGACTCACATTCCTAAAATCCAACGCCGCATCAATCTCATCCATCACATACAACGGCGTCGGCTTATAGTGATGTAGCGCAAACACCAGCGCCAAACTACTCAATGTCTTTTCCCCACCCGACAAGTTGGAGATATTCTTCCACGATTTCTTCGGCGGCATGACGCTGAATAGGATGCCCTCGGAAAAGGGATCCAACGAGTCCACAAGCTCCAGCTCCGCGTTGCCGCCCATCGTAATCATTTGATACATCTCCTTTAGTCGTAGCGAAATGAGGCTGAAGCCGGTCATGAACCCCTCGAGGCGGAGTTTGCGGAGGTCATCGCAGCGGGTTTTGGCGGTGTTGCGGGCGGTGATGGCGGAGTGGAGGTCCCTGGAGCGGGTGGTGTGCTCGTCGACGCGGCGGCGGTATTCTGCGAGGACGGCGAGGTCGACGTTGAGGTTCTGGGTTTTCTCTTCGAGGATGGCGATTTCTCCTTTGAGAGTGTCCTTGTCCATGTCGGCGAGTTCGTCTTTGGTATAGGTGGGGAGGTCGTCTGCGGGTTGCTCTTCGCCGAGATCGCTGTTTGCCTGATTAAGTCGAGTTGCATCTATGTGCAATAGGAGACTTACCTAACGGTTTGGGTACCGAGTTTGCTCAGCTTGTCATTCCAATATCTTAGTCGTTTCTGGTTCTCTGCTAGGACCTTTTGGTTCTCTTCAAGCTTGTTACGCATTTCAATCTCGACACCACGGGTCTCATTGAGTTCTGCATTCTTAATGTCGACCTCCTGCTTCAAAGCCGAAAGCTCCTCTTGCTTGGCTTCTAATGCCTAAATTCCGCAGCGTCAATGGTGTTTCCTGCATGTAGGCATAGCACCCTCTGTAAACATACCTCTTGCGCTTCCTCTGCTTTACATTTGGAACCAGACGCGTCAGTAGCTTGGACCTTGACTTCGCTGGTCAATTGCTCCAACTCCTCTGCTGCCGCAACAAGTTCATGTTCTGTTTCAGAGAACGTCTTTTGGTGCTTGATCTGCTGTTTCTCAGCCTTGGATTTGGCGATTTCTGCGTTGGAGATCTCATCGGTCAAAGTCTCTATTTGCTCTTTCAGGCCATCAACCTTTGCTTTTTGTCCTCGGAGTCGTACTCCACCAACTTCCATTATTTTGTCTTGAAGCTCTTTGATTTCGTTTTCCAGACCTGCTGTCTCTGCATGCAAATTTTCGACCGAGTTCTCCAGCTGCGAAATCTGCTTTACTAGTGTCGCTATCCGAGCATTGTCAGATTTAGAGGGTTGTTGTGCAGAAGTTAGCTCTTCGACCCGTCGTTGAGCGTCCATAAGATTGCGTGCCATACTGTCAATCTCCAAGCAAGCCTTTTGCATTGCTGTCTCCAGTTGTGGTATTTGGCTATTCAGCTCCTTGAGAGTCACCTCCAGCTCTCGTTGTCGCTCTTGGAAGTTCCGAAGTTGTTGCTCCAAGTCGTCACGGTCGACCTCCAATTTTGATACTTGCTCTTTTGAAGATTCAGCAACTAGTTTCGAGGACATGCCGCCTCTTGCTACACGAGTCCCTCCACCGCTCATGGTGCCCGACACGTCGATTAATTGCCCGTCGAGTGTAACGACTCTCCATCTTCGAACGCCGTAGGCAATGCGGTTCGCTTGCTCTAGATCTTTCGCAACAAGCGTATTTTGCAAGACGCTGAAGAAAGCAGGCCGATATGAATCGTGTTTCGCCTTCACCAGGTCGAACAACCGTGGCACCTTCTCAGGAGTGTCTATGGAGGACAAATCTCTACGAGCAAGGCGGTCTAGGAGAATTATGTTCGCTCGGCCAAGGTTATTCTTGCGCAAGTAGTCAATACACTGCTGACCGACTTCGACAGAATCGACCACGAGGTTCTCCAAAGAAGGGCATGCGGTCGAAATAGCCACGTCATATTTCTGATCGATGGTTCCAAGATTGCCTAGTCGTCCGTGGAACCCTTCGATTCGACCTGACTCCTTCAATCGCGTTAGCCCATTAAGTACAATTCCTTGGGTCTGTGTGCTGGATAAGCTGGCTCTTGCTTCATCGGCTCTTTGGCGGGCTCCAGACAGTTGCGATCGCATCTCTGGTTCTTTCTGTGTCAATTTGGCCAGTTCAAACTGTACTTTGCTCGCTTCTTTTTCTATCTCAGTCTTCCGACCCTTCATGTCTTTGACTTCCAACTCCTTTGTCTGGCGGCTTTCCTCCATGGTCTTCATCTTTTCTCGAATTTCTTCCAGAGCAGTAGTTCCTGCAGAAGCTCGTTCTCTAAGGATGTCAAGCTCGCTCTGCGTTACCGCGAGAGTCGATTGCTTTTCGTTGATCTTCAAATTCCAAGGTTCTAAGGCTTTCTGCTTGACAACTATTAGGTCAGAGAACGCCTGCGTCTTTCCCTTCAAGCCATCCCGAATTGTGCTCAATTCTCTTTCTTCGACGTGTAGATCCTTTTCTAGAGCAGCGATTTCGCGAGTATTGCGCTCAACGTCATCCGAGTGCTTTTGGACTAGACCTCCAGCCTCGGAACCAGAGAGCCGGCTGGTGTACAGTGCCTTTTCTAGCTTGCTATGCTTGCTTCTAAGGAACTTCTTCTTCTCCTCAAATTTGACACTCTCCTTGTCAAACCTCGCCATTTCCTTGATTACGGCTTGATTGGCCTTCTGCAATGCTTCGCACTCTTTCGTTGCACGCTTGTATTCCTTCTCTAAATTCTTAATACCGTCTTCATTTCCTTGATGCTTCTCAAGCTCTGCGTTCAGCTGCCCCTGCATCTGCCCTATAGCTTCCTCAGTCACCTTCAGGTTGTCTCCACATTCATCAATGTAGATCTGGTATAACGCTGATTGTTTGGAAGCCAGCTCGTTTTCGTCCTTGATGAATGCCAAAGCCTTATTTTTCTTGTCTTCAAGACCATTTTTCTCTTTCTCTACATGTTGGACTCGGGCGCTTTTCTCGGTGCAGACTTCATTCAAGGTGTCGACCTCTGCAGCGGAGCCCTCAATCGGAGTCTTGTATTTTGAGGTCCCAATTATATCTTCAAGATATTCAAGCAAACCATCGTCGTGTTCGCTGGCCGCCTTTGGCTTCATCTGGGCGATGGACTCAACCTCGCCCTGTAGGATTAGAAATCGCTTGTGGTCAAGGTCAACGCCACGTTCTTTCAATAGTGTGGTAACTGTGGTAAAGTTGGATTCTCGACTATTGATGTAATATTTGCTGGCGTTGTTTTTGAAGGCTCTTCGAGATATGATCAAGGTAGAGTCCGCAATAATTTCGTGCTTTCCATTGGGCTACTTCTGTTAGCCTGGGTAGCCAATTGTCATGATAGCACCACATACAAGATCCATGACCTCCTCGAAATGCACTTCAACCTCACAAAAGTCCAAGTTCGGAAATGCTGCGGAATTGTGTATTAGGGCAGAAATCTTGCCTTGCCTCATTTTACTTGCACGAAAGCCGAAAACAAATAATAGGGAATCAATGACGTTCGACTTCCCAGACCCATTGGGACCAACTACCGACGAGAATGACGCATGGAAAGGCCCAACTTCTTGTCTCCCCGCATAGCTCTTGAAATTTGTAAGTACTAGGTACATTATGACCGTTCTTGCTCTAGGACCCGTATTTTCCTGAATAGGAGGTTCTGCCAAGGCTCTTGACCTTATAACAATGTCCATGGGCTTCTCTAGTAACGTGTCCATGGGCTTGACCGGAACAAAATCTTTCTGAGCCTTCACCGGTGCCGTTTGCTCGTTGATAGTTGCATCCGTGATATCTGCCAGTGGAGTGCCGTGTAATTGGGACGCCTCGGGCGTTGTTGAGGGCTTTGGGGTTGGTAATAACGGAGGACAATCCATCAAGACAGAACCTCGGCTGTTCTTGGGTGGTGCGGTGTTTTTTCGTTTTTTTGGAGATACCGTTTTTGAAGGGGATGTTGGCTCTGGAGGCATGGTCTGTTCGGGATCAAAAATCTGTGATGTTTCAATCTCTTCTGTTTTCCGTGTCGCCCGTCTACGCGCAGCAGTACGTGGCGTCGAGGGGACATCTGTAGTCTTTCGCCGGGTCTGGCGTCTTGGACTGCGCTGCGGAGCTGGCGTGAAGCCCTCATCACTATCATCCTCGTTCGCTGGCGGGGCATTGAGCACCTCGTCATCCGATTCCTCAACAATAACCTTTTTCCGAGTAGCCACCCTTCGAGATGGTCGCGTAGGAGAAATGGTAGCCATTGTCCTCCCTGATAGCGATCGGGTGATGGTTGCTGTATTCAAGTCGCGATTGTTTACCTTCTGACTGTTTACTGTATCACCCAGCCTTACCCGTTTTAGCGCCGGACTTAGATGTTATATAGCCGACCGAGGGACGGCAGCAACACACTTGAGTGACGCGCTTGCAAATTTACAAGACGGCCACGACCGCCGTTGTCCAAAACTTCGTTACCCTATGAGCCGTAGCTCTTATGGACGACTACGAGGATTCCGACACGAAATTTCAAGCTGTCTTCAGCTACAAACCCGATATCGCGTTTGACCAGCATACGATTGACAAGATATTGCAACACCGTGGAGAATTAGAGAATGAGCTTTTTGTAGACCGACTGTTGAAAGCCCTGGGCATCGAAAAAGGTGAGCTGATCAATATTCCGAGGAATTGGCCCATATCTTCCCCCATAGCTGATACTCTCTCTGTAGCATCGAAGCAGTATCCACCACGTTCACACGATGGCCTCAAGAACCTCCACCACCTAATAATATCGAGCGCTTCTCCCGATCATCACAAGCAGTCCTTGTTATACTACATGTTGAAAGACATCTTCCATACCAAAGAACCTGCTGAAGCGTTCTCAAACGCTATCTATTTGCCAGAGAAATATAGAATATTCATCGACGGTGTTTGGTGTCTGGATAAGAAGGAATTTGAAGTAACTAGGAGACTCCAAAAATCTCTAGCTGATCATCACTGACATTAAATCGTCGAAGAGTGCATTAAATTATCTTACCGAACCTGCGCTTATACCAACATTCCCCGAAGAAATTCTATACACGCTGTGCCGGCATGCATCCGAAAATGATGTTACTCTCCCTCTGGCGTATTTTCATACTGTATCACCATGCATCACATCCAGCAAGGTTCTCGAGGAGTTATTTTCGATCATGTGCCGGTCAAGTGTGACGGAAGCCTTCTATTTCTCGCGTGCCCGAGGAAACTCGAGCCACCGTTTTTTGTTCGAGAAACTCTTGAATTTTGTTCTAGCCAACTCAGCTGGAGCAATCAGGGCTACCAGAAGCGTAGAACTGATAAACCTTCCTCTAGACGAAGAGGAAGAGGCCTGTTTCGAGGAGTACCTCAAAGACGGCAATGGGAGAACGCTGTTTGGAGCCAACGATACTCTCGTCATGAGAGCATTGGTTACAGGGAGATCAAATGCAATAATGGAGTACGGGAAGAACATGAGTGGCCGCAAAATTGACGGAGTAAATTGGGCGACCCTAAGGGATAGTGTACAGCGAAGCTCAAGGTTGAAGGACACTTCGATGGCTACTTTCACGTCATAGGCCTGATGGATGTTAGCTTGTTGGCTTCAACGACAGAATTTGTTCGCGCTGGCTGATATACGAGGAAGCGAACTAATTCTATAGGAGTGCTTGCAATGGCATGTTGATTTTGAATATACCCCATAGAGCATTGTAATGGCTAGATATCGTGCCTAAGAGCTGTAACGGAATAAAAATGTGACAAAACATGACAAAGAGAACCTTCGCATACCTTAGGTAAACTAGATCTTGTGATGTGACTTGACATTTGACAAAGCGGTCCCTCTTCGTTACCGAACGGTGATCAACTCTACAGGACGCCATTTCAATAATCACCGTTCTTCCGTCGCATCGTATCGCACTGCCATAAGTTGAATGACCATTGTAGTTGGTCGGTTTTGCCTAAAGCATCGATCTCTTGAATCTTGCGTTTTGCGCGAATTCCCCAGTGCCAGATGGCTGTTTGCCGGTTCTTCTTGCGAGGAAATTGCAGATATGGAGGTGGGTCCTGATCTTATGCTCTTGTCAATACTGAAGATTGAAGCTAAGATACAAAACAGATCGATGCAGAGATGAGCACCCAGGGAAGACCAACAATCCTGTCATGACAAGGAACCCTTTTGCGCCTCTCCAGAATAATGCCCTGAACAATCGGGGAAACAGTCCGTATCAGAGTGAGTAAATTCAGTTGAATGTGCGACGAATTCCGGGTTGTCATAAGTCTTGTGCATTTTCGCCTCATTCAATGTCCAATCTGGTCACGATATTCAATTATGATACATATAGATAATTCGTACTGTTCTACTGAGGTCTATCATCTGACAGTCCTGCAGGCTCATCCTCAAATCGAGGCAGTGGAGATATACCGTATAGTGACCGCATATGATTGATTTTATGATGCACCTAACCTTTCTCTAAAGGTACAAGCTTGACAAGAACACCATAATCACTGATCTGTCCAAGGAACGCCCTCAATGGATTCTCTCTGCCTTTGGTCCTGGAAAAGATACACCTCTACAGCTATTCGGCGGCTATCCTCGGGAGCAGAGCTTTGAAGAAATACGTTTGTATCATTATCAACTGGCAACTTCGGGCAATGGACAGCAAGCCATCCAAGATGTCCAGAATCTCTTGAACAACGCCGAGCAGCAGATGCAGACAGCTTTGAACGATGTTGATGGAGCAATTAAGTATATCATAGATGGGGAGAAACAGCATCCCAATCGCATAGATACCTGCGCGGCGAAAGGGGGCGCTATTACGCAGATGCAAAGCACAAGTGGGTTCCAGCAACCTACCTCGACATTTGGCCAGCCCTCTACTTTCGGACACCCTTCGATAATCTCCACGTCCTCTCAGCCGGCGTCTTCCACCTTTGATAGACCGGCGGCTACTTTCGGCCAACCATCTGCGCCTGATCCTGCTTTCGGTCAACCTTCATCTTTAGTGCAGCAACCGTCGACTTTCGGTCAGCCGTCGGGCTTTGGCCAACAATCACAATTGGGCCGCCCATCAACCAGCTTTGGTCAGCCTACCTCGACCTTCGGGCAACCCTCGTCATCAACTCCGGCCTTTGGTCAGCCTGCTGCGCCATCAGTTTTTGGTCAGAACCAGCAGCCGCCGTCTGCGTTTGATGTACCCTCAGCGCTAGGTACCAATCAGCAAAACTCAGCATTTTCTCAGCCGGCGAATCCTTTCGGTGCACCATCGGCACTTCCCCAACAAGGTGTGTTCGGTCAGCCGTCTTTACCAGCAGCTCCAAATCCTTTCGCGCAAGCACCAGCTGCTCTGAGTAGTTGGGGACAGCCCACATCAACATCTGCACCACCGCCAGGCTCTTCTTTTGGACAGCCTGCTACAGTCCAGCCCAGCCCCTTTAGACAGGCACCAACCAGCCAAAGCGCTGATCCAACCACAAATACCACGTTCGGAAACCCAAACTCCACATCCGCCTCGAGTGGCTCGCAGAACCACGCTCAGCGGAATGCGCAGGGCAAGCTCGTAGCTTGGAAAGGTAAGCCTGTAACCTATGTCAACGATGAGCCGTGCTTCAAGAGGAATGATGGGGCTCTTGAAAAGGTCTGGTTTCCAGATGGACCCCCCCCTTTCAAGAAGGACCCAGGGTTACCAGACGAGGCTTATGATGAGGCTACGGCAGAGACTTATATGTATATGAAAGAGCATGGGGCTTTCAAGGGAGGAATCATGCCCGAGTTGCCCCCCAAAAGGGAATGGGTGCATTGGGATTTTTGAAATTTGAAAAGATTGAAGGTTACGCATATCTGGACCATAGGTATACCAAGGTGTAAGGTTTTTAGTATGTGAGATCTGGCGCAAGGCGTTCAATGCTTTTTGCGAATTGACAAGTCTTTTAGGCAGGCTATCCGTTTTGTTATTTTGCTCTGTGATATCAAAGACCCATTCCCAGTTCGCAATGCAACCTCCATTGATCTCTGCGTAGTTTTGCGACTTGATCGTGTAAGCCTTTAGGCCGCAATTGTAACCTCCACTTCAACCCCAGCCTCGATGTTGATGATGATCTGCTTAACGACCTCGGTCGGCGCATTGAGACTACCTCGTGAAATCGAAGATTAGCCACCACCATGTATAATCTGTCTAACCAGCCAGTCTGTAATTCTTCGGTTCCTCCTAATAATCGGACAAGCACACCCTCTACCCCTGGAAAAAAGAATCCACTCACTCAATCAACCGCTTATGAATCCTCATCTCAAATGTATCCCATGTCTTGCTCCCCTCTCCACACGGCGTCTTCCGCGTTGTAACCTTCAAGGATTTGGTCGGCAAGCGTACGGGTCCCTTCACGCGTAGATCCTTGGATTTAGCGCGCTCGATCAGTTCTTGGCAGACTTTTTCGAGGGACTGGATCTTGCGCGAGGTGAGGGTAATTCGGATCTTGTGGATTTTCTGGGGGGGCGTGTTAGTCAGTGGTGGAGGAAGGGGGAGACTCGAACGGAGAGGGGAGATGTACTGGGCCTTCGCCGAAATCCTTCTCTGGCTTCTGGTAGGACATTTTTGAGGGTTGGGTGAGGGTGATTGGGTCAGGTAGCGGATTGTGAATGCCAGTCAAGACCTGAACAGCTGGGTTCGGTAAGGTGATGAAAGGCTTATTGTGAGAGTTGAGTCGGTGGGGGTTAATGGAGGGATGTCATGTTGTGCGTCTGCAAGTCTTGGCACTCGCTTATCGTAATCCCTGTAATTTATACGCTTTAATACGATCTGTTTGCTGCATTCGCCGTCATGACTCAGTGCAGTTGTTGAAATGTGAATTTAATGAAGTTGTTTTGCTCTATTAACTGAGGAAAGCTCCTGGTGCCTATTTCACTGCTCTTCTACAGGAAATTTCAATAGTTGGCTTGGCCTCATTTACAGTTTCCTACATCTTCAGCATGGCGTTACCACCCTTCGCGCTCTTTCCACCAGTAAATCTAAGAAAGGAGGTGCTACCAGATGAATGGGAACATTGCCTGGATTCGTGGATCTTGCTCGCGCACGGAAACCTCCTATTGTCTCCTGAAGCATTCTCTGTGAAAGTTTCGAAAGATCAATCGCTCGTTGGTTTTCTTGTCTCATATGTTAAAGAAACCACTGCTTCATTTCATGAGCGCGCAAAGGCCAGTCCGAGAATGAGGACTTTAAGGCGAGATTGCTTTCTTCTCACCCATAGGATTTTATCCGAAGTGAAGCCTATTCCATCGGCGCTGATAGAATGGACGTATTGGGCAGATCTTAGTACTCTATATGCCAAGAGTACAAATCTGAAGAGCCTTTTCAAGCTTACATGGGATCAAGAAAACCTAGACGACAGCCTTTCTATGCAGAGGAGCAAGACATCTCTCATTCAGCTTCTCGAAGCACACAACCAGATTTCTCATAATCCTCCATCAGAATTGGACGAGACTCTCCGGCGGACAGGAGCATTGCTGAGAATGTGCTATCAGTATGGGCAATTCCTGATGCTCGGAACAGACTTGATAGATTCATTGTCTGCAACCTGTCAGAAAGGTTCTGCTGACGTGCAAAAAAAGATGGTAGCCATAACATATCTCAGCACGAACAGTTTGATAGAGCCCAGCCGACCAAAGGTTTCCACGCTACTGGACCAGTTGTACAACCTCACTTCCAACTCAAACTCTGACTCATTACTTGTAGGGCTTTGTTCAAAAACGTCTTTTCTCCAGAAGATGCGTGACCGGCTTTCGGGCCCAGAAGCTGAAAGGGCAAAGCCACTGATGCAGAAACTGAGTATATTCGAGTGTACTAAGAACCGGTCAAGAAGACCAAAAAACCTTATCTCAAGGAAGATCAATAAGGGTAAAGGCAAGGCCCGCGATGAATATGGTGACGGTGCACTGGGCGATATACACGTACACAAAGTGAGCCTAGTGACCCAAATCCAAGATCTCTTTCCGGATCTTGGTTCGGGATTCATAGTCAAACTACTGGACGAGTATCATGATGACACCGAAAGAGTGACTGCACACCTACTGGAAGATTCTCTACCAGCTCACCTCCGGAACATAGATAGAACGGAGCAGATATCTCATCTTCCAACCACGAACTCCTTAAATACAGTCGCCAACCCCGCTGCTCGTAGCACGCCTCCTCTCCCTCCAGTCCGGCGGAACATTTTCGACAACGATGCCTTCGACCGGCTCGCCATATCACCATCCTCCATACGTCCCGGCCACAAGGACCCCTCCCAAACCGCTGACGCTGTTCTCTCAACCAACTCTTCCCGCCCCTCTAAAGCCGCGATTCTGTCCGCTCTTGCTGCCTTCGACTCTGACGATGATGAACGCGATGACACCTACGACATTGAAGACGTCGGTGGAACCGTTGATAATGCAATGCCAGGCAGTGACGAAGTCGATGCAGATCTTAGCGACAACAACGAAGAAGCGCTGTTTTCTGCTTGGAGAATGTCGCCGGAGGTATTCAACAGAGACGCAAACACGCGGAGAGGGAAAGCTCGCGCAGCACTAAAAAGCGGGACAGCCATGACGGACGAAGCCATCGAAGGCTGGGCTGTAATGATTGGTCGGGATCCACGCAGATTGCGAAGGCTAGAAGCTAAATTTGCGTCGTTCAGTGGCGCTCAGAGAGAGTTGGCGCCAACAGCGTACCGTGGAAGCCCAGGTGGTTCTGCCACGGAAGATTCGGATGGCATAGGAATGGCAGATCGAGGAGGGAGAGGCGGAAGAGGAGGATCCAGAGGAAGAGGAAATGGTAGAGGACGAGGAGACGTTGCCGGCGCCACGGATGACAGGAGCACGCAGGTAGCGAGGCACGGCAAAGATGTACAGAAGGGGAGCAGAGCGAATCATAACCGACGGGATCAAAGGGCGAGGAAGATGGCCAGGGGTGGCTTTGCAGGATGATGCCCGGTTGGTAAAGTAGTAGCGCCAGCATCTTTTATGATGAGAGGATCACTTCAGCATTCTCCATGGAGAATTAGTCTAATATGAACCTCTGAGTTTCAATTTGGTTTTATCCTACGAGTATGCTAAGAATATATATGTAAACTCAGAAGAGGCAGGGTGAGTGAGGAATTGGGCACAATGTCCCCCGAGGCTAGGGTTAGGGCTTGAGTGCTAGCCTGTCGCCAGACCATCCGACCCTTCCATATCCAATAATCTTTTCACTCTTCATCATTCATCGAGGAAAATCCACATTGGTCCACACTCGCTTCCAAAATGGCCACAGGCCACCTGAGTAACGACACGGTATGATCCAGTCCCTACTAATTTCTCACCCATTTCCCAAGCTAATATAACCCCAGTTCTTCACCCAACTCACCTCCCTTCTCTCCTCCCACCAAGCCTCCAACCACGGCTCTGTCTATCTCACCCAAAAACGCCTCTCCCATTCCTCCCCTACCTCCACACCATCCTCCGACCCACTTGCAGATCTCCACCCTACCTCCCCCCTGCCCGTTCTCATCCGCGCCACAAATGGCAAGTCAAAAGAGCATCGGCTGAAGGGTGAAAAGATCAAGTTGTCCACGGTGGTGGAGGCGGATAAGCTGGATGGGTTCTTTGCGAGGTATGCAGAGTGCTTGAAGGGGGGCATGGGGGGTCTGAGGAAGAGAGACCGGAGTGGGAGGAAGCAGAAGGATAAGGCGAAGAAGAGGAAGGGGAAGGAGGGGGCGGGGGAGAAGAAGCGGTAGAGTTTGCCAGTGGCTACGATTCGTGGCGCTCGGGGTTCTAGAAAATCCTGGAACACCTTCGGGTTGCAACACAAGGTAGGTCCGGGTTTCCTCGCGATTCAGGCGGCTCATTGATCAGGTCCTAGGCCAGTATACGAGAATATCTACGATTCTCCATCACAACAAGAAATTTGCATTTGGCTCCTTCCTCTGGCAGATACATCTTCCTTACCGATTCGCCTAGATGTCTACTGCAGGAAACACAACCCAACCCGCAAGCCCTCAGGTGTGTGATGGTGGCTTGCCATTTCTGCGAAGATGAACTTCCGCAATTATCCATTGGTCATGTTGTCCGAAGACGTCAGCGCAACAGTACACGGCCTTAGAGGGGCAGTCATCGTCCGTAGGATGGGCTACCGGCATCAACAGCATTTTCGGAGAAATTTCTTCGGCCAACGCTTCATCGCGCCAATCGCTCGGGATATGTACTGGACTGTTTCTTGTTGGTGGTGCTTATGCTTTGGGAATGCGGATCCAGGAAGTAGGAAGAATACCTACTTTAATAGACATGAGACATGCGCCAGAGAGCCCCAAAGGTCGGCATGAATATTGCTAGTCAAGGAGACCAAGATCTAGTACGAATGTTATTTTGACGTTAGATAACACTGTTAGATTGGACGGCTTTTAGAGGTCTCCATATGGCGCAAACTTGGCTGCTCTCCACAAAAGCCAAGTAGAGGTGATATGACAACGGAAACATGATGCTCAGAAGTTTTTTGGGAAGTAATAGAATGTTCTATTCTTGCTTCTGAAGAACGAGCTCTGGAAAATATTCCGACTATTTACAAAGATACTGATATGCTGGACAATGTACCCTAACTGCGGCATAGCTGCCAGTTCTACCCTAGGTAAACAGAAGCTTTCGAGCTTGTCACGATAGGCACCATCTTCTTGGAGTTTCTACTATGTAGATGAGTTCGTTACGCTTTCTTCAGTCCGATATCTGAGCCAAAAACCTCGCATTAGTCATCCAAATTCGAGTTTGAAGGGAGGGATGATTTACTTGGATCTTTCAAGATTGCCCCATGCTCTGCAGGCATCAGCGCACCCTTTGGCGGCTGGTTCTTAGACTTAAAGTCATCGCATATGTCTTCCATTTTGACCCATTCGACCCCTTCTTTGGTATTGAGATACTCGATTAATCTGGATTTGGAAACGAAGATCAGCACCTTCGATGTCCTTCCTACCTGTATCTTTATATCCGATATAAGAGAAGAATATGACTAACCTCTCAAGCATGAAGATTACATGCGGATGCCCGCTCACATCCGGATGAATAGTCACCGGAAAGCAGAAGTTATCATACTCCCGGTAGAAGTAATCAAAATGATCTCTCCACAATTCCTCGACATCCCTTGGGTTCACCCATCCATGACTGTTGGGCGCTTTCTTGATGAACATCATGGGTGGCAGATCGTCAAGGTACCAGTTGGCTGGGATCTCAACAAGACCGGTATGAGGGCCGGCAACTAGGGGCTTCATCCAATGGGAGGGATGTTTGCTATAGTCGATGGGCGTCCAGGAGTCGTCGGTGCGAAGCCAGTATGGGATGCAGTCGTGGTGGGAAAAGCTGTGGTCTTTGAGGTAGGACTTAGTCATGCTGTTACTCAGGCAGAAGCATGGAGAAATCTAGGACTGGCTGACCATATTCCACGCCGTACTTGAGCATCAATTCCGCACCTTCTTGCGAGGCTTCCCACCAAGGTGCTACTGAACCACGAGGTGGCTTGCCGCAGAACTCCGTGAGTTGCTTGTATGTCTTGTCGAGGATCGCATGCTGTTGTTCTAAATTCATCTTCACAGGGTTTTCGTGCGAGTAGCCGTGGAGTCCTCTAGAATCGCTGGCATTAGCAAATGGTCCTCATCTGGAGACGCCCGTAGAAAGGGTTCTTTACATCTCATGGCCCGCATCCCTTATCATAGCACATTCTTCCGGGAATGTTTCGAGCGAGTGCCCCGGAATGAACCATGTAGTCTTGATGTTGTATTTATCGAATAGCTTCAGTAGCCTGCGTACTCCAATGGTACCGGCGAAGAGGCCTGGCCTTCAATTGAGTAAGAAACTCCTATTATCCGCCATAGGCTTTCACAGACCTCTCGAGATGTCACTTGTAGAGTCCTCCCCACCATACGAGCCGAGCCAGCCTGCAACGGCATCGATATCGACGGATATGCAACAGAGAGCGCCTGGAGGTTGTCAGTCACTGTTGCGGCTTGCATGACCGGAAGGCTTACGTTTCTTGCCCATTTTCGTCGAAGGAAGTGGTATGCTGGAACGATTGAAGCGAAAGCTGGGTGAGGAGACTCCATCGCGGACGAGGGGGGGTTGTTATCAATCAGTGACGAATGGTGGGGTAAGATAGAGTAGATAATGAGCTCTGGGCCCAACCTGGAGGCTAAGAGGGAACCCTAATCGTTGTTAACCACTACGCGAGGCCGGCCCCCTAAATCTACAGTAGCGTGAGTAGGTACGAGTACATACTGTACACCGTACTCCCTTCTCCTATGTACTTTCATTACCTTGGTCACTCAGTATATTCACCAAGCCAATATCTGATATGACAATGGCACCTAGGATGAGCATTGGAGCGATCAGAACTATACTAAAGCAGACAATATGAACTGAATTGAACACCACGCAATATGATATCGTACAAACAACTGCTTCGGAAGTACAACAAAGTCTCAAGGCATACAAACAGATTGACGATTCTTGAAATCTCTAGCCTCAGCTTTTTAAATCACAAGATCCTTTCTTTGTTCTCGGCCGCTTTTAAATATGGAATTCCTTAGACCAATGCGGAATGCCGCTGCCGGCTTCTTTGTTTTCCCTCTTGTGCATATAATCGAACTCGGTATTACATCTTTCATACGCGCAAACATCTCTTAACATTACGTGATGGCAGATCTACCATGCACGGATTCGTCTACTTCGCAGTTTGGCGCGCAGTACTTCGGAAGATGAACAAGGGAGCTGATGACAGAAAGTAAGGACATAGTGATAGTGTATGATAACATGTAGGGCGGGTCTAAAGAACCTCGCAGAGCGATTTCCAAATACCTTTACTACCCATCGCGAGCGAAGTCATCAAATCTGCTTCAGCAAGCAGTAGCACTGCCAAAGGCTTCGAAAGTGTCAATGATAATCACGTTGGACCAAATTTGAAGAGTAGCGTAGAGCTGAGCCAAAATGCTTAGAGTCTAGTATCACGACGCGTAAGAGTACAATGCTGTAAGTCGAGTAGATCCGAAGCTTAGCACCGTTCATTGCTGACCAGCTCCATAGGCATACCGTTCGTCAGGAAGCAAGTAAAGTCAAAGGCAAGAGCAAAATAGAACAACAGACCGAAAGAAGCGAGACTGACCAGATCATGGTCAACGAAGCCGGCAAAGACAAACAACAAAGTGAAGATCATAGATTCGTCCAAAACGGCGAAGCAGATAGATCAGAGGATAGGAATAGAAGCGGAAACCCTATCGAGGGTGCCGAGACTGACGAGATTAAGGACGAACCAAAGTCAGACGATCATGAGCTTCCGCCTCAGCACCAAAACCACCGAAACAGCGACGCTAAGAATTTTGACAAGCGTTTTCCTCCCGTAATAGTACGTCGACTACGGACGTGAGCTGAACCTCTTGATAGTAACCACCTGAATGCTGCGGAAAGGGGTAATATGTCGAATAGTTCTGGTTCTAGGAAGAGAGTGAGAGATGTAGCAATCTTGACCTAATACGACGGCGAGGAATGTAGTAATATTAGTTCAATCTAATAGAAGCAATAAGTAATAGACGGAATTAACGCAAGTTTACTATGTTATACATTAGCTCCGTCTCTCATTCTTGGCTTCAGCAATTTCCTTCATACTGATATCATGACAACCTCTGCTGACATGCTCATGACAGTTATGGGGATACGGAAATGAAATTCAACGGAGTTAAGATGCCGATTCTACTCACGCGTCTAGTTCGCAGGCTGGTGTGATTCATTTGTCTGCACCGCGAATAGTTAACAAGTCGAGAAGTGGGGTATGATAATGCGAATTCATAATCATATTCCAAAGAAAGGTGTATATACGTACTATTTCCGAACCCAAGCCACCACCATCTCAGAAGTACTGACTCTCTGACCCGCAGAAGAGCTGGCCCACGAATCGACTAGATCGTGTGATGCCGTATATACAACCGATCTAGAAAACAATCTTTAGCTCAGCAATCAACGAAGTCTATACGCAGGATCTCAGAAGTAATAGTTGCCATCGTTGCTCATTACCCGAGCTTTTTTATACGTCTCCCACTCTTTGCGCCGCACATAGTTGACTCTTTCGACATTCTCCTGTCTCCGCTGCGAAGCCGAGCTCTCATCAGAGCGCTGCCGTCGTCTAGCATCGATTTCTTTTGTGCTGCGATAGACTTTAGCGCTGTCGTACCCTCTAGTATGATAATAGTCATAATCCGACGTCGAAATAGACATACCGCAACTCATAGTGACAGATTGTTTTAGGATGGCTCTGTGCTGAAAGAATGGTTGATGGTTGCAATTAGTGATTCGACAGAATTGGTACGTTATCTCGAAGATTTATATATGTGGTGTGTATAGTTGGTACGTTTGATTTGGGAGGGAAAAAGAATTAGTCAGAGAGATGAGTTCTGAATAATATAGAGACGCAGAATTCCTATCATGACTAACGTTTTCTTTCTCGATGATGAATGCTTTAGAATGACAATCGCTTTGTTGAGGTTGCGACTACTGACAACAGTCGTTGTGCAGAAGTGGCTTTGTGATGGCTTCGAATACTGACAATCACCATTGTGTAGAACTTGTTGAATGCGCTACTGACAATGAGCATTATGTAGAACTATCTCAGGGATCAGACAGTCTTTGTGTCCCTTTCAATCAGCCACGAGATATGCTTTTCATGACGATGCGAGTAAGTGTTGTGAAACCGAAACAAAGTTTTAGAACAACCGCATTAAGAAAGTGAAGCAAGCCAGAAAGAAGAGATTCTGTACAGAATCAAGACTACACTGAAAAGACACCACTTAATTGATTTAAGAATCTGTGTTCACTAATTCTTGATATTACCTACCTATATTAAGATTCCCAAAGACCTGATCACTTGCCGCTTAAGACGCTCGATCTGCTTTTCAACATCATATCAGCTTTCACAAGAAGCTCTCGCGGTTGAAGAATACATCACGTCGTAACGGATATTACCTCAGCACATCATGATGGCGCCCACTCGCCCCGAAGCACCTAACAGTACACCGAACGCCTCTTCTGACAAGACGGAAAATGTAACCACAAGGTGAAGACCTGTTTTAAGACTTTATATCCCTCGCGATATCTCATCAGAGCCAGCTTCTACCCCAGACTCTTCCTGGCTTACAGACCCACATACTTACCTGAGGGCTTTCCCAGATGGCAACGGTTTGTGGTTTCCGCCACTTGCTCCTTACACTACTCGCATAGCCAGTCGACCTACAGCTCCTGCAAATTCGGCGCGACACGTTTCTCGCAAGACGGCAAAGAAATATGTAGATACACCACCTCATCCTGGCTGTGGCGTATTGCCAGAGAAGATCTTACCTTCCCAAACAGGCACAATCGACAAGCCTACAATTATCTCAAATAATTCGTCTCAACTAAACCGGGTCGCGATTCGGCTCCGAGAAGACGTGATGAGAACAGCTCCACTTAGGCCTCAGCCGGAGCCTCGCTGCACCGCATCAGATTGTCTCATATTCAGCATTCACAGTCAAGGAACATATCTATGGCAGAACGAGCCATCATCAAAGGGTCTCATCAATGACGTTTTCAAACCGAGCAACCCACCTCCATGCGTGCTGGCAGCATACGAGCTTTCTCAAAACCCAATTTCCATTGACGAATTTGATGAGCAAGCCAAGATTTGGAAAGGATTTTACAAGCATCATACGAGACCTGTCTAGCCAAATGGTTTACTAGACATACATTGCGAACTTGATGCAAACATCCGACGTGCTCACTGCGAACAGATCACGGAGAAGATGCTAAATTCCATGAACTCCGACAGCATCATATTGTTTATCCTGACTTTCGAATTCTCTAACCCACCGCCAGAAATTCAGGCAGCGCTGAAAAATCTGATTCGCGCTTGAGAGACAAAAGCATAGTGAAGAAACAGAAGAGAAGCGAAAGCGGGATCGCGAAGTACTCTAGTCCTTTTTCCCTCATCATGCACCTTTCGACGACGCAAAGCCGTCAAAGTACCAGGAGCGTTTCAAACTCAAGAGTTCATCGGGTGGAAGAATGAATAAGGCGGGGGCGAGCAAACTTATCTTGAGATAGAACCTTGGCTTCGACATGTGTCAATCACCATCTTTTCCTCTGTATCACTTTCGTATTAGTAAAAGCTTTCGAATTTGATTAATCAGTGTTTTCCATTACTGTTCGCCCCAAGAATAAAAGGATTTACCGATCCTTTCTATCATGTATCCCGAGTGACCACATTCAGATTTTTCTGGTTACAGTAATGTAGTCTAAGTCCGTCAAACTTATTCAATACGAGTGAAGCATCAAGTCAAGCAGCCACAAAGAGAAGAGAACCTTCCGGTAATTCAAAGCAATGATCGCTGTCATGATTCAACCCTAGAGTACATCATGCGTGTCATGAGAACTTCAAACAATTGTCTTGTTGAGAATAATCAAATTAGAGACAAATGTATTGACATAGATAGGCTGAAATATATAAAGAGACGAATCTGCCAACTTCTGGAAACATCATAAACATCTGGAAACTCAAATATAAACCAAGCGAAGACGGCAAAGCTTTCAAAAGCAACTTCAACGACATTTACCCCGAAAAGTTCGCAATCAAACAAAAATGGGCGTAGAGAGTTTCCTGAGTCTCAACGACCGTGCAAAGCGACCCTCTAGAAACGCTATCGAGAGACGTCCGTCTACCGACACTATCGCGAGCCGTATCTCTGCAATCTACAATTCGAGACTCTTCGCTAAAAACAGTGGTTCAGGCCCACTCTCAGTCTGACTTCGAGGCGATGAAATGAACACTGCACAGCTCAGGCCTCAACCAGAGCCTCGATGCATTAACAAAAATTGCCCTATCAAGACATCTCATGGTCAGGAATACCTTCACAACCAGGGACCACTACTCGTCGAAAGGACTGTGAACGAAATTGCATATCCACCAGAGGTGATAGCAGAACTTGACAAGATGATGAACAACGCAGAAGCGGAATCGCCCATGTTCGATGCCTTCAATCAGGAACATGTTGACCCGATCTTGAAGAATGACCATCTCTTTCACGTCAAGCGCGAGCAATGTCTCTCCAAAATCTGCGGGGTGAATGTCCCGCACGGGCAGGGCATGTACTTTCACGACCGTCGCAAGAATTGCCGCAGAAGCGACACCTTTGAATTCTGCAATTCGCCACCCGAGATTTGAGACGCTAATGACAGGATTGAAGGGGGTTCAGGCACGAAGGAGGAGCTCAATGGGGATCGCGATCTCGTAGAGTCCTTCGTCGCTCATCACGGCGACAAGGTTTCTAGGACGAACCCGAGCGAGTACATGCTCGGATTCAATGACGACTTGGTTGACGAATAGAGATCGAGACATTCTTTACTAGAAGATTCCCCTCGCTTCTTTCCTGATTTTATTTGAATAGCCTGCGTATCTGAATAGATAGGAGGCAAGTATACAGCTTGCTCTAATCAATGAACAACTCACAGCAACTCCCTCATATTTCTACATTTGCAGTGACTGTGCTCTATGAAAAAGGCTGTGATGCAGATTTTAATCTCGACGTCGAAGACCAAACAATAAAGCATAAGAGAAGCAGTAACCTATAGTGGCGTACAAAATCTGTCATGCCAAAAACGTACCCTGTAAAAGCTAGCACAAGGAAGTATGTGTGCAGAGAACTTCAAGCGAACGACAGATAGAGATCCCAAACAGAATAAAGAATTGCTCAAAGACAAGCGATGTCAATTCTTTATCATTATTGAAGATGAACTCTTTGTCTACAATCTTGTTGTATTCTCATTACCTTTACACAGCATTGAAGCTTTATGCCTTTGTGTATGCTTACAGGCACAACTATATTGTTGCTTTGTTCTCGTTGTGCCCTACCATCGATATAGAATCGTCGAATACTTGATCAAGAGTACTACCTTGCGCGTAGTATAGTATCATACAATTTACAGAGCAAGAAAACCGGATTTTCTTGATCATTTTGCATCTTTCTCTTGGTGGAAAATCAACGAAACCACCAACGGTAGAGTTTCATTGTCAAAGATTTACATACCTCGACTATGGCACCAGTAACAAGGCAAGAAGCGCGCCGACGAAGGGCTGCGGACCCAGCATGGCAAGCAGCTTTCTATGAACCTAAGAGTCCGAAAACCTTGAAGCCCTCGAAGGGTTCGAAGATCTTAGAAGGCTCGAAGACCTTGAGAGTATCTAAAGTCTCTAGTGCCCCAAGGGCATCGAAGGTACAAAGACCGCCGAAGACTATGATGTCGATTTGTAACAGGCTTCGATCACTCTCTGCACCCACGCCTCCTCCTACAGATGCTACGTCGTCCAAAGAAGAGGTATCGGAATCTTCACCCGCGCCACCACCAGAACAGGCTACGTCGTCTAAAGTAGAGCTGTCGAACCCTTCACCCGCGCCTTCGCCGAGACAGGCTGTGCCGTCCTACACTGAGATCAGATCACCGTGGCTGAACGAGTATGACCATCCTGACTGGTCGCATTTCACAGCCACAGATTGGAATGCGCCAAGAAGAGTCGTGAGAAGATGTTTAAGTCCACAGTGAAGCCCAAAATCATCGTTACCGGATTTCCAACCTACACTATTCGGAAACCCCTCTCTACCACTTGTCAATACGGACTCAGCTAACCTGAAGCTAGACACTGTAGACTCCTCACGATTCTACAAGAAATCTAGCAAGATCTTCAAGCCCAAGGACAGCCCACGGCAATCACAAACATCCTCGAGTCACAGCTCCCCTCAGTTCAAATCCATAAAGAAGTTGAACATCAAAGTCGTCTCGCCCAATTCTGAACGTTCTCCGTGCACCTCGCCATCTTGTTCAGTTCATCCGACCCCTCACAAACAGGGCACATACCTTCACGATGGAGCATCTCCTAAGAATCATTTTACGTTTGCTTGAAGTAACCCGCCCCCTGAAGTCTGGGCTGCTCATCAGAAGAACAGACATGATGAGGCAACCGAACAAGAATTAGCGCTGATCGCTAGCTTTAGGGCATATCATGATCAACGCGCGGTTGTGGACGGTATAATCACGTCGGGAATCTGTCAGAACGAGCCGGTTAAGGCTCGAGAATGCTCTTTTTCTTTTTGAAGATCCTCATGAACACCATATATCGAGCACTCAACGCTGTCCGTCCATGACTGAATTGGACATGATGTACCACTCAGTTGTAATCATCACCTCGAACTGCTCCTCCGCCAACGGCACGAGGTACTGTGTTTGCAAAGTCGTAGTTGAATCTTAATTTCTGTCTCACCACGAACTAAGAACATGATAGTGCAATTTCTAGTGATTTCCAGCTTGTTAAATAGAGAATCTTGTCCAAACTTCGGTATTTCCCTGATTCTCTATTCTCAAGAGTCTGATTCAGCCAATGTCCTTGTGATTCAAGTGTCAAGAAGAGAAGACCTTCTCCGCCTGTACTGTGTTCCTCATCCTTATGCTCTTCCATAACCAGAGCGCCATGTGTGATAAATGATGAAAGCAAGCTGTTTAGTCAATATTTAAGATTATTTAAAAGGTTCAAAGATTGTTAAAGAAGAGAAGATGATGAACTGAGTGAACTCTTCCGTTCACCGTTGATCTGATCTAAAAGTAAATGGGGAAGTCCAACTTGTGATGATTGATATCAGACTTTGACATTGGCCATGTGCAAATATCAACGTCGTAGAACTTAAAAGTCGTTGTTACAACTGAAGTGACCATCAGCCCTACGCAAGGACTTAGAGTGACAAGAAGCATGCTTCGAGGCTACTTCAGATATCAAAGCATTGCAAGGACTGAGAATTGAACCGCGCATGCTCTTCTTAGGTTGTACCAGACTTCGAAAACTTGATCAAACACAGTTCTGACGTCTGCATTTTGTACGACACAACGAAGAAGAAAGAGCGAATAACCTTGTTTCATAACTGCAAATAGTACTTTGTATTGCCAAATGACGAGCATCACTTTTACATACGACCACAGACAACCAGAAGCTGAGCGATCTTCTCACCTTTCAAATCAAGGCGTTCGAACATGTCTTACTTAACTTAATCAGAATACACTGACATCACTTTCCATCATTTCTGAACTGCACGGCTGCTGCCTGCTCCACGATCGAAAGATCGACAATAGAATATGAATATCTCTACCCTGCCCGTTCTTCAATCATCAGGTACCACCTTGGGGACCAATTTTACTGTTCATAGAACATCACTAGCGGAAATACATGCAGCCATCGAGGCTGTGGGTCGAGAGCTTTCAACTCGAGATGAGAAGGAATCGATGATCATACATATATGTCAACGATATCGTATTTAAGGACCGCATATCCGAAAGATGATATCTCTTGAGAGCATCAAGAAGTGTGGGTCGAACTGTTTGCGTTGGAGACTACAGTAGAGTAGTTAGAATAGTGCCTTTTACCACTTGACCACGCGGTCGGCAAAAGATTACTTCTAGGGACAGGACAAGTCCTGTCCAACAGCGTGCTATTCAAATGTGATGAGTGGGATCGCGAGGCTGAACGCAACACCTCGAGCTATTACAGACTTTGAAGTCTTTCTGCAAAGTCAACAGTTTGATTAGCTGTCTTTCGTCAAGGCGGCTCTAAATTCTCATCTCCAAGATTGTTTCAGACTCCGGACATTGAAACCATCGATCACCATGGCTCAGGAGAGCGCTTCCTTGCCCAGTGAAGAGGCTACTATTCTAAGTCAACGAAAGATGTGTCCAGCAGTCATTCTTATCAGTCTCTAACGACCTGTAGAGAAAAGCAGATGAAGGACTCATGTCCGAACGTTCAAAGAGGTACATCAAATTCCACAAGCAAGTTTGGGACAAGACACTACGAGTGACAAAGATTCCCAAAGAATATGATAAGCAACGACTGCGACAGGTGATCGCTAACAAACTCGACCTTCAAGTCGGAAACGAGGTCAAGATTCACTCGTTGACATTTGATGCAGTAGATGAACAGGAACTGCAGTATAAAGTTGCGACGATTTCACTTAATTTTCGACCGGCGCTTTTACCCGAAACTTTGAAAGCCAAAACTTTGAAAGATTGGGATATTGATCTATCGAATGATGATAACGACGAGCACGGATGCCAGCAAATACATATTGATGAGCATTTCAACGTTTTCACTCCGTTATCGCCGGCAGAAGTGCAGGCGACACACACTATAGAGTACGGACATCATGAACTCCAAGAATAATTTTTACTGAGATTTCCAGTTGCATTGCAATACATGACTGGGGAGGCCATGCTTTCGACTCGTTTCGAGACCCCCAAAGCTCCTACATGTGGCTGAGGGATTCTTTGCCCAAACATTCTAGTCAACTGCGCCTCTGGATCTACGGTTACGAGTCGAACCTACTAGACAAAGATGACATTGAGGATATTTACGAAGCTGCAGAGGATTTCAGACAGCATCTGCGCATTCTACGCCAGAAAACAAAGGTTGGCATCTCGCTAATGTATATATTGAATCTGCTAACGAATCCTTTTTAACAAAGGCAAATCAAGCACCAATGTCAATTATATTCCTTGTACATAGCCTTGAGGGCTTGATATTCAAGGAGGTGCGTCTCTCTTGAGATAGTATACTCTGCTTCTACTGACTACGTCTCAAAAGGCTATGATAAGCATGAAAGATAGCAATGACTCAAACGATAGACTAAACTTTCGATCTACTTATGAAGCACTGTTCTTTGGCGTACCAAGTCAAGGCATGAATGTCGACGCGCTTGCAGCTATGATTGAAGACTTGCCCCAGCGCTTTACATTAAATCTGCTGAATCAACAGCTCGGTCATCGACTAAGATCTCGACACCATGATGAATTCTGTAAGGCGTTTGATTACACTGATTCCAAGATTACTTACTTCTATGAAAAAAAAAGGTCGCCAACTGTACGCCAGGTAAGTGGTTCAATTTACAACTAAGTTGAAAGTATAATGCTAACGCTTCCGAAGGACAGCGAATCAAATTGATCTCGCTGCGGCCCTCATGTATTGCTCGTTAGCTTTGACTCAGCAACTCGCGGAAGACCTTGAGAAACAACTAATGAATATAAAATCTCTTTAAAAGAAGATCATTCTACGATGGTAAAATTCTCAGAGAATGACCGTAGCGATTATTCTAAAGTGTGCAATGTTCTAAAAAGCTATGCAAACTCTGCAGTTTCGACAATCAGATCTCGAATGAACAAGAAGAAAAATCAACGTTTGTGATCCTTTCTGACACGCTTTGATAGAAAAGCATGAAGTAACTAATACAGCACTAGTCATAATCAGATCTAAGACGTCAAATGAAATGACACGAGAAGAAAAAGATGTGACTACTTATCAGTTAACTTGTACTTTTTCTGACTTTATTCAAAGATTGTCAGCAATCTCTCTTCTTTGAGAATATGAACCGGCGTATGAACGACATATCTGATCCAGTGAACAAGACTTGCGAGTGGCTCTCCAAACATTCAAAGTATTTGAAATGATTCAATCGACAGCATGAGTTGCTTTGAATAAAAGGAAAGCCAGGAGCTGAAAAGTCGACACTAGTAAGACATGTGCTTGCGACCGATGAACGAACAAGACATGCGATAGTGTTCGCTTTCTTTTTCTTCCATGCCCGCGGCTCTGTGCTTCAGAAGAGCCCCCTCGATTTGTTTCGATCTTTGCTGCACCAAATTCTACAGCAGGTTCCTGAACTGCTTTTGAGATTCAGCTCGATCTTCCAAAAAAAGTGTGAAACACAGGGAAAGATAGAAGAAAAGTGACATTGGCATGAAAGAGATTTAGAGAACTTCTTCAAAATTCATGTCGCAGGTGCAGCGAAGACTTACAAAATGCGAATATATGTTGATGCGCTCGACGAATGTGAAAAAGCAGCAGCCAGCAACCTAGTTGGATTTTTTACGCGTCTTATGAACAAGGTTGCTTTCACTAATGCTTCTCTCAGTATATGTTTCTCTTGCCGACACTATCCTGACGTAGCCTTGAGAAACGAGCTTGAAGTCTGTATCGAGAACGAAAACCATGATGATATAGAATTGTATATTCAGAATACCATCGAGAACGCTGTTCAGAATAAGGAAACGGCAGAAGTGATTCGAGATGAGGTTGTTCGAAGATCTTCTGAAAATTTTCAATGAATCGTGCTTGTTCTTCCTGAAGTCGTCGACCTCTACAGAAACGGCTATCCTCTGAAGATTATTAAGAGACGCATACAAGCTATACCGTCAGAACTGAAAGAGCTGTATCAAGAGCTGCTTAAAGAAGTTCTTGATGAAGATTTGCCTCACTCACTGCGCTTAATGCAATGAATATGTTTCGCATTACGGCCACTTTCTTTAGAAGAGCTGCGCTTTGCAACTATCGTCGATGCGAACACGCCATACCAAAGCATTAGCGACTGCCAAAACGCAGAAGAATGCGGTTATGCGAAGACCGATGAGCAGATGAAGAAAAGAATTCGACATCTCTTCAGAGATCTTGCTGAAGTCAAGCAACATGAGAATATATGGATTGCGCAATTTATCCATCAATCCGTCAAGAATTATCTTATTCAAAGCGAACTACAGATTTTGGACAAGCATTCATCGGGAAACGCGGTTGGTCGTGCACACTTTCAACTATCAAGATCTTGCATCAGATATATAGCCATGAAGGAAATAAGTAATCAGACTCGTCCATATGGTCGGAATCTCGGACTTGACTTTCCCCTTTTGCAGTACGCTATCACGTCTTGGATTTCCCATGCAAAAGAGGTAGAAGAGAAGAACATGTCTCAAGAAGATCTTCTTGTTTTCTTCTATCCGCCGGCAAGTAAATTGTTGCAACTTTGGATTCATATATATCAAGATATTCATGAAAATTCGTTAAAGTGCCCCTTCTCGAACACAACGCTCTTACATGTTGCCTCGAGATATTATCTTTCTAGTGTTGTGAGCGCTATTCTTAATTTAGATAACGTCGAGGCGGATTTGAAAGATGCTAACGATCGGACGCCACTATCTTGGGCGGCCGCATTGAGGCACGAGACGATAGTAAAGCTGTTGATCGAGCGAGACGATGTTGAGACGGATTCGAAAGATAGATACGATCAAACGTCGCTATCTCAGGCGGCCAAAAAGGGACATGAGACGATAGTAAAGCTACTGATCGAGCGAGACGATGTTGAGATAAATTCGAAAATTTATAACGACCGAACGCCTCTATCTCTTGCGGCTGAACGTGGGCACGAGACGATAGTAAAGCTGTTGATCGAGCGAGATGATGTTGATATGAATTCGAGGGATTATAACGGCCGAACGCCTCTATCTCTTGCGGCTGAACATGGACACGAGACGATAGTAAAGCTGCTGATCGAGCGAGATGATGTTGAGATAAATTCGAAGGATTATCACGGCTGGACGCCGCTATTTTGGGCGGGCCTAAATGAGCAGAAGGCGATGATAGAGCTATTACAGTTTTCCAGCTAGGTTTAATAACTACCAAACCTTCCCACTCATCATCGAAGCGTTACCGTTTCTTTTACACATCTGAGAACGTTCCATCACTCCTCGATCACTTTGTCAGATGTGACAATATCATCTATTACCCAGAGAGTTTCAGACCTACATTAGGGTACAGTAATTGACCCTCCCTCCCCCCATCTAACAAAACCTCACTAATCGCAAACTCTCCATGTCCCCTACTCCTCGAATGCCCCACCATATCTCTCCTCAGCTTCGGCGGCAACGACGCACCTACACCATCCGCCGCAACCGGCGTACCAACCGGTACCGGCGCCGGGGTCACAGCCGCAGCACCAGCCGCAGCATTGGGGTCCGCGACTTCATGGAGAAGGGCTGGGGCGGCGGTGTTGATTGGGGAGATGGCGGTACCTGAGAGGAGCTCATCGGTGCCTTGGAGGGGGGATTGAATTGTGAAGGTTGGGACGGCGGGAGGGTTAGTCATGCCAGAGATGTCGAAGGCGAGGCCTTCGATGAAGAGAGGTTGTTGGTAGATGGCCCAGAGTTTCTTGGTCAGAAGAGGGTTTTTGGAGCCGCCTGAGGGAGTGTCTTCAATGACGAGGTCGAGCTCGATGTCCCATTGGTCGGTGATGAAGGCGCCAGTTGTAGGGGCTCAGGGGGTGGTGTCGCAGAAGCCGGATGCGTTGTAGCCGGCAGCTTTACCACAAGACCAACAGCGTAATGTCCAATCTGGGTGATGTCGACGCCAACATTTGGTTTTGGTTGTGAGAATGCGGCCACAACGACATCGGCCGTAAGACTGGTGAGGTTAAAGATTGGTTGAAGGTTGATTGGCGCGTTGAAGCCATTTGCTACACTGTTGCTTGAAGTGACCGCGTCGATCGACACGCCTGTGCTGTTTCGAAGAGACCCCAAGACCCCGTAGTTGGACGAAGCAATGCCCTTGAAGATTGTGCTGAAGCCAACTTCGTAAGCTACAGTGACGCCGAGGCTGAAGATTCCGCTGACGGGGATGCCGGCTCCTGGAATGGCTACCTGTAAGAGCTCCTTGGTGTAGGAGAGCGAGTCGATCTTTTCGTCGAGTTCCAGAATGGCAGCGATGTTGTCCGGAGTGGCCGCTAGGGAAAGTTGCTTCAACGATCGGCCTTGGACCTGGTACTCGTCAGCTTGGGAACGAATTATCGTCAAGATTGTGTCTGGTTACTCAGAATAATGAAACCGATGACTTGGAAAGATTCAGTGATATAGCAGCTGATACAGTCTTACTTTTCGATGCCTTGATTTGCGTCAAGTCCTCCATTTCTTTCATCTTTTCCGCACGTAGGTCCTCATCGTCTGAGTGCTCTGCGACGGCTGTAATCGTGGGCCCAGCATTCTTCTTCTCGTTCATCTCTGCGGATACAGGATGCTCACTCCGCAAAGCGACATTTGATGTCGATGCAATGGACGTCGAGGGTTAAGCTACGCGACGCGAGTTGGTGTTCCATGCGGTGTTCAGCTCCCTCACGATCGTTTTATCGCACTCCGCATATTTCTTACAGTAGTTCCAAAGGCTCTTGATTGATACGTGAAATATTCAACATTGGTAAAGCGCCAAATGAAAGAGGGTTGAATTCGGTGAGAGATATGCGTCTTGCGCAACAGGACTGGTAACGAGTCTAGGGTTCGACGACATCTGGGTGTGTTTATAGCAGTGATTATAATAGTAGAAGACGCGGCCGATCTCAGCCTCTTACATGATTCACAGGTAAACTTAATGAAGGAAGAAGTTCCAGGGAAACTTCGATTTTTCCGTAAAGAGGAAAGAAGACAGAAGAAGCTGCCGTTGGGCACGGTATCACATTCTCCAACCAGGAATACTCTGACTTAACATCTCTCAAGCTCCTGCTCACGTCAGGCAAACCTTCCAGGCGCCCTTGGAATAATCCTTCCAAGTTGATGGTGCCCCTTCCACCCAAGGAACTTTACCCCTCCACACCTTTCAATTGCAGTCAGGGAGATAAATTTATATACCTATGCCAGGGAGCTGCTGAAAACACTATGTCGCTTCTTCCGGACCTTTGAGAGGCTACAGTCGGTCTTTTCGCTTTTACAGGGCCTTTCCAATAATCTATACATCCCAATGGCGTTCGTCTCCGCTGCACTGATACTCGTCATACTCGGACTCTTTTCGTATTATCTTCGTGTTCGGATGCTGCAGAACAGTTTTGCAGAGCGTCATGGATGTCAAGCTCCACCTAAACGGGCTGCTCAAGACCCAATCCTAGGGCTAGATCGTAAACTCCAGGACTCCAAGTTGTCCAAAGCTTTCCAAAGCCTCCCAGCGGGTGTGTCTCTGTTTCATACGTACGGGCAGACGTTTCGGGAAACTACGATACTTGGTACCGTGATAAAGACAAAGAGTGCGGAGAACATCCACACTATACACGGTCTGAAGGCGAAAGACTGGGGAATTCAGCCTTTCAGGTTACCTGCTATGAACCCGTTCTGCGGGAAAGGCTTCATTACGACCGATGGTCCGATTTGGGAACATTCGAGAGCGCTTCTCAAACCGTCGTTTCATAAAGGCAATATTTCTGATCTGACAGCTTTCGAGTCTTCCGTGAACCTATTTTTGAGTGGTATTCCGACAGACGGCTCGACGATTGACCTGCAGCCTCGTCTATCTTTGCTGGTAAAGTTCGCCTAAAGTCTGGTTACATAGTCGCTGCTTGATGCTTATTTGTTGTTAGTTTGTCGATACGTCCACTAGGTTTTTACTAGGTCAATCTCTTGAAGCACTTGCCGGTGACGAACCAGCAGACGCCTCAGTGGACGGCAAGACGTTCTTAAAAGCTTTCCAGCTTTCTCTTCGTAGCTGTGGCATGCGACTCTACCTGGGGCCTTTCAGATTCATGACCCCGAAGTCTGCGAGCGTCGTGCACTGGAACGTCGTACACAAATTCATTGATTATTACGTAGATCGAGCTCTTGAAGACAAAAAGGGCAAGGTTTCACCCACAATGAATCTGGACGGCCAGCGGACTTCAAGTCATCATCATCGGAGTCTTCTTGATGGACTTGCAGAACAGACCAGTGATCGAATCGAGATTCGTAACCAAATCATACAAGGAATGATGGCTGCACAGGACACGACTGCAGTTCTAATCAGTAACACTTTCTTTTTGCTGTCACGTAGTCCGGCAATATGGAAGCGTCTGCGGGACGAAACAGCTTCTGTAGGCTCTCAGTCACTGACGCTCGAGGATACGAAGAACTTTAGGCTGCTGCGGAATGTTCTGTACGAATGTGAGTGTCTACATCGTAATGATCTGAGAACATAGATAGATTAACCTGCTTTATGCTTCACTGCCACAGCTCTTCGACTATACCCCGTCTTTCCACTACTAGCCCGCATCGCCCTCACGGATACAATCCTGCCAACGGGCGGTGGCATCAAAGGAGACCGGCCTGTTTTCGCGGCCGCGGGAACCAAGACTTTTTCAGACTTCTATGCTCTACATCGAGACGAAGCAGTATATGGCCCAGATGTTGAGAGATTTGACCCGGATAGATGGGAATCGATCAAGCCAGGTCCTTTCCAGTACATGGCATTTGGCGGAGGCATGCGGGCTTGCCTTGGTCAACAGAAAGCCCTTGCAGAAGCTTCATGTACACTCATTAGGGTTACGCAGGCCTTTAAAGGCATAGAGAGTCGTGACGATAGAGACTGGGCTGGAGATCAGAAGCTTGTGGCAAAAAACATCAATGGATGCAAGGTAACATTGATACCAGTATAAAATCAAAGAGATATCCCGGCGTGTTTTGGAAAATCTTATGTAAAGTAGCCTACCTTACCGGGTCACTGCCATCATAGTATATGCGTACCTGTCCTCCTGACTCTCATACGATCCACCATCTCTTCCCAGCAACCACACTTATAACCTACAACTCTATCCCAAAGGCTTTTCAAAGTACAACAGATTTTCTTCAGTCGAAGCAAAGTGCAACAACCAACGCACGCTCCCGATACCGCTGTGAATACTACATACACTTCAACGCAGTAACTCTTCTTCTTCGTCGTTCTCATCTTTCATTTACAATATCCCTCTACTCATCCGTCTGTCTACAACTGTTCAGTCTTTGATCATTCTTGACCACATCAACATTCTCACCTATCACCCATGTTCAAAAACTAAATTGGTGGAAAGTTGACGGCGCGAAACAAACGATCGATTCCGCTGTCATGAGGTCACAGGACTGGCTTTCAGTAGTTGGCGTTGTAAGCCAGTCTGAAAAAGAAATTCAATAATGTTTCGACGTTGCGAATCAAAATTTCTTCGACATGAAGGGGCATTAGTAGTAGATGTCAGCGATAGAACGAAAGCGCAGAGTTTCACATCGCAGTATCTTGAGGCAGTGAAACACGATCATGTTCGATTCTTGATATGTTGCGGTTCAAACTAGCGTTTTCGGCGCGATATATGCTATAAGTAAGGCGTGTTGAAATGCCTTACCAAGGTGTTTTCCGTGACTGTTGAAGCCAGGAACACAGAGAATCAAATACAGCCAGTATTCCCAGAATCAATTTGACCCCCGATTTCCCACAATTCCTTAGTAATCGTCTCCTCGGGAGATCACCTCCTTGCAACTGGGCCGGAGCAGAACGGTCTTTTTAGAAGATTGCGTCAGCATATTCAGCGGTCTTCAACTCGTGGACCATACTCACATGCTCAAACTGTGCGACATAAGAGCCAGGAACATCGACCAGCGGTCCATAGGACTCAACAATGTCATTCGAGACGAGCGATCTCATGCCAAGGTGGTAATTCTTCACTCCAATGCGCTCAAGGTAACGCCTGGAGAAGACCAAAGTTCTGAAGTTCTCATCGATCGTCTTCAGCAGCGACTTGGCGGAGGCATGATGAAGACCAGCAGCGCTGGCATGCTCATTGCGCCCGTAGCCGTAAACTCCTACGTCATCTCTGACATAACATTTGCCGGTGCTGCCAAAGGTTTCGATGGCGAACACATCGTCTTCTTTCATGCGTTGGGTGGTTCGGGTCTTGACGAAGGGGACTTGTTTGTCGCCATGGATCTTGTAGCGCAGGATGTTATGGCCAGTGATGTTCCGAACCGCTTTGACGGGGATGATCTTTCGGTTGAGCTCGACTTCGTAGCTCTCCATTACTTCTTGGATTGCCTCACTGATGTGATTCATCCGGGAATCGATGTCAGCTTCCTGGGCGTTTATTTAGCTTTGCAGACGTCATGCAGGGCAGGTTCGCTTACCTTGAGACCAGTATTGGTGGCTGCCTTGACAGCCGCGAGCAGATTATCGTAGGCCGGATTGAAAGCCACGGTAAAGGCGCTATCGACAATCCTGCCGCTGACATGAACTCCGAAATCCACTTTCAGGAGATCGTCGTACTGGAGGATGACCTCCTTGGCTCCAGGATTGGGAGTCCAGTGAGCAGCTACGTTGTTCAAGCAGAGCCCAGTCGGAAATCCCATGCCGGCTTTGAGAGCGTCTCCGGTCTCAAGACCTTGGTGGTTGGTCAGTGACCGAACGCCATCCTCAATCTCTTGGGCAAGCTGGCTCATGGAAACGCCGGGCTTTGCGATCGTCTGCACATGCTGGCGGACCTGGCGATGGACTTCGGCAGCTTTGCGATAGTCATTCAGGAACTCATCATCCATGTTGTTCACGACGGACAGGTGACGAAGTTCTTCAGCCGTGGTGCGCCGAAGATTGTCATTGTCGGTGGCATATTCGACAATCTCGCCCTCCGAATATCGCTGATCGTGAAAGAGGTTGGCGAGTGCAACCCTCGGAGGAGTCGTCTGCTGTCCACCCAGTGCCTTCCTTTTCTTCTTCCTGTTACTCTCTCTTTTTTTCTTCTTGCCTTCTGGGGTTAGCTTCAAGTGTGTATTAACTTCGAGTTGGCTTTACTACTATTGGGCTGACAACCGGACTTCAGGTCAGCTCCAATCTTGTCGTCGTCCTCGTCCTCCCCGTCTTCGTCTTCCCCTTCGAGTGCACCATGAAGGAGTCCACTTGCTGCGGCTGGCTTGGGAGGATTGACAGCAGCAATTGCAGTGCGTGCCGATGACTCTGCTCAAGGTGTCAGAATAGCTTACAACGTAAAGTAAATACTTTTCTTTCCATACCATCTGGACCTCTACGATGATCATCTGGTGTCTTGGATCCCATGATCGGCTTCGACTCGTAGTCATAAGGTTCCTTGGGTCGTCGTTGATGCCATTAAAAGTCGGCTTCCGAAGGAATCGCGATGTCGCCGGCATGTCTTGGCACACGCTTTACCCTTTGAGGCGATTGGCGCACTGCCAGTAGATTAACGTTAAAGAAAACCTTTTAAATTAATTTATTTGAGATAATCAATTAATTATGAAATATTACAATACCTACAAAGTCGTTTAAAAGGTGCGTAAAGAAGTTTGAAAACATTTATCTTGATAAGTATGTTAACATATATCAAACAGAGTTCAATTTCGCACTTGAATCGTTTATATACTGAGCGTATGCTAAGCCTATGCACTAACCTCATTTGGGGTAGAAATTTTCTTCCCCAACCTCCGATGAACCCAGATGATCGCTTATTTGTTTCTAGAAACTTTGATCAGAGACGCGCAGCACTAGATCAGGATTCTGTGTAATTCGACAGAAGACCAGTTTTGATTTCTTCATCTACCAAGATCACAATGATTGACACTACGTGGAATCCAGTCTCTCACCACCTGCACAGCTGTCGCATGAATTCAATCCAAGGCTTGCCAATCCACTACAGTCTGTACTAACATTCGCCTCACTCACTCCTCAGCTCTCTCCTGGCCCTTCCACGCCCATATGCCTCAAACTTTCCCTACTCACTTACTTCCAGCACCTTACATTCACTCCACCCGTTACGGAAACCGTCAGATTCAAACTCTCAGTCCAAGGGCGATTTTCTTGCCCAGGAACGACCTCAATCTTGCTGAATTGCTGGCAAAGCCGTACGATGGTGTATGATGCTTCCGTGAGCGCGAATTGTTGCCCTGCGTAATGAGCTTAGCGAAAGGGTCCTGGAAACGATAACCCTATCGGTCAAAGAATAACGAAGAGGCAGAGAGAGAGAGAAAGAGAGAGATCGCTTTCAGAGTAAAATACACCAATGCATGAGCCGCGGTAAGCGACAAAATGGGAGGCGAATGGGGAAGTCGAATAGGAGACAGGAACAGAGAGATATATTAAAGCGAAGGTCCCGAGTGAAGAGGGAAGCAATGAGGATACACATCGAAATTTTGCGGAGCGAAGAAGAAGACAGACTTACCTGGACAAATCCTCGGCCCGCCATTGAACGGCAAGAAATTGAACCCCGGCAATAATCCCTCCCATCGCTCGGGTCTGAACTCCGCGGCGTCCGCCCCCCAGAGGTCCGTCCGACGATGCATGGAGTAGAGGACCCAGATGATCATCTGGCCCTTCTGCACGCATATGGGGCTTTGCCCATCCGCGCCGCCGCCTCGCGGCAGGAACGTGTCTTTGTTCGCAAACTTGGCTTCGATCGGCACCACGGGATAAAGACGGAGGGTCTCATTCAGGACGAATCGCAGGTATTTGAGCTCCTTGATTTGCTCGAAGGTGGGCGGCTGGCCGGAGAGGAAGGCGAACTCGTCACGCAGTTTGGCCCAGATGTCGGGGCGGCGGGAGAGGACGAAGAGGGTGGAGGACATGAGGGAGGCAGTGGTGTCACGGCCCGCTATGAGGGTGTTGATGACTTGGTCGCGGAGTTCTTGCTCGCTGGCGGTGTGCTTGGCAAGCTCGTAGAGGAAGACGTAGCGTTCTTCCTGGTCGTTCTCCTTGGCTATTTCATCCAAGTCGCCATCCTTACTCTCCTTTAAAGAAGGAGAATAGAGTAGAGCTGTCTTCTCGGGGTTGGCGGGGGCACCTTTTTTATAATTTGTCATCATGTGGGCATCGTTGTCGACGTAATTCTTTGCTTGACGGTATTCGACCGCATGGCGGATGATGGGGCGTACGTGGTCGTGGATATACTTGCATGCTTCGGTATACTTGCGGCCATGATATACCCAGTTGAACTTGCCGAAGCGTATCTTTTGCGCGATGCAGCCGAGGGCGTAGTCGAAAGCCCAGGAGAATTGCTTGCTTTCGGCTGTGGCGTCGGGACGCAGAGAGTTGATGGATTTTCCGAAGAGGAATTCGGTCGCTGTGTCCATGGTCTATCGTACGAGCGATCAACGATGTCCTCCTACAACAAGCCAAAGGATGACGAGATTCCAGAGAGTAAAGACCTACCATACGAAAGAAGAAATCTTGGATGTTGACTGGGGTCCCATCACCGGGAAGATAGCCTATCATAGTCATGACATGATGCTCCATGAACTTCAAATCCCCAACCTGTTTCCTCACGAAATTTGGCCGGATCAAAGCCCTGGAGTGCTCCCAGTACGCGCCATCCGCGTTGAAAATACCATGTCCCAACAGCTTAACCGTGGCCTGTCGGCGCAACTCTCCAATGTCGAAATTAGGGAATTGCGTGGCCAGAACAGCTTGCGCATTCTTTGGTTCGTCGGTAAAGATCAATTTGTCACCTAGAACATCCGACGTGAACGTATGTCCAATTCGATTGAACCGGTCCTGGAGGTCCTCGAGTTGATATTTCCCCCTACTGGCAAGGATGGTGCTGATGACGAAATCAAGCCCAAGAATTGGATCCCAGTGGCGATCCGCCTTTGCTGGTTTGCAGCCATGAAGACGTGCGAATTTTCGAGAAACGATCAAAGTTGTGATTTGATGGTAGGTATAGTAAAGGAGGAGAGCGGCACCGAGACAAATGGCGGTGAAGTACACTGGAGCGAGCATGATGCAGTGAAAACGATAGTAGAAAAAAAGTAGAAAAAAGAACAATCGAGATCAAGGATGGCGGGGACACTGAATGGGCGTTGGAATCAAACAGACTGAGACAACAACATACGAGCGTCGTAAACTTGGGCAAACTGAAAAGCACTGTTAGTGAACTTCCTTGGATAACATGAAAAGCTAAGCCAAAAGTCAGCCTGTGTTGAATGCAGCTACGCCATGCATCAGCAGGTGAGATTGTGGAGGAACGAGGACGCAAAGATGTTGGCCGAGGAATGAAGTCGGGTCTGCTCAGTCGGGCGCTCAGGCCAACACTCGTGATTTCTGCAAAACTTCGGCAAGTGTTGGAAAATTTCGGAAATACCACCTTTTCATTCTTCGTTTCTCAAATCGATTGATTATCGAAGTTGCCCCCAATAAGACTGTTAATTACAAATCTACACCCTTAAGTTTTTGTTCACGACACTACGCCTCGACTGCATCGAATTCAACGATTTTGGATTTTAAAATGTACTGCTGAGCAGCGCTTACAATTTGCGTCGATCGAAACTTTAGTGTTTGTCACTGCCCCTATGTGTGTGGGATACTCTATCGTGGATCCGGAAAAGATGTACCTATCACCCACCAGCGTCTCCCTCCCTTAATTTTTGTAGTACTAAATATAGGCGTACACCCCATACCTATAGCGTACGCTCTATACCTATACTCGTACACCTCTGAATCGATAGATGTACATCCTCTTATAGGTGGTGCTTCGGGCTGGGTGCCCCTGAAGAGAAGCCTCCATAGCCACCCTCGAGAAATTGTTTTTTCGACGCTGCACGCTCGTCAACTACGCTCGAGAGTATTCTATTTGTATTTTCTACAACGTGTTACGTGATCATTAAAAGCTTTAAAATGATAAGAGTTTTAATTGAAATCATTTGTAAAAAAGGTTTTTACAAACAGTATATTATTATAGGGTCCCGTTGCCTTTCTGGTGCGACCATTGGTTTGGGTGACACTCAACAAACCCAATCCAGTTCGCCTCAAGCGGTGGGTTTGAGGCTTATTCTCGACATCTTGGGAGGATGTACCGGAAGAGAGTTAAGCCGACCTCAGCAAATCAGTAGGCGGAAGCTTTAAAGTACCGCGTGCAGGGCGGGGACAGTCAAAAATGACTGCGAGGAAGTGACTGTCCCGAATGGAACTGGAATAGAAATACCAGTAGGACCCTATCTGGCGTTCTCCGAGACTGCTCGAAAATTTACTGCTTCATTGGGCTCTGCAATGGCAACATTGCACCAGGCTCCAACAAAAGCCATAGGACCAGAAGCGATAAGGCCCTAGGATGCTTATGGTTCTATAAAATTTGTCTCCTCCTGCTGTTGCGACCCTTCATTTCAAGTGTCTATCAATAGCACTGGCGTTCTTGACTGAATCGGCTCTACCCTAAGACCACGTTTAATTGGCCTTGTACCTTATTGGAAGTATTCAATGCTGTACAATCTCTTCTAAATCAGACAAAGGTCCTTGTCCATCGAAATCTCATTGACCTACTACCAGAACGTCGATGCGAACTTATTTCTTTGTGTCAAGAAGAGACGCATTGTTACTAAAGTTTTTGATCAATAAGACATTGCGACTATATATATTAGTGCTATTTATTATCCTTTCTTTACCTGTTCGCCTGTTTCCTTATTCTGCGTCTGCTCGAACCGCAACTTTGGTTGGAACTTATTGACGTATTCCCCTTTCCAATAACTCTTATCATCTATCATGGATGTTCCCAAAAAAAGCCCTGGGTCTCTTCGCATCAGGAGAAGGATAAGCGTCTCCGAAGGAGAACTTCCATTGTGTAGATATCAGGATTGTCCACTTCGGTTTAAGCACTGCGAAGGAAAGTATCTCTTCAAGGATCAACCTTCGCAGGAGAATCACTCGATGTGGGGACAATCTAACCCGCCGCGATGGCTGTGGAGGGCATTTGACCGTTTCAATAGCGGCATTGCCAGCCCCCCAGAAATTGAAGCCATCATCTCATTCGGGGAATTCCACTCCTCTGGGGGATGGATGGACTGTAAGGATGCAGAAAGCGAAGAGAAAGGGGAGCCATGGAGGGAGAGGACGCTGAACGGAAGGAAGTTTCCGGGATGATGGTCCGGGCATACAAAGTCAGTAGAAAATAAATAAATTTCCTTTTTTTCTCACTGTGTGTTTGCTCTCGACGGAGCTCAATTGATATTCCCTAATTCCTTCCAAAAACGTTCTAGAAGTTTTGAAACGAGCTTAAGGTGCCTTAGCTATGGACTTATAAGAGTTCAATCTGTTACCGTTATATACACAAGTACATTCACGTAAAATTCAGCATAAAAATTCTCGATCGAAGCAAGAATTTATAAGCAGCTGGGACCGACTTGGTTGGGTTGTCAGTTGGTGGACGCATATCATATGTTGGTCGTCCATGACTCATTGACCATCAGAGGTCTACATAAGTCCCACGAATCATATATGTTGGTTGGCAATTGTATTGAAGCTTGAGGGCTAAACATTTGTCTATCATATCTCTTCTTTCTCTTCTGTTCCAATCCATCCAACTTCGCACTCACTGCAAAACAGAACCCAATTCCCATCAAGCCGAGGACTTCATCAGACCGACGAGGCCACTTAAGCCGGCAGAATCCAACCAAGAATGGCAAGCAAGGAAAATACACCGTTCAACATGGTCACTCGCTCAGCTACTCGTTGAACCTCCATAAGCTCGCAAACCGCTCCAGCACCAACCACACTACCTCCTATTCAATCTTTCACGACCAACCCCTGGATAGCACCTCAACACCAACTCCACCCACCCACCACCCCACACCACCCAATCCAACCCCCCCCCCTTACCCCGGCCCCACCACCCCACAAACACAACCACCAACCCCCCATCCCGCCGCTCCCGCGCCCCCCCTTCTCAAAAAACCCGCCATCCTCGAAAACATCTACTCGCACTTCGACCCTGCTCAACCGCCGCCGCCGGGGCCGGAGGTTTGGGAGGTGTGGGGGGATAGGGAGCTTGTGGGGAGGTTTGTTGGGATGCATTTTGTTGGGGAGGGGTTTTAGGGGTGAGGGTTAGAGGGGATTTTCGACTGGCGGATGTACTGTACTGTAGGTCTTTAGAGGATTTGTATGGGGCCTTGGAGCTGTGTGCATCAGCCGTTTTCTTGGAAACCAAATACCAAATGTACAAATCTACTGGAGTAGGATGATCATTTTCCATGCCTCCAAAGCGATTTGTCTGCAAATTGAACTAGAACGATGACAATCAAATAAAAACCTTACTGTACGCATAAAGCGGAATGTTCTTTTTATACTAAAGGCTGACTTGACAATGAAAACTCTGCCGTAGACTTCCAGCAGGTGATACTTCCAGCATGATACCTCTCTTGAACGAACAAGCACATGGAGCGCAGAAACGCAACCGCAACCTCCCCCACTCCAATTCCTTAAGAAGACGAACCCCTACGCGCCATTTGAATATGCGTTCGAAACATGAGCTGGTCGTCCGCCGGCGCAAGTGAGCCATCGTCTTCCCGGCGCATCAAAACCCCGTTCTCATACACCATATTGCTATTGTGGGGAGGTTGCTTTCGACGCGGCGGCGGAACAAGATGCAGTTGGTTGGTCTTCACCGCCCATATTTCCACCTGGTCCTGGTACAAATGGAACGCTTGTCTGATGTCGTACAGGTTACCGAGCGACTGGCCGGCCCGGAACACTTCCACAGCTTGGTAGGGTAGGGGCTTCGGTTTGCCTTTTCGTCGCCCTTTTCCGCCTGCCTCTTTGACGAGGTCGGCTTCTAGCTCTCCTAGGCCGTGAACAGGAGTGAGCAGAGGGGAAGAAACGGCTATGGTTGGTCCGATGCTGAAGACGTTGGGGAGAATGCTGTGGACCTAGCATGTGTGTGGTCAGTAAATTATCAATCAGTGACTTCGTTTAAAAGCACTCACAACAGCAGTCTTCACGACGGATGCACCTTCCAAGATGATAGGTAGTCGAAATATATCACCAGTCTTAAAGACTGCAGAAAAGAACTGTCCGATCTTATACCGACTGATTTGATGACTTGTCCATTCAGCTAGGACGGAAGGATCGAGTCCAGTATTCCGCATCCAAAATGGATCGTAGTCTGTTCGCACCAAAGCTTCAAAGGTTTCGTCCGCTAGCAGTGTTTTTGTAAAGTCCGTGGTAGGGGGCTGGGCTAAATCTACCTGCTGGTTGCTGGGCTCACTCTGAGGATTTTCCGCTGAAGGTCCTTGGGTTTGAAGGTCGCGGTCGGCCTCAATATTATCGTCGGTTTGCGGATTTGCAAGATCTGGCTGCGTAGAATTCGGCTCGACTACTGAAGTTTCCAGTCTCGTCGTACCAGCTCCCCTTGACAGAACGCCTCCACTTCCGAGACCGTAAATAAACCGTCTAGCTTCGGGTGTCTGTGCAGCCACTGTCTCGTAGTCGACGGGGTTGGAATACGGGTTATAGTCGGAGGAGTAAGGCTCTAGTAAGACATCCGATAAAGCTACAAATGCTGGAGGATTCTCGCGGTCGAAAGTAGCTGAAGCTATATAGGGGTTAGTCAAAATTGCCCCTAAGTCAGTAGCATGTGATGCTTTGGTAAGGAGTAAGATAGCATACAAGAGGACATAGAACTGGGCTGATAGTCATGGATACTGCCACGATCTCCACCTGTCGGCGGTGGGCCAGTAGAACTATTCATTGCTCTCTTCTATGGCTCTCGCTCTGATCAATCAAAGGGGTCAAGAATAGCGCTTGTTCGTACTCCTAGAAGACTTGGAATGTTGTGAACCCAAACTCAAAGTGTATGACAAGTCGCAGAGTCCAAGTTGTAACACTGTGACAGACGTTAGAGGCGGTGTTAAACCGTGAATCCTGAATGATGTGCGTTGTTGATATATGCAGATCCGCTAACCGGATCAGGCTTTGAGAACACACACAGGAAGCTGAAAGAGCGCTAACTTCCATGCACGCAGCTTTCTCTACAGTTTGACACAACATTATCATGGCTTGGCACTTTAACGACGGTCGGAGAGTTGCAAAAGAAACAAAACAACAAGACCCACTGTAGCTTTCAAATTCACTGCAGGATAGAAGCCGAGACTGTTCTCAGCGAAGGACCAACACGGAAGTTGGAAACAACCCCAAATACTAACTCATAAACCGGCTTCGCTGTAGGTATAACTTCTGTTGGCTGAAGGGACTAAAAAATTGCAGCTTACCTTAGTATATAAATTCGTGGCTGTCCATTATATATTCTGGAGCAGGGACACGGCATCCTGATGGAGGCCCGGCCGCAGAAGGAGAGACTCATTCACACATTTTATTCGTACTGTGCCAGATCTATGGCAAAAATCCAGACACTCGTGCTGTGAAAGACAGCATGTGATAGGGAGTATTCCCTTGCTGTCGATCAATCTGAGACCGACTGCCGACCTGAGAGCGAAGGCCGATCTGCAGAAAGGAGGTTAAATCAGCTGGGCGCTGGTGGGCTCTAAAGAGCATCTCATCCGGCCCTTGTTACTATACACCGTCAAGGACCTCCTTCGTGTCGCTAGTCCGGAAACTGTATACAGTTGGAAGCCCCTAAGCACGATCATACTGAAAATTTCGGTCAGATCAACAGTATATAATGGTCATAGGAATTGAATAGAGGGATTTCACGCGGCCTAAATAGGCCTAGGAGATAAAGAAGTCTGGAATACATTGAACCTGCCTCATGCAGTACGGAGAAACGCACATGGCCAAACAAGTTTCGCTTTAAGCCTGCAATCAAGCACTAGTTTGCAATAAGAGCCGTCAAGTGTTGCATACACAGCGAATTGCAGACTGCAAAAGTTTGGGCAGTGATTGTGGGCTTGCATAACATACCTATTGAGACAGTCGCGCTTGATGCCATATCTCGAAAGACATTAAGGAGGGCCTGTCTCCGTTGCCTGTGAAGACTTCATCCCCAGAAAGGCTCGAGCTCTAGATACCACGTTTTTCACAATGTGGGACAACAGATGGTCACTTTCGAATTGTCATTCACTCTTCAAACGCAATAGGAGGAAAATGGCTTTAGAACATACGCCTGACTAGCCGAAAGATGATTGTTACAGTACCGTTGGTGAAAATACGGTGTCATTGACGGAGGTGTTCGGATGTCAAGCATAGCAAACCTGTGGCAACTGGGGAGCTGAATTTGCGGGGTTCGTTAATTATTATTCTAAGCGGTAAAATAACTTGCCGAAGATCTTTCAGGGGCTGTAAATTTTACTGGCAGCTTTGCCACATCCCTCATCACAGAAGTCTTCATATCCTTCAGTGGGTGTTGTGAACTTCAACAGATGAAGTCGTACGTTTGAAGTTGAAGAGCCTCATTGTCAGTATAGACGCCTCGACGTTCAGGTGATAGGATCAAAGCGGTGAGTTTAGCAGAAATCGCAAGATCGACACTTGGTTGGCACAGTAGCCTGGTATTCGTCCATGTGCTCTGTTCGATCAATTTTCTTAAGCACAACTTCTTTTACATCAACGGTTCTTAGATGCGACATCCTTATTTCTTCAAAATGTTGTCCTTTGAGCACTTCCATCCTTCTCCTACCAAATACGTTGAGAATGAACTTTAATAGAAGGAAATCATACCCAAAGTCATGCAAGACAGCTACGGGTTACAGTGCCATACCAAAGGCAGAACATTGACGATCGTTGGTCGCTCATAGTATCTAACATGATGAATGGATGGATTTCATCTGGCGTGTAACAGCAGTCTAGCTTGTTCTGGGATCTCGCAACAGAGCACCCGAGTCGGTCGGCTTCCGATACTCAGGCGTGATTTCCAATGGCCTAGGGCTTGACATTCGCGATCAAACGAATGGTTACTGCAATGGAACCTCGAGGGTATGGGAATCTGTGGCGGTTCCAGGTGAGCCACATTGTGCGTCATAGGCTCGTTTTCTGCTGCTGTATAACCAGATGACCTTTAGGATAGAGCATGGAATTTCATGATCTTCGGGCTGCCTGCCTTGCGAATTCGTACGAAGTATTACAAGCTCTTGGGTCTTCAAGCATTGAATATTTCAATCCATCTGCGATGGCGGCTCTCCGGCCCGACTAACCGCGACTGGAGGTTCCATAGCCTCTATAGCACTCGACAACCCTTGGATTATGTGTCAGTAACGACAAATCCAGCTGTAGCAACCATAAGAAAGCAGATGCCGTTAACTGCGCTGCGCAACAACCTATTCTCCATCGACAGGACCAGAACCTTAATTGGCATTGCTATCTACGAAGGGTTGAACGACCTGTGCACAGTAAACCTGGAGAAGTTTTCTCTGTGTTTTTGTCTTGGCCTGATGCAGAAGGAGCACTTTGCGATCGTTGATCGGTATGACGGCGAGAAGACCAAGACACGCCAGCAATGGAATGACCTGATTTTCGGTCAGCGTTAGTCATTAATAATTAATGCTCGTGGGTCATCTTCAATCGATGATCGAGCTCCTGGTCGCTCGCGTAAGGTTTAGGTACGAAAGATCCCAAGCAACACTAAGTACGAGTAGCGTGCATAAGCAAGACCAGCGACGACAACGTCTTTCCTACTTGATCATTCTATGACTTGTATCTCTCGCATTGCTGGAGCATGTCTGGCATGCTTGCATGCCTGTGCTGACATCTTGCTGACACTGTCCATACATCTTGCAATTAGCGTCTTGGGTGCGCGTGGTGGTCCAACGTACCTAGAGTATACGAAGAGTTTATCATCAACATGCAGTGCTGCCCAGGAGCAAGAGTTTGCTCATCTTCGATGGCTTCACTCAGAAAGGACCCCCCGAGCAGCAGCCCCGTTCGGTGTATAAAGCACCCTCGTGTCCACCCAAAACAAACCAGCTTCTCAATCTAAACTCAAAAATATTTCTTCTTCTACTTGATAGATCGCCATAGCAGCCTTGATCGAATCCAAGATGAATATCTTCAACGCTTTCTTTTTGGTGCTATGCACCATCTTCCCATTGGCATCAGCTGCCTTGATTGCTGGGCCCGACTTCATCCGCCTCAACAAGAACGATTCGGTATAGTCCCCAGGATGGCCCACTCCCGGACTCAAGCTAACAATATCACCAGATGGTGGTTGTAGCCGATCTCCAGGAGGGACTCTATCAAATCGTAGTTACTCCAAACCCAAACCCACCTTCACCTTTGGTTTTCTCTATCTAATGCTACCAAGGCCCGAGACTACGACCCTACAGTCTTCAGAAACAACATCATTGCCCACGCGGCCATCGCAAAGCTCTTCGACATCCCTATCGTCCTAACCACCAGCGCCGAAACAGGTCCCAACGGTCTCCTGCCCAAGGAGATCACTTCCATGTACCCCGATGCGCCTCTCATCCGCCGTAACGGAGAGGTGGATGCGTGGGATAATGACGAGTTCAGGGCTGAGGTAGAGGCGCAGAACAAGAGCCAGATCATCCTTGCTGGTATCACTACCGACGTTTGTAAGTTTGATAATCACCTCTTTGCATATTATCGAGGATTTTGTTTGCTGGCATGTTGTGCCAACCATCCGATCCCCAAAACTAGGTACCGAATTTCTCGCCCTCTCCCTCCGTGCCGCCGGCTACACCGTCTTCGCCAACACCGAAGCCAGCGGCACCTTCTCTTCTAGACTCGCGGCAGACGCAAACCGGCGCATGGAAAACGCAGGCGTGATTCTGCAGGGTATGTTCGCTATCGCCATGGACCTCATGCGCGATTGGAGGAACACGCCAGGCAGCCTGCAGGTTTTGCCGTTTTTGGACCAGTATTTGCCGGCTTATGGCTTTGTGGCTAGGCACCACGAGGCGGCGGTGATTAATGGGACATTGGTGCCTGGCGAGGCGGGGCTTTGAGAAGGTGCCTATTGGGTAGAGGTAATTTGGAGGCAATGAAGTTTTGGTCCACTTTTCAAGTTTTCGCGACGCTAGAATTGATTCTCAGATTTATGCGCCTAAAAACTCCTCTTCGAATGAGCCTTTCCTTGATTTTCTGCTATATACCTATCGATTTCGATATCGTTTTGCAGATTTCACCAACCCATTTTGATTTCATGCCACACATCTGTGAAGCTTCAAGAGCAGCTGAAGGAACAAGTACCAAAGTCCCCTGTCAAGAACTAGGTACGCAACGCTTTCTAATGAAATCTCCTTAACATAACGCACCTTTCGGCCGTTAACAAGCCTTCTGTAGGTCATCCATCTGGGCAAAATGAAGAATACAAGTCAAGAAGATTATCGACGACCCTTTGGGTGTATTCGGATGAAAGAAGAAGTTGAGCATTTCTAGCTGGAGTAACAGGATTTACTCCAGTGAAATATGCCATCCTACCGTTATCGTTCCGACCTTCACAATATCAGGGATTCATGCAACGGAATTTTATCCAGATACATGACCTAAGACCATTCCAACACCACCAAATTCCAATCAATGAAACCACCATCTTGCAGGAAGCTGTTACACTTGCTCACTCGGTAAAAAAACTCATTGAATATTTCCCCACCATCCGAGCTTCCCGATGTTTCGTGCCTCTGTTTAAATGTTCCAGATTGCATTTCTTACTACCCTAGTGTTCCTCATCGGAGCGGAGCGGAACGGAATGAACAAGACTCGACTCCCGAAGTTTTAGATCTATGTCTGTATTTCTATGTTGTTATCATATTTCACATCTACCTATTCCATTCCTGCAGTATGACTATATCCACACGAAGGCTATCAGAAAGAGAAATCTCGCAAGACTCATACTGCTAAGCATATCTTTGCCACATCACAGATAACTCCACATGCGGTGTTTAGACTCAGAATATTATAATTCGGTGCAGAAATGTCACACATGGCGCATTTGTAGAAAATTTCCTACGTCTTTTCCTGGATCAGAATGAGCAAGTTTTTCCAGCGCTCGTGGTTCTTAGTCTTGTGTACCTGGACCAGCTTCTCAAAAGCTATACCACAGGATAAGATTAGCATCAACCAAAGCATCAACCCATCACGCGAGTCCATAATCTCGACCCAAAAAGATGCACTTCGCTTCCTCCTTTACCAACGACACGGCATTTCGCACATCCCCCCCCCATTTTCTACCCAACCATCGCACCCAAGAATGTGCCAACAAAACCTCAACGACTGCCCGACCTGCTACCAGCAAGGCGCCCTCGACAAAGTACCCCTTCCCTCTCCTTTCTTCCATCTTCTCTCCTTTCCTTCATCCTCCCCCCCCCCCGCTCCCGTCCCCTACCCCGCGTTCCTCACCGCCCCCCTCCCCCGCCACACCCCAAACTAAACCCCACAGGAACCCTGCCTCACAGCACAAAAACCCCCGCAAGACCAGCCAACAACACCGGGCCGGAAAATCATCTGCGGAGACGTCGAGGCGGTCGTGAAGACGAGGGTGGAGTGTGAGGGGTGTTTGGGGAGGAAGCGGGATTGGGCGGGGCGAGGGGGTAGGATGATGGGGGTGGGGGGGGGAGGGGGAGGGGATGAGGGGGGTCAAATAGACATGAGGGGAGATGAGCAGTGAAAAATGTGGAAAGGGGGACGGCGTGCGCGTGAGAAAGGCGGCGTGAGATAATAGGGCAGACTTATAAACTGGATAGAAGACGGTAGCACATAGCATCTAGATAACCAAAAAACGAAAAAAAAGATTTTTAAAAAAAAAAAGAGAAGAAACTTTGACAACGAGAGATTCAAGATACGATAACGCCAGCAAAGCTCGAAGCGCGACAAACCAAACGCATTTTAAAAACATTATTAGAAACATAATCCCTGTATCCCCCCCCCCTCAGCCGCAAAACGAAAAGAAACGAAGGGAAGGAAGGGGAAGTGTTCATAGTAGCTGGGCTGTTTGATTTTAAAACGCCAGGTCACTAGATGCAACGAATCTACAAGAACCTTTCTCTCCTCGAGAAGAAAAGATGGAATTTCCTTTGAATCGGTGCGGTATGAGTCGGTCACGGACCTGGACCCCACTGCTCTCACCTCTAAACACATCCACCTCCTTCACCTTCACCTCCACCTTCACCTCCACCTCCACCTCCACCTCCACCTCCACCTCCACCTCCACCTCCACCTCCACCTCCACCTCCACCTCCACCTCCACCTCCACCTCCACCTCCACCTCCAACTTCTCGTTCAACCCCCCTCCATAACCCACACCACATCCTCCTCACCCCCCTCACTCCCTATCCTCTACCTCCACCTCATCCCATCATCCCCATCTCCCGTACTCGAATCCCCCCCGCCCTCTTCTGCACTTGAAACCCCTCTACAATAACCAGCGATATTCAGCACGCACGCAACCCCGTTTGCCAGCACGTTAATACGTCTCTTCAAATTCTGCTCATACTCTCTCGCTCCCTCTCATTCTTTCACTCGAAACCATCATCAAATCACCAAACCAAAAAAGAATAGAGAAAAACAAACACATACAGCAGAAGGGATTCGCTGGTCGTCACCGACCCAACTACTAGTCTTCCGATCAACAGCTTATGTATGGCAGAGCGGACGGGATGCCCAGTTTTCTGTTGTCTGTGGCCGTATGTACTAGAAAAGGAGATAGTATAGTATATATAACTTCCCGAAGATGTGGAAATATGCTATACATACGTACAGTACATACCTGAATAGAATTGTTCCCACATTTTTTAGCCGATTCGATCAACCAAACACAAAATTGTTGGGGAATGATGGGGGGTTGTGGGGAGGTCTGTCTGTCTGAGGAGATGCCCAACCGTCACAAATGAGCAGAACGGGACAAGTGGTGTACTGTAGATGACGGTTTATGTATAGGGTTTAAGACCTCAGTTATATATACTCCCTCGTTCTCAGATACTCAGCCACCAGACAAAACGACCGTTCATGCCGACTTTCGTTCGACTTTCAGTATCAGAAGATCTTGCGCCGCATATCCTATGCCCCATCCAAACTGCCTATCAAATATCTACAGGAACGTCCCCGCCTATTATCATTACCGAATTTTTTGTAAAAACCCTCTGCAAACTCCGCTAAATGTCGCTGATAAACCAGAGTGCTGCGAATCTTTAAATGCTTAAAATGCCAAAGAGGAGCCCACGAAGGGTCGCTTAGAATGTGAACAGCATCAGCCCGGGGTTGAGCGCTATTGGTAATAGGAAATGGCTGACGACAATGGCCGAGAGCGGCCAGATGGCGGTGAAAAAGTCGATGCGCCAGAACGGTGGCGCTGCCACGGCGAAGTAGATCATGGCGGCGATGCAAAGAAGGCACCATATGAACATGTACTTGAACTTCTTGAGGACCTTGCCCATTTCTTCAAAGAAGTGGGTTTCCGTAATCTCTTTGGCGGTAGCGCCCCAGCTCATGTCAATGGAGAACATGTGGCAGAGCAGCGCTTGACTGACGTGCAGAGATAGACCTCCGAGGAAAATTGTGAGCAAGGGGACCCACTTGAAATTGGTGGCAAGCGCCTTGAGGATGTCTGCTTCGTCGAGACGGTATCGGAGCACTGCGAGGGCGGTGTTGCCCAGGGCGTTGAAGACGATAATAATGGCAAAGTAGACTTTGAAAGAGTCGACGTAGTAGTGGTCGAGGTGTCCGTTGAACCAACCAACGAAGAAGTAATTTGCCAAGGTCAAGATCCAGACTGAGCCAATAGCGTAGTAGGTCCCGACGTATGCCATGATTGTGATCTTTGACGGCAGGGGCATGCTCGAGCCCATGAACTTTCGGAAAAGCGGAGTAAAAGGACCTCGGACAAACCAGTACTTCAGGGGATGGAAGATCAACTCGTTGCATCCGTAGGCGTACTTTTCCCATCGAGCAAGCTCGTCATAAACTGTCAGTGACACACCTTCCTTGAACCCATCCCCGGTGTAGGCACCGAGACGAACGAGGTAACCTGTACACTGTAGGCGAAGGGCCATGTCGAAATCCTCAGACACAGTCGTCTCTGACCAAAACTTTTCTGTCCCATCGTCATCTGTGTATGAGATATCTTGCACTGCCTTCCACCGTAAAATAGCGTTGTGTCCGACGAACGGAGCTACGTCGCCGTTTGCAACAGCGAACCTGATAGCGGTGTAAATAAGATTGGTAAAGAACGTAATGCCGTTTTCGAAAAATGATGAGGTAACGTTCATGACACCAGAGGAGAATTGAAGGATTGCAACTTGAGGTGACTGTTCCATCTCGCTGACTGCGTCCAAAAAGCAATCGGCAGGTACACGCGTGTCGGAGTCGATGAGTAGAATGTAGTCACCGATACGAATGTTGCCATCCGCCCAGGTTCGACCTTGATCTTCTTCCATGACCGCTCTTAGGCACCGTTGGTAAGCTTCAGTCTCTGCCGCCTGGGTCCATCCCTGTCCACGCATGACTTGTCCAAGCTTGTCTTCGACCCGGCCACTGACTGCCATGGCATAGTTCATGTTAGAAGCCTTCTTGAACTTCCCAGCACGGATGAACTTCTCCTCACCCTCGGCGGGCTTAGGGTTGTGCTTTGGGCGGGCGACCCAACCAATTTTGTGTTCATCATAATAATCCCTTCGTGCTTGGGCATCTTCTGGAGCTATTAGTTGCATACCATCATCATTGACGAAGATATTGGCAGTTCCTCCTTGCATTTCGTAAGTTGAGATAGCAGTTCGAAGCGATCTCATCGTTGGGTCGATGACAGAGTAAAGACCCTCTTTGTAAACAGGGCATTGAATCGTGACGTGAGGCAGGTCATTACGTGATATCCTAAGAGGACTGACACCAGAAAAGAACTTTGAATTCTTGATCATCTGGCTCGTTGGTCCCAGTAACTGTGCGGCGCAGTTGGCCACGGTTTGCATGAAAAACTGTAAAGTAGAAAAGTCAGCGGGCATCCGATTAACACATGGCGTGGGCTGCTTACCAGAGCAAGCCAGATCTGGAATGGGACCACGACCAGAATCGCCAGACGGAGATATGAGTGATCAACCGATATCTCCACCGCCATTTGCCGCCAGCCACCGCCCAGCGCAGCTATTATCAGCATAAGGGTAACTCCTGTGAGCACAGATTGATTCAAAACTATTCTGCGAGGACCTTCTTCAGACAGCACACCCCCCTCCTCATCATAGCCTTCCACGGGCACTTCGCTAACGAGTACGGCTTTGCTCTCTTTGGCAGGAGATTTCTCGTCGTACGGGGACATTCCTTGCGAGAAATTTTCCATCATCTGTGACTGAATGTCATGTGAATGAGCAATAACCTCTTGAGGACTATCGCCCCAAAGTACCAGCATTCCACAATCTTTGATGAATGCAGCGTTCTGGTACCTCTGACACGTCGGTAGATGCATAAGGTCCGGGATCACCTGTACGCGAAGGCCGCTCCGCAGAGGTACAGATATGACCTCCTCGCCAGACAGGATAAGAGTGATGACAGAGGTCTTCACCGTCATTGCCACCTAATCCTCGAGTCAGCTCATCCGTTATCCAAATAGCACCACATGACTCTCGACTAACCCTGCTGTTGAGACCACTTGCGGCTTCGAAAAGGCCGTATTGTCTACCGGCTAAAAACTCGGGACATGCTATGAATTCACCTAGAGCTTTCTTGAGAACCACACCTTCATTAGGGGTAGCATGGTATATCTGCAGCTTATGCTGTTGTTGATGTAGCCATTCTGATGCAATTGCACACTTTACCGCGTTGACTCCAGCAAAATCGGCGTTTCTAAAGTCGCCTTCCGGATACAGAGATGCAGGTCGAGAGATAGAGCGAGTGCCGGGGCGCGAGCTGCCCTGGCTTTTCAGATGCGAGTACGTAGACGATGTTTTCCCAGATGCAGTCATTTCCATCGGGGGAGCAGCTACAGGAGGTGGTGCAGCTTTCCCTTGACCATGGGGCCTGACGTAGGATTTGAGGAAGTTCATGTTTCTGAGATGGTAGACTGCGAGTGACCGGGGCTATGGAGTTTGTAGTAGACTCAAGTCGACTCCCAGAGAGTGAGGGAATGCACCATGCAACGACGAAGAAGTAATATTACTGCGATGATCGGATTTGGGCGATACGTATAAGATTAATGAAAGTGTAGGTAGCTGAATGCCCGCCGAGTAGGAGAAAGGGTAGCGAGAGAATAAGAGACTGAACGAAGAGAACAGGATACGCAGAGGATGAGGTGGAAAAATCGAAGTTCACATGGAGAAAACATTATAGATAGGCTGGAAGGTAGTCTTCAAGCGGTAGGACAGTAGTGGAACGTTCAATGGTAGCGTTTAAAGTAGCCTGTGCGGAAAGAGGTATAGTAACCTGGATAGTCCCAGCAGAAAGGTTAAGCATCATAGCCTCATAGGTCCCCTTTCCTAAAGGAGACAGCTCGAGGCGCGAATTGGGCCTTTCGAGCTGCCCAGAGCGGGCCGCGGGGATGAGGCTAACCCATGGTGGTCGAAAGGGATCCTTGACACATGGCCTTGGCAAACCACATGGCCATCCAGATCCAGCACTAGCCTCTTTATCAAACGTGTTCAGCGTGTCAAATGTCCAGACCAGACAAGACAACGGTACAAGCCACACAGTATTTGAGTTTGGTCTGAATACAATACCGTACCGTACTTGAGAGTCAGAAGCGAAAGACTTATTTCATCGAGGAAGGAAGTACCGGAATGAAAAGTCGTGTGTAAACGCCTCGTTGTTCAGACTGTGACTGGTGGACCGTTGTTTCTGTTCGACAACCTCAGTGGCATGGCACCAGTCGAGACCATGAGCCGCACTGGCCAGACGAGCGAACTGATTGGGAATAGTGACTACTACGGAGTAACCTCGAGTCCTAGTATTCGACTACCATATGCAAACCGAAATGCTGCAGATGGCTAGCTGAGGCCTGCCTTTTTCAGCTTGACTACCGTATTCGCCACATTTTGGGCAGGCGTTTAAATGCGTTAACCAAAGGATCCAAGTGGAAAGGAGTCAAAGGGCTCGTCCCTGCACACTCATAAAGACGGCAGTCTCCGAGGAGGCGGCTACTTTGTGAGATCCTCGCATAGCTGATTCTCTGAGATCCGCTCGATCTGTTCACGGGCCGTTCAAGGGGTCACCTAGCGTCCATTGGGATGTCTGGCCATTAGCCAATCGTAGCGAAAGCATAGGATGCCTGTAAGCATCCGATTGGATCTACCCTTGCGCTGTTCAAAGGGTCAATTGCGACATTGTCATTATTAATCCGTATTGTTATGATTTGACGTTGAAAAATCGTTAGTGGGAATGACCGGCACGCCAGTAGTGCCCGCAGTAGACTCTACAGGGATCACTGACCTAGAATGGTGGGTAGGTAATTACCCTAGAGTACTTTACATGTACCTTACCTACCCCTCCCTACGTTACTCCTGTAATTCTTTTACTTTACTTCACCTCACCTTTACTGGGTCCTCCTCTCCATCACCTACGTAGGTATCGTCTCGAGAGACGATTTACATTTTGCTAAGACGTGGTGGTGTCCTTTTCCTTCTGTATCTCATCGCTCAGAGGTCGCCTGGTGGCGGACTCCTTTCTTTCCCAGAACTGCCGTCGCGAAAACGGCAAACAATGGAAACACGCGACGTGGAAATTTGGTCTCCCTGATTGCGGTAGCACACCCTGTACCTGCATTAGCTGGTGGCGGTGAGGTCAGTCCAGAAGATCTTTCAACTCTCTATGCCGGATAAAAATAGCAGGTAACCGGATTCGACTACCAGACCAGCCCGGAAAGGGGGATGTTACGCTAGTTACTAGAGGGTATATTACGTAGTACGTAAGGTACAGTAAGGTAGTCAACAATACAGATTGGTACACTTGGGCCCTGATTGTCGCCAGGTTGCTTTGAATCGCGATTGGCCTCCTATCGTCGCATTACTCTAGTACTGTAGTATACATACCAAGTACTACTCGTAGTCGTTAACATTTCAAGACCCGTACCTTATCTTATATCGTCAATCTCGATTCTGATCGGGAAGATCCCGATTCCCGAGTCGGTATTGCTAGTTCTCATGGACTCAGTAATGCTCGCTTGAGTGAACTTGCTATCATGACGCTATTCACATTCATCCGTAAGGTACTGTCCTAGTAGTGTTTTAAGCTTTTCCTTCTTTTTATTTCGTGGGGGGGGGATCTGGACCCCTACCTAACAGCTTTGGCGCTTTTCCCATGCCCATCAGACCGAAAGTCAAAGACCGAAAGTCAAAGAGCGCTCTTGCGAGGTATTCTGTCCCGGGTCCAGTCCCAACGCATCAGGCCCCCACGTTAACAATCGGCTTTCCTTCTTACTCACTACATACAGGCTACGCGACGAAACTAATCCTTCAATCATCACTAACATACCTATCTTCTTACGCAGTACTCTAAGTGAAAACAAAAGCTGTACCGGCATTCACAGCGAGTCCTGGGCGCCTTCCGAGCTGCCACAAACAGGGCTCTAGTCCTTGCACCGTGACGCGCAATGATCTACCTTACTGCGTGCAACAGTTAGGTCGCGGTGACCGGGAGCCCAGATCGAGATTGATCGTTGTTCTACATGGTAGGTACATGCGACGCGGCCTCTGCATGTCTTCATTTCCACGCTCAGCCCAGCTGCCCAGAAATGTCAACAGACATACTGTAGTACATACATCCGGTGTCAGACCAGCCTGCAGGATGCAACGCATATGCCGGAGCAATTGCCCGACTCGGTATCTGGGGTGCGTCTATCACGTGTGCCCAAGTGCCGTGTGGGACAGTAATTGCCACACGAGGCGCAGCCTGCAGGAGTTGACAAATGCATGCAGCATGCGACCGGAAACGGTGGAGCCATTTCCACGTCGCTGAAAAGGTCAATAAATGCCTCTTCTCTTTCGGAGCAATGTCCGTCTTGGGAGCGTTGCTATCCTTCTCGGTTCCTCTTTTCATTGCCTCGTTATTACCCTTATTGGTGCATTGCCTCACTTCCACCATTCTCGTTCACGAGGAACATTTGTAGTACTAAGATTATTTGCGCCATTCTTTGGCATCTGTGATTACCAGTCGTCGCTTGCCTCTTGGCATGCTTTCTTTCCTGACGACCATCTTGAGATGTTCACCGAGGCACATCGAGGAAAGATCCGAATACGAAAAAAGGCTTCTTTGTTCAATTTATTTCTTCTTCCCGCGCAGAATGCTGGAATTTCGTTATCATCACAGCACTGTTCCTGATCTACAGCCGATGTGATGAATCTAAGAGTGCTGCCACACGTCTCCTCGTACCCTTTTCAGTACTACTCAACCGAAATTCCTTCATCCGGACAACGGCTGTCAGATTAACTGCATGCCGCCAGACGTGATCAGCGTTTGAGATGCCTGATATGGGTACCCACGCATGAAGAACTGCCTTAGCCTTACCACCTATCTAAACGGCCTTGCCTTGGACATTTGCAAACTATCAATCACTCATATGCAAGGCCGGTGGGTTGGGGTCAAGGTGAACATTGTGCCAACCGAAAGACCTCGCCAGAAAGACGAGACACTCAACAATCTGTCGAGCCTCTCTATTTGTCATTGCTACATTTTACTTCCTAGTTCAAAATCAACACTGAATGAGGAAATCTCCCAAGTCCCACGCAAAGGGAGATCAACAATGTCTTTCCCCATTCCTGCAGCCCTTGCTTCTACCTTTCCTACCCCCTCATCACACCACCTCTCCGCCCTATCCAATCCTCATCACCACATTGTATCCTTCGTCCACTCACGCAAGAAGCGTCAACAAAACCCAAGCCTATATTGACATCTTAGCGCCCGATAATCATGCGCCCAGAGACATTCAATACGTAGCAAAAAACACCCCCTCCCAATCCCATTAACCACGCCCATTCCTCCCCACGTCCTCCTCTCCCGCCCCTCCCGCCCCTCCCTCCCAAAAACCCCCTTATCCTCAAAGGCCCCCCCGCGCCCCGGCCAAGCAACACCCCCACCCCCCTCCAACCTACCAATCCCCACCAATCCCCACCCCTACACTCTCCCACAGACCCACCCCGCTCCCTCCCTTCCCCTTGCGCATGGAAGCCATAACATTCGCTCGCGTGTCCCAGGTTTTTTGGTCGTTGAGACTAGAATGGGTGTAGGTGCAACGGAATCTATCGGACAAGGGAGGGATGGATAGTGGGTGAGTGGGTGAGTGGGTGAGTGGGGAGAAGGGGGGGGTGGGGGGGGTGGGGGGGGGTGTTTGTGTGGTGTTTAAGAAAGTGGGAAAGGCGCAAAAAGTATTTACTTCCCCGAGCACGCACAACGATGGCCGAGGAGGGGGATGCGCGGGTGGTGCGAAGATTGGTTGTACGGTTGTTTTGGTTTTTTG
>JAABUZ0100000417.1_pt1 | contig 105944 bp, 93 predicted proteins | sample 5562091 | NCBI WGS metagenome assembly JAABUZ01 (sample SAMN12813069, study PRJNA571459) | rock metagenome | isolation source: Antarctica rocks | place: Antarctica: Victoria Land, Linnaeus Terrace sud | collected 2015-12-21
GGAGAGATGTAGGGGATGGGGGGGGGGGTCTATGGCGGTTGTTGAGTGTTTGTGGGGTAGGACGAGATGAGCCAGATTTGCGGCACGGAAATATATGGACTACCTGGAAGTATCTAGCGGAGTCTTTCGAGCCAGCTAGAACCAGCCTGTCCACCACCAATCCTTGACGAGAAGTAAGATGCGCCTTTTATTTCGATCAGTATATGGTTTTCGCGTTTCAGATGTTGGATAGAGGGGCGGATATGTTGTGTTATTGATTCTCTTTGCGGTGGATATAGGCGGTGTAGAGGTTAGATTGAGGGGTATTTCAAGAGCGAGATTCGCTGCGTTGGGAGCGGTGGGTGGAGTTGGCTGTGGATGGAAGTGGGATTGAATATTGTTTCGAGGGCCTTGGAGCTAGCGACCGGACTAGAGCTGAAATCGGGGGTTGGGTATAGGGAGCGGTTGTTGGCAGTAGAGTGGAGCAATTCTGAGTGGCGATGCTAAAGGGATGGGGTTCGCCTAGTGAGGGCAGAAAAGGGAGATGTTCTTTTGCTCGTTCCTTCGTTGAGAGTTTGATTGGGTTTTCGTGCGATGTTTGCGGGTTGGGGATGTTATGGCCAGTTTACGAGCGAATGACAGTGTACTTGATCTATGAACCACACTGTAGCCGTGCGATAAGAAGCCCCCAGTCTCGATAGCCCCCTTCCCCCTTCCCCCTTCCTCCGCCCCGCCCCTATGACACAGCCCTCACTAACCCACAACAATCACGCCCCCCCAACCCCTCAAGACTCCTCACATGCCTCACGCCTCTAACCTCCAGCCGTCGTAAGCCGACGGGCGTTGCGAAGCGCTTGACAAAGGGGCGGTGCTGCGAGAGTCCCACATTAGCACCTCCTTCATTCCCCTGCCAGCTTTCTCGGAACCACAAAGGAGATGCACGAAGAAACGACTTGAAATAAGATGCTAGGGAGAAGGTCACGTACCACAACAACCTCCTCTTCCCCCCAGCTGCCAAGCCCGGAAGTTTGATGTTAGTTCTTGTAACGCCCCGTTCTCAGCAACAGCACCGTAGCGCTTGCGATCTTGCATTAGGAACGTGCGCTAGGGTTTGAGGATTGTGAACGGGGCCGGGGATGGGGGGTGGGGGGTGGGGGGTGAACAGGGATGGGCTTTGTGGATTGGGCACAGTGGTGAGGACGAGAGTAACTTTTCGCAGAGCGGAGAGGCGGCCTTGAGGGTTGGGGCGGAGGGCGAAGCTTGGGGTGCAGAGGAAAGTGTGGGCGGGCGCTGGGAAATAGATAATCTAGAAAACGGGCAAGCAGAGAGAAGGGGTGGGGAAGAAAGGGGGGCGGCTTACAAGGGACTTCGACGAAACCGTCTTTACGGAGTTGAGTGATTGCGTCGGGATTGTGGAAGATGAACCTGTAGAGGATCCGCAGTGCTTCGTGGGAGATATGACGACAGGTCTGTAGGATTGTGGAGTCGTGGAAGGGTGGAAGGGTCTTGGTGTAGGCTAAGGTTGAGAGTTCGGCTTTGATGAGGCGGTAGGGATGGGGGATTGGGCTGGCGAAGAGGAGGTGCGGATCTCGAGAGGGAGGGTGCGGAATAGGGTGCAGGGGTTTGCGGCTTCTGTTAGGGTGAGGGGTTGGGGGGAGGTGGTGAGGGTGTGTTCTTGGGCTGGGGAATTCGGGGAGGTGGAATGAAGCTTTAATTTAACAGTCTCCGATTCTGGTATGAAGGTAGGTGATGTTCGTGGGGGTGATGATGGGGATATGTCTGGTGTGATCGGCTGAAAGTCGCAGACTACAATGATACCTGAGACAGCGAGACCGTTTTGAGGTTTTTGCTGTAAGCAGGCCGCCTCGCTAGACGCTGTGATCGCTTCCTCGCCCGACTTCCCGTTCAGTCGCATGGAGCGCTCGACCCGCCTCTGAGCTGGGTTCTTGCGGAATGACGATTTGGGACTGTGCTTCTCGGTCGGCTCTACGGTTTGTTCCAGCACTGGTTTCCCCCGGAACAGTAGTGTGAACCTGGGTTTCTTGATAGGCTCCTCGGCTGGCGGTCTATCTGGTGTCTCTGGTGGCTTTACGGATTGGGTCTTGATCGAACAACGGTCTGGCGTTTTGACGGGTCCTTTGATTAACTGCTGCACTACATCTTCTACGCTTTCATTGGGCGGCGGATGTACTGGCTGCTGCAATGGCTTTCCCGCGGACGTGATGATCGCATCCTTGACAGTTAGCCGAGATAGCTGTTGGACTGCTTGCTGGATTGACTGCTTTTCGGGCTCTGTGTCTGGCGGGGGAATTGCTTGTCTGGCGTTTCCGTCGACTGATTGCTGGACTGGCCGCTTCATGGACTCCAAGAAGGACTGCCAGGGCGGCGGTTCGACTGGCTGCTGGACGGGCTTTGGCCACTGCTGTGGCGATAGCAACTTGAATGGCTGCATTGTCGGTTGGCCGAGATTTACCGTCTGAGCACGCTCCCAAACTCTTGCGATTACTTTCCCAGATCGACTGGATCTTCCAAAAGGCCAACCGGTGACACCGTACTTTTTGTAGAACTGCATAGCCAACTTGATGTAGTCAGGCTTTACAATCGACCACTGACCACTCTCCAGCCCGAATCTAATTCTCTTGGCATTCGGGTCGCGTTCCTCAAAAAACGGGGCGAATGCGAATCTTGCAATCCAAGAAGCCTTTGGCGGTCGTAGAAATATTAGATCATCCCCTTGCTTGCTTCCTATCCTCTCAATCCTCTCGAGTTCTTTCTTCAGAGCTCTAGCCGCGAGCATAGCCTTGAGAGAAGATCTTCTAGTATCTAAATCCGACACGGCTCCGCGAGTCTCCAAGTCCTCGGTCGAACGTATACTAAGATGATCCTGCTTCGTCTTGACCCTGCGCTGCTGACCATCAGACTCGACACGCTCTGCAGCCCCCTTACTTTGCTGACCTTCAGCGCTTGCAAGCGCAGGACTGCGTTGCGGGCATACTTGTATGCTGGAAGCAATAGCACTCTTCCCTAACTCCACTTCCGCTTTACTTGCATCTCCGCTCGACTCAGGAACAGGAAAATTGTGCTCTCTCTTCAGCCGTCTAGCCAGTCTGCGTTGCTGGATCTCAGACCCAACACGCTCTGCAGCTTCCTCACTTTGCTGATGTCCAGTACCGACATCCTCGTCAATTGGCGCAGAACCGCGTCGTGGGCGTTCGGCCATGCTGGAAGCGATAGCGATCTCCAGATCCCCAACCTCCACTTTCCCTACATCACCCCTCGAAGCAGAAACAGGCAAACTTCGCAGATATTCACACGCCACTTCAAAAGCGAGATCAGCATCGGACTGCTCCTTGGTATTTGGCGGTTCTTCGGATGCAGACGAGGTTTTGGAGGGAGGTTGAGTGTTGGTGGGAGATGGCGCGTTGGGGTCAGATAGCTCGTTGGTGTCAGACACCGCATCATGCTCAGATAGCTCATCGTGGTCAGATAGCGTGTCAGGACCGGATAGCGCATCATGCTCAGAAACCTCATCCGGATCATCAGGATACCCAACCTCCTCCCCACCATCACTCTCAGCCCGCGCTTCCCCCTCCGAAGATCCACCCCAACAATAAACCTGCTCCTCAAAACCGGTATCTGCTCCTTGATCAACAACTGGGGGTCCCCAGGCTAGTGATGCCCCATCTGCTAGAGCAGGACTTGAGGTGTAGTCAAGGGAGATGTAGTAGCCATCTGGTTCATCCCTAGATGGTGCTTGAGAGGAGGGTTGTTCTTCTGCCATCGCTCCCTTTGTCTTCTTCTCAGCTCGGCGATTCCTTGACTCCCTGAGATGGTGATTCTGAGCTGGGAATCAGGGGGCTGCGTTAGATGGGTAGTTGAGGAAGAGGTGATGATGAATCTCACGAGCACTGGGTACGCGAGATAGCCTAGCAGCGGGTGCTATAGGGCCGAAAGTGTTGTTGGATATCTTTGAGTGGCGCGAGATTAAAACGTGTGACGAAGCTCCCAAGTCTGGGGCTCTGTTGTTGCAATTCAGGCCTGCGATTATTATCAGCTCCTTGGGGGAGGTCCGATTGTTGATATCCCCCAGCGCTGGCAAGATATGGTACACCCATTCTTTGAGCATCTCGAAGACAAAGGTGTAGGATTCAGCGACCAGTGCTAAACCATAGCAAAACATAAAAACGTTATCTGACCGGTCATGGACTGTATTACTACAGATCTCACCAGTGTCAATGAACATATTTGGGGTTCTTCAATATAGCTCAATGACTGAAGAAGAGTCCCAGTACTCAGCCTACAATCCCCGCTTACCTTGCACTCGATCCTCAGCTACTCGCAAAAGGCGTTGCGAACATGTGGAGGAATTTTCTCAAGGGTCCTTTCGTATTTCCTGAAAGTATGAAACGATAGTCTTGCGTGGAATCGTCGGTAAGATGTCGACATCAGAGTGTTATTCTCTTATTCTGAGCGTGAACCTAGCCATCATGATATCTTTGTACCCAGCATGGAACTCCACGCGCAAGAAAAACACCGCGCTATGCATCTTTTCCGTCTCTTGCATGCTATCAAACAAGTAAAACCCTACAAAAAAGTCAGCAACCTCTTCTCTCCCGCCCCCCCCTTTCTTTGAAAAGAAAACAACTCACGCATTAACACACCCATCATTCTCCGGGTTATTCGTCACCTGCGCCCACCGCCCCCACACCACCTTCCCGCCCGCGGTCACGATCCCCAGCTCCGAGACGTTGACCTCGACAATCGTGCCCTTTGTCAGCACGCCCAGCTGCGTGTACATTGGGTTCTGCGGGTTCTTCTTCACGCTGATGATTGGGATCTGCACCGTCACGCTGAGCTCGGGGTGCGTGACGTTGGCTTTCTTGTAGCGGAGGCCCATGGGTCGGATGAAGCGTTCGTATTTGACGGGGCGGCGGGTGAAGTCTGGACCAACTGCTCATGAATGTCAGATGTCAGCTATTGTTCTGCATCTGTATAGAACTGTGGCCTATGCTTAAAGCAAGATGTCGTCTCGATCGGTAGTAAGAGAGGAGTTGGTGGAAGAAAGGAAAGAGACAAAATCGCACCAAACGTCGGCTTCGTAATCATCCGCTTCCACCCCTTCTTCGCCGTCTTCTTTCCCGTCTTCACAACCTTAAACATCTCCTCCTCACTAATCCCCCTCACCTTCGGCAGCGGCACACTGAACTTCGCCGCCTTCTCACTCCTCTTATTCTTAATCGCCGAGCTCAGCGCCTTCGCATTCGTGCCCTTCTCCCGATCGAGCAGATACTGCGGCAGGGGCTGCGATGTAGGTTCCGAGGGCGCGGACGACTTGACGTTCTTCTCTTCTTGCTGCTTGATGGCCTTGCGCATCTGGATCTTCTCGGCGTGCCGGGATTTCTGGTGCAGTTTGGCGCGCAGGCCGCGCAGGTTTTGGGCGGAGGTGGAGGCGGCGTGGGGGGCGCGGGCGAGGCGTTTGCGGGTGCGCTCTTCGTGGTCGAGTCTGGGGTGGGAGGAGTCAGCAGTGGGGGAGGGTGCAGGAGAAGGTCGCTGGATGGAGGGGATGGGGATGGAGGAGGATAGGTACCGTTTGCCATATTGCTTCTGCCAGCGCTCGATATATCTATTGTGGGTCAGTGGTGTGCAATGGGTCGAGGCATTCGATGGATGCGCGAAGGTAGAGCGTACTCATTTTGAGGCTGTGGCGGTTACTAAATAGTTTTGACCACGCGGACCGTACTGACTCACCATCTTGTACGATTTTCAGAGGACTTGTGTCGCGTGGTTGAGGCGATTCTTTTTCTTCAATCCGAACATTCGGTGCGAATATGAGATCGATGTCGAAGTCTTGGCGAGCTTTTGGCGAAGGTCTTGGCCAGCTGGGAAGTTTCTCGGCGCTGAACGATCAAGGTCATAATTAATGTACCCATCTATCTGGGCGTGGTCAATCAACAAAATATCGTTGGCATGGCAAGCAAGGAATGAAAATCATCAGTGTCTTACACTGTACTGACATAATCACCAATCCTCTCACTACCTCGAGAGAGTGTATCTATGTAGTCACACAATTAGAACCTCTTTTCTTTAGCCATGCTCTCATTATGGTGGTCCCAAAAGCCGTCGATATCATACTACAAACACTCGTTCCTCCTACATATTCATCCATAGTCAGACCCGCTAATATCCATACCCCGGCCCCTGCTGCCCTGGATACATCGCCCCACCACCCGTACCCGACGCCTGTGAAAAGCCCAGGTCGCCCGCAGGATTATACGGCATGGGTGCACTCGTTGGTGCGCCGTGCGAACCAGAGGGCACACGCGGACTACCCGCATACGCATAAGTAGGTGTCTGTAGTGAGTTTGAGAACTGTGTCTGCTGCTGTTGTTGAAAGCCTGCGTGCTGCTGATACGCGTTGGGAGGCTGGAAGGGCCCAGCTTGAGAGTAAGGCGCTGACTGTGGATTTGTGGCGGGTGCATTGCGCATGCCATGATAGAATTGTTCGGGGGAATCGGATTGGGGGAAGGCGCGGGGGTCGTTGGTGGGGACGAAGGAGGGAGTTGTAGGCGTGCCATACGAGGGGTACGACGACATGTTGTAGGGGTTGGAAATCGCTTGGGGAGCGGGGAAGCCAGGGCTGGGTTGTGAAGACGGCATTTGCGGTGGATAGCTAGCGCCGCCGCGACGAAAGGCGGCCATGTTGGGGTTTGGGGCAGCGAAGTAGTATGCGGCTGGCGACTGCATCGGCGTGTAGCCACTGGGCACAGGCATACCGTAATAAGACGTGGAGGACAGAGCAGCTTGAGAAACGGTGCTGTAAGTGGACGGCGACTGGGCTGGCTGTTGGGAGTTTCGCTGCTCGATTGGACTAATGATGGTCTCGGAGGTAACATCTTTCTTCTCGACGATGCCGAGGACGGGCATGCTGATTTGCTCCATATGCTTCGCGAGGTGGACAGTCAGCTTCTTCCAGCTGTTGCAAACGTTACCGCAGAACTTGCATGCTTCGTCTTTGGGGTTCTTTTGCGTCTCGTGTCGACACACTTCTACGAGCCTCCACACTTGGTCAATTTCCTCGGGCAGCTCTTCGTTTAGTTCTTCCATCTGTTTGCGGGCTTTCTGAGCGGAAGGGCCTCGTACCGCGGGTTTGCTGGTTTTTGCGCTCTTGATTTTCGGCTCGGGCAGTTTATGCTCGCGTACCAAATGCTGGACAAAGTTGTCTTTGCGGTAACACTTATGATTGCAATCGTTGTAGTTGCACAACCACCATTCGAGCTGACGGTGGCGCTCATTCTCATGTCTCACCCAGTCGGCCTTGCGCTTGAATGATTTCGGTTCGGCGCAGTTGACGAAGGTGCACGTAAATGGCTGCACATCCTCATGAACGTGCTTCGACCAGTCCGAAGGTTTGTGAAACTTCTTCACCTTGAAGCATAAAGAGCACTCGAACTCAGCCGGCAGACGTTTGACCGGCGGCATTGGCACGCCGTCAGGAAATTGCGCTGGCATAACGATGCCCTCAGCCAGTGCGTTGGCGTCGTCATCAGATTGGCCTAGACCTGCAATTGAAAATCCAGTATGAGACAACTCCGGCTCCTTGCTACTAGACTTCGATGGTAGATAGGTGGGTTCGCCTCCCAGGACAGGACAATGTTTGCCTGAGCCACACTTCCCGATACTGATTGCCTGTGCATGCTTGACCTTGAACTCCACCAATTTCTTATAACGGCGCAGCTGTTCTTGTGAGATCCGCTCAATCATGAAGGTCGGCAAACGAGGATTGAGCTGCCGAACATTCGATTTGAATCCATCTAGCGTCGGTATGATAGGATCGGCGCGGATTGACAAATCAATGGTGACCCCTTTGTCGTCCCCGGCTTCCTCGTCTTCCTCTTCGGCTTCTTCCGAATGCTCTGCCTGAGTAGACTTTGTCTCTTCTCTTTGAGGTGCGGCCAAAGCTGGCATAGGCGGGCCACCTTGCTTCGTCCACAGTTCGGTCAGATTTGTCGAGGGGCTTGCAGGGCCATGAATGTCACTTCGGCTCCTAGAGCGTCTGACGACGTTCTTGGCCGACGCCCAAGGGGAACTTGGCGTGGAAGTCGCCGTTGCACTCACGGGACGACTACCACCAGCCCCCATAAACGCAACACTGCTTGTTAGCGCGGCCACTGCGCTACCAGTATTGATACGGGGAGACTTTGGTCGTTTGCCCAAGCTAGACATCCGCCGGATTGGAGCTGGTAAACCCAAGCTGCCTGAGCTGTCTTGTTTGCTATGCTCGAGGGTGGATGGACGTGACACCGGTCGAGGTGAGTCACTTTCCTTGTGCTTGAGTAGACTGGCCCTCCTTTTGGAGCGAATCTTCGCAGCCGCTTGCTCAAAAAGGGTGCCACGTTTGGTAGCTTTGTCCTTTTCACCTGCGTCTGCTCTGGTACTGAGCGACATCCTATGGAAAAGGCCAACCAAGTCGCTGTCACTCACGCGACGGGTCCCCCACGTCGCAGCTCTTGATAGAGTATCCATCTCTCGGCTGCATTGTTCGTATTTGTACATGGCTTCATTCGAAGTCGTGGGCTGAACTTTCACACCTGGGTCTGTGGAGTCGTAAAGTGGATCTTGCCAAGGCTTTGCGCGATACAGCAGGGGAGGTTCGTTCTCTGGGTGAGGAAGAGAAAAGCCGGGACCTCTCTGCCTACCATCCGTGATGTCTTCCATGGTAGTCGGAGGAGACTCTGGTCGATCGTTGCCTTCGCCGCTGTCGTCAGTTCCGCTTAGCTCTTCGTCTTCTTCCCCACTGTCTTCGTTGATGAGTACTCCTGGGCCTGGTATGTGCAAGTCCGGAGGCGGTGCGCGGGCTGTTGTCAAGCTCTCCAGATTGGCGCGTGACAGACTGTCGCCAGCACTTTTTGCTCGCTGCCGCCTACCAGAACTTGCCAACTCTGGAGGGTTGGGAGGGGGAGCCGCGTCGCTTCCGACCTCACTACCACCTTCACTCCGACTCAGCCACTCCTCGACATCGGCCTTTTTAAGTGCAGCTTGCGCGCCGTCTTCTTGATCCTTGAAGTTCGGAACCTCTTCTGTACTGACTTGCAACCTCTGCTGCGGATCTAGGCCATTTCTGTCGGAAACATCGAAGGGTCTTCCACGAACCTCCGGGCTGACCGGCGACATATGTTCTTCCGGAACGACCTCCTCTTCAGCATAATCGAGATCGTCGACATCTTCTTCGACTGTTAGATGTGAAGAGCCATGACTTCGCTTGCTGCCGGCTCGGACCAAGCATGCCCCTCGTGCAGGTGAGTCACCCCTAGTATAGCTCTCTACGCGAATATTCGGACTCGCAGCTCGTGCGATTGCTGGCTGTGTGAAACCGTTCGGGCTTGTCCCTCTCGAGCTACCATTCCCTTTCGAGCTGCTCGTCAAAGCCGGCGTTGTTCGCTGGACCCAGCCCATGTGACCCTCGATCTCTGTCAATTCGCCGCTGTTGAGACGGGTATTGGTCGCGGCTTCCAAGTGCCTGTTCCTTTCCTCCGCGGTCGGAGTCCCGAAACCGTCTGCCGATCCCGGGCTCGCAGCGTCGGTCAGAACTGGGCTCATGAGATGAGAGGATAGCGTGGCTGTGCCTGACGAAGTCTTCCTTTTCTTCGTATCTTGTGACTTGCGAGTGCCAGCGCTGACCGGGTCTGACATTTCTTTATCATGAATTCCCGTCTCTTCTTCAGGAGGGACAGGGAAGCCTGTGACTAGACCCAAGCCCAGGTCATTCTCGAGGGAATGGTAGAAGTCATCGCCGTAATCTGGGCTTCCCGTATGCTCACTCGAGCCAATATAGCCATTATCTGAGAACTGGTTGTTCGGGCTCAGGAGATCATAACTGACATTAAGATTGAAAGGATCGTGGAGGGTTTGTGGGTGGGCCGGCGCATGGTGGACGCCGTTGGCAGCTGGGGCGCTTTGCGGTGGTCGAAGACATTCAAAGTGGGTATCTAATGGCGAGGCTGGAGGTACGATCGAGGCTCTGGAGAGAGCGGGGGACACTGAGGCTCGGTAATCTGGTGGGTTGGGCGACAATTCTGTTGCGGCGAACTGGGCGAGCTGCTCATCATCTTCGGAGGAAGGGAAGAACGGGTCGTATTGGGAGTGCTCGTTGAAGCCGGCGACGCGGGAATGCTGGGAATGCTGACCGTCGGAGGGTGTGGTGGATCTGAAAGCTGACATGGCTACATCTGTGTAAGCACTTGGGAGGAGCGGCCAGCGCGCAGCGAAGAGCGAATTCTCCCTGTGGATTCTTCGACAGAGCAACGGTCTAGCGTAGCCCAAAGTCAAAGTCAAGACCGGAGATGTTGGAGGGACAGTCTGATCGACAAGTAGGGTTCAAATTTGTTGACGCCGCAGTATGAAACACATCCCTGACAGGACAAGCTCGTTCGCTTCAGGCGATTGCGTCAGAGAAGGTTGGTTGAAGTGATCGACGAGTGTGGGGATGGGTGAGAGTGTAGCGACTGAAGAGTGCGCTCGCCGATCTGGTCGAGGCTGGCGCAACAGTAGTTGATCTCGTGAAAGATATCACAGTAAAGTAAAATATGTACTCGGACTGGGGAAGCGACAGGTACTAGTGGTGGGGCTGAAGCAGAGACGGAGGAAATCGTTGGGAGAAAGATTGAATTCAGATGAAAGCCAATCGGTCGCTGCAATGCATGCTATACAACCGCATCGTCACTTTCGGGGAATGGAGAGGCATGATGATGAAACGTTGAAAGTTTGTCGACGGATGCAATGGTAGAGCAGAGGGTGGCCCATGGTTCGGAGACTAGTAGCGGTGGCCTGCGGAGGAATCTCAGGCAGAAGCAGCCAAGCAGGGCAGATTTAGCGGCTGAACCGCCGGCTGAGGCTGACTCTTCACTCAGTCATCACAAGCGAGAAGCGAGGCGCCTTCAAACCTTCAAACCGTCATTTCGTCATTCCGTCATTCCTTTGTGCACTTCCATTCCTGCCAATCCTTGTAGGGCGCATTCTAACATAGTGGGACGTCGGCCTATCACAGCTTCTAGTGCAACTTCCACCCGTGCGGCCAAAATACTTCTACATGTCCTTCCGGGTCCATCTCTGACAGGACATTATGCGACGACGAACACATTGCCAATAAAGTACATCGTACCTCCTCCCCTCACACTAGCATCGATTCCCTTCCGTTGCATTATGTCGTCAACTCGTATTTCTCATGCAGTCGACCCATGCATAAACCCTTCTCCCCATTGTCCGCACCCTGCGTCTATGCTGTGATGAATACTTCACTTCAAGACTAATTGTCTGTCCTCCCATCAAGCTCTCGGTCTCCACGTCTTCCCCTCCGCCTTTCGCAGCGAATGTTCCATATCGCATCGGAGTATTGAATTCACCATCGCCATATTGTGTCGAGATGATAACCTCCTGCACATTCAGTTGCCTCCTGTGCCAGCATGTGATACTTGCCTGGGCTGAACCTCGAAGGACGGTGTCCATGCCCTCCTCATTGCGTCTTGGTCGTGCTGTTTAGACGCTCCGATGAACCCAGATCCTGGATGCTGGCCGTTTTGCTGGCCGAATGTGCGCTCTCGTCGCTGGCCGTCGTAGTCATGCTGGAGTGGCGACTCGACATGGCCGAGCTTCTACTAGCACCCTCCTGCTCGACTGGATGCATGATAGGCTCGTGGTCTTGGCCTATGACTCGGCTAGCCTCGTTGACGAGACGAGTATCTTCTCTTTCAGGACCTTCAGCCGGAGGCGAGTAACTCCATTGATGGTCTTGGGGAAAATTCACGGCGGGTAGCGGCACTGGCACCAGCGGCGATTGCGGTCGCGAAGCTTTACGGGGATCTGGTTCCTTACTTGTGAAAGTTTCCGTTCGAGGAGACGTGGCGTGACTTATTGTATGGCCTGGTTGTGTGCTTGCTTGGTATGTACGCGGGACTGTGTCGTCGGCACAAAGCACACGGCCACGGGAGTAAACGTAGCCCTCGTCGAGCGGCTTGAATTCGTCTTCATGAATGCCATACGCAGCTTCGCGCTTGATAAGAGGAAAAAGCGACAGCAGAACCTCCTTGCCTGATTTCAGAGGCTCAACACCCTCGCCAGCCCAAGCTTGGGCGATTTGGTTGCTGTTCATGGAGGCAATGATCAATGGTGATTCTAGCCTCGCATATCTCCATGTTTCTGCAGCGGTCTTCACAATGCGTCGCACCGCTGCTGAGACGTGTTCCCATTTGGTGCGGTCGACAAGGTCCTTGATCGCATCGACGATATCATCAATAATATACCTGGCGATGTTGTTGATTGATTGCTTCGCACTCGAGGCAGTATATGCCGCGTGAAGGGTCCGTTGCCGCCATAGAGCTTCACGTCTCGTCGATTTGCGTTTCAAGTCCTGCGACATTTCAACGAACAGGGCATCAGCAGGTCGAAGACGACCACTCAGAACGAACAGGAAGGGCTCAAAGATTCGCTGCGTAACGATCCTTGAGATGGTGTGCTCGACGAAGGCCATTCGGAGGTGCGAGGAGGACTCCACCTCGGACAGAAAAGATGGTAGACCGGCTAGCATCGATCGCTTGGTCTTCTCAGGGAGCGCTCTCGGATCATCCTTGAAGTATTCCGTAGCTAAATCGGTGATCTGTCTTTCGAGATGCTTGAAAGCATCTTGGCTGCATGGAACTTCGGTCAGCGTTCAAATGTTCCAACATACCTCCCTTCCCAAACGTGCTAGTAAAGACTTACAGGCAAACGAGGCGCACTGGAAAGACTTGAGCGTCGACCGTTAACAGCGTTCGACTTACTAGAAGGGATCTCCTCGACTTCTTAGGTCGGTGACCTCTCCGAACGCGTCCGCCATCCTCTGCAACTTCTTATTCTCGTCGTCCATCCTCACCGCTTGAGCTCTGAGATCTGCCATTGATCGGGCAAACTTGCCCTTCTCGGCGTCCCAACCAGCCTGCAGCCGCTCAACCTGATCATGTAGCTTCGCCATGTCGTCTTGAACTTGCTGGTGAATGCGCTCTTCGGAAGCCTCCTGTGTCCTGCGCATGGCCTCGACTTCTTTATTATGCTGCGAAGTGAGGAGACTCCTTTGCTCCTCAGATCCTTTCCCAAGGACAGCACGTTCCTTCTCCCAAGACTCTCTGTCCTCTGCATGCTTGTTGCGACTTTCCTCTACCGCTTTCCTCCGAGCATCTCTAGCCTTTTCCAGCTCTTGTTGCGTATTGAAGTGATCTGCCTCCAGGTCCTTCTTCTGGCGGGCTAGACTAGCCTTTAGAGATTCCTTCTCCTGTGCATGGACTCTACCGAGGTCGGCCAGACGGCCTTGTAAAGTCGTTTCTGCTAGCTGCTTCTGTCGCTGCATATCTTCCTCCAAGGCGTGCTTGTCCTGTAAGGCTCTGCGCTTCCAATCTTCGGACTCACCAAGGATCCTGGATTTCTCCTTATCGAAGTTATTCTGCATACGCTCCAGCTCGGTGGACAACGTTTTATTCTTCGCCTGCAGTTCTTCCTTGGACCTCTGTTCTGCCACTATATTATCCCGGAGCTCCTTTTGCTTCTCTTCCATATTAGAGATCTCGAACCTCAGCTTGCTGCTTTCGGCGGAATACTTGCTTTTGACGTCGTCCAACTCCTTGGCGAGCTTTTCAATGTCAGATTCCTTCTGCTTTAGCGCTACAGATTTTTGCGCCTCAGTCTCCTTGATCAGGTTTGCACTCATGCCGAGCTGGCCCGAGGTTTCCCGGTACCGGTTGACTAAGAGATGAAGATCAGGTATGGCGCTCTGAATACGCTGGAGGAGGTCCAATGGGTCATCTTCTCCGCCTTGCTTTGGCAGCCCTGGACTATCTAGCGAATTGGTTCTCTCCATATTTCCGGATAGCGGTTGGCCCATCGGAAGTGGCTCGGTTGGCATACTCATCCTGGAGCTTGTCGAGCTGTGTCCTCTATTGGGTATTTGGTACGAAGGATTGGAGAAGCCTGGGTTGTGCGGCGGGATACTATAATTGGCGTATGGAGGGATAGCGTGAGAAGGCAATGAATGCAGGTCCATGGGATGGCCAGCAGGATGGTTCATAGGGTAGTAATGTAGTCCGGGATAAGCTGGAACAAAATGGGGCTCATCAGCAGGTGCGCTATTGAAGGGTACAGCTGGCGCAAATGCTGGTGGACTAGCGAGATATGCCTGGTGATACCGGGGCTGAGGCTGCTCTAGGTCTGGAAAGCCTTGAAGAGACACAGGATGACTGACGGATGGAGACGATGATGGTAGTGGCGGCGAAGATATTGTATGGGACCGATTATCCTCCGTCCTCGAAGAGGATCTCGAAGAGGATGTAATTGAGGAGTAGGATGTGTGTAGCTCCAAGGGCTGGTTGAAAAAGCTTGGTGACGCGGAACGACCGTGCGGTATCCCGGGGTATTCTCTGACACTGGTTGCTAATGGAGTGGTCGTATTGGAGTCTAAAGGCTGGCTGTATATTTGCTGTCGCTTGGCGGCAAGATGGGGTCTCGTGGTATGTCCCTGGTCGTTTGCTGGCGTGGAAGTAGCCTTGAAGATGGGTTGCTCGTCGTCCGTTTGCAAGTACTGCTGTAAAGCCGCGGGCGTGTGATGGTATGTCACAGACGCTAGGTCGCTTGCTTGAGTCGTTGCACAAGTGGACCCTCGAAGGACCGGTGAAGCCGCCGAGCCAGGCGATGCTGTTCCCGACGCTGGCAATGCTGGTAGCTGATCCAACGTCAAGTTTTGCTGACTATACAGCGAAAGCTGGCTGGAGCGGTCAGCTTGCGGGGGCGAACGGTTGCTCGAACCGGATCCTTTCTGCTTTCTGCTGCCACCGCTGGAGGCAGAGCCACGGCTTTCCTTCTCCTTCTCCTTGGTTCGGCGGACTCGCACAGGCGTAGCCAAGGTCTCGCGATGGAATGGCATGGTGGAGACTTCCCGGTGTCAAGGAATCCAAGATAAGCAGTCCGGTGATTACATTGTTTGCGATTATCGTCGTAACGTGTTCATCAAGTCATGCATCTGATGTCTGGCAGCAGGGTTGTCGATCTTGCGTGGCCTTCGGTACCGCGGCTGTCCGACTGTTCGAAGCAAACACATACTAAAAGGAATACAGAGGTGGGCATTGCCTGCAAGCCCAATCTTGGCCCAAAAGTGTTCACCAATGATTATACGCAGCTTCCCAGTCACTCAGAGGTATAAATGTACAACAGCATTGGGTGACTTGGGGATAGCAAACATGAACGCCCTCGATCCTGTGCGTACGGTAATAGAACACGGACCCTGTCCCTGAAACAGGGAGACAAATATGAAAGATCAAAGCCTACACAATCGAGAATGACAGTATCAGAAACGAGATTACACAGATTATACTTGACGAATCGCATCAGTGAGAGTACAAACTTGACAACAGCACAGATTCCTGTGCCGTCGGATTTGGAGCAACAAGGGATCACAAATGACAGTCCAATCAGCGAAAGCGCATTCGATAGGCGCGAGTGTCTCCGAAAGGACAAAGTGCCAGATGGATGGGCGATTTGTGGAGGACATTATTGATGATGTGCGTCGTTGGGCAGCAATCGGCTGTAGGCCAGCAGTAGTGCGCACGCTTCCTCGAATCAGCTCTTGCCTGTGCTACTGTTGCGCTGTCCTGCCGTCATTGCAGGAACCGCTGCCATCACTTGGAGCTTGCTCTATTCTTCAAGGTAAATTCATAGCTTGATGATATGCTTGCATTATTGAAGAATGGGTTAGTATCGTCGTTCAATTTGAGAGAGGAAGGGGCAATTGACGGCCCGGAACCCTCGGACTAAAGTACTCTACTAGATTGGATGCCAAGCAATATTAGTGTATCTTATTTCCTTTTCACTGCGACTATTGTTCACGGCAGGTCATAAGTATGTTGACAGCGTTGCCGAAATAACAGAAAGCGTACAACTTGGCTTCTATTTGCATTACCTTAAGACCCCTGAAATGTATCAAAGTAGCGTCGCCGAAGGTACCCAATCTATGGTATCACAACATATAATACATCTCATGCCAAAGCGATCCTACTCGGTGCGCAATACTCTAGCCCCTCTTCGTTTCGCCGTCTTTTTCTTCTTATTGCCCTTGTCAAAGGCCACCGCACTGGCATGATCCCTACCGACGTTGTCAAGGTCCTTGACCTTGTAGATCCTGATGATCCAATTCTCGCTGGTGAACGCTTCCTCCAGCGTGCTGAGTTGCGGCCCCTCCGCCGGTAGACGACACCCTCGAACTCGATCCTGTGCCTGCCCGGCTGGGAACAACGAGTTATAGTTGTAGTAAGACATCTTGTACCTATGCGACTAATTAGCTCCAATCCATCATATTGCCACAAAACGGCCGACTTACATCAGACTGTTCTTCATCGTTGGTGTGGCATCATCATCCACTTTGTACTCGCCACGAGCAGTGAAGTAGTCACGCTCTTTGACCTCATCTGGCCAGATACCCTCCGCGATGCGGACCATCCACAAGAACTTATTGATGTCGTCTCCAGAATAACCGAGGAGAGCCCCGAACACAATGAGCACATAATCGACATCGTGTTGACGAAGGATAGGGTAGCTCACTTCTTCTTTCGAGCTCATCGCCTTTCCTACCGTGGCAATATGGGTGTTGTTCCAGGTATTATTATCGACCAAGGTAGGCCGATCGGCCATCCCACCGATCTGGTAGCCATAATCCCACCATGACATGATCTTGGCTTTTTCGGGCGTGTTTTGTCTCAGCCAGTAGTAGGCCTCACGATAGTCGTCGATAATGTGCTGACTCCCATCAGGCATTCGGCTGGCCAGTACGACAGAAGGAGAGGAGTACGCGTTCGAGGTGACCCAGGTGCAATGGAGTACAAACAGGAGCAGGTACAGCGTGACGATCGATGAGATGGATGCTTTGGATATATACGAGTAAATGCCGAGGATGGGGTTCCGCGTTGACCGGAGAGAATCTTGCACTACTGAGGTGACGGTTTGGGTGCTGTCACCAGACGGCTGCCCGTTGGCTTGACTGTCTTGATTAGGTGGCGTTGGAGCTTCGGCAACAAGGTAGGTATCGAGTATGCTAGACAGAGCAAGCGCTGCAGCAATGCACACGACAGGCGTAAGAGTCAACATCAATCGAACCATAACCCCTGCAAAGTAACTCGCGAGGACGGCGTAAATGACGACGAATACATGCTCGTCTCTCAATTGTTGAAAGCACATGTAGACCCCAGCTGGGAAGAGCCAGATGAGCAAGTTGAGGTCGAAGAAAAAGGCTGGCCAAGCGGTTGGCTGATGCTCGGAGACGGAAGCAATAATGGGAATGTGTATCTTGGCATATCCGGTGTCCCAGAGTGAGTAGAAGCGACCACTCCATGGTGCAATCACGCCGGAAACCGTTAGAAGGACCAGACCGCCAACTGAGACAGCAAAGACGACGAGAATTAGTGTTCGTAAAAGTGTCTGGAATTGCTTGTTGGGCACTTGCTGGCGGATGTACTCCACAAATGCGACCAATTGAAGTAAGCCGAAAACACCTGGAACCATCAGCCTGTAGCTCAAGTCTAGATAGCATAATCGACATACCCAAAGCTGACATATGCTCACTACTTCTGACTGGCAAGAATCCTACAAACGGTACTTGCATACTTGCGAGCGTTCCAAGAGCAAACCAAGTACTGTAGCTCACGTACAGACGTGGGCTATAGCGCCCCATGCAGATGAGTACGAAGGCGTGCAAGGGAAGCAAGTTGGTGATGAATACATAACCTCCCCATGCAGAGACCATGTATCCGTAGAAGAGCGCAGTCAGCGCAGCCCACATGGCAGAACCCTCCTTGACCGATTTGATCCATAAATAAAATGTAAAGACTAGGAGGAAAATGGCGATGGCTTCGTTATCGTAGCTACCAGCAACGGATCGCGAAATGTAGCCGGGCGTGATGCCCATAAAAGCAGCCGCAAGGAGACCAGCCGATGGGGAAGTGCTCATCTCTGAGGTAATCAGGTAAGATGCCAGCGCTGTCAACCCTGAAAAAGCTGGTGCCAGAAGCACACAAATGTTTCTGATATCCACTGGCATAGATAGGAGGCGGAGTAGGTGGTAGATGGCGCCGCTTGTCACCATCAAGCCGGGATAAAGGGTTCCTCCAGTGACCCGTCCAAGCGGATGCCATGTTCCTGACAAGAGCAACCATATCAGCATATCCTTGACATAATGATATGCTCCCTGAATCCTCAACGGGCCTGTCCGGGGTTTCTGCAGTACTCACGGTCGTCGAACCAGTCCCAAAAGCTATAGAACCCATGCTGCACCAGATATTTTGTCGCTCGATAATTGAACCACGGGTCGACTGCCAATCATCTTAGCATCAACTACCCTTCCCCAAACCCCTTTCCCGAGACCGCGAGGATATTTCCTTCAAGGCGCGCAAAGGGTAACTGACACTCATGAATGATGCTCTCGAATCCTGTAATCCCAAGGTATTAGCCATGGGCCTGACTGGAGACACCTTGCTTGAAGTGAAGGGAAACATACTAATCACGCTGAAAAGCCGGCTGGCAACAGCAGCACCAGCTATAGTGCAGAGGATGATCAGTCGAAGGAGTCCCCGCGTATTGCGGCCGGTCTCGCCTTTCAAAAAAGGCTCTATCGACGCTGTCGCCATACCAGCCCGGGCTTGGTCAGTCAATTGAGATGAACAATGGCGTCTCGATGCTTCCGAGTCGTTTGTCCTAGAGCTTGAAGACAGATCTTGGCTACAATATGCGGCTCAGCTTAAGGTTCGGCGCTAGCTGCTTATCTAGGGTTATACAAAGGTCACTGTGGCATCTGCTCACCTGCAATTGTCAGTGCTCCCAGGGTTGAGTGCGGTCAAGAAGCACGGGAGAGGGTCTCTCGTATTGACGTATCGCATATGTCTAACCAGGTGTCGGACAAGAATGGATGGTCTGTGGAGAAGGCTGATCAAGAGCAGGCTTAGAATGTTCACTTCGCGGTTTCCATATTGTCATGGCTACAGATCTCCGAGAACTAAGAAAGTACTCATGTTGAGTAATACCGATACGCATGGGGTCCCGCAACCCAGTCAGATTGTTGCCAATCCCCAGCTCCGTCCAAAGCCTCCGGTATGGGTCATACTTGGCGTGGGTGAGCTAAGTCGACGCCTATGATCGATCAGGTAGTTATGGTCCGAATACATCCATACTCGATCCTACTTGACAAAATGCAGGAAGCAAGCGACAAAGGTAGGCGACCAGGCGTGATGGAATACATCGGCTGCCTTCGTGACCGATCATACGTGGCACCTATGGGAGTTGATCCTGCTTCCCAATTGAGTCAAGAACGAATAGGGTAAGCGTGACAGTCCATATCAAAGCAGGACGCTCCCGGCGCCCCGTCATAGGTAGATAAAGTACTGGCTAGTGGCTAGGTCAAGCTCACAGAAAATGCCCCGGCGTCGTCGCCGTGACCTCTTCCAGCGCCAAGGAATAAGCCGATGCAGCTTGGCTTTCGGTGCGCGATGATTCGTAGCTTCATTTTTCTCCATCAAATCAAAATGCCGCAACTCTCACCAACAGTCAACCTGTAGGATGGAAAGCCGTTCCGATGCTCTACCATCAAGCATCGAGCCTCGAGCCTCGAGCATACTCCTGCTCCTAGTGCAATACACCGGTTCCGCTTGCTCCACACCCAAAGAGCCTCGAGGACTGGCCTGCTCAAATGCCTACCATTTCCCCCGTCCAACACCTTCCAATCTTTCCATGCTCATCATATCTACAATTTCTCGATAGTTACATCTTTTGCTGACTACATAACGACTACCTTCCTGACTGAGAGCACTATCACCCCACAGCGTCCACCACGGGGCTCGTCGCCTGTCACGAAGCAGTCCCCCAAGCATACCTTCGGCCAGCCTTACGACAGAGATCAATCGCAATGGCAGACCTGTCCAGCCAAGACCCTCTCCTGAACCTTATGAGAATGGAGAGGGAGTTGTTCATGAGGGACAAAGCTCATCTCCCTACAGGCGAACGAGAACGGCAATGGGCCGCGCGAACCGTCGAGCTAACCTCCGCCCTGGGATCCGCTACCGTAACCGCTACAGGACCCATCGACCCAACCCAATCCATCAATAGCGAGATACACGATACCAAGCACCTGGCATTGGAGCAGCGAATGGCGACCGTACCAGTAATGGCAACAGGGATGGCCCGGTGTCATTCTGTAAATCCGTCGACATTGTCTGGCTGGCCCTTCCCCAGCTGACTTTGGTTATGCAGGACAATCCGACGACCCGCGGCCTCAATCGACAACAGGCCGCCCTCTCAAGCTCCAAGGCTCCGGTCAAGAAGCGCTCGATAGGCTCTCCGAACGGACCTTGCCCCTTCACCGGCACTAGCAGCGTCATTCCCCCAACTCCCATCACCCGACGAACCGACAGTAATGCTCTGAAGGAATACCAGTGGAACACCGATGACCCGTTCAATACTTATAAGACGCGCCGTCTCTCTAAGCCCGAGATGGTTCTCGAGTGTACCATAGAAGATCCAGCCGAATTCGTCAAGCGAACTGCGATTGCCCCAGATTCATTGTCGCCTGCGGCTGGTTACCGAAGCCATTCACGGCGGACTTCTCACCATCTGTCGAATTCACCTCGTCAACCCCTGGTGCTTGGTCAGTTCTCGACAATGCCCGAATCACCTGTAACGCCGACCACAGGTAGCCTGACCGAGTTCACCCCGGCAACAAGTGTGAATCTCAGCCGTCAGAGCAGCTCGATTTGTGGGGGTGTTTCTATGTTGAAACTCAACTCCTACATGTCTAGTACAGCGCCAGAGCAAAGCCTGAGTGCCGATCACTCTCCTCTCAATCCCATCCACCCTTTGTTTTTGGATAACGACCATAATCTTGGCGTATCTCAAGCAGCTAACGCTCCTATCCAATTTCAGACCAGCAGCATGCCCGACCCTCCTTGGTTATCGCAGTATCAAGAAGTCCCCCTGATGCCTGCCCTTCCTGTCCGATTGTCGACATCGTCCCAAGATGCCATCATGAAGCGGTCAAGCTCAACCGAGACTAATCAGTCTGCGTCTTCCGAAGCTTCTTGCCACAGCCAAGAGTCTTCCTCTTCAGGCGTCCGCAAGTTGGCGCCAAAGCTGCCTACAATCAGCGCCCCCATCTCCCGAGAATCATCATCCTCAGGGCACGAGGTGATCCGCACGCGATCAGCAGACGGCTCAGTGAAGGAAGTAGTTTCCATTGCCAAAGCGCCTTACATCCGCCCGTACCATGACAAGATCAGATGCACCCAGTGCAATGTCAAGCCAGATGGCTTTCGGGGCGAGCATGAATTGCGCCGACATACTGAACGAGCGCACGCCCTCGAGATTCGCAAGGCTTTCGTCTGCGTCGACATCTCGTCGAACAAGAGATTTCTGGCAGATTGCAAGCAATGCAACGCCAAGAAAAGATACAACGCGTACTACAACGCCGCTGCCCATCTTCGCCGTGTCCACTTTAACCCAAAGAAGAAAGGAGGCAAGGGCAAGATCAAGCCCGGAGAGAGCCGCGGCGGTAAAGGAGGTGGTGATTGGCCTCCAATGGAGATCGTAAAGGAGTGGATGACGGAGATTGAAGAGTACGTCACTCCGGATATGCCGCCGTACGACGACAACGAGCCGGAGGAAGACAGTCTTCCAACGTTTCCCCAAAGCCTTGACGACAGGCAAGCGAACGCAACAACTCAACCGCTGCTTGGTAGTTCGCCTTATGAAGCAACACCATGTATCAACATCCCGAACGGTAATCGCGCGTCAAACATGGCGCCACAGGTCTCATTCCCCGTCCCGCTTCAGCTTCCCGCGTACGACAGCATGTCGTTGCACCTCTCGAAACCCTCAGACACACGTGCTGGCGTGTCGTCTGGTTTGCTCGATCTGTCTCTCGATGTCAGCGCAAACGATCCTGGGGAGCACTTTGCTCTCTGGGACATGTCTCCCGCGGATGATCCACAGTTGATGGCTTTCAAAAGCCCTTTTTCATTTCCTGAATGTTCTTGACATTTGTGTGTATTCATTTCGAGTCTCTCTTTACATGTATCTCTTCCTCTTCCTTTCTCTCCTTCTGTCTGCTGAGGTATGGTATGGCATGAGGTTCGGTGGAGGATTCAGTCTCTTGGTTGTTGAGAAGTGTGCTGGCTTCAGTGGAGGAATTATCGAGCGAAGTTGTTGTATGGATACTGTACGGAGGATATAGTTTTTCTTGCCGCTGTGCTCTTGGCGCGTGTGATGTACACAAGAGAAGAGTCGGATCTTATGTCTTGTACCAGAGAGGTGTCTCAGCGTTCCCAAGAATGTCTTATGCGACCTGTAGGGTGAAGAAGAAGAGTACTCGATGATTCCTACACGAGTCTCGTAGTGTATAGATGGATATAAGTGAGAATAGCAAGTAACTACGATCACGGGTGATAATTGAGACTCATATCAGCTTCGGCACATCTTCACGTGACCGGATGCTCAGCCAATCACAGTCGTTGTGGCTCCGCCTCCTCGCCTTCGCAACATCTTACGTTTCACTCCCAATCAGCATTCTACAAATAACCCCGTCCACGTATCTGCGTTGTTAGACAGATCTTGCAAACCTTCAAAGAAACCGTCTCTACGCGACAAGTATCAGAAGCCCTGTAAGTTATCTCCCAAGCCCAGCGCGGCAGCCGACCCAGACAAAGCTTGATCTTTGTCGCTGAACTTGCAGCTCAGCTGACGATGTGAAAGAACCTCAACTTCCACCAGCCTTTCTCCCTTCAAACTCCTAGAATCATCAGCAAGATGTCGAATCAAGGATACTACCAGGGCGGGCCTCAGTACCCACAGCAGAGGTTCGTCCTCCTAAAACCCCGGGAGCACCAGTCGCTCTTTGGCTGGTGCTGATACCGGCCTGTCACTAAGAATCTAGCTGACATGCTTGTCATCATCTAGCTACGGCGGTTACCCCCCTCAGCAGCCGCAGGGATACTACCAACAAGGTCCTCCGGTACGTTATTGGGTCTGCGCGCGTGGGGACTGATGACGCTATCTGGGAAGAATACGAGCTTGGATGCACATGGCTAATGGTGGTGATCAACAGCAACAGATGCAATATCAACAAGGACCCCCTCAGCAAGTCGTCGTCCAGCAGAAGAAAGACCGTGGCTGCTTGACCGCTTGGTGGGTTTCCCTTCTCCCAGACAATCCATTCTACCCAATACCTGGCTCCGTTGGACGGCGTATGCGCCACTGGCGGAAGCAACAGTACATTTCAGATGCTCCACTGCACTCACCCAACTTGAAGGCATGACCTTGTCTGCAGAAATTGGAAGCTAACCTTCAATGACGTTTATAGTCTCGCGGCCCTCTGCTGTTGCTTCGTCGCCGAGGAAGGATGTGAATGTTGCGCCGACTGCTGCGAGTGCTGCGCGGACTGCTAGACCGAACGAAGATTTGGGTAGGGGCAAGGAGCAGATGAAGGCGAGATACACATCGAGGAGCACAAGCATGCAGTCGAGGGATTCGAGCGATAGCGGACAATCTGCTGGCTTTGGTTTCGGGGCTGCGGAAAGAGCTCCACAACCTGGGACTTGCCATTGTTTTCCTTTATTCCTGTGCTCGGGTTACGGCCGATAGGTGTAAATGTTGCGAGCTTATCCTACTCAATAGCGAAGCATGCTACTAATCTGGGTTCTATGAACCCGATGGCACCAGATGAAGGTCATGGGCGTTGAGCACACTTTATCTTGGATGCCCATCAAGCCTGAACATGGACATTCATGCCAACCACATGCCTTCGTGCTGCTTCCTGCTGACGACTGTCCTTTGTGATCGTCAACGTGAAGTAGCATTGTATTCCAAATCAGATCGTTATACTGCATACCTACATTTATCTTCTACAAGGTACCTACCCTAGAGAGAGAAAGGCCTACACCACATCTCACATCATCCAGCAGCCACTCCATCAACGCCAAAGACCATGTACGTCGTCATCACTCTCCATGCCGACCACGGGCAGTAGAAGCCCGAACATCAGCCTACCGAGAAGCCTTCCTTGCTCTTCTCGACGCTCGTTCTGGATCCTGAGGCATCCCCATCGAACCACGTAAATCAATAATAGGGAGTAGGTCAAGCCTTAAGGATATCTCCAATTCGCTCTACGATATGCCTCAAGCTTGTGCATGATGTCGATGATATCAAGACCCAAAACGTGCACAGCCACCGGGCGCCCGGCGCTGCGCCCGAACCCGCACTTCCTCATCACGCACCAATCGTCCACCACCTCCAAGGCTCCGAGTCCCATCCCAGATCATGCATGTTTGCTCGAAAGGCCCAAAGATGAAGTCTAAATAGGCTCGAGGCTTCCCAGTCCTAGTGTCCGCTGTCTGATGGCGTTATGCCATGGCTGAGTCTGCCTCGATGCATCACTTGCGTCGCTCTTCATGCAGTTCAAAGTCCTTTGGCGGACTGCACTGCCCCTACGCCATATTTCGCGACGAGCACACAAAGTACAATGGGGGAAGGGAGAGTTGGAAAATGGTGTCGGCCCCAAGTCCGATTCCCCGAGGTTGGTTGATGGGACGGTCTGATGCGAGAAACCGCAAACGGAAGAAGCCACCCAGGCTCAGCTGAAATGCATGGCGACGATCGGCCCTAGGACGGGAGCGAACATGGCACAGCACAGAGTGCGGCTTACTTTCCACTACAAGTCCTCGGTACCACACGAGGAGTTTCACATGTGAGGGCCAAGAACGACATTGCTACAGACGCATGTACTTACGGAGCGGACCTTCAAGCGCAACGGAAGGGAGCAGAATTCGATTTCTCGTTTTTAGTCAACTGGAGTAAGCCAACAGGAAGTGACTACGTACTCTGCCCCCCCCAGGTGGGCGCTTAGGTATCGAACTTCTGATCAAGGTGAGACAAGGACCCCAAAGGCCCTAGTAAGTCAGAGCTTGGACTCCCAATAATAATATTCTGTGCTACATATCCCATTGGAAGGTGTTAGCGAGGAAGCCACGCTAAGCCGATGCTGCGAGCGCGACTGCGAAAGAAGGCAACAAGGCGCTTAGCACGGGGGGGACGTCTCCCAACCCAGCATCTGCCTGATCCAGGTGGGAGTACGATACACCATTACGCAGAGCCTCATCTTCCTCCGATAGGCGGATGACCACGGCCACCCCCCCCTCCCCATTCCATGTGGAGGACGCTTGCCCTGACCGGACTGGACCGCTCTGGAAAGCCATCCTAATACACAACAGCCAGAACCCTTGGTGTTCCATTACTGGAAGATCACGATAAGCAAATTAATCGTGCCGTTATGGTTTCGTGGCAGACCAACAACGCACGTTCTAGCCATTGACAAGGTCCTTCTCCTAGGAGTTCGCGCGCGTCATCCGAGACGACTTCTCAGCCGCAATACAGGACATCGTTGACCTACCATGCCTTCCGTACGCGCCTATTCGACCTTGCACAGACGATAGCGTGTTGGCAAATGCGATTCCTGTCCTACGTGCGCAGTTGGGGGCTGAAGCTGGCTGCTGTCAGTGGATACGGATTTACTGCCCCTGCCGCAGCCTACCTTAGCCGTCCCAGCGATGCGGTACCACGTAGAAACAGGGCGTACATGACTAGCTTCGTTTGCTTGATCCTCTCCGTATTTGGTTCATGGAGTTGATAGCACCGTCTCCCATTGACAACATCTCTAAGCCCGTGACAAGCCACTATGGTTCGTGTCTGACCAGCTAGTCTGGCCCTAGGGTACGATGGCTTTGATGCAGGGGAGTGGTGCGACCCTTCTCGATGCGGGTTGAGATCCAGACGGCACATCCTCTCGCGAAATTTGTGTGGGCTTTCCTGCTAGCGCCGAGAGCTGGACGCTGGGCCTGCGCCCATCAAAGCACCCATCTACTAAACTTGACCAGGGAGGCTTGCCGGCAGACCAACCAACTGCACCCCCCCTGTGCGGCTCTGTGTATGTTACAGCATCTAATGAATGTAAAACGGTCGTAAAGTGAAGTCCTTGGTGTGGGTTCTATGAATCTTTGGTCTTAAAGTCTCTTTCTGCCCTGCACGAAGCCTTTGTAACTTCGCCTCCAAAATCATCGATGCCAGCTGATGCACATCACTTTGTGTTTAAACTCTACTTTATAGACAAGCTTCAAAACTCTCTTGCCTTGTGAGAGCTAGCGGTTAAATACTGCTGGGCTACCAGTCCGTCTTGAGGGATTACTTGTCTCGGTCTTCTTCCTATATCCTCCAGGTTCGCCTTGTTCGTCCGTCCTGGGCCTTGGAACCTTCTTGGCAGTTGCCTTACGGAGCTTTGACCCTACAGCTTGGGCTCGAGCAGACTGGCTGTCGCTAATCTTCATAACCTTCAATTCATGTTCGAAAACACTACTCCCTTTGACAGTGGGTACGAAAGTCTTCCACGACCGGCCTCTCACGCTGGCAACATGGATGATCAAATGCCTATTCTTGTGTCGCAGTACTCTCTAGGTGCCGATTGTTCTGACCACAGCCTGGATCTAGCCTTTCATTGTTTAGACGCTCGGAACAATCCCAGCATGCAACGCTTTTTGCATAATGATCATCAACCGTCGTTCTATGCCAATCCGCAGTCATGGAGCCCAGCGACAGATCCCAGATGGTCGAAATCTGTCGTCGAGCAGGGCTACCAAAGACCTCACTTGGAGAATCCCTGGCAAAGGCCCGCTGAATACCCAAGTCCTCCTTGGAATTCGGCAAGGCATGAGGAAATGGCAATGGACGGAGAATCCATATCCAGCGGCAGTGTTTGGAGTCCTTGCACGAACGAGACATACCCAGAGCATGAAGTCACTGCTCATCGACCGTCCCTGACCCCCGACCTATCTAGCCACAGCCCTTCTCAGAACGTGGAAGCAAGTTCAAGCTTCTGTGCAGATCTATCTTATGAAGGCTCTACCTCCTTTGCGTATGTCGCCCCATCAGCCATATACCAACCTCCAGAGGCAGAAGTAAATGTCATGAATGACGGGGATGACGATGCCGAAGGTGAATCTGAGGACTTCTCGGCGGATCAGGCATTTCAGGAAGCTGGGAAAGCACCATACTACGGCGCTCAAACCAGCTACGCAGTTTCAAAGTCAGGCCCTATACTCCCGGCTCCGGAAGAGGAGCGCAATAGGCTTGCAGGGAACGGTGTCTCCGTCTACTCGGCCAATGTAGAGGACGAGGAAATAGAGCTCGATCTCAAGGACGACGAAGGCTCTGACTACAAGCCGTCAAAGCGAATCAAAGCCAGCCACGCCCGCCGCTCGTCTCGCCCAAGCAAGCCGACAGAGGCCCTTGCCTCTCCACACTCCACGCGTCGAGCCTCCAATCCTCTCTCCAAACCTGCCAAAATTGCCAAGCAACCGAGCAACAAGAACCGGACCATCCAACCCAACGCCTTCTCGCCAACCCTGCTAGCCCACCAAAAGCCCTGCACCTTCTGCCCGCATACCTGCCCCTCGACCTCCAGCCTCAACAAACATATTCTTACCGCCCACACCCGCCCTTTCACCTGCGCTTTCGCTCGCTATGGCTGTCCGGCCACTTTCGGCTCCAAGAACGAGTACAAACGGCACGTCTCCTCGCAGCATCTCCGGCCTGGCGTCTACCGATGCGACATTGGCGGTTGCATCCCGCAGCCAAGGACACAGCGCAGGAAGTCTTCCTCGGTATCTTCCCTCTCCAGTGAGGGAGCGGCGCATGGCTACAACGAGTTCAACCGTAAAGATCTCTTCACACAGCACGTCCGCCGCATGCACGGGCCCAGCAACTCGGCGCCCAAGCCTGACAAGGAGGCTTTCGAGTTCCGGCTGGAGCAGATCCGACTGCGTTGCTGGATCGAGCTTCATGATCCGCCGCCACGGACCGTGTGTGGGTTTTGTCGCCGCACTCCCTTGGCGCAGGGAGGGGGAGAGGGGAAAGAAGTCGTCTTCGAGGGAAACAGGGGGTGGGAGGACAGGATGGAGCACGTGGCGCGGCATCTGGAGAGAGGCCAGCTGGCTGAAGAAGAGGAGGAGGACGAGGGGTTGAAGGAGTGGATGGTGAAGGAGGGGCTGATGCAGTGGAGCGCGAAGGAGGGGAGATGGAGAGTCGTTGGGATTGCAAGGAAGAAGGGCGACGAGAATCAGGATGCGGAAGGCGATGTGGATTGATGACTTCCTGGAGTCGCGAGAAGGTACTCAGGCGACGATACGACGTTCACGCTGTTATGAATCACGGCCTTGGTTTGGGATGGGGCGCTGGTATGCCCAATGCCTGCATGGACTCGTCTGCATAGATCTCAATTACAGTGTGGGCAATTAAATGTACTCAAGCTTTTACCATTACTCATCTCGATAGTCGGAGTGTAGGTAGTGATTGCGTACCAGCCCATCAACCGTGTATGAATTGACTCTTCGGTCGCTGCAATGCCAAGGCACTGGTTCGGCTAGAAGCGGATCGTCGCCAAGATATCAAGCCGATATCAGCCGTTCGATGGAGACCTGATCTCCATCCAATAAGGCTTGTACCAAGTGATTCTTGCCCCGGCGACCTCTGCTACGTTCGATGCGCTCTATCTTGTAACGGTATGTCTGTTTGGCGGTTTGGTTATGATGGCGCTTTTCGCCCTGAAGGATCTGATAGGTAATTGTGGGTTCCCTACTAAGAATCGGCAAGCACTCCTTATATTGCAGCTTGTTGCGATCTTTTAGCGAAAGGTACTTTGTATAGATGCTCCGACTCAAGTGACACCCTGACACTAAGCACTGCAGGGACTGCATATATCCTTTCTGCTATCTCTCTAGCTGCGTCCTGTCTTGAATATGACTTCATACCTCCGCACTTAGCGCTCCGTCGCCGGCGGTGTTTTCCGACAATCTCGACAACAGGATAGGTATTTTTGTACGGACAACCTTCTTAGCACATCTTCTGCAAGTCTTCAGATCGCTACAATATACGATCAGCTATCATGCTCAATGCCACTTCAAGTCCTGCATTACACGTGCAAAGTGACGAGCAAGATGGAGACTTGCCTACGGATTGCACGAAATTGCAGACTGCTATCGTTCCGTTAGAGCAAGCCCAAGCAGAGGCGCAGGCGCCATTACTCTCAGCACCGCCTCCAGATGGTGGTCTTCGTGCATGGTCTCAAGTCTTCGTAGGGCATTTGGTCAACTGTCTAACATGGGGGTTTGCAGCCTCATTCGGCGTATACCAATTGCACTATACCGAGACTTTACTCTTGCCTCCTTCACAAATCTCATGGGTGGGGTCAGTTCAAATCTTCTTGACGTTTGCCATCAGCGCCTTCTCTGGACGTTCTGCTGATGCCGGCTATGCTCGTCATGCGGTCCTTGCTGGTACCACCATGTGTGTGCTGGGCACGTTCATGACAAGTCTGGCGAAGACTTACTGGCAAATTTTCCTAGCACAGGGTATTTGTACCGGCATAGGTATGGGCGTTATGTACCTGCCAGCCGTGACTGTTGTAGGAACATATTTTGCTAGGAAGAAAACCATGGTATTGGCTATTGCGGCAGCTGGGGGTGGGACAGGGAGTGTGGTGTTTCCGGCTATTGTTCAGTATCTAATACCCCAAGTTGGTAAGTACGCCGTTTTCTGACTGTCCATAATTTCACGACTGTCTTGCTAAGACACACGTCTTCCCTTGAAGGCTTCCCGTGGGCAGTCCGGTGCGCTGGATTTGTCGCACTCTGCTTCGCCATTGTTATCAACTTACTACTCCGACCGCGTCTACCACCTCGAAAAGGTGGACCAATAATTGATTGGGCTGCCTTCCGTGAGCCGCCATATGTGCTCTTCGCAATTGGTATGTTCCTGATATTCTGGGCCCTCTACTTTGGCTTCTTCTACGTAGGTCTTGGCACCCTTTATGAGCCAGCTTGGGAGAAGACAGCTTGACGGATTACAGCTCAACACCTTTGCACGCAAGACCATCGCCTTCAGCGACTTAGCATCAATCAATCTACTCCTCATAAGCAACGCAGTCGGCATTCCCATCCGTCCACTGCTCGGCTACATCTCAGACCGTTGGTGTGGCCCCATCAACCTTCTCGTCCCCCTGTCCGCAATTCTAGGTTTAGTGATCTACTGCTGGATGGCAGTCACTACGCGAGCAGAAAGCTATGCCTTCGCTGTGGTGTATGGGCTGGCCACTGCTGCTGTGCAGGGGATTTTTGTCGGGGCATTGGCGTCGTTGACAAAGGACCTGAGTAAGACTGGCACGAGGTTTGGCATGGTTTGCTCGATCCTGGCGTTCGCTACATTGACGGGACCACCGATTGCAGGAGCACTGATCGAGAATGATGGTGGAGGATATAGGACGGCGCAAGTGTGGGGTGGGACGGTGATTCTATTGGGATCTCTGACTGTGGGCGCAGCCAGGGTTTATGAGACGGGGTTGAGGGTGAGGATCAAGATGTAGAAGTCAGAGGCTTTTGCTCGGCACTCGCGGTGGTTTTCTACACGTCTTCCAACTATACATTCAGAGTGACTGAGATCAATCTGCCCTGCCATACATAAACAAAAGCAATACTTCGGAGGGAATGAATGGTTCCGCGGCCTGAGAGCGCCAAGAACTTGGAAGCGTTTCGCATGCGCTAGGATACCCTCCTTGAGCCTGAGATCCTCACACAACATGTGAACTCAGGACTGTCACCAGACTAGAGCAGCAGATGACTGTAATGCCGACTGAGCTACATCCCCAGCATGTCCAGGAAGACCCGGAAGCACTTGCTTGTGCCTTGCCTCAGTCCCACTCCGCCTTTTCCTCCCGCGACAAAAGATGGATTGTCGTGCTTGTTGCTTTCGCAGCATGGTTCTCTACCCTCAGCAGCTTCATCTACTTCCCAGCGATTCCGGCGCTGGCAGAGAGCCTCCACACATCCATTGGAAGAATCAATATGACTGTGACCTCGTACCTCATAGTCTCAGGAATCGCGCCGTCTATAGTGGGTAATGCCGCAGACTTGACTGGGCGAAGACCAAGTCTTGTCATTGCACTATCTATCTACGTAGCGGCGAATATCGCTTTGGCCGTTCAAGACTCGTTTTGGGGGCTTTTTTCCCTCAGAATGGTACAAAGTGCTGGCATTTCAGGTGTGACTGTTCCCTACGTCGCTGAGTACGCGCCTTTGTTATGATCTTCTCATGAGCACTGACCCTACTTCGATCCAGGAGTTTATGCAATAGCGTATGGAGTGGTTGCAGATATAACATGTCCTGCTGAAAGAGGCTCGTTCGTGGGAATGGTCTCGCTTGGGTAAGTATGTTGCGCATCTCCGATGAAGCGGCACTATGGATGCCCATCTGCTTGATATCAAGCATGAATATTCATAGCTGCCTAGGACAAATTCAGCGCCAAGCGTGGGACCTATAATTGGTGGTGTTCTCGCTGCTCGATTAGGCTGGAGATGGATCTTCTGGTTCCTCGCTCTCATGTCCGGGACCTGTCTGGTGATCATAGCCCTGGTACTACCAGAGACATCGCGCAACGTTGCCGGTAATGAACATCGGAAGGTGTCAAGAACCTTTAGGGTACTGATCCCGTGTCTTGGATCATATGGGGATCTCCAACGCTCGCCGGACACATCACAGGACAAGGCCAACTCCAATTACAATCCTCTCAATTGCATAAATCTATTCAGGCGCAAAGACACTTCAAGTATCATCATCGTCTTCGGCATGCTGTACATGGCCTACTCCTGCCTTCAAGCTTCTCTCTCTTCACTTCTCATAGCTATTCATCAGTTGACGGAGTTACAAATTGGGCTCAGCTACCTCCCATTTGGTCTAGGATGCGCCACCGCAGCTTACCTATGGGGTAGACATCCATCATCCCCATCTTAAATCGATCGGTCATTGATTCTAGGTGAAATAGGTAACATGCTTGATCGCGATTTTCGCACAATGGCAAAGCTGAACACCGCTTCCGTCGATAGGACGCAAGATGATTTTCTGCTCAGTTTTCCGATCGAGAAAGCACGTATAAGGAGCTTCTTCTACCCTTGTGTTACTGCCATTGTTACGATCGTCGGTTATGGTTGGAGTTTGAAATTCAGAACTCACTTGGCCCTACCTTTGAGCCTGCAATTCGTCATTGGGGGAGGATTGCAATGCTGTTCCACAACGCTGAACACTCTGCTACTAGACTTACATCCACAGAACCCCTCCACTGCTCAAGCAGCTTGCAATCTTGTACGATGTGGACTCGCTGCGGCTGGCATAGCGCTAACGAATGTTCTCATACCACATATTGATGTTGGCTGGTATTTTACTTTGCTGGCGGCTTCCGTCATGTCATGCATTCCACTGCTTATTATCGAGCGCAACAAGGGCTTACGGTGGAGACAGGAGAAAGCAGATGTTGCCTCCCTTCAACAGATCACGCATTGAATGGTGCTGTTTTGACTACAGGACGGTCCGAGACCACCCATAAGGGTTCAATTCTCAAGGGAAACGGGCAAAGAGCCTGGGACTCAATCCTTCGCCCACCACTCACCCCCGTCACTCCGTTCTGCCCTAACGCTCATTGCTCCATAGTGTCCCCCGCTGTTTGAGATATATACCTTTGTACTAGGTAAGCAAGTTCATTATAAGCTCTAGAGAATCGTGTCAATTAACACCGACAGAGAATCATGGGCAGCGAGAGACTGACTGTTGACGGACATGCGTTCCAGGAACATGGGCTGAGTACATGAGCCTGGTCTTACAGCTATACAGGCGGTTTCGATCATCCCACTGGTCCACAGGCTCGCTAGGCTTCATATGCCGTAGATACTCTCGCTGATACGCCTTCGCCTTCATGCGGTGGTGCTCTGTCCGCCACATGCCGATCTCCATCTCATTGTGCGCATAGTATGAGCAAGCGTCGAATATGAGAATATTACCAGTTCCGAGTTCGGTGCCAATGTTTCCTTCCCACAAGTCACCATGGATGAGACAAGGCTTCACAGACCGGCCTTCCGATTCTAGATTGCCGAGAAGGATCGGTATCACTTCTTTGACGGTTCGACCAACGACTTCCTCGAGCTCTCTCCATGGACCATTGACTACAAGGTCCAGTTGCAGGACCCCAAGCAGCATCTTGCCAAAGAAAGAGGCCCAGCTGGTGTCGCAATCTACGACCTGCGGAAGTCTTCCGTCGTATGTTGGAACATGGAAACCGAATTTGCCGGTTGGTGAGATGCTGTTCTTGTGGAGTTCGGAAAGAAGTCTGCCTAATTGAAGCGGGTCCGGTAATTCGTCGCTTATGTCGACGAAATCACACACGAAGAAATAGGTCGGCGGAGATTCTATCTTGAATTTGCCATGCCCCCGTGGTCGTGGTACTGAGCGTGGTACGACCTGGTGCAATGCATTCATAGCTTCAAATTCTCCTTCAAGCTGTGCTTTGCCCGATGCTTCGGTAGCACACTGTTACAGACCAGTCTCATAATCGGCATATCAAATCATCAAAGAGGTGACATATGAAACCCAAAAGCGTACTTTAAGGAAGAATCGCTCTACCGACCCATCAGAGGTATGGGCCGTGATCCGAGCGGTCACCGACCATGCTGAGGATCCATAACTGTCGGCACTCTCAACAGTGAGACCTGCTGGCAATACTATTTCACCAGCTCATCAGTTGGTTCATGGTCTCACGTTGAGTCGTGGATCCATTCACCTTCTAGAACTGCGTCGTCCAATGGGAAGCTCCCTGCGATTTCTGGATGGTGGTTGGCTTCACGCTCATGAGCTTGTACATGATGAACACTTGCAGCCATTTTGAGAGTCTCAGCGCATATATTTTGCCTTATTCATTCTGTTGTTCGCTCCGCCGCAAACAAAGCTGCGGACCTGGACAGAAAACTATCAGCAGAAATGCATCTGGGCCCTCCTTGGATTAGAGGATCAAATAGGCCGAGATTTTGAGATCTGCAGCGCGGGCGCTCGGATCCTCGCGTCGGCCGCTCTTTTCTCTTTAAACCAGAAAGGATCCACCGACCGGGTCTAGCTGCGCCCAGTAGCCTATCAGCAGATTTGACACCCACACTGATCGGATGCACGCAACCGACCGCCAAATGTTCCCCGACGGCTAGGATACCCATGCGGCTCGGTCTACGCCCGCAGTGCAACAGAGGAAGGGAAGAACATCTCGAACTCTCAATTACTTATGGGTCATTGAAACATACTGGTGATGGGTCAATTATCATTAGAGCGTGGCAGGGTCCGCAAGCACACCCACAGTATAACATCCCTTATGTCAACTCTGTAGTGTCCAAAGTTTTCCGCCACGATGGTGAACAAGACCTCCATTTCCTGCAGCTGCGACTAATCAATGCTCTTAGTTCAAAAGGTTTCGTGGACGCAAAGGCGGGACGAAAGGGCCGCCAGCTCCAGCTGACAACCAATTGCCTTATCGCACTTCTGATCCAACTGTCACAGAACAGGCCTCCAAGGAAAGGGCGCTATCACCAAACTCAGGTGTATACCCAAGAAACCGTTCTGCCTCCACAGACCCTGAAAGACGTCGTAGCGCTGCCTCGAAATTCGAGATCTCGCAAGCAGGACTCGCTCTTCCTTCGCAAAGATCGCGACAGTCATCGCGAGATCGGAGAGACGATCCGCGTGGGCTGACAGTTCTGTTCACGCCACTAGAATTCCGCTCTGCTGATGTTATCTTCATTCATGGGCTGGGTGGCTCCAGTCACAAGTCATGGTGTAAGAACCAGGACCCGGATCTCTTTTGGCCAAAATTATGGCTTCCGGCCGAGTTGGAGCTGGACTCGGCAAGAATCTTAACATATGGCTACGATGCACACTTTGCATCTACTGGGCCCACTTCGGCGTCGAACATCAACGATTTTGCTAAGGCCCTACTTTACGACATGAGATTTGCAAACGACGACGATGCGAAAAACTTGAGTATCGGAGAGGTGGAATGCTTTGAGCCAATTCCACCTTACGGAAGCTGACTCTTGCAGGTTCCGATTATCTTCGTCGTGCATTCTATGGGCGGGCTGGTTTTCAAAAGGGTAAGTCAAGGTTCACCTCAATAAGATTCTTTCGTGCGCTAAGGGGTCCGATGCAGGCTTATCTCTTGGGTCGTGACAATCCAGATTATTGTGATCTGATCAAACGGGTGCAAGCGGTATTGTTCTTATCCACGCCACACCGCGGCACGAACCTGGCGCTCATCCTCAATCGAATTTTGTCTGTGTCCTTTGCTGGTCACTCGCAGAAACAGTATATATCTGATCTGAACAAGAATTCGTCTACGCTTGAAGATTTGAATGAAAATTTCCGAAACGTCGCCTCTCAGTTGCAAATTTTCAGCTTTTACGAGACACTCGCGACTAATGTATCCTTCAAAAGTCTCGTGAGTATTCCAAAGCGGTTTGACATCTGTAATCATGCTGATGAGTGGTCAGATGGTACTGGAGAAAGACTCGTCCATTCTCGGATATCCCGGAGAGATCTCCAGGCCTCTTGATGCGGATCATCATGGCGTCTGCAAATTCGCAACCGCTGAAGACACAAACTACAAGTCGATATTGGCGGCCTTGCAAAGTCTCGTCAGGCAGTACTGTAATCCACGTATGCATCGAGTATGGATATACAGCCGCGGCATTTTTGTCTGACATCGAACCTTCTAGGGCGTCGGACTCTTCAGTCGAGTTCCGAGACAGAAGTGCAGTTAGTAGCCGATCTACTCGCCATTCCCGGACGGATCGACGAAGAATATTTGGAATTGCAGAATCAATGGCGGCCTGGAACTTGTGGTGCCGTACTCGAAACCTCAACTTTAAGGGATTGGCTGACAACTATCGATCAACCGGGCATTGTGTGGGCGCATGCACGACCAGGCAGCGGAAAATCCGTCCAGTCATCGTTCCTCATCCGGCACTTGAAGGAATCCGGATGCCATTGTGCTTACTTCTTCTTTAGGTATATGGACTCCACAAAGCGGTCACTCAAGACGCTACTCTTGTCTATAGCATCGCAGCTGGCCGATGAATTACCTGCTTACCGACAGAATTTGATCAATCTTTACAAGAACGGGTTGCGCCTTGACAAGGTCGATGCCAAGGTCATTTGGCAGAAGTTATTCGTATCTGCATTGTCTATCGACGGATATTCGAGGCCAATTTACTGGGTGATTGATGCCCTGGATGAATGTGATTCACCCAGTGCTGTCGTCGATATTCTTTCAAGCATTTCCGCTTTACGAGCTCCGGTCAAAGTCTTCGTTACCAGCCGCGACCTGCCGGCTATCAAAAATGCCTTTTCCAGGATAACATCTTTCCCAACAGACGATCTGTCTCTTGATGACAATGTGGAAGATATTCGCTTGTGTGCCGAAATGGAGATACAGAACATGCTCGGCAGCCAGGCTATCAAAATGGACCTCGTAGACCAGGTTGTCGAGCGTGCCGAAGGTAATTTTTTGTGGGTCAGTCTGGCAACCAGGCAGTTGGGACATTGCCACAGTTCTGAAGAAGTCCAAGATGTACTAGGATCACTTCCCTCCGGTATGGACGCTCTTTACCAGCGGATGGAGGCGACCATTTCGCGCCTCAACAGGACAGTGGATAGAAATTTATCGCGTGTAATCCTGAACTGGGCTATGTTTGCGAGGAGACCGCTGACAAGATCAGAACTCTTGTCCGTCCTGCAACCGGAATTTCCAGAGCCACTTGATTTTGGTCACATGATTAGCGAGACCTGCGGGCACTTTGTTGTGCTAAATACTAACGGGAAAGTGATTATGATACACCAGACAGCGCGTGAGTATCTAGCAAAGGCTCAAAATCTGCCCTTCTCATTTGAATCAGGGGTGGGGCACGAAACACTGTTTTCTAAAGCTATCTCTTTGTTCCTTGATACGTCCATACGCTCCAAGCTACGAAGGAACACCCTGCCCGAATTTTATCAGTACGCAGCGACATCGTGGCCATACCATCTCAGCTCTGTCTCAAGCGCCTCAGACCCAACCATGGATATCTTGGTCAGATTCTTCAAAGGTACTCAAGCACTCTCATGGATTCAGGCGCTGGCGATGTTGGGCCAGCTCAAAGTTATGGTCTATGCCTCTCGCCACATAAGCACCTTTTTGGGGAAGCGTAAAAAGCTTGATGCTTCGAGGATGCCCCTTCTCCATCGACTATCCGACGTGAGTCTTCTCGAGAGCTGGGCTACAGATCTGTTGAGAGTATCCGGCAAATTCGGTATCCATTTGCTACAGGACCCGACCGTCATCCATAGAATAATTCCAGCATTCTGCCCTAGTAACTCAATGGTTTTTAAGTACGGGAAACGGTCCAATTTACAGGTATCTGTTACCGGCATCACAGACTCAGAATGGGATGATCGTCTCGCCAGAGTATCTGTCGGATCCAGCCACAAAGCCTCAATGGTCCTCTGCTACGGCAAATATCTAGCTGTCTCTACCTTGGCAGGGTCTGTTTTCATTTGGAATACATTGACCTATCAACTACTTGCAACACTAGAGCATCAGCAGCATCTGTTCAAGATTTCTTTTAGCAATTCTGGCGAACTACTAGCCGCCTATGGTATAACGACAACAACCATTTGGAATACATCTTCCTGGCAACGTCTCTATACGCTATCGAACATCACCACTTTTCGACCCCTATGCATAGCATTTTCAGAAAATGATTCTATGATCATGATAGCGACAAACACTCGAAAGCTACTACGGTCCCGCTTGGAAGCCCATCCGGTCGCATCGGCATGGGAACCCTTTCAACCAAACGTTATGGAGGAAAATGTGTCAATATCCGGCGCGTTCCTCAATTCACCGACTGCTATAGCCTTCAATCCTGATATGACTGAGCTCGCTGTGGCCTACAGGGGCTTCCCTCTCACAATCTGGTCTTTGGACGATGAACAGCCTATCAGCAGATGTAAACGTCGTGTGGGGCCCAGTAACGGACCGCAAAAGACCTGGACAGGAGTGAACAAAATCTGCTGGCATCCTACAAGTGGCGACTTGCTGGGCATATATACAGATGGCGTGGTATTCAAATGGCACCATGTGGAAGAAATCCACGAGGAACTAAAGGCTACCGGTACCGACGCTACGCCATCGGAGATCGTATGCAGCCCTGAGGGAACCGTCTTCGCCACAAGTGATGTAAACGGGACGATCAGACTCTACAATTTCCAATACTTCTCGATGGTATATCAGCTCTCGTCGGAAGACATAGTCACTGCGTTGTGCTTTGCCCCCGACGGCCGGAAATTCTATGATCTTCGAGGCTCCTTCTGCGACGCATGGGAGCCGAACGCCTTGACTAGGCTTTCGGATACAGAAGAGAGAGCTATTGACATGGAAACAGAAGCCAGCAGCACAATCCTCTCGCTGTCGAACTCGGAAGCTTTCGCCGACGCCCAGGTGGCCATAACAGCTTTGGCGGTGGGTTCACACGATGCATTAGTTTACATCGGGAACGAAGAAGGCGCAGTCGAAGTGATTGATATAGACGGCAAGAAATTGCAAGTCATCAGCGCTTCTGGCGAGCAGATGTGTATTGATCATCTTGCATGCTCACAGCATGGCACTTACTTGGCCTATACCAGTCTCGATGGGAAGTTGGCGGTTCTTACAAACGAAAAACCTGCGGTTGGTATGAAGCTCCCGGAGACTTATCGAGCAATCAAGGAGGCAGAGCTGGAATCTGTTCTAGGACCGTTGAACGAGCTCCTATTTAGCCTTGACTCCTCACATCTTCTTGTGGCAGGTCAGAGCTCCGCCCAGATCTGGAAAACTGCAGAGCGTCCAGTGCAGCGAACAGTCCTAGCCGATTCTTCCGTGGGCCTAGCAAAATGGTTGAATCATCCGTGCACATCTGGCGAAGTTCTTGCCATCAGCCCCACAACCATATACGCCTACAACTGGTCGACACAAGAAATGGTTCACCAGTGGTCACTGATTCTCCCAAAAGACGATGCCGTTGTTACATCTGACCACAGCGACTCAAGACCGAGCCTCTCGCGGAATAGCACCTCACAGAGCGCATTCACTACGCTAGGCCAGACGAGCCTAGCAATCGAGGACATAATTACTTCGCAGAACCGGAAATCATTGATAATCACCATTTCCATGCCAGATCTTGAGAAGAAGCGCCATTCAAAAACCTACATCCTGGACACCGAACTCTTGCGCTCTGGCAGTGAAGAGTTCTGCCAGATCATCGAACTCAGATCTCTGCCTTCTGCTGTCAATCGATCACTTCTGAAGCCACTTGCTATGCTAGACTCAGATCGACTCATTTTCCTCGACACATCCTTCTGGGTCTGTACATGGCGCGTGGGAAATCTTGAAGGCCCAGTCGAAGCCAAGGTGGTCAGGCACTACTTCCTGCCCACTGATTGGGTCACTAGCGGAAGTCTGAGCCTCTGCCGGATGCTGAGTGATGGAAGCCTTGTTGTTGCGAGAGGAAGAGAAGTCGCTGTTGTCAAAAGTGCCGTGGCTACGGATTGGTAAAACGTTCGACTTCGTTCATGCTGTACTGCAACAAGGGTTTCCGAGCTATGCGAAAGAATCTTGCTGTGCAACGGAACACAACCACTCTCAAACCTAGGTCTCGGATCAGGATCGCACTTGGGGCCTAGCGTCGGGTTCTAATCTGTTAGGAGTTTCGGATGGATATGAGGTGGTGTATTGCAGAGAATGAGGGCTAGGGATGCGTAGGTGCTAGGGGGGTTGGGGGGTGGGTGGGGGATGATGGGATGATATGGGGGTGGAGGGTGAGGTGGTAGGTGGAGGTGGTTTGGGACGTAGGGGGGGAAGGGTGGAGGGAGGTGAGGGAAGTGGAATATGTAGCTTTGATTATGTATGGGAGATGAGGAGGTCTTTGGGCTTAGGGTACACGATATCAGACGCGATCAATACCTGGCCTCAAGCTCAACCCCCACCCCAACGACTAGAGGCCGAAAGCGAACTGGCGCCACGAAAAGCGTGCATCGAACCGCCCACTTATACACCGTCGAAAAGCTCTTCCCCATCAGAACCTCATCTCTCGAAATGCACAGTCAGCTTCTCCTGCAGAGAGGGCTCTTGGGAGGGTACAAGCTAATGTATAAACCACCGAGGTAAATGCACATAATGAGTCTGGCGAGAGCGTTTTAGATAGCCATTGGGCTGATGTTGTGAAGGAGATTATAGGCAACAAGCGGAATACAGCTGTCAAAGTTGACTAACGGCTAGATGTTCGTCTAACGCTGTCTAGTAAGCCTTCAATGGATTGGTTGTAAATGTATGCGCATAATATAACGTTTTGTGGTTTTGGTTTTGTGGCATTGATGGTGCATGGTGTTGGGTGGACGTCGATATGTGGCGGAAGAAATTCTCTCTAGCAGAGGCTAGGATGTGACCGAGTCCATCATGAAGGAGCTGAGTAGGAGGTTTCCACTTCTAGTCTCTGGTATAGCTCTAATCAGAGCGGACTGTTGTTGTTGTTGTTGGGCACATAATGCAGATTTCTTGAACAATGGGAACTGAGCAGCTGAGTGGCTCATGTAATTAGGTATCTGTAGCGACACAGTAATATGACCGAGAATTATAGAATACAGAAGAGACAAGAGTGGCTTCTCGGAGATACTTTGGTCGACGAAATCCTTTAGCGCTTGTTTGCTGCCCTACAGCTCTTGTTGGCAATTACTCCTTGTGTTGTAGCCCTTTCATCAACAATCTGGAAAGAGGCGTAGCGAAGTACCGTATACGCGGCGTTTCTGTGGTCTCTCCTTCCTCGTTGAGGGCTCCGTTGTGGGTTTCGAAATGGAGAAGGAATGGATAGGTTAGTGCCCTTCTCCTTTTATTTTGACTTTCTTGTGGCCCTCGATGTATCTTAAGATACCGACCAAGGGTTGAATGGAACGGTTCATTATTAAAACCACTTCTTGCCCCTCGTGACTTCCTTCACTGGCACAGGCATGGTGACACACGTCCAGTTATCTGTCCGCCCCATAGCAACGGCCCATTCACCGCTTGCCTTCATCATATCCATCCGATCTCTATTCATCCAGAACGTCGCTTCTCCCTGCTCCGCGTCCCATGCAAAGGTCGTAATGACGGTAAGCCCCTTGCCCTGCAGTTCTCGACACGCGTTGCGCTTCGAGCTAGGAATTCGCTCCTCGATCTCAGGTTGCAGCAAAAGTCGTAAGTCGGGGTCCCCGTAGTAGTTGCCACCGTTGTATTCTGGAGCTTTGGACACATCCAATCCAGTGGCGTCTTTGAGCAGCTTTTGGTGCATGAATAGTAGATTGTAAACTGGTAGATCGGGGTAGAATTCAAGCACTGGTGTGGGAATGAAGGTATAGGATAAGATGCTCGATGGCTCGGGTAGAGAAGTGGTGAATAGCGGAAACGTCAGCACTGGCTGGAACATTACAGCAAGAGTTGTCATCTCAACGGTCCAAGGCGCCGTCGAGAGACGCTTCATCGGCACCACCATTTGCGCTTCTGACGTTTTGAGGGGGCTGGTTTGCGGTGGCCGCGCCGACGTCACGACCCTGTCTTCAAGAAACTGCTCCAGGACTTCAGACAACCAATGTGCGGGGTAAGCTGACTCTTTGAGATGTATGAAGACTCTGAAGTATATAGTTAAGTTAAGTGGAGAGTATACGCGCAAGGTCGATGGCTGTGTGCCCAAACGATCAACTGGCAGAGTGATCTTGAAGAACAATGCGAAAAGCCATCGCTGCAACGATGTTCGTGGGAGCAATGCTGTATAATCCAGTTGAGAGATGCTGGATCGAGACCATCTAGTATAGTCTGACAGGTACTCTTTGTTCTCTTGGCCAAAGTGCTGCGCTCGAATGCTTCGTAAGTCTGTTTTCCGAAGCGTCTCCGTACTCATCTCACGTACTGCTTCGAGGCCCATTTCTTTCAAAGGTCCAACATCCATGTTGCGTCGTGCACGGAGTGAGAGATTGCATAGACCCTTGTGGATTCTCTCGATCAGGATGTCATCACCTTGGTTTGGCTTTTGCACTATGCACATCAGTTGCTTGACAGCCTCGGGCTCACTGACGAGCAGGTACTCCGTGTAATAGTCGGGAAGGCCTTTCCATAGTGGGGTGTTGAGAAGACAATTCGATGCTATGGCTGAATTTAGATTTCTCTTAGTTACCGGCATGGCGAAAAGAACCGAGGTCAGAATGCCGCCAATGTAATCTCTATTAGTGGTTAGCTCTGGATCTGTGTCCACGATTAATAGATAGGGGGTACTAACGGAATGTTACTGAGATGGACTTGATCGTACTCGGTAGGGAAGTTGTCAGCACGGTCGAGAGTTCTGTATCTGATTGCTTCCAGGACATCACTGATCTCACCATGAATGACCTCGACGACAAGCCGATCTTGCAGTCTCTGAATGGCAACGGCGACGCAAGCAAAGAATTTGGCGGCGTAGGCATACAGAGTCGGGTCTTCTGTTGGTTCATCAAGACCTATGTGCAGATAGAATCTAGTCATGATAGCGAAGGGATCGAAGGCGAGGATCAATTTAAGGTCACCTTTATAGGCTTGGTCTTCGGGCCACTCTTCGTCCATTAAGGTCAAATTGATACTCCAATTTTCAGCGACATGTGTTTTCGCCTTCTGCCAATGTTTCTTGTCTGCGCGGGCCGTAGAGGATGGGCTCATGCTGCTTTGCCCAGGGCCCTGATGCCCAATATGCACCTGTCTTAGCGAAGAAGCTCCGTTCTGTTGCCAAAGCAGGTGGAAAGGTATTCGATTCAGCGGACTTGAGATACTTAGTGTGCACTCGCGTTACTTCTGCCACATTATGCCTAATCTTTAGGCTGCCATGCCAGGAATCAAGAGTCTTGAGCAGCAGTACCTTGTCTCGCTCATATATGTGGACCCATGCAGGAATTCCATTGCCTGATTGTAGCGCAGCGACCACTCGCTCAATGGTGACTTGTATGTGTCCGGATACGCGTTGTAGCACCACAGATGCAATGTAAAGGAAGAAAATGGTTGTCAGGATATCTCTTCGCTTGTTCTCGCCCAATTCCTTTATGCGCCCTAGGTCGTTGAGGAGGAAGAACATCAAAAGATCACGTGCGAGAGTCTCCGGTTTGATATCGTTGATCGTTAAGTGGTACTTTCTGGTTGGGAGCCGCAGGAATTCCCGTTCCAGCTGATCGACCTTTAGCAGGGTGGCGTACATGTTTCGAGCGTCCCCAATGCCTCCAAAAAGGATTGAAATGGACCGATCGGACTGATCAAGCATACTGGCATCAATCTGCGAACAAGCCTCATCATGCCAACCACGTAATGTTCTCTCACAGGGTCAAGCGACGGTAGATACCTAGGCAGTTGTTGGAGACGGTCTCGACGATACTTGTGCTCGTTTGGTAGCGAGGAGTTCGCGAGCCTTCGACAGATGAATTCCATGACTGCCTTGTCTCCACTCTCCGAGACCCTGTTCAGCGCGTCCACGGCGGCCTTGGGATCATTGGCTTGTAAGTATGACTTGACTAGGCGCGGCACAAGTTTCTGTTCGAGAGCGCTCGACTTGTTTTTGTCCAATCCTAGCGCTGTGTCGATGTCCTCGATACATTGGGCATAAAGGCCCATTTCATAATGGGCAGCTGAAAGATTGGAGTGGGGTGATGGATCTCCTGGCGCAATTGCTGCAGCTTGTTGGTAAAACTCGATAGCTGGTTTGGGCTGTAAGCTTCTCCCTCACGCGATCAGGTTCATTGTACCTTCTGGAATGTTTTGAGACTTGTAGCACACATTCCCCTTTTGTCTTAAGACTTCGGATTCTGATGATCGGGAAGTGCTTTCTTGAACAGGATTCTTCTCGACCTTCATCACCATAACTTCGAATCAACTCAAGTATCCAAAGGGCTCAACAGTTATTTATCGAAGATCTGTACTTGTAGTCAGCTGACCCAACTGTAGACCAGTAGGTCGCTGAAGGAGCAAGCTATAGAGCAAGGCTACTTTACGATGGCGTTGATACAAGAGCTTCCTTTGTAATCCTTCGACATTGGTAATACTACGTCAATGAGTGTTGACTTGCGTAGATGATGGATGCGTCAGCTAGACGTACAATTGCCTTCATGTGAAAAACTTGATGAAGCGCTACTTTATTAGCTGGCTCGAAGTTTCTCCTCGGATCTAGATTTAGCGCTTTTACAACAATTGTCGCCCCTTGGCCTTATTTTTAGATCCTCGACCTCAACTTCTAGCAAGATAATTTTGGTCAACTTTCGCATTTCGCTATTAAAACATATAAAATTAATCAATTATTACTCTAGATACTATAGGCTTTCTTAAATTGCTTTGCTTATAAGTTTTGATTACAAATTGCTAAAGCTATAGAAATTGCAAAGTTCGTTAACATATAAGAAGTTCAAGTCGATCTTTGTTTTTGAGACACGCTTCGAAACCCAAAAACTTTGCAATCAAATAACTTTCTTAATGTTAACTTAAACTTTATCAAAGATATGTTGTTAAAAGCGCAAAGATTATTCTATCAAACGTAAGATTTTAATAGTGATAAATCAAGAAATGCAAAAGTTGATTTAAAGCATCTTGCCAGAAGTTGAGGTCGAAGATCTAAAAATAAGGCCAAGGGGCGACAACCGTTGTGAAAGCGCTAAATTTTAGTTAGATCCTTGTTGAAGGTCATAATAGATTAGCAATAGATTAGGCATATGCTGAATCTATGCTGAACATCTCACGGGCTAATCAATGCTACAAGTACGTTGATAACAAGCTGCCACATAGGAGGTACTGAAGCTTCCCAGTGAAGCTAGAATCCATTACCGTTTAACCAGAGACCTAGCTTCGATACGATGCTCCTAAGGTCGCCGTCACCCTGCTACACTATAGTATAAATGTTCTATCTCCTTTGCACGCTTCCGGACCTGCAAGATCTACCTTGAAGCGTGGTTACAATCTGCCAGCGTAGGTGGTGGAAAGCCAGGGCCGGACCAGAACCTTTGGGTTTTGGGATCGCTGCGTACGTGTCCGCAGGGTATCCTAGAGTCAAGATATCAGTAACGTGTCAATCAAGCATGGAGAATGCGGTCGAAAGACCGATTAACAAGCAAGGACACCAGCTTGGTAAAGATACAGGTGAGGCAGTGCTAGTAGCAGCATCGAGAAGACCATGCGCGACAAAGGCGGCAGGCTTGAGAACCTGGGATTCTGGTCGAAGCAAATCCTTGCTTGAGCGTCAACACGCGTCAGAATGAACAATTCCAAGTCCTCAACTTTGAGGTACCTGCCAATGCAGCGCAAAGGCTCTCCCTATAGCCTGAACCACAGGCAATGAAGTATTTCAAGAAGAGATGCATAGAAAGGACAACTGACTCTTCTTCAGCCCTCAACCTCGGCTTACTCTTCTTCTCGTTATTGAAGATCCGCAACTTCTCCAAAATGACATATCCCCAGTAATAACACGGACTGTCCCCTCCCCCCATCTGCCCCGTCTTCTTCATGAACCCCCCCAAGCTCCGCGCCGTAGGACCGTTCATAGCGTTCCTGTTATACTCCACAGCCCCGTCACGCTTCTCCAGCTCTTGCATCTCGTCGGTCATGGATGCTTGACTCCATTTCTTGCTCGTGCCGGGGATGGTTGTCTTTTCAGTGAGGAGCTTCTTAAGCTTGCGCCGGACGGTGGCAGCGTCGTCGTAGCAGGGGACTTCGCCTTTAATCTCGTCGAGAGGGATGTCACGGTAGTCGCCGCGATGATGTTCTGGCTGTTTCGGCTGCTTGGCTTGCTTAGAAGTCTTGCTCTTGGGGTCGACGTTCTCTTTGTCGGTGGTGTTCGTGGGCGAGGGTCTGGTGTACGGTTCCGTCCGATTGCTGGCGGGCTTGGGACCTCCGGCGCGAGGCGCTGTTTTGGGCATGCTAATGGTTTTGTTTTTGTTGCATCAAGGTGAGCACTCAATGATCATAGGTGATCAATGCACGTTCTGGGCGGCTTGTTTACTCTTTGAAATCATCGAGCGCGTGACAGCCATATACGTCAGTGCCATTTCGCGTAATCACGTGACTTGGCAAGAGATCTTACCGATGTGCAACTTCTCTTCAGATTACCTTCATCAGTCATGCCAGTATTTCATCTCACGCGATCGAGAGATCAGGATTGAAGATTACAGTTGATTCTTGTAACAAGACGGCCAGAAGTCCCGGCACCGCGATTGCAGTGCCGACGAAAGGCAAGCGTTCAAATACGAGAACGGTCAAGGCGTCGAAGATCTGAATGTTTTCGGATCATTCGCTTGGAAGCTTCGACTATATGTTGTTCGTTCTCCAACAGCTTGCCGTAATGACGCTGGGTAGTCAATGGTCAAGCGTTCCATTCTCATTTTGTCAATACGTTTTTGAATGTTGTAGAGATGTGTACTGTTGGTAGCGGGCCTCTGGCGTTGACACTGGACTTAGCATTAATGACGGTCTTGGTCGCAGTTTGGGCACAATCAAAGATGGATAATGCAGATCGAGTCACTAACAAGAATCGTAGATTGCCAGTCGATATTCTCGCGGACTGCGAGATCAATATTGTTCTTTTCCGCTACGTAACACGGTATTTTCATAACTAGATTTCCCTTCATGTTGAATCTTGTATCCTTTCAACCTGCTATTTCTGCTTCTGGAAGTATCAGCCGTCTCTTTGTTCCGCATCGGACATTCTTTTGCTTCTCTCAGTCCCATCCGCCAGGCAATCGGATTGCACTCATATCCCTAGCAAACTCCTCCAAAGCCCGCAGCTGCTCTTCCTCCTCTCGCCTCATCGCCTCTTCCTGTTGCATCCTCTTCTTACGATGCTCGGCTCGGAGCTCCAGCTCCCGGTACTTCTTCGAGAACCTACGCTCATACCATAGTTTGACGATCCAGTAGAGGGCCCGAACTTCCTGCTTCATCGCCCCGACGAATCCTTCCCACCATTCAATGGAAGGCAGACAAGCATATAGCGATCCGAGCGTCAAGCACGGAAACGTCCAGGTATTGCCGATGAGCCAGAGAAGTAGATTCCAGATAGTGCAAATGCCACGCAGAAGCCAGCTGCTGGTCCCTTGCTCGTAGCATCGCCAATGTGCAGGGGCGTACTGTAAGTAGAGTCTGACAGAGAACCAAATTATCAGTACTTGGGTCGTAGTAACAGCGAAAATGATGAGGTACTCGACTGGCTCAGCCGGTGATGTTTCGATAATTCGTCCCATTGTTGCTTTGTGACTATCCAAGCATTTTTGGAGTGCTGTCGAGGAAGGATTGCGCACTGCGTTGAAGATGGGGAGTCTGGATCAGGGAATTACCTGAAAGGGAATAAAACAAAACCATATTTATGAAAACCCTTTAGCACGTTGATCACAAAGGAACAACGGCATTGTTCATCGAAGAAGCAATTTGGGAGGACAATGGTCTTGCTACCCCTGACTCTCTTGCGGTTCTCTTTGTCCCTTTACGATTATATGCCACTCACCCGTCCTTTGCTCTTCAAGAGCAACACCACCTCGAGCTCTGCCACAGACCCAGGAGGTTTGCATCCTGCTTTCGTCCCAACCTCTCAACCCTCTCCGTCCTTCCCTTTCCCTGTTCCCGGTGCTCTATCCTACCTCAAAATGCCCCCCAACCTCCCCCTCACCCACCGTCCCCTCGACCACACCCCAAACAACCCCATAAACCAGATCCTAGCGATCATGATCCTCATCCTCATCATCCTATCCATCGTCAACGGGATCTACATCGCCTACACAGAGGGCCGAGCTGCAGGACAGCGCCAATGGGCTCGGGACTTGGGATTGGTGACGAGGGGCGAGTATCGTGATGAGTATGACAGTGATGATGAGAGTGTGCGGGCGAGGTTGTGGATGCAGGACGAACAGTATGATGCTGATAATGAGGAGAATAGCATGCTGAGTTTTTGAATTGCAATCTTTTGGACAGTTGGTTGGGAGCTGAAAGAGGACTCTCACTGGAGGATCAAGATAATCATCAATAAGGTACTTGGGAAAGGAATAACATAGTATCAACGGAACATGGAAGGATCGGGATTAGAGGGTATTATGGCTGGCTGTGCCTAGCAAAGAGCGGCCTACTGTAAACGGAGATGAGCCATTTGCCGCATATAATTCTGGAACACAATAATTGATTACGGTAAACCTTCTTTCACCGTTGATCCTTCGAGGTAGCAATGAAAGTTGCAGACAGCCCGCGGAGTTGCTTCGTTCGTCATGGCGAATGAAAAAAGTTTAGGCGATTCGGGATGACCCTGGAGATCTTCGGGTGCGATGAGATGGATCCAAGCCCGGATTGGTTGTGATTCAAAATCGAACGAACCTGATCAGGTGGGGGCTGCAGATTCGGCCTAGATTGAAGTCGCTCGCTTCGAGCTTGAGTGACACTATTGTTCGTCAAAGATATCCCTCAGGGGTTGAAAGGGATGGGTGACTAGTGACTACCGATTGAATGGCTTGCATCAACCATAGGAGAGTAGAGTATGTACAGAGGTTGGCATTGCCTCAGTTCTCAGAGTGAAAATGCCAAGCCCCTAGCGGGCGGACATGCTGACTAAAGTCAGCAGTGCTTTCTGGAAGGCTGCTTTGTCAGCCGCCAACCAGAAGGGGCTTGGCGCGACACGTCTGAGAACTGAGGCAAGGTTGGCAGAGACCTTGAACGCTGCTGACCTCTGGCGCTAGTCCCGGACGGGAGTCGCGTTCGCTTTCCATCTGAGTCTTCTCAAGTACGGAGTAGCCAACCAGTATCCTTGAGACCTAGGCGCCACCGCATGTTTCCAAAAAAGCTGACGTGAGATGCATTATACAGCGTCAGCCATGACCCTCATCATGTTCAGTGCAGCTGAACGTGATTGCTATAAATGTCATGGCGCGTACGTCTCTCCGCTCTTCCCCATCACCTTGTCCCGAAAAAGCTATCATGGGCGATATTGATGGATTCGTTGCGCAGAGCGAGGCGGAAGGCATACCTTGCCCTGTTCACCCTCCAGTCTGGCAGAGGCTACAGAAATCAACAGTAACCTGCTCCAATAAGCTCGCCCTTGCTAGCCTTCATCAATCACCTACTCTTTACGGTGTTGCCACTGACGTGACAAAGATTGAGTATCTAAGGTGGTCTTACAACGATCTCAACTTTGCCATTAACACATTAGCCGGGAATCTGCAGAAACTCGGAGTCAAGCGTGATCAGCCTGTGGCTACGTTCTTGTATAATGGCGCCGAATTTATCATGGCTTTCTGGGCCGCTCACAAACTCGGTTGTCCATTCGTACCACTCAATCCTCGAAGTCTCGTCAACGCCGAGGAGGCTGCCCACATGCTTCGAGTGGCTGGAGTTTCAATTGTACTGGTACAGGATACTGAAATAGCTGCAAGATTCGATGCTCTGTCCGGGAAATCGGAGCTTAAACAAACAAAGATCGTCATATCGGAGATTGCACCTGATCCCTCGTGGGTGACATTTGCGAGCCTAATGCAAGAGGTGGGCACTTCCCAAACCAGTGACGAGGACAGGATCGAAAACGAAATTGTTGCAATACTCTTCACAAGCGGTACCACGTCTCTGCCAAAAGGTGTTCCGCACAATGACACGACTCTCAATACCTTCTGCGAAAATCTTTCTCTAGGAGGGAGATCCGAGGAAGGTGCTTTTTGCTCAGTACTCCCAACAATCATGCATTCGGTTACTTTTCCACGCTCCACTTCATGATGCATGGTGCGGCCATTGTCTATCCCAGTCCAAGTTTTGACGCCGTGGCAATGGTCAAAACCCTAGAGGAGGAAAAATGTACCCACACAGCTCTTGTCCCAACCACGCTCCATGCACTTCTTGAGACACTGAAAGCTCGAGGAAATTATCTGAAATCGTCGTTGGTTGATGTCTGCATCTCGGGGAGCTCTGTAACCCCCGACAACATACGTCAAGCTGTTCTTGACCTTGGCAGCAGAGGTGTTTCTACCGGATTCGGAATGACAGAGGGCAGTCCAATTTGGTCACCGCCTGTACAAAATCCGGAAGACTTGGTGAATGGCGATCTGACCATAGCAGGTCCTCCTGCTCCAGGTGCCCGCATTCGCATCTGCGATCCCGATTCCAGGACCCCTATACACAAAGGAGAGCGCGGCGAAATCCACCAAACTGGACCGGGATTGGTCAAGGCTTACTTAGGCATAGGAGTTGGTAAAGATCAATTCTATGTCGGTGATGACGGTAGAACATGGTTTGTGACCGGCGATCAAGGCATCATGCTACCGGATGGACGCATTTCCATCACTGGGAGGTACAAGGACATGATAAACCGCGGAGGCGAAAATATTGCGCCAGCTTCTATTGAGGCAATCCTGAGCAGATTCTGCGGAGTCCAGGTATGGCTTGAATTTGATCTGAAAAGCCGTTCTCTTCTTTGAATGAAGCTAAATCGTAGTAGGCACAAGTTGTTGGTGCTCCTGATCCCATTGCTGGCGAGGTGCCTGTCGTAGTTCTTCGTAGCCTTGGAGACAGCAGCATCAAAGCCCTTCAGCAAGCTGTTTTACAACATATGGGAGCAGCGTACGTGCCAGACGAGGTGATCACTCTTACCGAGCTTGGACTAGCAGACTTTCCAAAGACCATCTCCGGCAAAGTGCAAAAGTCACGACTTGCAGAGCTTGTCCTCACGTTCAGAGACCAAAGAGATCACAAGCAGCATGCATCACAAGGATCCATTCATGATGTTATTATACGCGCATATTACAAGTCTACAGGCATTCCGGTCGAGAACCTAGATCTACAGACTCCGGTTACAAACTTCGCTGATAGTAACTCTTTCATGAGAGTTCGGGACGCATTACGCAAGCAATTAGGCTTCACTCTGACCGTTCAAGAGATGATGGAGTACCCCAACATCGAGTCGCAGATCCGGCTGCTCCAAGGACGAGACTTTCAATCTCAGAATGGTGCACGCTCGACATCGAAACCTTCCGGACCCCCATCCCTAGACGAAATGAGTATCGCATTTGGCGGCTCGGATGAAGCTGAGAGGATGAAGACCCTAATATCTAAGACCATTAAGGCTGAAGGCTTTAGTTGGTCCCATGACGTCGCATCCGTCATCCCTGCTTACGACTACATGCAAGTTATGTTGGAATCAGAGCTGATCAACTCATGGAATTTTGCTATTGCCATAATGGCAGATGGTTCGAGCACCCAGGTACGTCAAGACGTAAAGTCGTGAATTGTATCTTACAGTCATCTAGCAGTTGCGTGCTGCTCTCGAGAAGGCTCTGAGCAACAATCCCCTGCTAATTTCGTTCTACGTTCTGGACCAACATCAGAACCCGCACTACGTTACTTTCAAGCCGAGTGATAAATTATTGGGCCTGTGCGTTTTGGATCACGGATCTGTCAAGACCGTTGCAGATGTTCAACAGCTTGCGATTGATTATCCATGCCGAGATCATGCCAAAGCGCCAGGACCCTTATTCCGCTGCTTGATTGTTCATGTTGAGGAGACCAAATCAGCTGCCATGGTCATGTATGGTGAGTAAATAAATACCAATCGTAACACCACTTTCTGACAGATCGAAAATCTCAGTTCACCACATCGTTCACGATGCTTCATCCACAAGGCTGTTCTACGAAGATCTCGACCTGGCACTCTCCAATCCATTCAAGGAGCTCCGCCCACACGTTGACTACAAAGCGTGGGCCGACTCATTCATTGCGCTCCGTGATTCACCCGCTGCCACAGCATCAGTAAACTACCACGTGAAACGGCTGTCTGATCTACACCTCCACAAGGAAGCTCTTTATCCACCTGCTCCTATACCCCGGCAAGCAATCACAGAGAGCCCCGATGGACTTGACTACGGCTTTGACGCACCTGGGCTGCTTGATCTGAAAATCTCTCATCCCGGAATCATAGCGGCGGTTGTGCTCAAGGCTGCAATGGCTCTCGTAAACGTAGCCCGTACTGGGTACACTCATGCGCTGTTCCACAATTCGAAGCAGCCCGTACCCGGTTCCCCTTCATCCCGACGAGCCTAGAGGCACTGAACCCGGAAGCCTATGAAGCGTCAGACGTGAACGGGCCGGTCATGCAAGGCGTGTGCAATCTGGTCGAGGTGCCACACTCCCAGACGGCCATCGCGCTGCTCAAGCGCATGCAAGCCGAACAGCTGGAAATGACGAAGCACGCACACGCTCCCTTACGCCGCATCATCGAAACACTCAATGCCAACGGAACCGGTGCCGGTGATATGGTACGTAGTTTCTCCGTACAGATCTCGTATTTGTGTTTCCGTGATATCTACATGCTCTCTCCAGATCCCACTCAAGGGGTGTATCATGTCCGAGCATTGAAGTTAAATCCCAGAAGGATATGGACAATAACAGGTAGAGCTACCCTTTTTGAAAGACCATGCTAATCTTTACCTTCACCTCTAGATGGTAGAAACCCACCGCTCCCATTTCCTGACCTGGATCCCTGGCTTCCTCGGAGATTACGAGCATCTAAAGGTCGCTCAAATCGGCATCCGATGCGTTGTCGGACTGGTCGTCGTTGCTGGCCTCGGCGGTCCAACAGCAAACACCTGTATGCTTTCCATGCGCTGGGATGTGGCCAACTACTCGCGTGCAAAGACCCAGGCGTTCGTCGACGACCTCAAAGCTGCGGTTCTCTGGTTGACAGCAAAGGAGAATTGGGATGTCCCGGTTAGCGCGTTTTTGGAGGGAATGTAGAAACCACGGGGATTGGGGTTGTAGTAGCGGATGGGGAGTAGCGAGGGTATCATCGTGAATATCAGAGCGTGGATGGGCCGGCAAAGTGCGAATATCAAGGGCTGGGGTTATATATATATATAGGGATTGAAGACATCGGTGATGCTATCAACAGACAAAATTCAAAACCCTCACTCTATCCTACCACAACCCCCTTCACTTTAACTCGCCACGTAAAAAAGTTACACATCCTATCACTTCCCTCAAAGCTGCTGTCCTCTGGTTGACAGCGAAAGAGAACTGGAATGTCCCGGTTCACGCGTTTTTGGAGGAGATGGGAAAATCACGGGGACTGGGGTCGGAGTAGCTGATGAGGGGTAGGAGTGTAGCATCGTAAGTATCAGAGCAGATATGAGGCCGGCAAAATGCGAATATCAGGGGCTGGACTATATATATAGATTGAAGAATCGATAATGCTATCCACAGACAAAATCTAAACCTCTCGCTCTATCCTACCACAACCCCCTTCACTTTAACTCGCCACGTTAAACAATGATTATATGTCCTATGTATTGCCTACCCTCTCGTCCCCACTGCCATCCCCATCCTCACATTCCCGGCTCAGGCCCACTCCCAAACCGCTGCCCGCTCATCGGCGCCACAGCCCACACCTTCGACGTCGGTGTCGGTTGTGGTAGCGGCTTCGGGAGCTTGAAAACCTTCTTGGGTGTTGGCTTGGGAGGCTTGAGGGCTTTGTGTGGAGGAGGGGCTTTGTGTGGACGCGCGGCTTTGGAGGGTGGGATGAGGCCTAGGGGGTCGAGGAATGGGAGGGGGGGCGGGGTGGGGGTGTGGTAGTGTTGGGAAACGATGTGTTTGGCGGGGAGGGTGGGTGCCGGGTGGTGCGAGATTGAGGGGTTGTGGTGGGCGGAGAGGGAGAGGGGGGCAGGGGCGGAGAGGGTGGGGGGGAGGAGGGCGAGGAGCAGGGGAAGGAGGGTGGTGCGCATGGTTGCGTGGTTGCTGATGGAGAGGTTTGGGGTCGAACAGAAGGCCTGCCTTGTGTTCGTTGAGATGAGTGTTTGAGATGATGGATAGGGAGTTTTGCGGGAAGGTGGTTGAGGTGAGTCGATACATTGGGAGGATATCCGAGGGTATTGAGGGACAAAGGCGTGGTGGTCGTCGATGTTCTTTGAGGACGAGGTGGTGGCGGATAATAATCTTTCGATGTGGAACAAAGGAAAGGGATGTCTTGTGATCATGTTGGCACAAAGCAATTCTGTATAGTCGGTCGCATCAAAAACGTGGTCACGAAGTTGTAATTGAGGCTGCTTTACTCGCTGCATAAGGATGTAATGTTGGTTCGGCCGAAGATTGTAATAATGATAATCAAGGAAATTCGAGTCGATGATCACAACGAGAGACCAGAAGTCACAAACCAGCGTTGTCAATAGATTGAGATTGTGACTTGCGGTCAGGACGACTTTCGTGAAAGCTGAATCTCAACTCACTGCCTTCGATTCCCTTCTTCAGCCGAGTACGAGTGTCCAAATTGAATCGCCCTGACAGCTAGCTCAAGGGTATGGCATCGAACTTTGAAACCCGGTACTATACCCTTGGTTCGTATTGGTTCTTGATAAGTTCATGGTGGTCCAAAGGGCAATGGAAGGGGAAGCTGTGCCGTAGCAATAGGCTCATGATCACACAATTGCACAATCGTTTTCGTGAAGTGTAAAGACAAACTCAAGACTCGGAGGGTTTGAGCCTAAGATGCTGTGCACTCATTGCTATCTAAAGCGGGAGAATTACCTGGAATGTAGTGATGTAGTTGCAAGCATCAGCCTGTGAATGGCCGAGCTTGCTCCGAGCCCTAGCATAGAAAGCAAGGACACTTGCAAGTATCGTTAATTTGATGGATTTGTAGCAATGCCCATATTCCCTGGAAGTCCTGCAAGTTCGGAGATAGAAGAGAAGACTCGTGCAGGTCAGTCCAGTTTCTGTCGATTGAGGTAATTCGTTCGATGTGATGTCGAGCTTGATCTCATTGATTTTTACCGAAATTTGCCGCCTAAGCAAGGAGAGATCACTAGTCAGTCGAGCTCCTATTGAATTGGATGTATGGTCTTTGGTGTAGAGCTTCTTTGGGTCCTCCCCAATGAATCATTGGCGTGCTGGTCCACATAATATTCATCTGATGCAAGATGTCGTGCGCTCAGGCTTCACATATGCTGTTTAAGTTGAAGGTTGGTTTGAATTCTTGTGCGTGCCAAGCGATTACCGACCCCCCTGAACTACTTCTAGTACAGAGAAGGGCACTAGGAACTTGCTGCATGAAAAGTCTTGCGGTAGTCATGGCTCGATTGCCATCCAGGTAGGGAGTATCCGTTGTTATAAGAGCCACCGGATCGCTCATCGATCCAAGATAGATAAAGTGAAGCTTCAATGATCGGCCAAGTTCTCTGGCAACATCTTCCCATGAGCTTCCGTCCAGAAGTTTCATATTGCGGAGTCTCAATTCGCGGAGTGTGTCCTTGTGTGCATTAGCAATAGCTCGGAAGACCTGTGCATCCATGGTCCCGTCCCCCAAATCTAGCAATCTGAGATAGGGCCACTTCGTTCCTACCAGGATCCCTAGCCAATTGTCCAAGGATTTGTCCACGGTAAGGGAGAGACTTTGCAAGTGCTTGGCTTCCTTCAAGACTTCGGCTATAGCTTTGACGCAGTCTGAAGTTGGTACAATTCGAACGGAGAAAGGCATTCTGCAGTTCATCTTGAGGCTAACCAGCTTAGGCGCGACATGGCGAAAGACTTCAATGTGCTCTTTTCGCGTGTAGATTTCCGGCGATAGATTTGACATCTGACATCCAAGGGAGAGATGTTGCAGCCGAGACGCTTGCTCTTTGAGTACAGTGAGCAGATTCGTTATACCCCGGAAGTCCCAGGGGGACTCCCCCAAGTGCATGCCTTCATCACTGAAATCCGCCTCCGACCATCTTGTTGGGCGTGCAATGTCTTCGCAGGACTTAGCCGAACGATGGTGGTACCATTGGAACTCAGACGAGTCCCAAAGGAAGGGTTGGTAGTCGAGAGGCGCTCTGAACCAATCCAGTACCGACACTCGTCTTAGATTTGGTAGGCGCTTCATTGCAGTGCGCAACGATTCGAGATCTTTTCGGTCATCAAGTATGACATTCTGCTCACGCAAACGTCTCGAGTACCTAGACGCGCTGTCTACGAGCTTATCCAGAGTAGAGGGTTTAGCTTGAGTGGAACTCCCTATGCCGAGTCAGTTACGTCAATCACCCTTGTGCGACACAAGCGCTACCTCTAGTCTCTTATTCATTCTCAGCAGCAAGGGCAGCTTCGTCGTCGTCAATGTCATCATCATATTCCCAGTCTTCCTCACGAACATCCTCGATATCGTTCTCAGGGTATGCATCGGGGAAGCCTTGGCTATATGCATTCGTGTAAACTTCAGGATCTTCGAGGCGGCGCCAGAACAGACGAGCATCGTAGACCAGCTCCTCAACGTTTGAACTGAATGCCTCGTTTTTCGTAATTTCCAACAAGACATCGATCACCTCCTGACGCGGTGCGAAGTACACACGACGGAAGAGGCAACGTGCGGCTACCGCCCCCCAGTGCTTGCAGGTTAGGCGAGCGTTCTTCAGTGACTGGACAGGAAGAAATCGAAGACTACCCTCCAGTAGTTCGATCGGTAATCGATTGAAGTCAACGGACCGGATGTGCATCAGCTTTGTCCAAATTCAAGAGCAGAAAAGCAAAAACCTCAGCCTTGCTGCTCGACGGCAGCGCTGTGGCGTTGAGAGTCAGGTGTTCAATCATCTTTCAAGGTTCTGAGGTCCTGATCGACGTCAAAGCAGCAAGCTGGTTTGACAAATCCAAGGAAGAGGCGCCACAAGAAGGAAATTGTCTAGCCATAGAATTTGAGTTCCAACTCATGAATGCCAAGAAAGTGCGGTCTGCCATATGAAGTTGTTGAAAGCTTTTTGGAAGCAGCACAGGTTCTAGTCAACACCTATGTTGATTGCAAAACACCCACTACACTCCGTATCACCGAGCCTCATCGCTAAACGTCTGAAGTCATGTGCTCGAGGAGATCGACTTCCCATGTGGACAGGAGAGACTGAATCTGCCGAAATGGCATGACCAACAAGACGGCGTTGACGGCCTACGCCCTAGACAAGCAGACTGTTCAGCGGACCTGCTCGCAGACCTGGTTGAAATAAATATGACAATCGACTTCTACGATCGACCACCAGGTGCGCGCTAGCAATTAGGGGCACACAGAGCTAGTTTGGTCTTGCTCACGGACATTGATGAGATGCACGAACAACTAGAAATGCGCGCTCCAAACATAGTCGAAATAGGAATGCATGTCGAAGACGATCGTCCAAGCTCTGCAACTAACGAATTCTTTCCCTTACTGGCACATACTACTGAAGATTCATGCTCTCTGTTCCTGGCCGCCCATCATACCGTCGATAACCAAGATCATCGCCGACCCTCAATGACCACCCATCGCAGCCCACACCCCAACCCCAGCCCCCACCGCCATAATCCCTCCCCTCACAGCATTCATCCACTGAAACCTCTTCATCAGCCCCTTCACCCTCTCCTCCCCACCCGCCTTCCTAATCCCCTCCTCCCCTTCCTTCTCAATGCCCACGAGCGTCATATTCGTCCCTTTCATCACAAACACCGTCCACGGCGCAATCCCAATCACCCCCGCCGCGGCAATCGCATAATGTAGCCTGGTACTTGTCCCTGCGGGAGCGTGGTAGGCGAGGTAAGCGAAGCCAGCGGAGGAGAGAGTGGCGAGTTGTGGGAAGATGTGCGAGCCGCTGGAGAAGAGGGCGCGGAGGTGTGGAAGGGAGAGGGGTGATGGTGCGGAGAGGAGGATGGGGACGGTGGAGTATGAGAGGGAGAGGATGGCGCCGGAGGTGAGAAGTGAGGTGGTGATGGAGAGAAGCGCGGTGAGCTGTTGGGTGGAGATTGGTTGGGTCATTGTGGGTAGGTAATTCTCTTACTGTTTCAAGAATTGACGTAGAGAGAAGTTGCTATGAGGTCTGTAAATCAGTTCGAGAATGTCTTGAGATTGGAGGGCTATGGTCAGGTCAAGAAGCTTTTCTTCTTGCTACATTTCGAAGCGGATAATGCCGTCAACACCGAATCCACGTCAGTCCTATCACGGGCTTCGGGTTTTGGCTGGTAGCCGTCATAACGGGGCAAATCGGAGAATGAAATATTTTGTCGCCTATCTCTTCGAGTAGATATTATAGCTCGCGGAGTTTAATATACCATGACGATAGTAAATAAGCTGCTATCAATAAAAGCATGCCTAAAGTACTTAGATGCTTGAGATGAATTTCAATCTCAACGCCCTAGCGCAGCCCTAGATTTGCGGATAGCCTTTTTCTACTTTAAGGTATTCGCCATATCGGCACGTGATTCTGTGAGGCCGAAGCTATGTGCTCTAACTGCTTGCGTGCACTGATGCTCCGAATGCAAATAACATTATGAACGATTGTTTCAGTCAAAGATAAAGCATTGTCGGAATGCAGGGACTAACACTAAGTCGATTATTGTTCTCCGTTGCAAGATCGACATTAATTATTCTGCATCAGGGAGTGCTTCGCAGCAGTTGTATACTTGTCGCCATCCTCAACCGATAAGAGCTTCCTGTGGAGACGATAAAAACTATCGGCATGCCCCTTGACAATCGGCCCTTTCGTTAAAGAAGGCGTACTGTCCATCCTCACCATGCCGATCTCCAAGACCCTAAGACGTTGTGAATGTACTCGATTTGAAGCGATTGTCATTCAATGCCAAGTCTTCCAATAGGATAGTAGTGGAACAAATAATGTCGGCTTATTAGTAGGTAGGTAAATATGAAGGCTGGATTATGGGCTTGTTGCGTTCAATCAGCAGTTGAGGAGTTGGCGGGAATTTATGTATTGGAGCAGTCACGAGGAAGTTGTGAAAGACAAGGGGGGGGGGAACCAATTATTGGAGATAGAAGACATCGCTCAAGTACTCGCAACCCGAAGTCTGGCAAATAAGGCTGCATCATGGCTCTCAGACAGGTGGATGGGGTCGGCATGGCGCACTCGTTCCATAATAGTTGGCGAAGCATGCAATAACGGAATGTTGTTAGACTGAACGAACAGCAAAGACCCATTTAAGGTTTCCCTACTAACCCGAAAGTTGCGCTCATTCAAGAAAGTTGGCTCGACTGATTTCGGAGAAGTACACGGATCATGTTGATGCATGGGTTAGGATGATTATTCGAGATCATCAACGCCGAACTAGAGGAAGTGCGTTAGAAAGCTCATAACGACCGTCACAAGAGCAATGCGGAAAATGAAGGCCAACATGCGGCCTAATGGGGAGGTCATGAAAACGCTAATGCCAAAATACTAATGCGCAAAGTCATGATAGATAGATGTGTGAATTCAAACCTTAAACCCTGGCTATGTACGAAACAAACGGGCTGTCTTCCGAAAATCTAGAAATTTGAACAAACGCGAAGTCATCGAGATGTGAGTCCCAAGGGGGCTCAGACGCTCACCATTGTATTCTCATGATTTGCTTTGCATCTCCTTCCCTTTCTTTTCTGCGGCGCCACCCACATCAGCACCCTTATCCTGGACCGCTTGCGTACCCTCGGACAGCTTGCCCTGCGCCGTCTTCGCCGTCTCTGTGGCAGATTTGTCGACGCTACCCTTCTCCGAAGCCTCCTCTTTCCCAGAGCTCATCCCATCGCGCACCATATTGCCGCCCGCTTGGACAGTACTGCCCAGGCCACTTGTGACTCCCCCAACTGTATTGGCCAACCCACCGCCTAAAGCGCCGACCTGTACCCATTAGCACGTGTTAGCCCGGAGATCGACTTGCATCCTGGCCTATGCGAAATCATGATGGGGCGCCTTTGGTGCACGTACCGTATTGCCCGCCGTATCCACCACGCCTTTGACAGCACCGCCCGCCGTACCAGCCAATGCTCCCGCTCCGGCCTGCGCGTTGGCCAGCATACCCTTGGCTTGCTCTTGTTGCTCAGGTGGCAGATTCTTCATGGCTTCCTGGGCTTGTTGGCTACAGGAGTCAAAGATCAGCCTGTGCTCGACTCGATCGTGAATCAGACGACACCACGCAAAAATTCATACCCCGCCTGGCCTCCCGTGGCTTGGGCCTGCTGCTGTAGTTGCGCTTGCAGTTCTTGCTGTTGTTTGCCGGGAACGATGTCTAAGTCGACCATCGAATTTTCGAGCACCTTCATCCTTGCGACCGGTGGGCGAGAGATCTACTAGAGCGTATGATGGTGCGCTTGATCAGCGGTCAACTTGAATTGGAAGAGGAATAAGGGATGGTTATAGGGTAGTTTCAAAGATAAGAGAGACTTGGCCAAAAAGCAGGAAATAGACGCTGCCCCACAGTACTCTACCCCATGGTGGGGGTGCCGACGTCACATGTCCAGATTACTAAGGACTTATCTAAGGCCAGCTGCCCGGACTTTGCATGAGGCCGAAGCGGCGATTAGATATGATCGATTTACAGTAATGTACTATGTTTCATCCTTTGCAGTCTCCAGGATCACCTACCTCCGGAATTATCAGCCTAAGTATTTCATCTTTGCAAACGCTTGACCCTTCAACCCTGTTGCTCCAGCTAGTGTCGCTCATCTTACAAAGTTATCACGCTTGAAATGAACAGCTCCATCTCGATTTGTCCGTAGGAAGAAAAGCAAGCATAAGCCCGCCCCCAGATTCCTTTGTAGCCGGAAAGTACTAAAACCCCGAGTGCACTTGATACGCATAGGATAGCCCCAGCGTTGACCTCCAATCCGTTTTCGTCTAGTGAGACACTTTTCCTAGACTATGAGCAAGATCTTCAATCTCCAACTGCAACCCCTGCCGAACAAATACTCGAGGAGCATCGTCCTTTTATCTCCGCTAAAGATGATGGCGATCAGACTACAATGAAGCGCGCCAGGAACACGATAGCAGCCCAAAAATTTCAGGCTCAGCGCAGACTTGTACCCGGTTATGAAGAATAGGAGAGTGAGATGGAAACTCTATCCCGGAACTAAACCCCAAATGTAACTAATGACCGAGAGGCTCTGATAACCCAAACAGCTGTGCAAGCTTCAGACCATGCTAGACAACCAGACATCGCATGGAGAGCGAAGAAGCCGCAGGTGGTGGTGTACAACAATTCACAACGCAAATATAAATCCCACAATAAATAAAAATCACAAATGAATGATTCAACGTATTATCCAAATAGCCCAATCCTCGGCGGTAAGGTGCAGCCGCAAAACCGGCCCAGAAGAGAGAGCGATTGTGAAGAGGATGACCATAGTCTTCCCGACGACAGGTACATGTCTTCCATGCGGTGGTTTCTTGATACTAACGCCGCGTTCGAATGGCCTCCGGACGTAGGCCTTTCTTCTGGAAATCACTGCCATCTTAAACCTCTCAGCTTTATTCCTCTCGTCTGGAGGAGACGCATTTCCGACAAAAAGGCGTCTATTGATGAGTATCAGTGTGAACCACGTTACAGATTTAGGAGGCTCTTTGTCGTCAAGACCATCCACAAATCCCATTATAATGAGAAGGTGGCGCAAGAGGCGCAGACAATGAGAGATATACGTCACCCACATTGTGTGGTGCTATTGGGGACCTTCACGTTTCATGATGGTCTGACACTAATAATATTCCCGGCTGCTCGGTGCGATCTCTTTCAATTCATGAAAGCAACTTCGCGCGAACTGGCGTCAGATTTCAATTTAGGTTTCAAGCTTGGAGGCACGGTTAAAAAACCTGATAATGTGGATCCGGCTGGTTCGAGTAGCGACCTAGACCAGCCAAAGAATGAACCCCTTAAACACCACTTGATACTTTTTTCTTTTCTAGAGAGCATCAATATCCTGCGTCGGTGCTTTGTGTGTCTGTCTCAAGGCTTAGCTTACCTTCATGCTTCGGATATCAGGCATAACGACATCAAGCCAGAAAACATCCTGATGGACTGGTCTGGATACGTTCTTTTGGCCGATTTTGGAATCTCAAGAAACTTTTCAGGTTCTGCGCATGGAAAGAGCGGCTCAGAAATTCCTTTAAAGACCACATGGAGTCCAACCAAAGCCGAGAGAACCGAAGACCAGAGATCCCTAGATCGAGCATCTATCTCCCATGTAACCAACGATCAATGGGAATTCACACGTAAATACGTATCGCCTGAGATGATGAAAGACAGAAGAAACCCTAGATCTGACGCATCGGCTATCTTCTCCCTCGGTTGCGTATTCTTGGAGATTGCCACGCTTGTGATTGGCAGGAATCTTTCAACTTTAGCCGCTTATATACAATTTCACCAGCAAGGGCATAAGTTAGATCCTTCTTACTTTTGTAACCTTGGAGTTGTCTATAAGTGGATCCAGACACTAGAACTTGACAACTAAGAGATCCGAGATCATGGAAAGGAGACAACCCCGATACCTCAAACAACAATGACCGACGCTATACCGACGATCCGGCACATGCTTGATAGCAATCCCGCCAATCGACCTCCTGCCCATGGGTTGTGGGAACGATTTCAAGAAGTGAGCTTGGAAATATGCGCTGATTGCGACCCACGTCATCCTGACGTGTGGAGATCGCACGATATGATCGATTTGGACCTTACACCCCCGATGACATTCCGGAAAGCAATCGAAGTAGAACCTGCTCCGCTATTGAATCATAGTGGCATTGTCCATGGAGATTCAAGGGATGCATTGGCCGGTTATTCTACTCGGATCGTAGATGAAGTTAGTGATAACGATGAAGACAATATCATAGACAGAAATGCGGGTTCCGGTCTCGAGCAAAAGGAGAAAGTCTATTGGCGAAAATCATTTGGTGATACGCAAGAAAGCTCTCCAGTCAAAAGATTCGACCATACTCAAGTCAACGACAGTGAGAAGACCGAGATTCCTCCTGAAACTGCCCAAAGTCAGAGGGCAAGCCCCAAGTCTTTCAGCGGCTTCGATCTATTGCGTGAGAATGCAGAAGCGTCGTTGAGTCCGCCACCTCCAAAATTGCCAGTTGTCAACCATCTTCCACCTCTGGAAGCCCCCGTACTCATGATAGAACCAACGCAACTATCCGGTGCAGCGACGGCGCTGACGAAGACGGAGAGAACAACGTATCGGACATCATGTCCGTTCCGAGCCTCTACTCTGGCTCAAGCCTTTCTTCTGTAAATTCGATCGAGGAATTAGATGTCGCTGCTGAAGAGCTTGCAAGCTTATTGTTGAAAGACGGGATCATGGAACCTTTTTATAATAAGGCGCTGGAGAAAGTCAAAACTGAGCGTTTTGAGCGCAATTTTGCGCAGCTCTTGAATGCCTTCGCGGTTGACTCACGAGCGGAAGCAAATACTGTACTTAAACTTAGTGCGGTACAATTCGTGAGAGTCCGTGCTAAGCACGTTGCGAGCTGCATGGGAAAGCAACCTGACCCGCTCAGAGGAGAGGCAGTCCAATCAATGCACTAGCTAATCTTTGGGTCGCCTGAAAGGGAGGAAAAAGTGGAAATGTACCTCCAGCGCCGATTTTTGGCTACGGATCTTGCCGATACTGTGGGAACCCATGAAATCGAATATCAAGATGTACAAGAACCGAACCGTGAGTCTGATTCTGAAGGAAGCGAAATGGAAGCAGCACAGCAACCTAGATTAAGAAATCTAGAGGAGGTCAAGATCTTCATCCTCAGTTCGTTCGCAATAACCACATTGAGAGAGAACTTTCGCCAGTTTGTGTTTCAAGGGCAGTCGAAGACACAGAAGCTGGCCCAAAGTGCGGTATGTCTTCAGAAGCCGCCGCCACCTGAGTCCTCAAAACACAATGTCACGTCTCTGGAAGAAACAGATACGGACTCCGTTGAAACTTTCGAGGACGACGAAGAAGACTTAGGGAGCCAGAAAGGGGATATGGAATTTCGCTTATTATCGCGATCCGTTCTATCGATTTGTCGAGGGGTTAAGGCGATAGCGGAATTCCTGGAGCTAAAGGAGAAGCCGCTGAAACAAGGGTTCAGGAGACCGAGATGGACATATGTAAGTCTTATCTTTCTTATTATCTCGTCCACGAGCAGATGTTGGTGCACCAGATATTAGCACATTTCTTGCCATAGCGTAGTTCATCTGTGTCATTTTGACCGTTGTTTAGATAGATCTTATGGCTGATCCGCTGTAATAATCCGTCGATCTGTCTTTAAGTATTTCCGAATACAACTGATAACGAGAACTTCGGAGACAATAAAACACTGACCGCGCAACGCAAGTTTGCGGGTCTCAATTATACAATAACTTCCGAGAGGCTGCTGTAGGTGCACTGGACAAGTTGCAAGAGTACCTCAACGATAGTGCCGGTGAACTTCAATGTGCAGATGGCTCAATAGACTCCCGTAATCAGAAAAGAGACTCTGGGGAATTGGGAACACCCTCCGATCGATCCGCTCAGAGCCTCCAGACGGCCCCTCCAGGAAACACATCCTTTTTTACTGACAGAAACCTACGTTTTAGACTTCGGCGCCGGGGTCCAGGACCTTCTCAGACACAGAAAAGTACTCTTGGGACTAGCAATACCTGGATGATGCCAATCTTTCAGTATCAGCGTTACGGAACAAAAGTCAAGCATTTATCAGTGGACTTAAAAATGTCCGACGAGACACTATTCACGATGGTGAAAGCGAAATATTTTGAGGAAACCAGCAGATTGCGCCGCTTCTTCGCATTGAGAGGTGTTAAGAGTCAAGTCGCAAGTAGAGGATGAGAGAGGCTGACAAACAGTATCTATAGTCCATTCATGCACCGATGGAACCAGACATTCATACGTTCAACGATGGGCCTCTTCAGAAGCATTCTCCACCCTGGATATACAAAGGATGCTCCGCGAAAAAGAAACACATTCCGCTCGTAGGTCATACGTACCTAATGCATCTTTGGCAGAATCCAAGCCACAGCGACTTGCAGACATTCAACTCCCAAACCCAAAGCACAGTCCATAGACTCTTCTGCCTCCTAGGCTTCAACAGAAGTCAGGGTATAGCAAACAATAAAATCAACGCCCAGGGACCCAATGAGAATAGTCGGAGAAGGTGTACTGATATCGAGCATCGGCAGGACATTGAACTAGCCGCCATGAACACCTCTACCTCCGTTGCTAATTACGCGGCCGCTCTACATGAAGCGCGAGACTTTCGGTCCTACGTCTTCCTACGTACTCCAAAGAAGCTCGGTGAGCAACTAATCGCCAACGATGAAGATTCACCGGAGGCATGGGTATGTACATTTCTATTGTTGCGTGTCATTTTGAACTAGCCATGTATCTCGTTTCCGTTAGACGCTACATAATTCTCGTTTCTATATGCAGAGCCCTGCACAACAAAGGGGCTAGTGCTAGGGACAAGAAGGTTAAGGAGATTGTGCTTGGTCATCTATTATATTATTTAGTATAGTAATTGCTTATTGCACTTTTCTTCTTTTCTTCTTATTACATTTGTCTCTTCAAAATCTATTATTACTAATTAAATCTTTCGATCTAATTGCGTTGTTTTCGTATTATCTTATTATTTTTTGCAAACAATTTAATTCTTATAAGACTTTTTTTTGTATTGTTGTTACTATAGTATTTTGCAATAATAAAATTATTATTAAAACAATTTTTAAAAGCTTTTCTAAATTTTTTATTATTAACAATTATATTTGTTGTATCTCTTATATTTAAAAAACAATTTCTAAAACTTAATTATATACAAAGTTAAGAACTTTATTGTAATAATTCTTTAAAATATCTTTTATTGTTATTATTTATTATAGTTTTATTCTTTATTGTTTTGTAATATTTTGCTATTATTAAAAAATTATAAGAAGAAAAATAAAAAAAAAGAATTTAAATAATATTTTTATTAATAACAAAGTTGTTATTCTTTATCTTAAAACAAAAATAATAATAAAAAAGATTAATATATAAAGATAAAAAATTGCAACAAAGAATATCTTTATTATATAAAAATTATAATTGTAAAATTTAACAATAAATAATATATATTTATTTGCTTTTTAAACTTTTATTAATTTGTATTTTTTTTTAAATATAATAATATTAATAAAGAATCGAAATTTCTTTATAAATATTTATTTAACTTTAATATTATTATTATTATATTTTTTAATATTTTATATTATTATTTTAAAGATATCTTTTATAGCAAACTAAATATTAAAAATATTATAAAATTTATTATTAACTTTTTTGTTATAGTTGCGATTAAAAAAATTAATATTTTTAATATAAAAAATCTTAATAATTTAATTTGTAACTTCAATATATATATTTATATTTATATTTTTATTAATTTTACTTTTTAAACTTTAATAAAATTAAAACTTTTTTAAATAATTATTCTTTATTCTTTATTATTTTTGTTTAATAATTATATTAAATTATAAATTTTTTATTTTTATTAAATTTTATTATAAGAAATTTATTATTTATATTATTTATTTTAATTAAAATATCTTTTTTTATTAAATATTATTTTTTTCGAAAATAAAATAAAGATTTATTAATATATTTAAGAAGTTATTTAAATCTTTTTTGTTAACATTTATATAAAAGTTTTATTTTGTTATTATTTTATTAAAGAATTCTTTAATATTTATTTTTAATAATAATATTTATTAATAATAGATAAAAATTTATAATTGTAATAAAGAATCTAAGTATAAATATAAATATAAATATAAATATATTTTGTTAGAAAGATTACAATTCTAATTGTTGTTTTAATAAATAATAATTATTAATTAATATATTATTTATTTTGTTAACAAATATATTAAACTTTTTAATCTTTATATTAGAAGATTTTTTATATAATTTAATATTAATAAACAAGTTTAATTTGTAATTAATTAATTTTTTAAAAATTAAAAAATAATACAAATATTTTAATAGATATTTTAATAAATAATTTGTTTCTATTTTTATTAATATAATTAAATAAAATATACAAATTAATTATATTAATTAATATATTTTTTATATAAATACAAATTACTTCTTTGCAAACAAAGTATTTAATATTTTTACTATTAATATTAATAAATAATTGTAAGCTAGTTATTTAATTATATTAATTGCAATTTTATTTAATTTTTATATATATTTATAATTTTTTTTTCTAAAAATATCTTTGTTAATAATAATATTTTTTACAATTAAGAAATTTTAAAATATATTATAATAAATAATATTATAATTGTTTTAATTATATAAGAATATAAAGTAATATTTTTTAAAGAAAATTTTGTTAACATTTTTAAATATATTTTAATAATAATATTTAATTAATAATTACTAGATTTTTAATAAAACAACATTTTCTATATAAAGATTTTTTTTAAGTTATAAATTATTTTGCTTTTTTTCGATTTATTTATAAATTAATTGTTAGATTAAATTTTAATTTTAAATATAGAGATTAATTTAAATTATTAATTTTAATTTTAGAAATTAAATTATTTAGATTTTCGAATTAAATTAATATAAATTGTTAAGATTTAAATTAAATATTTAATTTAAACTTAATAACTTAATTCGATATAATTATTTTATTTATTTGCAAAGACTTTATATTAAATCTTAATTTTTTTTTAATAATATATTTTTCTTTATTATTTAAATAATTTCTTTATTGTATTTTTATTATTAATTAACTTTACTTTTTATTAGAAATAATAAAATTAAATTTATAATTTTCTAAAATTATAAAATAATAAAAAGAAAAAATAAACAAATATTATAATTAAATTTCTTAATATTAAGTTTAATAATAAAATAATAAAAGTATATTTGTTATTTATAAAGTTATAACAAACTTATAATTTTGTTATTATAATAATAATAATAATAATAAATATTTTTTTGCAATAAAATTTAAAGATTCTAGTAAACTTTCTATTTTTTTGCGCTAAAGTAATTGTTTTAGATTGTATATTTCTTAGTATTTTATATATTTTTTAAACAAAAAATATACGTTATTATTATATTATTATCTTTATAATAAGAGATTTAATTTAATAATATTATTTTTTGTTGCAATAAAATAATATTAAAATTTTACAAAATTTTGTTTTACAATTAATCTCTTATATATAAATAAATATCTTTAATTTATAAAATATATATAATTATTAAATATTTAATAAAAATTATTTATTAATAGATATTTTTAATAAATACTACTTAATTTTCGTTAAATAAAAAGTTCTTTATACAAATATATATAAAACAAAAGCTATATTATATTTTTTTTATCTTTAATTATTTTGTTTTTATAATAATAAAATAGTTATTTATAGTAATAATATTGTTATTATTATTAATCTTAATAAAAACTTTATTTGTAATAATTTTATAACTTTGCTAAGAAGTATTGCAATATTTCTTACTTTTAATAATATTTTAATAAAGATAATCTAGATAAATTTTAAGTTAAATAATTTTATTAATTTGCTTTTGCACAAAAAATATAAAACTATTATTAATAAATATTTATAATTAATATATTTTAATAAGTAGATTCTTGCAATTCTTTAAAGTTTTAATATTTCGAAATATCTTTAAATCAAAATATAATTCTTTTTCTTTAATAAGAATTTATTACAATTATAAGAAATTTTTATTTTATAATCTTTAATAATTATATAAAGTATTATTGTTTATATCTTAATTGCAAATCTTTGTTTATTATTGTTTAAAATATTGTTAACTAAGTTGTTTGCTTAAATTTTAACTATATTAAGATAAAAATAATTAAAAAATATATTTATAATTTTTGCTTTATTTATATTAATAGAAACTACTTTAACTTTATTGTTTTCGATAATTTTTTTTTACTTTATATTATATTTAAAATTAAATATTATTAAAGTAACAATATTTCTTATAAATATAAAGCAATTATTTGCGATATTTTATTAAATATTTTTTCTATATTTAATATCTTTAAACAACTAGATATTATATTGTATATTATTTTTTGTTTTGTTTTATAAGATTTTTATAAGTTAGCAAATTTATATAGAAGTTATACAATCTAAATAATGCGAAAACTATATCAATTAATTTATTACTAAATTATCTATTAAATTGCTAGCAAATAAATTTAAACTTAAAATTTTTATTTTAAAAACAAATCTTTTTTGTATTAAAGATATTATTCTTAAGATTATTATTATTAATAATATTAATTATATTGTTATCTTAAAAAAAAAAAACTTGCAATAACTTTTAATTGTTCTAATAAATTTTTATTTAATATTAACAAAAGTATTTTTAATAAAAAAAGAATTATTAATATTCTTTATATTAGATTTTAGTTTTTAGAATATAATAAATACTATATTAGTTATTTCTTTTATTGTAAAACAATTATAAAAATATGCAATTCTAATATATTTAAAACTATAATAATACTTTTAAATTAATAGAAATCTAATATTTATTTTTGTAATATTAAGAATAATTTCGATTTAATTTTGTAAACTTTGCGTTGTTATTAGAGTTACTAATTATTTTTTTTTTTTAACAATAATATTTTAAAATTTAAAGAAAGTTAATTAATTTCGAAGCAATTCTAATAATTTTTTTAATAATATTATATTATTAACAATCTCTTTTGTATATCTAATAGATAACAATAAGATACTATAAAATAATTAATAGCTAAATATCTTTTATATATATAGAAAATAAATTATTTAGATTTTGTTTATTTGTTTCTAAGTCTCTAAAGTAGTAATAAAGTTTTATACAACAAAGAAACTAATATTAAAAATAAAAAATTTAAGAAGATTATATTTAATTGTTTGTTATATTATTTAGTATATTAATTGTTTATTGTATTTCTTTTCTTCTTTTCTTATTGCATTTGTCTTTTTGATTTATTTTCTTACTTTTTTTGCTTTTGTTATCTAAATAGAAGAAAGTTAATTAGCTTCGAAGTAATCTTGATAATCTTTTCGATAACGTTATGCTATTGGCGATCTCTTTCGCACGCCTAATAGGCAACGGTAAGATGCTACGAGGTGGCCGATGGCCAAACACCTCTTATATATATAGAAAATGGCCTATTTAGGCCTTGTTTGCCTGTTTCTAAGTCCCTAAAGCAGTAGCATGGCCGCCAGTGACAGATCAAGTACCTGTCTTTACGCCCAAACGAACGCGCAGTCGATTCGTTATTAAGTTGCGTCTCCATACAAGCAATTACATCTAATCCCTACCTAACTTGATATACCCGAAGTCGTTAACTCCCATTTTTGGTACCAAGTCTATATGGCTGACTAGTAATCCTTCGATAGGGACTCTATTTCGAAGAAGGCTTTAGAGTGCATCACTTTTTCATGGTCCTTCTGTTCATCTACACGTTGGCCAGCTTAGCTTTCGCCGTCTACTGGTGCACAAGATTCGGACTGGTAGGTCCGTCTTCTGGGTCTGGCGCTTTCGGTGTTTCGATTTGGATGATCGGTCTTATCTCTTTGGTCATGACTGTATGGTTCAAATGGGCAGACTGAGCTTCGAGGAGTAGAGAGCAGGGAGAGACGATGCCAATAGCTAGTCGACTTCCAACAGCTTTTATAACGCAACAATCTCCAAGACTGTTTACACACCCAGTAGCATAAAGGCGAATGTGGACGGCGAAGCGATCGATAATCTTCGATCTGATCCTTAAAGTGAAAAACCGGTCAGAGGAGCAACGAATGCAATCATGAAACCCCCTGTTCTTACGACTAAGCACATGGAGCACAGCGTCATGCTTTACTACGGTGGCTCGCAGCGCCGCTGCTCGATAACCCTCAGCCTTCACAACTGCGACATAACCCGTAAGCCTACGCGCCGGGGACCTGCCAACAGAGCTTGACAGTGTCCCCATTATGACATGGTTCGATCTCAGAACCCCAGTTGAAGGACATACAGCTTACTTACTTTAGTCTTGATTCGACGCGTCTCTGTTTGTACAATCTCGTACTTGGTAAGTGCGACAATAGGCTTAGCCCTTTACCGTACCACACCTCTCCAAAAATCCACTCCAACGACCGTCTCTGCCAACATGGAGGTACTACAGCCAAGGTAGTAACTTACTCAAAGCATCGAAGCGTCGCCAACATGGTAAGCCAGTCTTATTCTTCTCGCCACCCATCGAAATATTCTCACTGCTGTAGGCCGCGGGGCGATTCCTCCAACTCCCCTTCGAGAGTCGCCACCAGGTCTACAAACCTCTTTCCACGTCTCTCACGTTGACGTCTCCTTGGTGAAAACATCCGCTACACTCGAGCTTGCCACGCGAGATCCGTGATGATTCCCTTCCCACGTCGTACGGAAATGCCTGCTTCAAATTCAATACTACGGAGCACCTGATGGATTTTCTCACCTCCGTCGACTGCGCTGCTCTCCGCCAATTACGGCATATCTCTGCAAGAAGCCACCCTCTCGTCCTTAATCCAGCTGCGAACGACGATTCGTTCTGCCGTGTACATTCGTTTCCCATCGTACTCAAATTGTTCCCTGGTCTGCAGCTGTCGACCCTGACAGTCCGAGATACATACCATGAACCTGGCACGGAGCATGATGGTTTCTGCGACGAGCCGGCCTACGAAATGGTGGAGGATCTTATCAAGAGCGACGGTTTCAAGGAACTGATTTATACCTCCACGAGCCACTGCTTCATGCGGCCCAAGGACTTTGAGCCTTTCCTTGAAGAGTATACCCCACAGCAGGAGAAGGCATTGTATCGAGACCCGCAACCGAGTACATGGGACCAGATGATCAAAAAGCGAGACGGCTTGGATTCGGGCGGTGGAGTGGAGATGTTCCGGCATACGAAGGATGGCCGTGTTCGTTTGAAAGACGAGTTCGAGACTCCGGCTCCATTAGACGATAATACCAAATTTTTGGCGACGGATCCAGTCTCTGAAAGGATATCCAGCCACTCTATGAGAATATCCAGCCATCTGGAAGACCGATGGAGACAAGACAACATCGAGGTTCGCGTCAAGAGAGCCGAGGGAGCAGACTATGAGCAGACTGGTCAATGCTCGACGGATTACGAGCGGTGGCTACACGATTTCTTCAAGGAACGAACATTGGAACAGACCAAGGAGCAAGGCTTGAATCTTGAAGTGAGGGACGAAGATCCTGCGGCGTGGTTGTGAGGGTGAGGATGATGTGGGTTGAAGATTGGTGGCCCGCATTGGACAGACCATAAGGCTCAATATCTTGCAAAGAATAGCGATGGCGTTAGGTCATAGATGTGGCACCCCACTCACTCCCGGCGATCAGAAATACTCAACTCACTAGAAGCACTTTACACACTCATGTATTGCCGTACCATGCCTACGCATTATTCTTGCTAACAACAAGGCTACGCCCCCGCCTACTGCAGTAGCAGTAGGTCTAAGTAGAATTTCTGTGATGAAAGGTCTCCGGTAGGCACTCGCAGCTTCAGCGCTTATACGAAATCTTTCGGCGGTCGCCTCTTTTGCTAACGCGAAGGAGTCTGCGACGACGACGAATCTTGAACGTCTTTGATTGACTCCGAGGACAAGAAACGAGCGAGCGTAGAGCTTCACCAAAGAACAGAGCCATCTTGAAATTGATCAGAGCTCCCACAGTCTTCAAGCAGCTACGAATGACTCGAGTTGTGTGTTAGATAACATGGAGAAGCTGTCTCATAATTGGGTTTCCACCATTTAGTAGCGAGAGGTGCAATTTTTTGTATTCAAGTACCGAAGCAGACGTCCCAAATGGGCAAGCCATCATGAGTGTCTCTCAGAAGGTGTACCCTGCTGTCGCTTCGATACACAGCGCTTGAATTGAAGGTCTAGTCGTCAGCAACGCGCCACACAAGCCTCTCGCCGCTCGGCTCCTTCCTACGCAAGGCATCCATTGCTTTCTGCGCCCTCTCCAGCATCGTCTTGCCTTCGATGATGCGCTGTGCATTTGGCTTTACGATACCTTCGGCCAGCATTGTAGGCATGATGGTTGGTTGGAGATGGTCCCGTAACACCTCGTTCTACCATTGCATGTAATCCATCAGCAATTCACCACGCAATAGCTCACTCAAGCAATGTGCGAACTTACCTCCAGATAAAAATGTGTGCGTACACCGGCCACCTCAACACCGTCAGCGAAATTTGCTGCTTTCTCTGCGTCCAGGGTGTATTCAGGCATGGTTGAGTCTGTAGAGTCCTTGACGATGACGGGCAACAGGACAGCGATCTTGGCGCCTTTCTGAGCAATCTTCGAGAGCGGCTGGATACTGCCTTGCTGGGAACCGATGCAGTCGAGGATCAGGGGAATTGTCGGCTGGCTTGATCGCTCAACGTTACAGGCTCGGATGATCTGCTCAACAACGTCGCTGTCATTGTAGTCAAAAACCTTCGACGCTCCGAGGGATATCAGGTTGCTATGATGCTTCTTCGACGCCGTAGTCAGCAGATTACGGTATCCATAGTATCTCAAGATCTGCAGCGCGTATTGGCCGACAGAGGATGCGCCTCCCCAGATGAGTATGGCAGACTCTGCGTTTGGCGGAGTATAGTCGGTAAGTCTGGGCCATGGTGTGGGTACCCCAAGGTCAGTGGCAAGCGCGTGGAATACAGTGACGAAGTTGTTGGGTAGCGTCACGGCGTCCTGGAGCGTGAAGCCTTGCGGAAGCTGGATATCGCTTCGTCAGACATCTTCCGCACTTTTATTCCTCCATCGAGATTCTTTCTCACCTTGCCAAGAAGTATCTCCGGCACCGTGGCAAACACCTGATGGGCCTTTTCCTTCTGCTCTCGCCAGCAAAACCCAAAGACCTGGACCAACGAGTTAGCAGCCGCTATTCCTTGAGCTCATGCGATCACCAACCTTGTCGCCGACTGCTAGGTGCTTGAGACTGTGTCCAGCATCAACAACAGTACCGGCAAGACCGTCGCCGAGGACTTGAGGATGCTTGACTAGTAAGCCTCCGTCGTTCTGGTGCATGTCGAACGGCGTAGATGCAGTCCATTCAACGCGCACGCGGACTTCTCCGTCCTTGGGCGCAATGGTGGGGACGCGCAGGATCTCGAGGGGGCCGTGGATGGCTGTTGTTACAACTGCTGCGTGGGTGGACATGTTGCTGAGACGGCAGCGATACTCTCTGAATTGTGATTGTCACGCTGCCCGGCAGGCTTGTGATTACAGAACGCATCGTGCGATCGAACCTGACGATATTCTTTATCGGCTATCACGGCAGAAATGTTGATTTGTAATGATGGCGGTGAATCGCGTTTCGGATTCGCTGATTAATAATGCAAGTCCTGGTGGCCGTACTTGGACAACCTCTCGAAGGTACGGGTATTATTTACCCGGAACTGCCGGCAGGAACGTTACCTTTCAATTTCCGACTTCAGTCTGATCAGGGTACGTCAGGGAGCTGGTGAGATGTTTTCCCAAGTGGTGATCAGCATCAACGGCCAAGCAAGGATACCCGCAAGGAAAAACGCGAATCCGAGACGACAAGAAGGAAAACTTCAACAGGTCAGTCTTTTTCTAGTCGCAATGAAGACTGTCGTGCACAGTCGCAGTCTCACCAACACAGTTCACTGCCACTTCAATGATAACCAGAGAGCGCAAGTACCTGCTTTACAATGCATACTCCCTGAGCTGACAAGAACATTCTGGGGAGGTCGTGCGAGATCTAGCATAGCTTAAAAGTCAGGAAAGGAAAATCGTCACTAAACTTGTACACCGAACAGAGCGTACCAAAGAAGTGGTTGTAGAAGGACTGAGTAAGCGGCTGTCTGACGTACCTTAGCCATCGGGAAATGCATGTGTATTCGATGATCTGCGTTGCTAACCGTATATCCAGAGTGGACCAATATAGCATCTATGAAATCCAACTTCTTGCTCCAATGCAGCGAACGGAGCATGCCACACAGTCTTGCAGACTACCCTCTTGAAACCTTGATCTCGTCTCCGTCTCTGACAACCCACATATCGTGGTACATGATAGCCTTAGCAAACTCAGTCCCAAACTCATCGAGCAACTCTTGCTTATGTAGCCCTTGTGCAGGCAGACCCTGCATGTGGCCGCTGATAGGCTTCCAAAGCCCGTTGGTGCAGATCTCGAAGAGCAGCTGCGTGCTCATCTCTCCATCTTTCATGAAACCACACTGTGCGCGCAAAATCAACAAGGCTGATACATTTCTTGACCATTTGGCGGTTGCAAAACGCTTTGGACAACTCGCCTAATTGCAATTCTCTGCCGCCGCCACCTAATTTAGCGAGAAAACTGCGAGGATCAATTTCCACCCATAGAATCTCCAATTGCACCGTTTTAACTATCAATTGAAGCTTCAATTTTCTCTATATATGTCGTTTCTAATGTTGCGAGTTATCTAAGAACTCTCTTCTCTTTCTTTGTTGTTTATATTTCTTCGTTATAAGATATTGTTGCATCGATATTGTTATCAAGTCTAAAGCAATAAAGTTTCTTTGTTTATATTGACAATTAAATGTTGTTATTAATTGCAATTATATATATAAGCAAATTAACTACAATTAATAGAAGCAACTTAAGATATATAGAACTTTATATCTTTTGCAATATTATATTGTACAAATAGATTATTTACGTCAAATATTTATTGCAATAAAGAAAAGTTTCTTAAAATATTAGTATTATTATTTGTATATTTATTGAGACAAGCTTAGTGTAATCGTTAAATCAAGTCAAACACTTTTTTCTTAACTTGATTTACTCTCTTAAGTCTTGTAGAATTAAGTTAGAGTTAAGGCGCGAACTCGATTCTAAAGTTGAGTTTCGTCAAGTTAATGTTAAGAATTTAAGCTAACTTCGTCGCGTTAGCATTCGCTTATCTTATCTTATTTTATCTTATTTTATCTATGCGTTAACTTAATTAAGTTAACGTAGAATTCAAGCTAGCCTAATTAGACTAATGCAAGATTTACGCTAATTATATATGATTAGCGCGTTACGTAATGTTACGTAATTAAATAAATTAAGTTAAACATTCAACGCATATTCTTCGTTTGTTCTATTCTATTAAGTTAGAAAATTTACTTAACTCTAGGATTAAAGTTGAACAAATTAACTCAATTAAGTTGAAACTTGATCCAACGATTACACTAGATAAGCTTGCGCTATTCTTAGAGAAAAAGTAAAATATATATATTTATAAAAGTATTATTTGTTATCTTTTTAAAAAGAAACAAATTTCTTATAAGTAAAACAAATTAATTAACTCTTAAAGTTAATCTTTTTGCACAAAATAATAAGCAAAGATACTTAATATTATTATTAAGTAATTAATTTTTTGCAACAAATTTATATTTAAGACTTAATTAATATAGCAATATATAAATTATAAATTAATAGATAAAGTTTATTAATAAAAGCAAAATATACAAAGAAACAATATATATAGTATTTTATTTATCTATATTATTAATAACTATTTGTTATATATTAATATCAAATAAAATTTCTTTAACAACAAGAACTTCTTTTAATAAATAGAAAACAAACTTTTATTACAATATAATTAATATTCGAAATTATACAATATAATTGTTTTAGATAATCTTAATATTTATATTATTAAATATATTTGCAAGATTATTAAAGTTTATAAATATTTACTATAATTTTTGTTTCTTTATTTGTTAAATTATAATTTTATAAAGTTTACTTTTAATATATTTAAAGTATAAATATACTAATATTTTTAATAACTTTATTATATATTTAATAATTTCGAAATCTTTCTAATCTTTGCAATAAAGTACAATAAATATAATAAATATATAATAAAGTATTTTAGATACAATATTAATAATTATATATTTAAGAATAATTATAAGATATATAACTATAAAAGTTAACAATATAGAAAAATAATAATAAAATAATTAATTAATAATTTAGAAATAAATATATCTTGCAATTGTATTAGAAGATATTTATTTAAATTAAATTAATTTAAATTTTTTTTTTATTTATAACTTTAAAATATTAATATATATAATCTCTTTAAATAAATACTCTTTTATAAACTTTAAATTTATTTTATTTTAATTAATTTATCTAGTATTTGTATCTTTAATTAATATATAAATCTTTTTTTAATTTATTCTTAAAATTATTGTTTTTATCTTCTTATTAATCTCTTAAATTAAGAAATTCTTGTCTAGATTTATATTAAATTTAATAGATAATCTTAAAGATATATAAAGCAATTGTTATATTTTTTGTTAAATTATACAAAACTTCTAGTCTTATTATTTACTTATATATATTAGATACAAAAACTAAAAATTCTTTGTAATTATTTAATTTCTATATTTATTATATTATTATAATCTTTATATTTAATAATAATTATTATTTTTTTAAATTATTTATAAAGATTATTAGACTAATTGTTAAGTTAAATTTCGATATTAACATTTTAGCTTAATCTAGATACTTAATATCAATCTCTTAACTTAACTTAAAATTGACTTAAGTTAACGATTTCTTAATTTAACTTAATCAACTTATTAAGCAATCGAAAATAACGTTAAAATGTCAAGATTTTCTATTTTTAAAAAAATTCGCATTATTTAAATTACTAAAAATAGTTTAAAAATAATAACGCACAAATAATATACAAATGTATTATCTAAATACATTATTATATAATATTATAAACAAATTAATTAAATTAATCAATTTAATTAAGTTAATTAATGCACTTTTTTAAAAAAAATCTAAATTTTTCGAGTTTTGACAAGTTGAATTAAGTTATACACTAAGTATTTTATATTTATTCTTTAACTTAACTTAAATACTTAAATTAAGATTTCTAATTTAAATCAAGTCTTAACGAGTTAAGAACTTGATTCGAACTTAATAACTTAACTTGACGCAATTAGTCTAAAGATTATTATCTAGATTTAGAAGATTATTATTATATATCTTTTTTCTATTAATTTCTTTATTAAACTAAAGTTTAATTAAAATAATAATAAATACTTATAAGAAATTTCTAGAACAAACAATTAAATAAACAATTAAATAAACAATTAAATAAATAATTGAATAAATAATTAATAAAATAATTAAAATATATATTTAAACAATATAAAAGAATATATATATTTTGCTTAATACAATAATATATAGAAGTTAAAAATAGTTATTTATATAATTAATAAAACTTTAAAGTTATTGTTTTTTATTAATTTTATTATATTTAACTAAATTAATTATTAATTTAATTTTCGATTTTAATTTCTAGAATTAACTTAAATTAATAATTTAACTTTAGAAATTAAATTAAAAATTAAATTAATTTTGAAATTAAATTAGATTAAATTAAGTTAATTTTCGATTTAAAGATTAAAATTAAATTAAATTATTAAGAATATTAAGAATATTAAAAATAATTTAAATTTAATTTAAATTTAGATTTTTTTAGTTATTTTCTAAGTAATATACAATAATAATATATAATATAAAAATAATCTAATATATTTATTAATTAATTTAAATAAATAAATTATTTCTATTAAATTATTAATTAATTGTTATTAAAAATAATTAAATTTACTAAAAATAATAGTCTTAACAATTTAATTTAATTTTTCGATTTAATTTTTAATTTAACTTTTAAAATTAAATTAAATTGTTAATTTTAATTTTAGAAATCGAATTATTAAGACTTTTATTTTAATTCGAATTAAATTGTTAAGATTTAATTTAATTTCTTAAATTAAACTTAATTTCTTAAATTAATGAAATTAATCTATAAATTGTTAAGATTTAATTTAATCTTTTAAATTAAACTTAATTTCTTAAATAGATGCAATTAATCTATATAACAATAGTTTTTCTTCTTATAAATAAAACATTTTTGCTTTTTATTAAAGCAACAACAATTAAAAGATTTAGAAGTTTGTTTGCTTTAATAATTAGAGAAATTGTTAAGATTATTAGTAAAACAATTAAAAGATATAGAATAAATATCTTTATTAAAAGATATATTAATTGCGAGTTTAAATTATATATAGAGAAAATTAAAACTTTAATTAATAGTTAAAATAATATAATTAAAGATTCTATAGATAGAAATTTAGATTCTTGCAATTTTCTCGCTAAATTAGATAACAACAATAAAGAATTGCAATTAGATAAGTTGTTTAAAGCGTTTTGTAATTGTCAAATTATCTTATAGAGTTTCGATATTATTTACTATTATGCTTTGCTTGTGCTTAGCGATAATTATATCTTTTATTATCTGCCTTTTTTGCTTGCGAACAATCTTCAATTGCGGAATTGCGAGATTTAGAAACTTGTCGAGGATAGATGGATCTCAATTGCAGAGGAAGGTAGCAACTCCATCGACTGCTCGAAGGTTGATCTTGTTGGTCTCCTCGTGGAATGAGCCGGTTATAATATGAGGGTGACCAGTGGGGGCTGTCGCTGGCAGATACGGATATGCATCTGAAAACCGGAGAGGTGTCATGATAGATGTTGTGTCCAGCAATTCAATCGGAGGAGTCTGAAGTTTGCAGACGGATCGCGTCCAGGTGGAGACGCGTCCCAGATCTGCCTCGGCACGCTTGCCACATTCGGCTAGCGTTTCTCTAAGGTAATCTCCTGACATTGTTCTTTCCACATATTCCTTCTTTCTCTGGCAGTGTGTCAGATATCAACTCTTATGCCAAGGCATGATGTTAATTAGACATAGATCCCGAAGGCGCATTCGCTCTTCTGAGCTTGCTTCGATGTCTCCCTCGTCCTCGGAGAGTACATCCAGAGTTAGCGGGTGGCGACTTCGAGATCCTGCTTAAAGAGCTCCTCGATTTGATTGATGATCTCCTCGCTCTAGTCTGCTTGGACGACAGTATCAAGGACGACATAACCGAGGAAGACATGTACGACGTCAAGACTTACACATGCGCGTCTTTGGTTTTGACGTGCATTCATGCGAGCTTCCGATAGCCTCCGCTCCCAAGGTCAAGCAATATGTGCACATATGTCGCGTGATCAAATCTCGAGTCTGATTACGGCACTCCACTTAAGTAATTGGGATGAATGAGCCCGGATAAGCCCTTCGTTGATTGAAGGGTCTTCCAAAACATAATCAAATTGAATCACAGATCGGAGTAGCCTGTTACTTGGTTAAATGCTGACAGCACGTGCTGATGGATTGTCTAATAACACGGGGAACAAGACCGTATCACGGTCCGGCAAAACCTCAGGATAGTGAGACGCTGAAAGGATGTGCCGCAGGATTGAGTAGCCATATGAGGGATGAGCAAAGAATCGTAGCCTGCTGATTTATGGTATCGAGCAAAACAATATTCATTTCAAGCCAGGCTACATTTTCTTCTCCATGACTTTCCAGGACGCTTCACTACATGCGAGCATTAAATCTTCGTTCCTGACAATCTTATCAGTCATCAGTCGCTTGGCTTCCATGCTTGGTCCTAGTCTTGAAACCGAAGCCTGGCGGTTTCAAGCCTCCTTTGAAGCGATTCTTTCTATTTCAAAATGTGTGGTCCATTGCGTTCTTAGCGGTGGGACACGCCGGGCTTTATGCTTAGCTGCCCATCGCTCAAACCTCCTTTTTGGTTGATGGTCAGGACTCTTACCTAGCCCCCGTGAGAATGCAATAGGATAGGAATGTAACAAGACGCTGGTTCGCCGACATAGCTCCGACGAGATCGTACGGCTTGAACACAACACAAATCCCAGTGGGTTATTGAATTGGCGAAAATCTTTTGCGATCCGACAATGAGCAGTTCGCGCTTGGCTTACCTGGAGCAGATATGCTAGCGACGCCAAATAAGGTTGAGTACAGCTCATCATCTACGAGAAAGAGTTCGGTGAGTATACTAGAGCAGACGTTGAAGTGTCTATAGGTTTGATATCATGATCGACTCACATGGAGCGCCTGGCGCTCACGTGGCCATGAACTCCGATACTCGACGGGTTTGGCTACAGCTGATATCGAAAAGGGGTTTCACTATGCTGACAGAAGACCTTCATTTTGCGGTCTCTCCTGGGTTCTATGTTGATTACAAATACGAGCGTGCCAATGAGCTGCTTAAGTCGACGACTCATTTCATTCGCATCAACAAGAGCTATCGAAAAGTCTGCAAGCTGGAGGTTTTCAATGAGTCCTGATAAGATAACAACAGCATTTCAGATGTTTGCAGTCTATCAACGACCACCGCTACTTCAATTCCCATCGTCGGCGAGTAGAGTGTGAGCCAGGCGGATAACCTGGCATGGAATGACCTTGACTTCACCCCGCCGGACAGCCACGTCGATTGATACAGAAAACGGTCAATGGCCCAGATCACAATTCACGAGAAGCAAGACCAACGATTCTTCTTGAGGTTAAAGGCCAATTGGATCGGAGGTAGGAGCGATTGGTGGCGGTCGTGCGACGGTACGAACACAGACCTCGGGATATATAACGCTTGTGAAGGATCACATTGTGGCTGAAGGAGGCTTGAAGTCTGGACTCTTTTCGGTCTTATAAGCGATCCAAGCATCGACCAAAGACACTAATCTCTGCAATCGCAGCCACTCATGGGCAGTCGCTGTTGGTGAGCCATGTGATCTGCCATACGCGGTTAGGATATTTCGAAGATAGGTCAACGGTTCGAGTGCCAAGATCTAATACGAGGGTGCCAAGATGCTTAGCAAACTACCTGGAGGGCTGCATGTGGCTAGATGGGCAATTGGTTCAATCCTGGGGGAGCGGGGAAGGATGTGATCAAAGTCCCAGCAAGGAGACTCCTGGGATTCCTGGCAGCCACGTTGATTGACTTTCCCGGCTTCGGTTAGACGGCAACGAATTTTCTCGGCCTTAGGAAGCTAGCTGGGGCGCCTATGCACGATACAAAGTCAGCGCTAACCCACATGCAGGCCGCGTCTAAATTACTTCCTGGCCGGCTGGCCCGCCATCTTCGCTATCACGACGCCTCCTTTCGTGCTATTTGCTTGTCGACGTGACGAGACGGCTTGTTGATGGGCCTATCTCTTAGAGGGATTTTTTGCAGCCAGAGTCGAGAGGTGTCTCTTCTCAAAATGGACAGCAGTCATGCAGCCACAACAATTTCTACGCGGCCCGTTGCAGGCTTGCAGCAGGCCCTGCTTCTGACCGCAGGCCTGAGTACGAGGTACAGGACAGAGCTTGTGCCGCGCACTTCATGGGTAATTCGAATGCTGTCCCCTCCATTCTGTCCGTGTTCCTTCGTCCTTGTAGCTGTGCTGAAGCAATCTCCACCAGCTCTCACTGTAAGGCGCCTGCTGTAGTTTGCCAGCACTGCAAGCCTTCTCTTTCTCTTGTCAGGACCTTGCAGTCGTTTTGCTCCCCGAACAGAAGATCACTGAATTATAATTTTCATCGCTTGTCAAGGCAGGAAACCATTGCAATACGGCAGAATGTTATTGGATCGTCTTGTATGGCTGGGATGTATTCCATGGCTCGTTCACTCTCTCGCATCCACCGACGAACTCTCGGACGCCGACCCGGCCCAATCCGGGTATCTACCTAATCATAATATGCAACCCTCGATTGTTGATTCTTCAGGCTTTGGTATTCTCTGGTCTCAGACTTTTAACGCGAAAGAACTATGGTATGCCAAACCACTGGTCTACACCGCCCCTGGACAGAAGCAACTGGTCTTCACCGCTTCCAACCAAAACTGGATTCGCACATTCGACGCTGTTACTGGGACTCTGATCCAAGCACGCCAAGTGCAACCACCGTTTCTTCAAAGCGACGTCGGCTGCATTGATATGCCGAACACAATTGGTGAGTGCCCCGTGTGTCTTGGGATCTGGCTATGCCTCGATGCTGTCAAGATTCCGAGTTGACCCCTTCAGGTATCGCTGGAACACCAGTCATAGATCCTGGTACGAATACGGTATATTTCTTTGCGAAGGGTTATCAGGGTGGCGCTGCAAGTGGCGGTGTTGCAAAAGGCATATATAAGTGAGCCAAGCATCGTCATTCTTTGGTGATCGATCTTTAATGTTTGAAGATTCTACGCCGTCAACATTCTCGACTTGACCGATCTGCCCAGCTTCCCGGTATTAGTCGACGGACACAATGCCGACAATGACCCGACGAGATACTTCATTGGAGGAACAGTCCTCCAGCGACCTTCGTTAACAATGGTCGGTGGTACAGTATATGGAGCTTTCGGTGGTCACTGTGATCTGTTCAATTACACTGGGATGATTGCCGGACTCAGCACGACGCCAGGAGTGGGAGTCACCAGTATGTTTGCTTTGGAATCCAGGCCGGGCGCTCCTCCCGCTACCACAGATATTATGGTCCAGAGCGGCGGCAAGGCTGGTATTTGGATGAGTGGCATGGCGCCGGCTACCGACGGCAGCCGTATCTTCGTGGTCACTGGCAATGGCCAGGGTCACGAAAACAAGGATACTCCAGCATCTGGACGTGCTCCGCTCTCCACTCTCGACGAGGTTGTTGCAAATTTCGCCATCAGCAACGGTAAACTCGCGCTCCAAGATTACTTTGAGCCGTATGAATATATTGGCATGGACGCTGGAGATCGAGATATGGGATCAGGCGGGGTTGCTCTACTGGATCCAAGTGTCTTCAAAGGCACCAACGGGGTTACTCGCATGGCGATCACTATCGGGAAGAACGGAAAGGCCTACATCCTGAATGCTGACAACCTAGGGGGCTTTAAACTTGGGTCTGGGGCAACGGACAACATCCTCCAAACCATCATTGCTCCTAATGCGGTGTTCGGCGGCGCTGGTTCTTATCCACTAGAAGGCGGCTTCATTTACTTCACTCCTGTGGGAGCGTCGACCTTGGTGTATAAGCTTGGCCTGGATCAAAATGGTTCCCCTTTGTTCACCAAGGTTGGACAAAGTGCGGATACCTCTGCCGGACGTGTCGGCGTCGGTGTCCCAACAATCACCACTTACAAAGGCCAGCCAGGCACCGGTATCGTCTGGATCACCGACGTTGATGCGGGACTCAAGGCGTACAGGGCTGTGCCTGATGCGTCCGGCAACCTTGTGAGGATTAATATACCTCCCACCGGCGGATTGAACAAATTCCAGCGTCCTGGGTTTGGTGACGGTCGTCTTTACGTCACCGACAACTATGCGAGATTAATCTGCATGGGCTCCCCAGTCTCGACCCCACTGAACTGCACTGGACCCGTTGACTTTGGAGATGTCACGATCGGATCAGTAAAAACCGTCACAGTGCAGTGTACAGCCCTCATTCCTATTACCAAGCTCAATGGATTGTACATTCGAGATGCTACTTTTCAAGCCAGTAACTCTTCCTTGCCACAAGGGAGCCTTGCTCAAGGTGCCCAATTCTCTTTTCCGGTTACTTGGAACCTCACCCAGGCAAGCATTCAGGATGCTACAGGTGCTTCGTTTGGTTCTGTTAGTCCGGGTGTCAAGACCAGCTACCTTGTACTTTCAACGACCAATGGCGTTGAGCAGTACTCGAATTCCCTACCCATCACGCTGCAGGGGAATGAAGTCAGCAGTACCGCTTTCTTGGCCCTCACACCTCAGGAGGTCGACTTTGGCGGTCTCGTGGTTGGGAGCCCAGGCGCTGCTACTGGCCTCGACTCCTCTTTCACGATTTCCAACACTGGCTCCTCGCCTCTCATGATTCTAGGCTATGCATACACTGGGACTAGTGGAGAGGTAAATTACACGAACACCACAACCTCCAATGGAAAGACTGTCATGGGTGACGGTTTCACTTCGAGCGGTCTTCCTGCTGTCAAGTCCACTATCTCAGCAGGTCAGAGTCTGACCGTGCCAATCAACTTTAACTCTGCTCAAGTGGGAAACTACCAAAGCCTGTTCAATGTCTGGACCAACGGTGGCCACAAAGTCGTACTTCTCACCGGAAGTGCTACCACAGCGCCTATCGCCAGTTTGGCTGTTGAAACCGCCGAAGGAGGGTGGGACACATCTGGTATTATGGACTTCGGTACCGTCCTGGCAGGTACAACCAAAACCCGACGCCTCCGGATTTGCAATGTCGGCGGGTCAGCATTGCTTATCACTAAGAGCAAGCCTCCCGTGGATGCAGAACTCCGAGCCGAGAATCCCACTTCCGATCTACATGAAGGTCAATCCATCCCTGCCGGTCAATGCTCCTATGCTCCTATCGATATTGCTGCCAACACCGAGCCCCCCAACGTCGCCTCTCATGATGTGTCAGACGTATGGATTCTAAACACCGATGATCTTACTTTTGGTGTGCATGATGTCCAGATCAAAGCGACGATTGTCAGTCGTCAACTCGGGCCCACATATCCCAACGGCACTGCCGAATACTCCTATCTGGGGTGCTACTCCGATGGCGCCGGACGCCAACTGCAGAAGGTATACGACCTTGGCGCAAGCAACGACAATGGTATATGCCAAACCAAGTGCCAGGGTCTTGGATATATCTTTGCTGGTACGGAATATCATTCTCAATGCTGGTGTGGCAGCCTTCCTCCACAAGCCTTGAAGTACACCCCCGAAAGCGCCAAGAAGTGTACCTTTGGGTGTACCAATGATACCACCCAAGCCTGCGGTGGTGACGGGGCTTACATCAGCATCTACTACGATTCGGCCAAGTATGTACCAGACTGCAAAGCTGTTCCCTGTGGCAACGTTACTTCCTCGTCCACTACCTCGCAGAGCTCAACAAGCTCGAGCACTACAAGCGCTAGCATAACAAGCTCAACAACCGCTTCTCAGACCAGCATTTCATCGACGACAGCCTCGAATCCATCTTCAACATCCAGCACATCTGGCACGTCAACGTTGTCCGGCAGCTCATCGATGACAGTCTCGAGTTCCTCGTCAACGTCCAGTACGTCTCGTGCGTCGATATCGTCTAGTCAGACCTCTACTTCGACAACCTCAACGTCTTCTCCTACATCAACTTCCGGCAGTGCCAACTGGAAGGCGCTCGGCTGCTACCACGACGGGCCTACAGACAAATCTATCTATCCCTACTCTTACGTATATGCTAACGATTTGATGACCATTGAGATCTGTCAGGACTTTTGTAGGAGCAAGGGGACAAGCTACGCTGCTATCGAATATCGGTGCGTCTTTATTTATGCAGTCTTCCACAAGAAACTTCACTGACAGGTATTACAGGCGAGAGTGCTACTGTGGGAATACCATTGCAGGTGACGCTATTGCGAATGATCCAGGCTGCACGTTGACCTGCATGGGTAATACGAGCGAGATCTGCGGTGGTAACAATCGAATGAACGTATATCAAGCTATCAAAATTACCACCACGACAACTCCCAACTCGTCCACGTCGACAAGTTCATCAACATCCTCGTCTTTATCAGCAACCTCCTCATCCTCGTCATCGGCTTCCGCCTCACCAACCTCATCTAGTTCATCCTCTACCATTTCCCAATCCTCCTCATCTTCCACCACCTCCCAATCCTCTTCATCCTCAGCAACCTCCACATCCTCGTCCTCGGCTTCTGCCTCATCAACCTCGTCTGGTTCGTCTTCTACGACTTCTCGATCCTCCTCCTCTTCCACCACCTCACAACCCTTGTCATCTTCTACCACTTCCCAATCCTCCTCTTCCTCTTCTTCCACCACCTCCCAATCCTCGTCATCTTCAACCTCCTCATCCGTATCCTCTACCACGACATCTAAGTCCTCCACATCCTCCACCCTCACAACCATCACCTCAACAACCCGCTACATAACCCCAACCCCAGCCTCCACCGCCACCGCCACAAGCAACTTCTACTCCCTTGGCTGCTACGCCGAGCCCCCTTACCCCATCAAAAAGCCCTGGGCCGCCCGACTCCTCGCCACCGACAACATGTCGCCCGACCTCTGCATCTCCGCGCTCTCCTCCGCCAACGCGCTAATAAAGCCCGGCACCAGCACCTATGCAGTGTTCGGGCTCGAGTACGGTAGGGAGTGCTGGGTTGCCAGATCCTTGGTGCAGAGCCAGACAAGCCTGATTGGCAACAAGGCCTGCACGTTTCCGTGCATGGGAGCGTCGAGTCTCAGCTGTGGTGGCAGGGCCATGTATGATTACTATGTGCCTACAAGCTACCTGGCGACTTTGACGGCGACTAGTATGCCTGTCAGCACGACGGGGACGGTACAGTCGACCTCGACTGCTTAGTAGGGTGTCCCGTGTATTGCGCAATGTGGGAAGCTGAGCAGATCGGAAGAGGGTACTTGGTCGCGTGGAGCGAGAGAGTCCTTGGAGTAACATGGCGTTGCAATTTTGGGTATTATCTAAGTCATTTCTCGAGCATATGAGGTTGGGGGGTCAGATCGGTTCAGGCAGTTTGTCCACGACGGACTAAATGGGATAGAAGACTAATACCAATAAGAAGCTAATAACCTTGCGCTTTTTCTCCCCGGAATGTGTTCATCAACCTTAGACTGCAGAAATCCCTTCAATTGTAAGACTGCAACCTCAATCCCCCAAAACATGCCTTCCTTGAAATTCCTGTCTCTAGCGACATCGGCTTACCTCTCGACTAACACCAGCCCTCTAGCTTCGGCCATTTGCATCCTACGTACTGGCACTATCCCATACGAGCTGGCAGGGTGCTGTTCTTACAGACTGATCAGCTCAGTGATTATTACTATGCAGACTCCCAAAAAAGGCATTGACGAAATAGCTGTAACTGAGTGATCAGGCAGAGCCCATCTCCAAACTATTCTCGACATCATTGGAAGCATTGGAGGAGCTCGTGGAGAGTAAAGACGTGAATGCGCAGAGTACCAGCGTATGAGAGATATAAAATGGTGTCTAGACTCGTTGTCCCGACACGCTCTTGTGCTTGTTTGAAGCGAGTTCTAGTCCCCCATGTCCATTTCGATGAGATTAGGTAGAAAACTTGTATGATAGTTAAGAGCGCAAAGGATAGAACATTCGACCTTTGACGGAGAGCTAGCTTTCTACTGACGCACTAACTCGCTGCTAAGCTCTCGTTTCGTTTTTAAGAGGAGCCCCACCGTTTGCATGTCTTGGAAGAGTGCTTACGGCACGAAGAAGGCGGGAAGGGAGTCCCGACTTTTGATCGTGAATCTCGATGGTGCTTTGTAGACAGCAGTGACATGCTGTGAGCTATGCAAGCAAAGCAGCCTAGCGATTGAAGACGTCGCGTTACTTTGCATCGACGAAGGAGATATTGTCGAACTGCGACCCGAACATGCATGAAGCCAAGGCCAAGTCTGAGAGTCGTGCCAGATTTGTCGTGGATTTGATCGAGCTTCTGCTCTTTGCTGTTGGTGCCATGGGGATGCAGATGGCAAGATTGGAATACCCCAGACGTGATAGCGTGACTTCGGAATGTCGTTCGTTAGTCAGGGGTGAGAACTTCGCTCTGGAGTCTGTATGTTGAGAGATGAGCCAGCGCAATGGAGTTGACAATTAAGCATGTCTCTCGAGGCGATGTGTAAGCGGGCTTTTGGAGCGCAGGACTTACATTGGACATCGGTGAGTGTGGAAGATCTAGGTACAAAGTCGTGGAAAGAACTCTGAAGAGAGATAGGTTATCGGACCTTTGTGTTGGCGCTAACAAGTTCGAAGGCCCTACAAAGCACAATCGAGTTGGTACTGTACGACAGACGAGAATTCAAGTCTCCAAGCGTATAACAGGGAAACATTGCAGATGTCAAGAGAGGACCGATCAAGTAATAGAGATATTGAAATTTTGCTTTGAAAGCAATGCAAAGACTTGCGACGACTAGATCGATTACGGATTGAAAATGAAAATATTGCAATACGCGCTCTGGATCTTGTTTCAACTGCTTACAACGATTTGATATATGTCAGGCTTTGATTGTAGTTATAGCTATTCTGGGTTTTAACAGGGCACTTTCTGAATATTGAAGACGTTTCGAAAGCGTAGACAACTATATGTTTGGTGAATAATGTGAGAGCTCGATTGGTAGACATCAGAAACGTCTATCGAAGTGTGCGACTTACCGACAAGTCCTAGAGGCCCGACTCTAACTAATAGTCAATCAAACCCCAATGTTAGACCGGCAAGAGGTGAAAAAAGCATATCAAGATTGGGGAGAGATTACACAAGTACCATGAGCGGTCCTGCAGACGACTTAAATCTATTGCGCGAGATATGGAAAGGTCTCTTCCAGTACTATATTGGCACGTGACGAGGTGCTGGTGATAGTAGTTCCTCCGCTCACAATACATGCGCCTCGAGCCATGGTCTCAGCATCTCGTCCATCCATTGAGCCAAGCGCCTCAGAGCCGCCAGAAGCTGATAGATTCCCAGAATTGATCCTGTTTCCCCTAAAGACTGATCTCGATAGATTTCTATCTTTCTGGCATTGACTTTGTGCACGATCATAAATTTCCATTTGTTGCCTTGTATCATGATGAGAGGGAGGGGTGGGAGATCTTCGTCATCGCGAATCAGTTGTGACAGCTTTGCAAAGTGTGCCGATACCCAAGTGCCTAATTGAGTGTTCGCTTTGTCCTCGTCAATGCCCTCGCGTTTTGTTTCTATACTTAGCCCAATCGACCTAAAGCGAACATATCGCGCGTCAGTCTGATTGATATTGAAGCCGTCACTGTTCCTTAGCAAGTCCCTGATACGATCAAGGAGATTTTTGGCAAAACGTATGACCATCGCGTAGTCCACCATCTTGCTTTGAACCTTCATAGCTCTTGAGGTGATGCCCAACAATAGTGATGAGTCGCTAATACGAGCGATGCTAATGTCGTGAAATTAGATGCCTTTACTTCGCCAAAAGTCCTTTAAAGCAAGCTTGATTAGAGGATAGTGTACAGCGCTGTTTCATTCCGATTTCGCAACATCGTCGTTTCGACAATCCATTGCAGCCATTTTTATTTTGATAGCCTCGTCAAACACTTCGTCTTCGTTCAATCCTTCATTGTGGGCAGAACTATCTATGTCGACAAATATTCTCATGAAAACCTCCTCGATTTGATATTCGTCCTCCTTGATCATGTGTTTCATCGCTCTCCTCTGAACCACGTCGGGTATAACTTGGAAGCCTTTACCAATGCGTCTGACATCCTTGAGTAAGGCTTGGGCCTCGTTCAAGATCTCCAAACCTTTAGTATTGAATGCAAGCTAATCTACTGCTACGTTTGAGAGCTGCAGATCGCTTTCTTGTTTTGATGGGCTTTTAGGGCGAGAGGGACTCGAGGGAGCACGTGAAGTTGACGATGGACTCTGAGATTGCGAATGGCTTGAAGAGTCTTTGGAGTTGATGGATTGTTGCGCTTCGTGTCTGGGAGTGAAGAGGTTTGGTCTAGAATGAAAAGGATTGGCGCTCGCCCTAGGTGTACGATATGCATCGATTTCTGGATCGAAGTTCGGGGGGGCTCCTCTTCGTGTCGAGTGCAATGGCACTGTGGGTGCTTTTGAAGCCTTGTCTAGAGACGGGGTGGTGTTTTTGCGACCGTTCTGCCCTCTTGCCAACACCAGCTCGACCACGGGTTTGCCGCGGCTCTGGCACACTCATATTGTTGACCGATATCTCTGCAAGTTGTTTTCGCTTCTTTGCTGAAGACGAAGGCTTGCCAGTACGCGGCTGTCGCTTCTTGCTAGCCGTTTGGTTATGCTCGTATTCTGCGGGGTCGTGGGGATGACCCTCTAACTAGCTGTTGACACTGCTAGCATAGCTCCCACTATACTGCCCCGGTTCGCAAGCCTGAGAAGCGATCAATGCGGACATGGGGAAGCCTTGTGTTTCACTGAATGATTGGCAATAGGCGTGCCGAGAGACGGAGTGGCATCGAGTGTTGATTGTGCAGCGTCGCCCGAGCAACGCCACAGCAGGTACCAGCCACAATCAGCTAGCCTACCTATCGATCAACGTCAATGACCGGACCGAAGTGTATCCTTCAAAAGTGGATCTCTAATGTAGCTTGTCGGCCCTAGGTGGGGGATCCACTTTTAATGGAGAGCTTTATAGAGTATAGGAGTCAGATGAAAGTGAATCACGAATGACTGCGCCCAATGACTGCACTGTTTCACTCGGAGCTGTCAGTCCGTCTGCTCCATCTAGCTGAGCTTGCATCCAGACATCAGCTTTCAAGTTCTTGTCATTCTTACGAGTATTGGTCTGGGTAAAATACTTAAGGGAAAATTTCTCTCAAATTAGTAATTCTGCGATGCTGCTTCCACGCTGTCTTATACACTGCAAGTAACGACGGATTCAGCCTCTATATATGCTTCGACATACTATGAATCGATTACAATGGCCGTCCCTCACAACCCTGTCCCCTTCTGGATCTGCGTTTCTGCACCTCCAATTCGTTCTGTTGTTAGCGCTCTCAGATAAGGTATGTGATTCTTCAGCCTCGACTTTGACTTATCGGCACAGTAGCTTGCTTGGGCATGGCACCAACAACAAACCCACGTAATATTCAAGTAGACGGTTAAGTGAGCATGTTTCAAAGTGTGTATGTAGAGACAGAAATCACAAGAGATGCCAAAGCACAAACTCCACTGGGGAACAGCTCCGCAGACTTCAACCCTCTGGGTCAATAGCCTTTCCACCACTTCAATACCTGCTGCCGTACGGCCATCTCAATCACATCTCCACCAACGATGCAAAGAACACGGTCTGATGCACCAAAGTCAAAGGGTCTATGTCGGAATTCTCCCAAGGCCTACAGTTCCTGGACGGTTAGACGGGCCAGCGCGAGATCTATGTCCATCGTGCTTTCAACCGCAGGTTTCAGTCCAGCAAAATTGTATCGAGCTTCGTGCATTACTTTGTGTTGCGGGGTCTGGTCCTATTTGAATCTGATCAACGTCGTTTCAGTGCCGCTGACAGTTGACATCTTGAACGGCGGCAAATGGTCCTTTGCACGTTGCTCGTATGGGATTCCGACGTCAACATAGTTCCAGTCATCGCCGTTTTCACTGTCGAAGAAGAACCGGTCCACGGTATTCGTGGCTGAGTGAGGGAGGAGAGGTGTTGTCTCTATATACATCATGCCGGCCTTGAGTGTGAAGGAACTAAGAAAGGGCAAATTAGTAATCCGTGCAATCCTCCATGGGAACGCTTTGAGTCGGGATGAGATGTCAAACCGTTGAGGTATGTATGAGCATCAGGACAACGTACGATGGAGCGAGACTGAAATCCAACGCCTCGCTGGAGATCTCTGATGAGGGCCAAATGGCTGCGGGAGCAGCATATGTTATGATATCCACCCCCGTCACCTTTCCTTCTCCAACACCCATCTGCATCACGCGGGGTGCTCTCTTAGAGTCACATTGTCGAGTCGTCTGTTGATCACTACTTGGGAGAAGTGTACCTATTTCCCAGCATTCCACGCGGAGTTCAGAGTCTCTGAATACAAATGCAGTCATGCGAGAATTTTGTTGAAGAGGGTCGGCATTGTCTACAAGTATTGTGTCAATACAAGTGTACAATAGGACAATGGTTAAGTCCCAACATGGAGCGTTGCTGATGCTCACAAGAGTAATGAAGGGATGAACGAAACAAACACCCTAGATCCAGGACGTGCCAAAGTGCAGGACGCTAGTACGGAAATCCAACCAAGGACAGAGAGATTGTATGTAGTCATGATGACAGGTAAAGGCGACTCAAGATGGACACAGTATTCCTAGGCGCGGATGCTGTTATTAAAGAAGGGGACAAGACTCACCGGAAGCGCTCTTAGTATATCACACATCCGACTGACGTGGCTCAATCGAGAAGAGGCCTCGATCGTCAATGCTTTGAAACTAGCGATCCATGTACATGACGACTCTCGGTATTCCCGGTCGCCAGACACCGTTCGAGATAACCGAGGTTCTCCTTTCGCTATTCGTTATGCAGGGCTTTACATGCATTTATTGCGAAACCACAGGAATGTCAATTGGGCGACGCTGGGACAAAACCTTACCTCGTTCTGGACTTCTTGTCCAGGAGAATCAGGTAGATCTTTGCAGCCCGCATTGCTTCTCTCAACCATTGATCCACGAATTTGAGGAGATCGCGGACATCCATAGAATCATGTCCTTTGTCCTCTACCGGCATATTGATTGGGATCGGTCATCATCCAGCTCAACTTCTATATTGTAAACCAGCACAACAATTGAGAGATCCGTATGGGGTCTCTGACCCAAATTTTCTCGTGAGGATGTGCTTCTGCATTTTACGTTCCCTGCAACTGGCTTTTCGCATACGTACTGAGGAAGTCGGTCATCAGCTGGCTGTCCTCCACCTGCACAACAATTGGTGTGTGGGTATTTCTCGGTAAGTGGTTCCTAGCAGTCGACTTCCCCGCAATTGGCTCTCGGATAAACTCGGTCGCACATACAACTCGACCTTATATGGAGGACACGTATCTCAATCACGAGATCTTCACAGGGCTAAAAATACCGGGCTTCATCCTGCTGCATCCACATGTGCACTGTTCTCGATGCATGTGCATTTGACGGGAGGGAAATTCGAAGCGAGATGGAGACGAATCAACTTGTACTATGGCCGAAAGTTAAGTTGGGCGTCAGATTGTGATTGGGGTTGATTCTACTCAACGTAGTGCCTTGCGGGTTACTGGAAGTGCCTCTTGTGTTTGAGCTTTTGCTGACTTCTTTGGGCGGGTTGTGGGTTGGCACTATTGAAACGCAGAACTGCTGTAGACAGCTATAATTCAATCAAGCGTGCTAAAGAGAGGTGCAAGGCCTTGTACGGATATCAAAATACGGTCGCGTTCACCTCCAAATTCCCCCGTGCACTTATACGATGTGATGCAGATGTTCTTTGCCGCTGTGCTGTAGCTCATTCGCAGCTATGTATGAAGGCATTCTCCTCCGTGATAATCGGTACACCCTGGTAATCAACGCGCATCTCCGTCTCTCGAGCATGCGAAGTCTCAGGTCTTTCGCCACATCCACTGGCTGCTGGCCGGAGAGGAATCGAGAATTGGCCCACAGGTGGTTTAGAATCACCGGTCGGTGCCTGAATTTCCATTTCCAGAGCGAGCGCTTTTGAAAACGAGTTGTCGTTGGTGCTGGATTTGCCGGGAGTATCGTTGCTCATATCGTCTCTGAGCGCTTTGATTGTCTTCTTCAGCTCCCTCCATAACTCGTAATCATCGAGATCGTTGTCACCACCGTCTCCTTCCGCCTTTCTCACATCTTCGTCATCTACGGCATCGCTTCTCCCTTGCGCAATCGCCAACAAGGTAGCCACAAAGGCTTCTTGCATGTAAGCGAAGCTGAACCCATCGGTAATCATTGCGACTGCAGGACATATTCTCGTTGGGAACTCGACCTCGACCTTCTTCTTCTTGAGCCTCTCACGCCAGAACTGGCAGTAGAGATTGCGTTCGCCCTCCGAGGGGAGTGGAAAAAGGTATTTACGGTCGAAGCGAGAAGGGCGAGACGAAAGACCAGCGTCGAGTTGATCAAGATGGTTGGTCGATGCGACCATGAAGATGCCGTCGTTGTTCTCAAGACCCTAAGATTAATGTGTAAGTATTGGGGAACGAAATGATTGTGTTAGAGAGTTGTAAGGCCAAAAAAGGAGAGAGCTTACGTCGACTTCATTGAAAAAGTAGCTTCGTGTATCCTTGGTGACGATCGTGTCTATGTCTTCGAAGATCAGGAGACAAGGCGACATATACCTAGCGGTTTGGAAAACGCTTCGGATAGAATATGTGCTCGTCGCAGATTTGACATAAAGACTTGGGATCGACAATCCGTCACTCCGGAAGAGCGAATTCATCAAAGCCTTGATGGAGATCGTTTTCCCGTTTCCTGCCGGCCCTGCGCAATCATTGCAGTCAGTATAGAACCGCCAAGGGACTACAAATGATGACTTGTGAAGGATCACGTACCATGGAAAATTACCCCCCTTTTCCAGGTAACCCCAAGATTCTTATAAATTTCCCGACTGTCGAAGAACTTGTGCATCAAGCCCGTAATCTGCTTCTTCATGTCTTCATTCAGGATCACATCGTTCCAGCTCGCATTCTTGACCTGCTCATACAAGGCTTTGCTCCGGAACCAGTACCCATCGTAAACGTAAACCCACTTGTCCCCTGGCGGAGGCGGAATCTGCCATTTTCCAATCGCCTTGACTAGCTCATCCGTCTTTCCGTTACTTGACATGACCGTCTCCCCCTCCGTTGGCTCTTTAAAGATGTACTGCATGGTCGAGTAATTGACCTGCACCACATAGACGATGAAGTATTCGTCGCCCCATTGGTAGAGATACTTGGCAAAAGAACGAGATTCGCCAACGGAAGAGGGCCTGATAAAATAGCGTGTGCGAAGGATGGATTCGTCGACTATATCGAGAGTGGCGGTTGCGTGGCCGGCAAAGGCGAATGCGAGGAGATTGACTGTCAAACCATATCAAATTAGCATGGAGGTCAGGGTGGAAGGAGGAAGAAGGGAAAGGAGGAAGATACCATCGCTGGCTAGAGTGACTGTGAGAGCTAGCTCAGGGTACTGGCAGCGGAGGGCGGCTTGCAGGTAGACGTTCAGGTTGTAAGCTTTGCCAGAATTGGCGTCGACGTAATCCTCATAATTCTGGTGGTGGCTAGTGGTAGTAACGAGCATGTAGGCTTCAGAGTCCATTGTGGTGGGTGTAGCTATACAGCTGGGGTCATCGAGGGCCAATTGGGTCTCTGTGCACTTTTGCTAGGACCCCAAAAGAGAGTGTAGGAATTTGAGGCTCCTAGGGAATGACTGAGCTTTTCAAAGTGGTTTGAGCCAGCTGTAAAGTAGGCAGCAACGGTCTGTTGTTGGTTACGGATCCTTCGACTGCGCCCCATACCGCCTGAAAGTAGCAATGCCTTGCATAGACATTCTGCATTCATCCATCAGAATCTGTGTCATTATCAATACCCACCCGCAGCGACTGCCACTAAGAAGATCGAAACTGTTGTACTGATAAGCGAGCAGCATTGTATTATGACCTTTGTAACGATGGTCAGGCTCTCGTACAAAGGAATCCTTCAGACTCTTGCCAAGATTGTTCCGGCGAGTGGGGCGTGCTCGGCTTGGCATCTGAGCTTCGCGCTCTTGGAAGTTGAAACGTGTGTTTTATCTTGCTTCTACTTGAACAGGGATGTTCCGGTTCTCTTTCCTTATTTTGGTAGAAGATGAGTGAGTACATGATCTGGTTGGTTGCACTGTACGAGACAGATTCATCGGTTCTCAGCTCGTTGGAGATGATCAACAATATTCTCCATCCGGGCGCTCAAGGCTAGCAAGCTAATTGCGTATAATCATGGTGCCGAACAATCTTATCATGCTTATTCTACCACATCAGTGTGCGTCCAAACCCCTTCTTCAGCGGCGCTTCCTCTTCCTTCCACTTTCTCCCGGCTTGGTTCACGATAGGCTTACACGAAATGATGTATTCCCAGGCTGTGAAATATCTATGACCATGGATCGAGCGAGTCTTGAATTTGATGTCGTGGAAATCGGTTTCGTTCTTCGCGAGGAGATCTCTTATATCGAAGTGAGACAAGGTTTCTTTGTCGAGACCTGTCGGAGCAAGAGTCAAAGCTTGGAAGTGAATGGACAAGGAAGCATGTGATTGCTGACCGAAGCATGAAAACTCAAATTCTTCGGGTTCTATATAATCCATAACTCAGTCTGGCGACAACGAGCGCCAGGCGTCAACGTATCTCTCTTGTCGGACGACAATGTAATCGTGATCGACATGCTTGTCTGGCAGAGTCGTCGGACCACGTCGACTTCTAGCACAATGCTCTTTTCGACAGTTGCGCAAAGGAGGTTTCAGCCAGGAGAAAGCACACACGCAAGACCCCGAATAGAGGTAAGCGCTCAACGGTTGTGGGAGAGGTCGAAAGGCAATGTGCGTTATGTATAACAACACTTTCTATCACTGTGTCTGGACTGCAACACATAAGCCATTGCCTCGCAGAGAAAGTCTCTATTGCAGCTTGCATAATCCACGAAAGCTAAATGTTCGTTAGGCAGTTTTCTCAACTTGTATGTTGGTCTGCATAATAAGCGTGCAACGTTGTCTCCTTACCCTTCATCTATTAGCTCTATCGCAGTTCTCAATATGCAATATTACTAAGAGTGTAATACAACCTGCAAAAGAGTTCTGCTCTATAGCATAGTTGTAATCAATAGACTTAGTAGAGTTTATCACGTTAATTAGGTGCTCAAAGTTCTAGTAGTTCGTAGTTGTCTATATTTATATAGACTCAAACCAATCTTCTTCAATCTTTAGATACTAGTTAGTAGCTTTTTAACTTCTATATCTTATTCGATTAATTTATTGTATCTCTAAGTTAATGCAATCTTAGAATCTAGATAAATCTCTAAATTCTTTTGTAACTCTAGAATTGCTTAAAGATTTAATACTTTTAATATTTGCAAAGTTTTCTTTAAACTTAATAGTATTTTGATCCAATAATAAAGAAGTAACTAAAGTAATATCTAAAATTATTAATATAATATCTTTTTTACTTAATCTCTTTTTAAGTAATTAAAACAATATTTATTATATTTTAACTAATATTAAAGATTCTATTGCAAATACAACAATTACTTATAACAAATTTGTTAAACTATTTAATAAACTTAGTAAAAGCAAATTTATCTTAAAATTGCTAGAAATATTGTATTGCAAAATTTAATTAACTAGATTCTATTATAGATAATAAAAATTATATAAATAATATTATAGATAGAAATATTATTTCTAGTGTAACAATTATCTAGATAGACTGGTCGCGTCGAGTTGAGTTAAAAATCTTAACTTAAGTATTTAAATTAAGTCAAAGAATAAATATAAAATACTTAGCATATAACTCGATTTAACTCGCCAAGACTCGAAAAATTTAGATTATTTTTAAAAAAGTGCATTAATTAACTTAATCAAATTAATTAATTTAATTAATTTGTTTATAATATTATATAGTAATGCATTTGTACGTTATTTGTGCGTTATTATTTTTAAACTATTTTTAGTAATTTAAATAATGCGAATTTTTTTAAAAATAGAAAATCTTAACATTTTAACGTTATTTTCGATTGCTTAACAAGTTGATCAAATTAAGTTAAAAAATCGTTAACTCGAATTAATTTCGAGTTAAGTTAAAAGATTAATATTAAGTATTTGGATTAAATTAGAATATTAATATCGAAACTTAATTCAACGATCAATCTATATCTGGAAAAAATTTGCTAAAATTAATTTAACAAATAGTAAATAAATTTCCTAATATTCTTTTAATATTTAACAAATAATATATTTATAATTAAAAGTTTAATACTTAATTAGTTTTATTAGTTTTATTTTGTTATTAATTTATATTAACGTTTATATATAGTTTTAAACTATAATAAATAGAACTAATTATATATATAAATATATAAGTAATATCTAATTAATATATATAATATAGAAAAATTCTTTGCGAAAAACAAGAATTTTTAGAACGCAAAAATTATATTACTATAATTAATAATATCTTATAATATAGATATTCTATACTTAATATATAAATTAATAAGTTTAAGAAAACTTTATTTATATAAGTAGATAATTTAAAATTTTAGACAATATTTCTTATAAAATTATTTATATTATATATAATTATATTAATTAATTTTAATATATATAGAAGAGTTAATATTGCAATATATATTAATCTTAAATAATATATAATATCTTAAGAAAGAAAATATTAAAACTATATATTTATTGATAATAATAGTCGAAATATATAAAAATTATATATATAAGCTAGTTATTATTATAAAGTAAACTTAAATAATTAAATAATTAAGTTTTAATAATAGTAAAATTTAAATTAATATATATAAATTAAACTTAACTTTCTTATAAGATAGCAAAATCTATAAGTATTAATCTTAAATATTGCAAAGAAATATTAATCTATTGTTTAAAAACTAGTTTTGTTAGATTTTCGAAAAATATCTTTAATATTTCTTCTTCTTTTATATTTGTTTTATTAAGTTTTTTTTCGAATATTATTTTCTAATTTAAGAATTTGTAGATTAAACTTTTGTTATTATTATTATTATTAATTATAATACATAGATAAAAGCAAAAACAATATTAAGATAAATATTTTTTACTTTAGAGACAAATATATTTAATTTTATATTTTTATATAAATGCAATATAAATTATACAATATTACAATTATTAAACTAGTAAATTTTTCAACAAATTCTATCTATTAAATAATAATAAAATATATCTTTAAAAATAATAATAAAATTACAAGATATAATATATTAAATAATAAGAAATATTAAGATTATTTTTTATTAAATAAATTCTTGCAACTTTTAAACAAAATTAATTATATTTTTATAAACTTAAAAATTTTCTATTACTTATATATATAATTTAGACAATACTAGAATTTACAATTTATTTAAGTATTAAATTGTTTATCTATATTACAATATCTATAAAATATTTTTATTTTATATTTTTATTTAATAAGTTTTTTATTATTTTATTGTAATATTTTTAGACTAAAATAATATTTTTAGACTACAATAATATTTATATTATATAAAATTAACTTATTGCAAAATTTGTTAAAATTAATAAAAAGATTTGCTTTATACTAGAATAAATATATTAGTTTTATTATTTTATTTAATAAATTAATATTATAATATATATTTAAGAATATAATATTTAAAAGTAAATAATTATATATAATATTATAATCTTATTTAATAATATTTTTTAAGCAATATTTAATTATAAGTAATAATAGAATATTAAGATTTAAGAATTTATTAACTTCATTATAAACAAAAGATATACAAAAATCTAAAAATATTCTTAAGCAACTATTATATAAGTATTAAATATTAAAGATAAAGAAAAGAATTTTTTTTATAGAAACTTAATATATAAGATTGCAATTAACAAAAGTAGAAAGAACAATTTTTCTTCTTTCTAATTATTAAGAAAAGTTTAGTAATACTTAGTTATATATAGTGTAATTGTTAAGTCAAGTCAAATACTTTTTTCTTAACTTAATTTATTTTCTTAAATCTTGTAGAATTAAGTTAGAGTTAATATGATCGTTAAGTTAAGTTTTAACTCGATCGAATTAATTCGCTCAATCTTGATTCTAGAATTAGGCAAATTTCCTAGCTTAATAAGATAAAACGAACGAAGAATGCGCGTTAAATGTTTAACTTAACTTATTCGATTACGTGACGTCACGTAACGCGCTAATTATATGTAATTAATATAAACTTTACATTAGCTTAATTAAGTTAACTTAAATCTTGCGCTAACTTAATCAAGTTAACGCATAGATAAAATAAAATAAGATAAAATAAGATAAGCGAATGCTAATGCGACGAAGTTAACTTAAATTCTTGACATTAACTTGACAAAACTCGATTTTAAAGTCGAGTTTACATCTTAATCTTGATTTAATTCTACAAGACTTAAGAGAATGAATCAAGTTAAGAAAAAAATGTTTGACTTGATCTAATAATTACACTAGTTAAAGTTAAGACGCAAACTTAATTCTAGAATTAAATTTTGTTAAATTAATATTAAGAATTTAAGTTAACTTTGTCACATTAACATTTGCTTATCTTATCTTATTTTATTTATGCATTAACTTGATTAAGCTAATATAGAATCTACATTAATTGTATATAATTAGCGCATTATATAATATTATATAATTGAATAAATTAAGTTAAATATTTAAAGCGCTATCTTTATTTGTTTTATCTTGTTAAACTAGGAAATTTGTTTAATTCTAGAATTAAAATTAAATAAATTAACTTAATTAAATTAAAATTCGACTTAATAATTACGCTAGTTATATAAATATAAGATTAAAGAATAAAATCTTCGAAAGTTTCTAATAAATATTAAGATATCTATTAAAATAATTATATATTATTAAGTTATTTTTAAATTTTTACTTTAAGTTAATTACTATAACAACTAGATTAACTATTAGTTTGATTTTCGATTTTAACTTTTAAAATTAAATCGAATTAAAAAGTTAAAATTTAAAATCAAATTTAAAAACTAAATTACTTTAGATAATTTGCTAGCTTCTTTAAGCAATTTAATTTTAAAAAAAAATTAAGAAATTAAATCTTAACGCTTTTATATAATATTTTCGATTTCTTTTAATTAATTTAATAGCAACATTATCTATAAATTATAATTAAATAAATATATATTTATATCTAGTTTTTCTTATTATATTACAAGATTTTTGCTAAACTTTAAACTTTATTTAATTTAGCAAATATTTTTTTTTGCTTTATTTATAAGAAATTGCATTAATTTATCTTTCTAAAACTTTTAAAACTAAATTAATAAATAATATTCTTTATACTATAATCTTTAATATAAGATAAAGATATTAAACTCTATTATATTGTATAATATTAAAGAATTGTTAAATCGAGTCGAATATTTTTTTCTTAATCTAATTTATTCTCTTAAATCTTATAGAATTAAATTAAGATTAAAATACAAATCTAATTCTAGAATTAAATTTAAACTAATCGTTGAGTCAAGTTTCGATATTAACATTTTAACTTAATCTAGATATTAGATATCAATCTCTTAACTTAACTTAGAATTGATTTAGATCAACGATTTTTTAATTCAATTTAATCGACTTGCCAAGCAATCGAAAATGACGTCAAAATGTCAAGATTTTCTATTTTTAAAAAAATTCGCATTATTTAAATTACTAAAAATAGTTTAAAAATAATAACGCACAAATAACGTACAAATGCATTATTTAAATGCATTACTATATAATATTATAAACAAATTAATTAAGTTAATCAATTTAATTAAGTTGATTAATGCACTTTTTTAAAAATAATCTAAATTTTTCAAGTCTTAACGAGTTGAGTCAAGTTATACGCTAAGTACTTCATATCTATTCTTTAACTTAACTCAAATACTTGGATTAAGATTTTCAATCTAAATCAAGTCTTGACGAGCTAGGAATTTGACTCGAACTTGATAACTCGACTCGACGCAATTAATTTAATTAAATTTTATTAAGTTAACATTAAGAATTTAAGCTAATTTTGTCGCGTTAGTATTTGCTTATCTTATCTTATTTTATCTATATATTAACTTGATTAAACTAATATAAAATTTAGGGTTAATTGTATATAATTAATGTATTATATAACGTTATATAATTAAATAAATTAAGTTAAATACTTAACGCACATTCTTTGCTTGTCTTATTTTATTAAGCTAGAAAATTTGCTTAATTCTAGAATTAGAATTAAGCAAATTAACTTAATCGAATTAAAATTTAATTCGACAAGCATGCTATATAACATATTAAATTTATAAATATTCGAAATATACTTTTATAATAATAAAAATTATAAATAACTAAAATTTGTTATCTAGATATTAAGTTTTATAAAAAGAAAAAAAAATTATAGAAAAAATAATATTATATTAGAAAGATTGCTAGTTTCTCTTTTATAATATAAGTTAATATAACTCTCTTTAAAGTAGAAATAGAAATAAGTTAAAAATATTAAGCAATATAAATATTAAATAATTCTAATTTATTATATTATATTATATAGAATTTAATACTATTTAATAAATTTAAATATTAAATATATAGATAAATTCTTAACAAATAATAGAAAATATAATTATAATTATAAAGAATATATATATTAAGATATTGCTAGATTACAAGAGTTTATTAATTGTTAACAATTATATATTTGTTAAAAAATTAAATCTAATATTAACTTAAAAAGTTAATCTAAATATTAAAACAAAATTTAATTCTTTAACTTCTATTATATAATATTTTATTATAATAATCTATTATTAAAATAAATAGAAAGTATATATTCTTATATATAAAACAATTTACAAAATATTATATAAATAATTCTTAAAATATTATTATATTCTAAGTATTATTACAATAATTTAAATATCTTTAATAAATAGAAGAGAAATTAAATTTAAAATCTTTATTATAAAACAAAGTATAAAAATTATCTTTGTATAATATTTACTAGAATATTTAATTAGAAATAAATTAATACTATTATTTATTAAAGAATTAAATCTAATATTAATTTAGAGGATTAATTTTAATATTAAAGTAAAATCTAGTTTTTTAATTTCTACTATATAATATTTTATTATAATAATACTTTAAGAAAAATTAATTAATTAACTAATTATTTTATTAAGAATTTAAGTTTTTTCTATTTAGAAATATTATATAAATAGCAACTATTAGTTAATTATTTATTTATATTTTTTGTATATATTTTCTTAATAAAACGAATTTGTTAAGTATAATTATCTTAGTTATTTATTTTATATATTATATTATTAAGTAAATTTTCGATTTAATTTTATATTAAATATTCTAGTAATCTATAATAATTAAAACTCGAAAATAATTAATAAATTAAATTTCTTTAAATTATAAAAATTAGTAAATATAATCTTTAAATTAAATTTCTTCTATATTCTTATTTTCTTTTTTATTTTCTACAAGTTTTGTCTAAGATTAATATATTTTTTGTAATATTTATTTATATTAATAATATTTTATTTTATTTTAATATTTTATTTTAATATATTTTAATATTTTATTTTATTTTAATATTTTATTTTAATTTATTTTAATATTAAATTTATTTTATTAAAATAAAAATTAGTAAAATTTTATTTTTTATATTCTAATTTGTATTGTAAATATATTAATATTATATTAGTACTTTTGTAAGAAATATTAGAACAAAATTATATTATTAAAGAGATTTATAAACGTTTTTAAACAATGTAAGCAATTATTTAATAACAAGAATTACAATTATAAATAATCTTATATTTAATAAGTTTTTACAAGTAATTTAATAAATCAAAGTAATAATAACTAAAAACTTAAAATAAGTTAAATACAATTTATAAGAAAATTGCGTTTAAAAGTTATATATCTTTTTATTATTTAGAGTTTAAAACATTTAAAATATTTAAGATTTTAATTATCTTAATTATCTTTAACTTAAATTTAAGAAATTTAATAATTAAGTTTTCTTAATTATCTTAACTCTATTAATAAATCTTCTCTTTCTAATTATCTTGTAAAGAGCAATTCGCAATAAATAGTATTTATTAACACTTAACTTGTAATATTATTTTCTTTCTTCAAGAATTTTTGTCTTAAAATTATTTATTCTTTTTTATTATATTAATTAAGTTAATTACTAAACAATATTGCAATCTTGTTATTAATTATTATTATAAGTACGTTATTTTTACAATATGTTCTTGTTAAGTTTGCGTCTTATTTAATATATTTTATTAAATAAATAAGAAATATCTTAAGTATAAGAAATGTTATTAAAAGAATCGAAAATATAATTTAACTCTTAATTATTAAGAAATAGATAAAGCTATTTAGAAGACTAGAAAGCTAGATAATAAAATAACAAAATTGCGTTTAAGAATTGCGTAAAAGACAAAATAAAGAAAATATTAACTTTGTTATTTAAAAATTATAGATAATACAAAGTCGAAAAATATTCTAAAAATATTCTAAAAATAAAAAAAATATCAAATATATTAAAGAGAAGTTCGAAGTTCTATCTAATACTATTATTGATTCTTTATTATTTGCTTTATTATTTTCTAATATTTTGTTAACTTTTATAAGTAACTAAGATATTTTCTAACATATATCTTAACAATTTATTTTATTTAAAAAAATTAACAATACTAATATATAAGTTAAAGAATTTTTGTTACTTCTAGATACTTTTGCAATAATTTATTATAATATTTTCTAATATATTTGTTAATTTTGTTAATAAATATCTAGAGTTTTTCTTTCTTTATTAAGATTTTTTTTATATTATTTCTAAATATTTATAAAGTAATATTTAACTTATATTTGTTTTTTAATAGTAATTTGTTTTTGTTAATCTTAAGTATATTATAATTAGATATTTTTTTTGTTTTTATATAATTATTTCTTTTACTAAGTATATTTGTTTTATTATTGTTTTTATTTAAAGTATATTATATTTTAAACTTGTATTGTTCGATTTATTCTAATTATTATACTTTTTTTCTATTAAACTATTTAATAATAATAAAATATAAAAGATTTTTATAATCTATAAAAATTATAAGATTTAATAATTCTTCAATATATATTTTTTTTATAATTCTAGGAAAACTAGTGTAATTAATAAATTAAGTCAATTTTTTTTTAATCTAATTTATTCTCTTAAATTTTGTAGAGTTAAATTAAGATTAAGACGTAAATTTAATTCTAAGATTAAGTTTTATTAAATTGATATTAAGAATTTAAGTTAACTTTGTCGCATTAGTATTTGTTTATCTTATCTTATCTTATCTATATATTAACTCGAATAAATTAATATAAAATTTACGCTAATTATATATAATTAACGCGTTATATAATATTATATAATTGAACAAGTTAAATTAAATATTCGACGCGTTCTATATATTTAATCTACTTAATTAGACTAGAATTTTTGCTTAATTTTAAAATTAAAATTAAGCAAATTAATTTATTTAAGTTAAAATTTAATTTGTTAATTAAACTAAGAAAAACTATAATAGTGAATATCTTTTTATTATAAATATTATAATTCTATTTAATTAACAAAAGTTTTCTCGAGAAATATATTATTAAGTATTATATATTTTTATACTTTTTATTAAAATATATATTAATTATTAAATTTAATATATTAATTTTAATTTTGTTTAACAATTATAAATTATATATCTTTAGTATTAATTTCTTTAAATATTTTAGCTTAAGATTTTAAAATAATTTCTCTTTTGTTAATTTTTATATTTATAGCGTTTTTTTCTTTATAAAATTTGTTAATAATATTGTATTAACAAAGTAATTTGTAATAAATTTCTTATTATAGTTTATAAAATTTAGAAAGAATAAAAATTTTTAATATTAATAAATAATTTTTATTCTTTAACTACTTGTAACTTTTTAAGATTTATATATACTTTATATT